>Ga0068877_10000277_pt1 | contig 44460 bp, 43 predicted proteins | sample NOAtaG_FD_66437 | JGI IMG/M metagenome (GOLD analysis project Ga0068877, IMG submission 66437) | Freshwater lake microbial communities from Lake Erie, under a cyanobacterial bloom - NOAA_Erie_Diel6S_1000h metaG | ecosystem: Environmental > Aquatic > Freshwater > Lake | place: USA: Ohio, Lake...
CGGACCTGCCGCTGGACGCGGCGAACCTTGCCAGGGTCAGGCAGGCCACCCTGCGCATGTCGCAAGAGGGCTTGCGCGTGGTCGCGGTCGCCATACGCACCATGCCGGCGGGCCAGTCCACCTACTCGGTGGCTGACGAAGCCGGCCTCACCCTGGTGGGCTACATCGCCTTCCTGGACCCGCCCAAGGAAACCGCCGCGCCCGCCATCGCGGCCCTGGCCGGTCATGGCATCGCGGTCAAGGTCCTGAGCGGCGACAACGAGCTGGTGACCGCACATGTCTGCGCGCAGGTGGGTCTTGCCGGCAAGACCGTCCTGACCGGGCCTGAGGTCGAGGCGATGAACGACGCGGAACTGGGCCATGCGGTCGAGGCGCACCAGTTGTTCGCCCGCCTGACACCGCTGCAGAAAGAACGCATCGTGCGTGCCTTGCGTGCCAACGGCCATGTGGTGGGCTTCATGGGGGACGGCATCAATGATGCGCCGGCGTTGCGCGCGGCCGATATCGGCATCTCGGTGGATACCGCGGTGGACATCGCGCGCGAGGCGGCGGACGTGATCCTGCTGGAAAAGAGCCTGCTGGTGGTCGACGCCGGGGTCATCGAAGGACGGCGCACCTTCAGCAACATGCGCAAGTACATCCGCATGACCGCCAGTTCCAACTTCGGCAACGTGTTCTCGGTGCTGGTGGCCTGCGCCTTCCTGCCCTTCCTGCCGATGCTGCCGCTGCAATTGCTGGTGCAGAACCTCCTGTACGACTTCTCGCAGACCGGCATCCCGTTTGACAACGTGGATGCCGAACTGGTGGAAAAGCCGCTGGCATGGGACCCCGCTGAACTCGGCCGTTTCATGCTTTTTTTCGGGCCGATCAGCTCGATGTTCGACATCGCGACATTCGCCTTGATGTGGCGCGTGTTCGGCGCCGACAGCCTGGCCACGCAGGGCCTGTTCCAGAGCGGCTGGTTCGTGGTGGGCCTGTTGACCCAGGTGATGGTGGTGCACCTGCTGCGCACGCCAAAGTTGCCCGTCATCGAAAGCCGGGCTGCGACACCGCTGGTGGTCATGACCCTGTGCGCAGCCGCTGCCGGCCTGTTCCTGCCGATGGGGCCGCTGGCGGCCTATTTCCGCTTCGTTCCATTGCCGCCCGCGTATTTCGCGTGGCTTGCGGTCATTCTTTTCGGTTATGCCCTGGCTTGCACGCTGATGAAGCGGTTTTACTTCCGTCGCTACGGCTGGTAAGTCCGGCTGGCACCGCAACCCGCGCCACGTCTGAACAGCGGAGAACGGGTCCTGCGCGCCAACGGAAACGGGCCTGCGGTGTTGCCGCAGGCCCTTTTGCGCACCATTCCGCACGTTGGTGCGCCGTCCCGGCCAGGCGCCGGGTCGCCGCTACGAGCGCGGATGCGCGCTATTCCCAGTACGGTGTGCGGTCGTAGTACTTGTAGACGTCGCGGTTCCACTTTTCGTCTGCCATGGTGGGCCACTTGTCCGGATCGAAGCCCGGCGCGGCTTCGAGCCTTTCCTTGGAAATATCCAGCACGTAATCGTTCTTCGACACGTCATAGCGGAACGATGCAAATGGCACGGCGAAGAGCTTTTCGCCCATGCCCAGGAAACCGCCGAACGACACCACGGCATAGGCGACGCGTCCGGTGCGCGGATCGATCACCACTTCCTTGACGTCGCCCAGGTTCTCGCCCTTGGCGTTGACCACGTCGGTGCCGATCATGGCCGAGGCCTTTACCGGCGAATTCGTGAATGGCTGCAAATTGCTCATCTTGTTGCTCCTGCCTTGAGGGTGGATGGATTGCGGCTCCCGCCGCGGCATGACGCCCGCACGCATGCCGTGCTGGAGGTAAGGCCTAAGGAGGAGTCCGGATGCAAGGCTAGGCCTGATTCACCGGTTTGACGGTGCGAAAGCGAACACAGCAGCGCAAATTCCCTTCTGCCGCAGCGACTCCGCAATCGCCGACGGCCGCGCCTCAGAAGAAATTCAGCCCCCGGATTCGGGGGAATCCGGGGGCTGCAAGCCCGCCGGTCATCGAGAGGAGGAGACCGAACTAGGCGGGAGGGGAACTGCGTGTTTCCTGCGCTATCAGGGCTTCAAGCGCATGTCGCTCTTGACACCGGTGACGCCCTTGACGTCGCCCGCGATCGCGGCCGCCTTGAGCATGTTGTCGCGCGTGCTGACAAATCCGCTCAATTGAACCACGCTCTTGTAGGTTTCGACGTTGATTTCCATCGACTTCAGCGTGGGGTCATTGAAGATTGCGGCCTTGACGCGGGTGGTGATGACAGTGTCGTCGACGTACTCGCCGGTGGACTCCTGCTTGTTGGAAGTCGCACAGGCGGTAGCCAGAAGTGCGGTGGCGAAAAGTGCGGACAGGCGTTTGAGGTTTTTCATGATGGTTTCCTTTTCAAGATGGGTTGTGTGCGTCTGGAACGGTAAGTAAGGTTCATCGCGTGCTGGTGACTGTGCCAAAAGTGCCGGTCATTTCGACATCAACGCGACGGTCAGGCTGCAGGCACGCGATCACCTTGGCGCTGCGCGGGCCGGCACAGGCGCCGACGGCGGTGACCGGCTCCTTTTCACCATGGCCAACCGCCTCTATGCGCGCTGCCTGGATGTTCTTGCTGACCAGGTAGTCCTTGACCGCGGTGGCGCGCCGTTCGGAGAGCTTCTGGTTGTATTGGCTGCCGCCGAAGCGGTCGGCATGGCCGGTGAGGACGATGCTTTCGTAGGTGAGTCCTGCGCTCTGGCGCACCAGGTCGTCGAGCATGGCCATGCCTTCCGGCTTGAGGAGCGCCTTGTCAAAGTCGAACAGCGCGTCGGCTGAAAAGCTCGCCTTCTTGGCGAGCGGAATCGCAGCCGGCGCCGGCGCCGGCGCCGCCAGCACGGGTGGCGGGACTGCGGCAACCACGGGCGCAGGGACAACTGGCGGCACGACTGCGGCGCGCGGACGGGCCGGCACGCAGGGCTCCACCGCACGGGCCGGGGTCCAGTCGCTGTCGCGAACGCACATGCCGGTATGGTCGGTCATGACGACATTGCCGTTGCCATCCACCAGGTAGCCCTGGTTGCGCGTGTCTGGCGAGGTGGGCTGCGCAAACACGCAGGCGGGCACCAGTGCCGTGAGGATTGCGGTGGCCAGAGCCGATCTGTTGATGGATTTCATTTTTGCGTCTCCCGCGGGATGGTTGCTGGTGCCTGCGAGCGCCTGTTGCGCCGCGATCAACACCATGAACATATTCCCAAGCCCGGACATTAAGGGGGCGGCGTGTGTCCGTCTGTGCGGCCGCATACATTGCGCCGTCGCGTCGGTGGGACAGTCCAATTCGTGATTGGTCCGCGCTGCGGCGCTTATGTTCGTCACCGCACTTAAGGAAACCCCAAAAGCTGCTAGGCTTGAATTGCGGATTGTTTGTTCGAGCAGCATCCGGCAATTCGCGCGTGCTTTCACCCTTCCCTCTCGGGAAAGCCTATGCCTGCACCCCACAGCCCCAACCAGAATCACCTCCTGGCCGCCCTGCCGGCGCCGGAGTTTGACCGCATCCTTCCGCACCTTGAGCTGGTGCCCATGCCGCTTGCAGAAGCCCTTTATGAGTCGGGTGGACGCCTCAACCACGTTTATTTCCCGACCACCTCCATCATCTCGCTGCTCTACGTGATGGAAGACGGCGCTTCGGCCGAAATCGCCGTGGTGGGCAACGAAGGGGTGCTGGGCATCGCGCTCTTCATGGGGGGCGAAACCACGCCCAGCCGGGCGGTGGTGCAAAGCGCCGGCTTCGGCTACCGGCTCAAGGCCAGCATTATCAAGCTCGAATTCAACCGCGGCGGCGCGGTGATGCACCTGCTCTTGCGCTATACCCAGGCGCTGATCACCCAGATGGCGCAAACCGCGGTATGCAACCGTCACCACTCGGTGGAACAGCAGTTGTGCCGCTGGCTGCTGCTTTCGCTTGACCGCCTGCCCGGCAACGAACTCTCCATGACCCAGGAACTCATCGCCAACATGCTTGGCGTGCGCCGCGAAGGTGTCACCGAGGCGGCCGGCAAGCTGCAGCGCGACGGCCTGATCCGCTATACGCGCGGGCGCATCACGGTGCTCGACCGGCCCAAGCTGGAGAAGACGGTTTGCGAGTGCTACGCGGTTGTCAAGAAGGAATTCGACCGGCTTCTGTCGGACATTCCGCGCGTCCCGCGCGCGCAGGACAGCGGCAATTGAATGCGCGGCGGCCCGGGCAGGTCGCCGCGTGGTCACGAGACCGGCTCAAGCCTCTGGAAGCGCTGCCATTCCGACAACTGTTTCTCGGCCTCATCGTGGCTAACGCCATAGGCCTCCTGGATTTGCGCCGAGAGGCGGTCACGCTTGCCCTGGACTCTTTCGAGTTCTTCTTCACCCAGCATGCTCCACTGCTCCTTGGCACGGCCCTTGAACTGGTTCCAGTTCACTTCTATCCGATCCCAGTACATTGCCTTGCTCCATCGAGTGCGGCCCGCAGGTCGGCGCAACAGCCGCCACGAATGTCCGCAGCCGGTGGATATCCGCAACTGCAAGGCTAGATTCGGTGCGAGTCGTCGTCTGTGCGGTGACGAACGGGTGCGCGCATTGCGGCGCGATTCGGCCAGCGGGCCAATCGGGTTATGTGTGCTGGCGCATAGACAGCAGCACCCGTTGGCCCAGAATCGCCTGAAATGATGACCCGACCGCTGACCAATCTCCTGATCGCCTCCCTGCCTCGCCCGGACCGCCTGCGCTTCGTGGCCGATTGCGAAACCGTGGAGCTGATCGGCACCGATGTGCTGGCCGAGCGCGGAGTGCGCCTGGCGCATGCCTACTTCCCGCTCGGCGCCTATATGTCGCTTGCAGCTCCCGGGGAATGCGGGGGCATTCTCGAAACCGCGATGGTGGGCAACGAGGGCATGTTCGGCATACCGCTGGCCCTGGGCTCAACGACCTCGCCCCTGCGCGCCACCATCATCGGCGGCGGCAGCAGCCTGCGCATCGGCGCGGCCGCGTTTCGCCGCGACCTGGCCGACAGCCATGCGCTGCGGCGCGTGATCAACGGCTACATCCACGTGACCCTCGGCCAGTTTGCCCAAGCGGCCAACTGCATGCACTTTCACATGATCGACGCACGCCTGGCTTGCTGGTTACTGATGGCCGAGGACCGTGCCCATTCCGGCGAGTTGCACTTCACCCAAAACGCGCTGGCGGTGATGCTGGGCGTGCGCCGGGTCGGCATCACCGAAGCTGCGGGCATGATGCAGAAGCGGCAGTTGCTGCGCTACCGGCGCGGCACCATCACGATCCTTGACCGCAAGGGCCTGATCGCCATGTCATGCGGCTGCTACCAGGCCGCACGCGACATTTACGACGAAACCCTGGGCTGAATTGCCCGGCGCGGCGCGGCGCGGTGACGGAGGGGTCGTTGTGCTTGCCTGAGCCGCCGGCACCTCGATGCACCTGGCCGGCCAGCTGTTGAACTCGCTCACCGGAATCAGGACCGTGCATATCGCCTACAAGGGCTCGCCCGAAGTGGTCGGCGCCGTGGTCAAGAACGAAGTGGCGATCATGTTCCCCAATGCGCCAGACGCCGTGCCGCTGGCAAAAAGCGGCAAGCTCAAGCTGCTGGCGGTCACCAGCCCGAAACGCCGAGTCGCAGAAGGCGCTGGCCATGCCGGCGGTGCGCGAAAGCCTGGCCAAGCAGGGCTTCGACGTCATGGGCGGCCCGGCTGCGGACTTCGGCCAGTTCATGCGCGCCGAAATCGAGAAATGGACCCGCGTGGTCAATGGCGCGGGCTTGCCGAAGCTCTAGCCAGGCCGCCGCACCGGCCCGGATGTACCGGCGCCGGCACGCCCGTTCAACCGCCCAGGTAGTCGCGGGTGGCGGCCTGGTATTGGGCGGCGCGCGTGAGCGTGTCCATCAATCCTCGCGGCGCGATGTTCTTCAGTTCGCTCGGGCGCGCGCCGTCACGCACGGCCTGCATGGCATCGACCAAGCCCTGCACGGCGGCGTTGAAGGCCTGGTGCCCGGCCATCCATACCTTGACGCGGCGCGAGGCCAGATAGGCGGTGTCCGCCAGCTTTTCGCTGCACCCGGCAAGAATCAACGGCAAACGGGTGGCGGCGGCGATGCGGTCGAGTTGCTCGCGGCTTTCGAGGCCGGGCAGGAACAGCGCGTCCACACCCGCGGCTTCGTAGGCCGAAAACCGCGCGACCGCGTCTTCCACGCCGGTCAGCGTTGCCGCGCCGGTGCGGCCGAAAATCCCCATCGGCCCCGCGCCGCGCGCAGCCACGGCCGCGCGCATCTTGCCGACGCCTTCTTCCAGTGAGGTCAGCTGCGCCTTCTCCCCCGCGCCGTAGGCGCGCGGCAGGCGCGTGTCCTCGATGCTGATGCCCGCGACGCCGGCCGCCTGCAATTCCTCGACCGTGCGCATGACCGACAGCGCGTTGCCGTAGCCATGGTCGGCGTCGACGATCAGGCCGACCCGGCCGGCCCGGCACACGCGTCGCGCCTGCTCCGCCAGTTCGGTGAGGGACAGCAGGATCAGGTCCGGGGCGCCGAGTACCGCCAGCGCCGCCACCGAGCCGCCCATGATGCCGAGTTCGAAGCCCAGTTCATCGGCCACGCGCGCCGACATCGGGTCGAACAACGAGCAGGCCACCACGCATCGGTCGCCTGCCAGGATCTCGCGCAGCCGCGCGGGGCCGTTGCTTGGTGGCATGGGTGTCTCCCTGCTAGTTTTTCGGTTCGTAGTTCGTGACCCCGGCCAGGGCGGAAAGATCCTCCTGCCGGCCGCGCAATTCGATCACGTTTCGGTCCGGGTCGCGCAGGAACACCGACACATGGCCATCCGCGCCGAAAGACACCGGGCCCTGGGTGATGACGATGCCCTTCTCGTTGAGCGTGGCCATGGTCGCCGCGACCGAGGCCACGCGAAACGCCACATGCGTGTACCCCGCGTACTTGGCCGGCACGTCCATGAGGATATTCCTGCCGCCGTTGGCGTCATTGGCGTTGTAGATGAGGTTGATCTCGACCCCGTGCGGGTTCTTGATCACCACCACCGCGTCGCCGCTGGCGTACTGGACGGGCGCGAACCCGAACAGCGCGTAGAAGGCGATGGCGCGGTCGATGTCGGCCACGCGAATGCCTACATGGTCTATGGTCCGGATTTCAATCATGTCGGTCATGGCGGTTTTCCTGGAATAGTAGCCCGGCGCGGTAGCGTGCCGCATGCGCAAGCGCCAAGTGAAACACATTCCAAGGCACCGCCCCCGAACGCCGCGCGGCCGGGCGGGGCGGCGGCGGCCAGCATGAACACATAGCCGTTCAGGCGCGGATAGCCCGGCACCTGCTCCTGTGCCGTCGGGACGTTGGGAAACACCTTGTTGCGTTCCGGCTCGCTCATCGCGATGGCCTTGAGGCGACCCTGCCGGATGAGGGGGGCCGCGCTCTGCACCGTCATGATCACCATGTCGACATGCCTGCCACCCAGCGCGGTGAGCAGGTCAGGGCCGCCGTCAGAAGGCGCGCTGGCCGTGCCGCCGTCAGAAGGCGCGCTGGCCGTGCCGCCAAGCGCGCGAGGCCGGATTGCCGACTCATGCCGTGTCTCCGTTCATGGGCCGCTTGAGCCGCGCATATTACCCACTCGCCGTCCCTGCCGGCACGCGCGGTTGACGTGGAGCGCCCCTGCTCCCAGAATCGGGTCACGCAACAGGCCAAACCAAAAGGGCAACATCAACACCATGCGTCCCATCGCCTGCGTCGTGCTGGCCGTGATCCTTGCCGCGCTCTCGGCGCTCGCCCATGCGCAGGCCGTTCCGTTCGAGCCGCTGCGCCTGATCGTGCCGTTTCCGCCCGGCGGCGGCGCGCTGCTGGCCAGCCATGCGCGGCGGTCCGTGGCGCAGGCGTGTGCGCCACCGGCGCGCCACGCTTCACCCGCGCCACATGCGGGCGCACCCCGCCATGCATGACCCCGCCCGGATCGCCGATGGCGGATAGCTTCGATTACGTGGTGGTGGGCTCGGGACCGGCGGGATCGGTCATCGCCAACCGCCTGACCGAGGATCGCGATGCCACCGTGTGTGTGCTCGAGGCGGGCCCGGCCGACACCCACCGCTACGTGCGCATCCCGGCCGGATTCGTCAAGCTGCTCTACAACCCGGCCATCCTCTGGCAGTACGCCAGCACGCCGCACCCGGCGACGGCCGGCCGGGAGATCCGCCTGGTCCAGGGGCGCATCGTCGGCGGATCGAGTTCGCTCAACGGACTGGTGTACAGCCGCGGCCAGGCGGACGACTTCAACGACTGGGCGGCCCTGGGCAACGAGGGATGGGGGTTCGCCGACCTGCTGCCCTACTTCATGCGCTCCGAGCGGCGCGTGGGCGCGGCGGACGAATCGATCCGCGGGCGCAGCGGCGCCCTGCCGATCACCGACCCTGATTGGCGCCATCCCGCCTGCGAGGCCTTCATCCGGGGCGCAGGTGAACTCGGCATCCCGCGCAACCCTGACCACAACGGTGCGGTTCAGGAAGGCGCCGGCTATTTTCAGCGCAACATCTTCGGCGGCCGGCGCGTGACTTGCGCCGACGCCTTCCTGCACCCGGCGATCCGCCGCGGCGGCGTCGACCTGCGCGTCGATGCGCCGGCCCGGGAAATCATCTTCGAAGGCCGCCGCGCCGCAGGCGTGCGCTTCGAGCAGGGCGGGCGGATGCTCGAGGTGCGCGCGCGCCGCGAGGTGATCGTCTGCGCCGGTGCGCTGCATTCGCCCAAGCTGCTGCTCAATTCCGGCATCGGCCCGGCGGCGCAGCTCCGGCAGTTCGGCATTCCGGTCATGCATGACTTGCCGGGCGTGGGCGAAAACCTGCGCGACCACTACACCGTGCGGATGGTCTGGCGCGCGCGCAACACCAGGACCCTGAACGAGAGTTCGCGCGGCTGGCGGCTGGGCCTCGAAATCGCCAAATGGCTGGCGGGGCGTCCGAGCATCCTGGCCTTGAGCCCGTCCCTGGTGCATGTGTACTGGAAATCGCGCCCGGAGCTCTCGCGCGGCGACATCCAGGTGCTGTTCACGCCCGGCAGCTACAAGGAGGGCCGCGCCTATGTGCTGGACGACTTTCCCGGCATGAGCTGCGGTGCGCGCCAGCAGCGCCCGGAAAGCCGGGGGCATGTACGGCTGCGCTCCCCGGACCCGCGCGAAGCGCCCGAGGTGCAGCCCAACTACCTGGTCGATCCGCGCGACCAGGCGGTGCTGCTTGCAGCCATCCGGCTTGCACGCCAGCTCATGGCCAGCGGGCCGATGGCCGAGTACTTCGCCGCGGAGAACCTGCCCGGCCCGCAGGCCGCCTCGGACGACGAGTTGCTGGACTACGCCCGCCGGCGCGGTTCGACCGCCTATCATCTGGTGGGGTCCTGCAAGATGGGGCCGGCCTCCGATCCGCTGGCCGTGGTGGACAACACCCTCAAGGTGCGCGGCCTGCAGGGATTGCGGGTGGCGGATGCGTCGGTCATGCCGCAGGTGCCCTCGGCCAATACGCTGGCCGCCGCGCTCATGATCGGCGAGAAGGCGGCCGCCATGATTCGCGCGGACGCACCGGCCGGCTAGCGCGGACGCATCGGCCGGCTAGCCCGGGCGGCGCGCTGCCGCCGCCCTGCAGGCGCGGCTGGCACAAGCCGCCCCGGGCCGTTAGACTGGCGCCACATCATGCGGGACCGGGGGGCAGGCATGCAGGATGATTTCTTCGGCAGTCGCGACGCGCGGCGCAAGTCGCCGATGTCCGCCTCGCGCGGCAAGCCCAAACCGGCCAGGGTGACCATTCGCGTCACGCAAAGCGGCGAGGTGGCGGTGTCGGGCCTGAGCCGCTTCACGATCACGCTACGCAAGAGCCAATGGGACCGGCTGCTTGGCATGTCCGATGAAATCCGGGCATTCATCGCCGCCCACGAAGGCGAATTGCTGCCGGAAAACTGACCGGAAGGTTCAGCGGCACGACGCCGGCCTGGAGCGCGCCGGCATTCCCCGGCAGGCCCAGGTGATCGTGCCGTCGGCGGTATTGCGGGCAGGCGTGATCGTGATGGCCGTGGCCAACGCCTGCAAGACAGGCATGGGCTGCGGGGGCTTACCGGGTCCGCACCTGCGCGATCAAGCGCCCGGTCAGAAAGTCGAGGATGTCCTGCAATTGCTCGCCCTCGGGGTTCTTGTGGCCGCCCATGTAGACCGTCAGGCGCTTGTCGCGGGTACCCAACCGGTCGAACAGCTCGATCTGGCTCTCGCGCGTGAAGAGCTCGTCGTCCCATTTCTGCTGAAAGAGCACGCCGCACCCTACCTTTGGCGCGTCCGCCGCGAGGCGTTCGCTGTTCGGAAAGGAGAGTCCCCACATGCCGAGCACAGCCGCGCGGATGCGCGGTTCCGCCGCCAGCAGGGGCAGGCCATAGGCCGTCCCCATGGAGATGCCTTTCCAGGCGATGGCGCCGGCGTCGATGTCCGGCAGGCCGCACAGGGCGTCGATGGTCGCCCGCCAGTCGGCGATCATCGGATCGACGCTGCCGCCGGCTTTCCACAGCGCCAGGAACTCGTCGCGCACCGGCAGCCCTTCGGCGAACTGCGCGCGGCGCGCGCCGTGCACCGGCCCGTCGATGGCAGCCACGGCAATGCCATGCCGGCCGGCCAGCGGCAGCGCCACATCAAGGACCAGCGGCGACTTCTTGTGCCCGGAACCGCCGTGCCCTACCAGGACCAGCGGACATTTGCGCGCGGCGGCCGCGGGCGTCCACAGGGCGCCCGGCACGCGGCGCCCCTGCACCTGCAGCGTGAATTCACGGCAGGTGACGCCGTCCCCGGTTTCGGTTGTGCCGCTCCACTGCATTGCCTTGTCCCTCGCTTGAAGTTTCAGGGTCGGCGCGCGCCGAAAGGTCGCTCCGCCGCCTGCATGCGAACTGCGCGCGCCTGCCCCGGGTCCGCCATGGCGCCGGGCCACCGGCGGTAGATGGTCGGAGGCCGAGGTCGGAGGCCGATGGCCCACGCGCGGGCGGCATCCATCTTGCGCCGCCCTGCCGCGCCTTACGATACGCCGTGGCCCTTGATGTAGGTCTCGAGGAAGTTGATGGTGAGCCCCATCTCGCGGATGATGTCCTTGACCACGTCGCCGATGGAGATGACGCCGACCACCTTGCCGTTCTCGAGCACCGGCAGGTGACGAAACCCCCGGTTCGCCATCAGGCCCATGCAGGCCTCCAGCGGATCGGCCAGCTTGACGGTCATGGGATTGCGCGTCATCACCTGGCTGACGGGTGTTACCTTGGCATCCAGCCCCGGGAGCAGCACCTTGATGGCGCAGTCCCCCTGGGTGACGATACCGGTCAGCACGTCATCGTCGACCACGAGGACCGACCGGACGCGGTTGTCGCGCATCTGTTCCAGCGCCTTGAAGACCATGTCGCCGGATCGGACATGGATGAGGGTGCCGTTTTTCTGGGCCAGCGCGCTCTTGACTGTGTTCATCATGGGTTCCGGTTGAAAAAAGAGGTTGGAAAACATTCGAACGCATTCGCCGATCCGTGCAGACCGTCGCGTGTCATCGTTCGAGAGGCATATTGTGCGCCAAACCGCCGCGGCTACTCATTTCGCTGCACGGGGCATCCTTGCGCAGTGTTCGATCGCCGCACCGGTGTTCACCCGTGCCGAAAGCGGGCCCTGCGGGTCTGCCGACCGTTAGACACCAGGTGATCAAGTACGCGCGCAGTCCCGGAAAGGGCGAAGCCCCGGGCACGGCCGGGTCATCAACACCTGCGCGGCACTAAGCGGGAAATTCATGCCCCGCAACCAGGGAACCGCAGTTCGCTGGAACCGCCCTGAAGGCGTGGGGCCGCGCCTTGCCGTTTCCGGCCAGTGCGCCAGCCTACCAGCCCGGCTCCAGCCAGTAGCAGCGCCCAGGTAGCCGGCTCCGGCACCGGTGCCGTGTGGACGCCCCAGTCGATGCCGGTATCCGCACTCACCATGCTGAACGACGCGACCGGGGCACCTCCGGCATCGGTGATGTTGCGCACGCCCAGCCAGTGGAGCGAGTTGCCGAAATCCACGCGCGCGTCGGCGCTGCCGGTTGCAGTCATGAAGGCGCTGGTCATGGCTCTCACCTCCATGGTCAGGGTTGTGGCCCCGTCCTGCCAGTACCAGCGTTCGCTGAACACTGCATCGACCGGAACGCTGTCGGCGTAGCTGATGCTTACCTGGCCTTCTGCATGGCGGGCCGACAGCATCTCGATCCGGTAGCCCAGTTGCGCTGAAGAAAAGCCACTCAGGCCCGCACCGCTGCCGCTTAGGCTCACCACGCCGCTTGCCATGATGTCCACGTCCATGTACCCCGCGGCGACGCGATTGCCTTGTGCATCCTTTGCCACCATATCGAATCTGTCGGTCAGGATCGCGTGGCCGGTCGTCTGCACGATGGTCGAAGCGGTCATGTAGTCATGCACCCGGTTCAGTGAGGCCGTCGCCTTGCTGTCGATGCCAAGCCGGCGGTAGCCCGCCTTGATCTGCGTGAGCGCACTGCCCGAGGCCGTGTGCTCGGCGTTCGAGGAGGTGAAGCTGCATTGACTGCTGCCGCCGCTGGTTTCCGGATTGATGGTTTCTATGCCACCGAGCGAGTCGATGCAGGTCGAGGACACCGTCGCTGTCAGGGAGGCGTGTCCCACGGTGGCTGCCAGCAGACAGGCCGCGCTTATCACGATCTTCGCGCCGCTCCTCGCGCAAACGGATTTCTTTGGATGCATGACGCAGACTCCAGGCATAGGGTCGGGCTTTCGCGGCTCAAGGCGTGCCGCGGTCGAACACATCTTCAAAATCTACCGGATCGGCCGTAGCGGTCCTTGCGCTGGGTCAAGCCGGCAACGGGATTGGCGCGCGACGCACACGACAGCGCGATGGCGCAAGGCTCCTTCGCCACGCTCGAATGCCGGCGGATCGACCCGCGCACCTCGAAGAGCAAGACCGGCGCGCGCCTGGCGCTGTCGAGCGTGATGAAAGTAGAATCGGCAAGGCCTCTGCAACTCGAGCACGCACCGCAAAGGAACGTTCGACCCCATGACCACCATCAAACCGCACGAAGCCATCCAGGGCACACCTGTCGAAGACACGGTCGTTCCGGCCGGCGGGTCGTGGAGCCGCACCATCGTCAAGGGCGAGATGCTGCGCATTGTCGATCTCGAAGGCAAGCAGGCGGTCGACTTCCTGTGCTACAACGCCCATGACTATGCCGACCGCTATGCCGCGGCCGACACCATGAAGATCAACCCGGGCGGCATATTCCTGTCGACCGGCACGGTGCTCTACAGCGTGGGGCTCACGCCGCTTTTCACGATCGTCGCCGACACCTGCGGCAAACACGACACCATCGGCGGTTGTTGCAGCGCCGCCCTCAACAAGTTCCGCTACGGGGTGGGTTATCAGCCCAATTGCCGCGACAATTTTTTGCGCGAACTCGGCCGGGTGAACCTCGGCCCGAAGGACCTCGCTGCCAACGTCAATTTCTTCATGTATGTTCCGGTGGGCGAGGACGGCGCCATGGACATGGGCCCGGGCATTTCCAAGCCCGGCGACTATGTCGACCTGCGCGCGGAGAGCGACGCCCTGGCGGTGATTTCAAACTGCCCGCAGATCAACAACCCGGTCAACGACTACAACCCGACGCCGATTCGGGTGATGGTCTGGCGGCCGTAGGGTCGCCGCGCTTCGGCCCGCCCTTCCGGCAGGCCGCCTATCCACCCAGAGAAGACCACCAAGGAAATCCGATGAGCACCGAACATCAACACGATCACGGCACCGCCGCCGCGCCGACCGGCCTGAGCTTCGTCGGCTGCGACCTCAAGGACGGGCACGCCCCGGTCACGCAGACCGGGCGCCGCGCGGCCATGGTCGCCGGCAAGCGCGTGCGGGTCGTCGACATCCATGCGCATTGCGCCGTGCCCGAGGCCCTGAACGTCCCCGGGCTCAAAGTCGACGATCCGCCCATCCTCTCGACGTTGCACATGGGCACCAGCGTGGACCGGCGCCTGGAGACGATGGACGCGCAAGGCATCGACATGCAGGCCTTGTCGATCAACCCGTTCTGGTACACGGCCGAGCGCGAGGTCGCCGAGCAGGTCATCCGCATCCAGAACGAGAAGCTCGCCGAGGCCTGCGCTGCGCACCCGGACCGCTTTGTCGCGTTCGCCTCGGTGGCACTGCAATACCCCGACATGGCGGCGCGACAACTCGAAGACGGCGTCAAGAAGTACGGATTGCGCGGTGCCGCCATCGGCGCCTCCGTCAACGACATGGAACTCTCCGACCCCAGGCTCCACCCGTTCTGGGCCAAGGTGGAGGAACTGGGCGTGCTGGTGTTCATCCACCCGCAGGCCACCGGGGTGACCACCCAGCTAGCGAGCCGCCTGAAGGGCAACGGCTATCTTTCCAACATCATCGGCTTTCCGGTGGAGACCTCGATCGCGCTGTCGCACCTGATCTTCGAGGGGACGCTGGACCGGTTTCCCGCGCTCAAGATCTGCAGTGCGCACGGCGGCGGCTTCCTGCCTTCCTACGCCGGGCGCTCCGACCGCGGCTGCCTGACCCTGCCCGCCGCCTGCGAGGGGGGCACCTACGGCGGCATCCAGAAAAAACCGACGGATTACCTCAAGCAGCTGTACTTCGACACCATGGTGTTCTCGACCGAGGCGATCCGCCATCTGGCGGCCGAGGTGGGCGCCAGCCAGTTGATGGTCGGCACCGACTACCCGTACCCCTGGACCAAGACGATGGTTGAAGAGGTTCTGGCCACGCCCGGCTTGTCCGACGCCGACCGGGTCGCGATCCTCGGCGGCACCGCGGAGATGTTGCTGAAGATCAAGTAAGGCGGCGGGGCGGCCGCCGTGATCGCCGCATCCTCCAGCGGCGCCGGCCGCAAGAGCACCTGCTCCGATTCGGCTTTCGCCTGCATAAACGCCGCACCATTCTGTGGATGGCGTTGCGCAGGCGGATGACGCGACGCGCTTGGCCGCGATTTGTGAGCATCATGCAGTACACACGCCGGCCGGTCGGCGCGCAGCACGCGCCGCGAGCGGCATGGACCCGTTCGGCCGCTGCTGAGCTCGGCCAGCGCGTGTTCAAGGCTCACCATCCCACAGAATCACCCGGATAGCGCGGCCCGTCCGGAAAAAGGTGACCTGGTCAGACTCCGATTGACTCAGATCAATCGGCCATCCGGTATCTCGCGGAGACTTGCGAATGCGGGATGCCCGTCGCCTCACCTGCAGTGTTCGATGGAGAACCTTTCAATCTGCAGGCACCTCAACTCACAGGAAGGTCATTTCATGCGTAACCACCGCGCGTTGGCCGTTGGCTTTGCCGTAGCGTTTCTTCCTCTCGTTTTCTCAACGGCGGGTTTTGCAGTCGAGATCGGGGCGACGAACCCGAAATACTGGCAGGGAAACGGTGCCCGGGTGTTTGAATGGCCGACGCCGGACCTCAGTTCCAGGATCGAGCGGGCCACCGACCAGAAAACGCTTCAAGCCGCGATGACGCGGGCGGATTACCTGTCGGCTGCCGGCGGGCAATCCGCCGAGGCCATGGGCCAGTCCAGGTACAAGGAGTTGAAAGGTCTAGTCAGTGCATCCGGCTACAGCGGTGTATGGGAAGCCGGTGGTTATTATCGTGACGAGATCTTTTTCTCGACGGCCAACGGCCAGCCGGCGGATCTGGCCTTGACGTTCAACATTTCCGCGACGGGCAGCACGCATGCGTCGGACAACGCCAGCGCGCTTTTGACCATCGGTTGGGGCACTTACTATGGCATCGTGTCCTACCGGGATCTCGGCGCTGAAACCCCGATCAATCTGAGCGGTCCTAACGCGTCCGTGGTGTTTGATGACCAGGTAACCCTCCGCACGAGCAAGCTCGGCCACCTCGTCGCGAGCGACCGTTATGTCGCGTTCTCTATCGGCGTATGGGGCAAGGTCAACGAAGGCAGCCTGGACTGGTCGCATACGGCCGGATTCGTCAGTTACAGCGCCTTTCAGGATGGCAGCCCGCTCGCGCCCGACCAGTTCACCATTGTTGAAGGCGTTGGCGTCCCAGCCATCCCCGAACCCGGGACCTATGCGTTGTTCCTGGCAGGTCTGGGCCTGATCGGGGCGATCGCCCGTCGACGTCAGTTCAACGCCTGAAGCTACAAGTGCCCTTTCGCCAGAAAGGCGTACAGCACCGCAAGCATCAGCACGAGCGTGCCGAAAGCGATTTGTCCCAGCGTGACCGGCCAGGGACCCTCGACCAGGTTCATGCCGAGCAGGCCGCCTACCACCGCGGGGATCAGGGCGAGCGTGCTGACGATGGCCAGGAGGCGCATGAAACGGTTGGTCTCGTGCGCGGCGATGTCGATGTGCAACTCGATCAGCGACAGGACCGCTTCGCGCACGTCGTCCACCGTCTCGTAGAGGTAGTCCGCCTCCTCGGCGAGTTGCACAAGCCCCGCGCGCCGCTCCGCACCAAGCCCGGGTAGCGTACGCCGCCCGCTGGCGAGCGAATCGAGCAGGCCGCGCAGGCGCCACAGGTCGCCCTTGGCGGTCGACAGGACGCGTTTGAGCCGGAAGGTCTCCTTGAAGAAGCTCGCGGGGCTCTCGATGGCCGGCAGTTCCTCGAGCTGGCGCACGGTGCGTTCCGTCCGGCCGGCGAGGTCCTCGTAGCGCGAGAGAACCGAATGAATCACGTGCAGGGCGCAGCATGGCCCCCATGGCAGGTTGCCCGAAACCGCCGGCGGCTGCGGCAGATCGAGCGGATGCGGGGCCAGCGAGAGAACATCGTTTTCCGCGATCAGCAACAGGACCGGGTCGCGATGGCGAATATCATCCGAGGAACGCAGCGAAAGGGTCAGCGCGGTCCAGCGCTCCCCGGATTCGATGCGCGGGTAGCTCGACTCGTGCAGCGCCGCTTCGATCATCAGGTGCGAGACGCCGGCGGCGGAGGCAATTTCGATCAGCCGCTCCGGCACGAGGTTCGATGCATGCAGCCAGCCACCGGAAGGCACAGCGGCCCATTGCAGCAAAGCGGCCCAGTCGCAGGGTACCGGGACGGACGCGCCGGGGCGCAGAATGCTCACTTGCGGCGCGCCCTGCGGGACCGGTGGCAGCGGCGCGGCCATCGGCCGCTGCAGGCCGTGGCCGACGCGCGGGGCGAACAGCAGGATGCGAAACAGGCGCAGCATGCGCAGCGCCGGGCTTGAAAGCGCGCTGCCCGGCACCAGAGGCGTGAGCGCCAGCAGCGGCGCGATGATGATGGCCAGATCGAGCATGCGCCAGGGATCGAGCGCGAACCGGCGCCGGTCGGCGGCAGCGGCGAAGTGGGCGATGTATTCGAGCGCGAACAACGCGATGATCAGCCATCCGGCGGCATCGAAGCCGCGCTCGGCGTAACGCGGCAGTTCGAACAGCAAGGGGGCGACGCCCAGGCTCAGGGCGGCGAGCGCCAGAAAGCCCATCACGACCTCGTCGAGGACGCTGGCAAGGCGGCTCAGCATGCGGGCCCCGCGCTCGCGTGAATTGATCGCGTTTACTGCAAGCGGGATTTTCATGAATCGGCCGTTCACAGGGAAGAGGTATCGCGCAAGGCCCGACGGCACGGCTGCCCGGGCACGGGAATGCGTTTGGTCACCGAGCAGCCCTCATGCAATATCGCACCTCTGGATTGCGCCGGATTGACGCCCGTCAACGGACCTGCATTTCGCGGCAATCGGATTTGACCCGGGTCGGCCTCGGCAGGCGTCACCGATGTGACGCAGAGCCAGGGCTGGTCTTGTCGAAAGCCCTGCCGTGTCGCCGCCGACCGAATTTTGCGCCCCTGGAGGTGCGGATCAAAACTTGGGCGGATTAAACGGCGATTCCCAGCTCTCTGCGGTGCTCAAGTGGGCTGCGAGAGCCAAGCGAGCTCTTGATCCGCTCCTCGTTGTACCTATGGACAGTCAGAACGCTGACCATGAGGAGCCGCCTAGACGAGGCTCGCGGGCAGCATGAAACCCGCTCCCGCATCGTCACCGGGACCTGTTCTCGCAATTTCGCCACTGCCGGCGCGGAAACGCGTTTCAGCACCTCGAGGCTCGGCCGGTAAATGTCCGCCTCGGAAAACTGGACCCGGCTAAGGCCGACGGCTTCGACCGCCCGGCGCGAGCGCGCCCCGGCGTGCCGCCGCCTAGCCGGGAATGAGCGTGAATGCCTGCGTCCGAACCGGCGCGCGCTGCAATTCCGCGCCCCAGTCCTTCGTCTCGCCCGGCGCGGCCGGGGTCAGGTAGCGGCCCTGGAACTCGAACCGCGCCGGGTGGGCGGCGAACGGGAACGGCGCCACCGCGTAGGTGCCGTTGCCCAGCGGCCGGATGGTGACGGTGGCGTCTTCCTGCGCGGTCATGGGCACGGCGGGGAAGCTCGCCTCGGTGCGGGCGCCCTCGTGGGTGCGGTTGAAGTAGAGGGCGAAGGTGTCGAAGAACTGCAGCTGCTTGTAGTTCTGGAAGAGGTGGCCCGGCTCGATCCAGGCCCTGGCCTCCGGGTCCCTGTCCAGCTCGGTCTTCAGCCGCTCCTGGCGCTGCAGTTCCCCCTCGAGCATGCGGTCGGCGAGATGGCGCTGCTCCGGCGGGATGCTGTCGATCAGCACCTTGTCGGAGAGCCCGTAGCGGCCGTTGTAGAGGCCCCAGCTGTGCATGGACGAGAGCAGGCCGCAGTACGGATGCCGCTTCTCGTTGAACGCGGGCGAGGCGGCGCTGGTGCGGGTGATGTCCTCGGGCGGCGTGTCGACCAGGTTGTAGGGCAGGCGGGTCTTCGGGTCGGTGCCGGGGGCCGCGTCGTAGCCCGCCCAGCCCTTGTCGTGGTTCTCGATGATGTAGAGCACGATGTCCTTCGGCGCCACCGGCTCGAAGCGGTCGTTCCCGAAGGCGCGGGCGAACTGTGCTGCCAGCGCGGTGTGCTCGTCCATGAGCATGGCGAAGCGCGGGGCGCCTTCCGGGGCGGTCTGGATCATCATGGTCGGGCGTTCCTTTCTCTAACGAGGGGGATGGCTGGCCGCCGGGCCGCTCCGCGCGCCGGCTGGCCATGGGCGGGCGTGACCTGCGTGGGCCCGTGACGCCAAGCGGCAATGCTATCAAACGGCAGGCGAAAGGAACACATGGTCTCTGGCGGGCATGCCGAAGCCGATCAGCGGATCGCCGGGCACCACGCGGCCGCCGTGCTGCAGCAGCCCGCCCATGTAGCGCACCTTGGCGAGCAGGTGGCGCCCCTGGCGCAACTGCTCCGGCTCCCAGGCGGCGAGCGCGGCGGTCACCTCGCCACCGGAGCGCTGTAGCGCCTCGGCGAGGGCCCAGGCGTTCAGCGCCGCCTTGGCGCCGCCGGCGGCGGCATGCGGCCGGCCGGCGATCGAGGCATCGCCCACCAGGCAGGCGCGGCCCTCCACCATCCGGGGCACGTCGCAGTCGGCGATGATGGTGACGAAGGGCTTGTCGGCGGCGCCGATGAGGTCAACGAACGGCCGGAAAGCGATCCGTTCCGCGGCGCGCTGGCGCAGCTCGTCAGCCGCGGCGCGCGGCAGCGCGTCGGCGTGCACCGAGACCGGCCGGCGCACGCCGTCGGCACCGGTCATGATGCGGTCGAGCGCCTCGCCCTCGGGCACGTTCCAGTACCACTGGAAGTTGATGCAGCGCTCGGCTGCGCCCAGGTGGCCGCCCGGCACCGGGATGGGGTAGGCGATGAGGTGCCCGTCGTTCAGCAGGCCGTAGGTGAAGCGGTTGTCGAAGGTGTCCCAGGCCTCGCGCGTGAGGCGCTCGCGCGGCGCCAGCCCGCGCCAGGTGATGTAGCCCGAGTACCGCGGCGACACGCCCAGCATGAGCGCACGTGCGGTCGAGAAGCTGCCGTCGGCGCACACGGCCAGGTCGAACTCGGCCGCGCGGCCGTTGGCGAAGCCAAGCGTCACGCCGCCGCCCGCCTGCTCGAGCGAGACGAGCGCATGACCCAGGCGGTAGCGCGCCATGCCGAAGCTCTGGAGGAGGCCGTTGTACAGGGCGTTGTACGAGGTGTAGCGCCAGTGCGCGCGCACCTCGCCCAGCAGGCTGCCGTCCTCGGCGTTGAAGTAGCGGATCGCCTCGGAAGGCACGCTGATGCGCTCGAGCGTGATCGGCGTGCGCTCGAGGAAGTAGCGCACCAACTCGGGCTGCACCACGATGCCGGTGCCGAAGCCGGAGAGCGGCGCCGGGCTGCGCTCGAAGACCTCGACCTCACAGCCGATGTCGCGCAGCAGGCAGGCTGCGGTCAGCCCGGCGAGGGAGCCTCCGACGATCCCGACCCGCGGCATGCCCATGGCGGCGCTCAGCGGGGCGGGCTGAAGGGATGCACGGGCGACCCGGGGAGCATCGCCCCGGCGCGCCCGCCCTCGGGATACCCCGGCCGCAGCGCCCGCGACATAGGGCGACGGCCGCTTCGGTAAGGGATGCCGGGGTTCACGAACATCAGCAGCCACCCGGGTGCGATTGGCCGGACCCCCGGCCGGCAAGGTGCAACCAAGGTGCCCAGGCGCCTGCGCATCGGACGTTTAGCTTTTGGTGCGGGCGGATCGATGACGCGTATCCCACCAACGTGCCCGGGCCCGGGTTCCGCGTTGTACGGCGCGGGCGCCGATTAGATGACCATCCGCGCGAATCCATTCCCTTGCACCATAACGAGGGCAGTTGCCATTATTCGGAGAATTGCGCGCACCGACGCAGGATAGCATCGCCGGGCATGAGGCTTCGCTGATTGAACCACGCGGGCCAAAAACACACCCGTGCCACCCCGCGGCGCTACCCCGAGCAGAAACAAAAAGGGCCTGCACGAATGCAAGCCCTTGCTTTGTTTGGTTGCGGGGACAGGATTTGAACCTGTGACCTTCGGGTTATGAGCCCGACGAGCTGCCAGACTGCTCCACCCCGCGTCTGAGAATTAAAGTATAGCACCTTACGCATCGGCGCACCAGCCCTTTGCCGCGAATCGGGCCTCGGCCGGCGACACGCTGCGGCGCCTGCGATTTTTCTGCAAGCTTGCTCTACGTCAACAGGGCGCCACGCCTGCTGGTTAACCTTCCCACATCTTCAACCTGACCGGCTCGCCCCGGTCGACCGTGATGTACCGCCGGGTTCTCCTGCCGTTCGACGGTTCCGAACTTGCACTCCAGGCCGCGCTGGACGGAATCGAGTTCGCGCGGATGCATGCCGCCCAGGTGATCGTGCTTTTTGTGACGCGCCCCTACCCCGCCCTGCCGGTCTACCCGGGCGAGGTTGCGCTCGTCTATCCACCCAGGGGGGCGTATGCGCGCGCGGTCAGGCAGGCTGCGCTGGCGCACATGGATGACATCATGGCGGCGGCACGCAAGGTCGGCGTGAAGTGCAGCAAGCTGGTGGCCTCGTCCGATCGCAAGGCCGAGACCATCGTCGAGTCCGCCAGGCGGCGCCACTGCGACCTTATCGTGATGGGTTCGCATGGCCGCAGCGGCGCGCGGCAGTGGGTACTCGGCAGCGTTACCAACAAGGTCTTGTCGATGTCGTCGATCCCGGTCCTGGTCCACCGCCCGCGCACCGCGGCCGTCCGCATGAAGAAGCGGGCCGGCGCGTCGCGCGCCAGGCGTCTCGCGCAGGACGATTCCGCACGCTCGCGTGCTTGAACATGCCCGCGGCCGCCGCACCGCTTCTCGCCGCTATAGAGGTGGCTCGACGTGACCCGTTGAGCGGCCGGCTGTTGCTTCAGCCATTCTCGCTGGATGTTTTCGCCGGCGACCGGATCGTCCTCACCGGCCCGACCGGCTCCGGCAAGAGCCTGTTGCTGCGCAGTCTGGCGCTGATCGACCCTGTCGAGGGCGGCGGCATCACCCTGCAGGGCAAGGCCGTGCACGGCGACGATGTGCCCGGCTTCCGCGCCAAGGTAGCCTATTTGCGGCAGCGCCCGGCCATGCTGGAAGGCACGGTGGAATCCAACCTGCGCATCCCGTTCTCCATTGCCGCTCACGCACATCGGCGTTTCGAGCGCGACAAGGCGGTGCGCCTGCTGGCGGCGGTGGGGGAAGGCCCTGCATTCATGGCCAAGCTGGCGCGCGACCTGTCCGGCGGAGAAACGCAGTTGGTCGCCTTGATCCGGGTGCTGCAACTCGACCCCTGTGTCCTGCTGCTCGACGAGCCCACCTCCGCGCTGGACCATGACACCACGCTGGCAGTCGAGGGGGTACTGAACACCTGGCTGGACGCGCTGCCGATGCGCGCGCTCGTGATGGTGACGCATTCGGCCACGCAGGCGGCGCGCATGGGCCGGCGTCTGCTGCGCATGGAGGGCGGCGTCCTCTCCGGCGCCGGCCGCGCGGCCCCCGCCCCATGAATACCGACTATCTGCACATCACCGCCGTCGATCTCGGCATCGCCGCCTCGCTGATCCTGGTCAACGTGGCGATTTCGCTGGCGCTGCGCCTTGAACTGGAGGTCCGCTGGCTCATCGCCGGGCTGCGCACCGTGGTGCAGCTGGTGTTGATCGGCTACATCCTGGAGTGGGTGTTCAACCTGCGCCACTGGACGCTCGTGCTTTTCATCCTGACGGTCATGACGCTCATCGCCGGCCGGGTGTCGAGCAGACGCAGCCCGCTCGCCTACCCGGGCATGGCGATGGACGGGCTGCTCTCGGTCTGGGTGAGCGCCTGGCTGGTCACGGCCTTCGCGCTTCTGGTGGTGCTGCGCGTGGAACCGGCGCTCGACCCCAAGTACGCCATCCCGCTCATGGGCATCGTGCTGGGCAACGTGCTCTCCGGCGTGGCGCTGGGCGTCGAACGGGTCACCGAGGAACTGCAAACCCGCCGCGACCAGGTCGAGATGCTGCTCTCGCTCGGCGCAACCCGCTGGGAGGCCTTTCGCGCCCCCGCGCAGCAGGCGGTGCATGCGGGCATGATCCCGGTCATCAATTCGCTCACGGTTGTGGGCATCGTCAATCTGCCCGGTGTGATGACAGGCCAGGTGCTGGCCGGTCAAACCCCTGAGCAGGCGATCCGCTACCAGATCGTCATCATGTTCCTGATCTCCGCCGCATCCGGGCTGGGCACGATGTGCGCCGTGCTCCTGACCTACAGGCGCCTGTTCAGCGCGGACCATCGCTTCTGCTACTGGCGCCTGGTGCCAAGGCCCGGAAAGTGAGAACCGCTCAGGCCGCCGGCCGGTAACGCAAGCGATAGCTGCGCCTGCCGATCTGCAGCTCGGCAGGCGCGCCGAAGGGCACGGAAAGCTTGTCCCGCACATGCCCGAACGGCAGCCCGGTGAGGATGGGAATGCCGAGATGCGCGCGAAACTGGGCCACCACCTCGGGCAGATCGAAGCCGTTGTCGTTGGGGCCCAGCTTGTAGTCGGAAAAATCGCCCAGCAGCACCGCCTTCTGGCGTTCCAGCACGCCGGCGTGCAGCAATTGATACAGCATGCGTTCGATGCGATAGGGATGCTCGTTGATGTCTTCCAGGCAGAGGATGCCGCCGGGCATGCGCGGCAGGTAGCGCGTGCCCGCCAGGTGCGCGACCAGCGCGAGGTTGCCGCCCCACAGGCGCCCGCGCAGGGTGCCGGCGCCCGGCGCGCCGGCGAACGGCGAGTCGCAGGCCACCTCCACCTCGTCAGCCTCCCCGGCAATGATGCGCCAGAAATGCCGCTGGGTGAAATCGCTCACCTGCGCCGCGCCGAAGTCATAGGCCGCCATCGGTCCGGCCACGCCGCGCATGCGGCCGCGCGCGTAGCCCGCACACAGCAGCGCGGTGAAATCGCTATGCCCCACGAACACCTTGCCGGAACCCGCCAGTGCCGCATAATCGACGCGATCGAGCAGGCGGGACAGGCCGTATCCGCCGCGCACGGCCATGACGACCTGTACGTCATCGCGCGCCGCCATCGCGTGCAGGGCCGCGACGCGCTGGCCATCCTCGCCGGCAAACCGCTGGTGCACGCGGCGCACCGCCGCCGGCGCCACCACGCGCCAGCCGTGCGCCCTGAAATAGCCGATGGCGCGGTCGAGGGCCGCGCCATCGAGCACCTGGCCCGAGGGGGCGACAAAGCCGATGCCGGGTTTGCGCGCCATGCGCTACAGAACCTTCAGCGCTTCGCGCGCCACCGCATCGCCCCACTCCTGCAGAAAATGCCCGCCTTCCGGCACTTCATGGGGCGGGGGGCAATTGCGGATGGCCGCGGCCACATGGCGCATGACGGGCGGCCCCAGCACGGGGTCCTGCATGCCCACCGCCATGAAGGTCTTGCCGGACCATTGGCTGCCGAACCAGGCGCGCGCCCGGCGCGAGATGTCCGCGCCCTCGGCGTCCGGCGTCTCGGGCACCAGGTTGGGAAAGCGGCGCACCCCGCCCTTGTACGCGGCATCCGGGAACGGCGCGTCGTAGGCGGCCGTTTCCGCAGGCGTCAGGTGCCTGCAGGCGCGGCCCAGCAGGGTGCCGACCGGCATGTCCGGGTTCTTGTTGTTCCAGGCGCGCCAATCCAGGAAACCCTGCCCGAGCGGCATGTCGCCGGTGGCGAAAGCCGTGTTCATGACCAGGAGGCCGGTGTAGCGATGCGGGGCCTCCATCGGCAGGGTCAGGCCCAGCAATCCGCCCCAGTCCTGCACCACCAGCGTCACGTTGCGCAGGTCGAGGCGCTCCACTAGGTTCGCCAGCATGCCGCGATGGAAACCGAAGGTATAGGCGGCATCGTCGGCCGGCTTGTCGCTCTTGCCGAAGCCCAGCAGGTCGGGCGCCACCACGCGGTGGCCGGCGGCGGTGAACACCGGGATCATGCGCCGGTAGAGGTAGCTCCAGGTGGGCTGGCCGTGCAGGCACAGGAAGGTTCGGGCGGCGTCCCGCGGACCTTCATCCAGGTAGTGGATGCGCATGCCCTGGTAGCCCTTCAGATCGCCGACATAATGCGGCTTGAAGGGGTAGCCCGGCAGGTTGTCGAATCGTTCGTCGGGGGTGCGCAATACGCCCGGCATGGTGTTCTCCTCACGTTGCAGACGGCGCCTTTCGGCAAAGAAATCCCTGAGCATGCTGCCGCATTCATCCGCCAGGATGCCGCCCACTGCCGCGGTCCGGTGGTTCAACGCCGTGCTGGCAAACAGGTCCAGGACACTGCCGGCCACGCCCGTCTTGGGGTCATGCGCCGCGAAAACGACTTTCCTGAGGCGCGCATGCAGCATGGCGCCGGCGCACATGGCACAGGGCTCCAGGGTGACATAAAGGTCGCACTCGTCCAGACGGTAGTTGCCCAATCGCGCGGCGGCCGCGCGCAGCGCAACCACCTCGGCGTGCGCGGTCGGGTCATGGCTGCCTACCGGCCGGTTGAACCCGCTGGCGATCACGCGGCCCTGGTGCACGACCACCGCGCCGACCGGCACCTCGCCCTGCGCGGCGGCGCGCCCGGCCTCGGCCATGGCCAGGCGCATGAATCGCTCGGCCTCGGCGGCAGCGGCCGGGGCAGTGGCAGAGGAAGAGGCAATCGGAAGCGCCGTCACGTCGCTCGCCTTCGCGCGCCTCAGAGGCCGATTTTTTCCATCCAGACGGCCAGCGCGCGCTCGTCCGGCGATCCTGCCGCGTAGCGGGCCTTCATCTCGGCATGCGCTTCCTTGCGGTGCTGGTTGAGCTTGATCTTGGTTTCCAGCCTGGCCACTGGAATCTCGAAAGCCATGATGCCCGCGAGCATCTTTTCCTGGAATTCATGGTCCAGGCCGCGCCACTGCGCCGCGTATTCCGCCTCGTGGATGGCGATCAGCCCCTTGAGCAGGGCGTCCTTCTTCATCTCGCCCTCGAGAAAATGCGCATGGCCGTAGGCGTGCACGGCCACGTAGTTCCAGGTCGGCACGCGGGCGATGTCCGGATACACCTTGGGCGACATGTAGGCGTTGGGCCCCTGGAAGACGACCAGTGCCTCGCGCCCGGCTTCCAGGTAACGCCAGTGCGGATTGGGCCTGGCGAAGTGCCCTTCGATCACCAGTTGCATGCCCGCTCCGGTCGGGCGCTCGCTGACCATCACCGGCAGATGGGTGGCGAAGGGGTTGCCCGCGTCGTCGGCGCACACGAGCATGGCAAAGCCGTGCTCGCGCATGATTTGCAGGGCCACCGCCTGGTCGGGGTGGGCGAAGTGCTTGGGCAGGTACATGGCGCGTGGCAGGCCGCGGGGCGGGCCCCTCGAATGGCAAAAACCGGATGCTACCGGCTTTTCCCAGACCGGCGCGGCGCAAATGGTGCGCGAACCGGCAACTATCTATAATCGACCCTGCCATTGGTGATCTGATGCAAACGAAAGCAAACGGAAGCAAACGGGTCGCAGGGCAGGCAACCGCAATCCGGTGATGCCGGCGATCCTGCCCGCCATGCGGGATCACGACCGGTTTCGGCCATGAATCTCACCGAGGGCGCCTTGGCTCTCGCAATACCCATACCCAGAATGGCCGTGCAAACGCAGCATTTGGTGACCAGCATTTCGGCTGGGCTGATCGCCGGCATCCGGACGATCCTCGGTTCGGCGGCCATGGTCACCCTGGTGATGCCGAACACCCTTGCCGGCGGGATCGCGCCGGCCCTGGAAGTCATCCTGATCGGCGGCGCCGTGCTGGGCGCGCTGGTGGCCATGTTCAGCACGTATCCGGGCGCGGTCGCGCAGGTGCAGGACGGCCCGGCGGTCATCTTGGGCGTGATGGCCACCGCGCTGGCCGCTTCGATGCGCGGCAGCGCCCCGCCGGAACTGATCATCCTGGTGGTGCTCGCCTGCACCAACGTGGCGGCGTTCGCCGCGGGCCTGGTGTTCTACTGGCTCGGGGTGTACCGGCTGGGCGCCCTGGTGCGCTTCATTCCCTATCCGGTGATCGGCGGCTTCCTGGCCGGATCGGGGCTGCTCATCCTGGTGGGTGCCGGCCCGGTCCTCACCGGCATGGACCCCGCGCAGTTGAACCTGCAGGCCCTGCTCGAGCCGATGTGCGCGGCCCGCTGGGCCCCTGGCCTCGCCTTCGGCGTGATCCTGGTGGCGGTCCTGCGGCGCTACAGCCACGCCCTGCTGGTGCCCGGCCTGCTGTTCGGCGCGGTGATCCTGTATCACCTGGGGCTTCTCGCGGCGGGCGTGCAGATGCCCGCAGCGCAGTCGGCCGGCCTGTTGCTGGGCCCGTTCCCGGAGAACCCCGGGCTCAGCATGCCGGCATGGACGCGCCTGCCGGCAGATGGGTGGCTCTACGTCGCGGACCAGATACCGACCTTCGCGGCCATCGTCCTGGTGAGCGTGGTCGCCCTGCTGCTCAACGCCAGCGGCCTCGAGCTTGCCACCCGCGGCGACCTCGACATCAACCGCGAGCTGCGCGCCACCGGCATCGCCAACATGGCCTCGGGGCTTCTGGGCGGCGCGGTCGGCTTCCATGCCCTGTCGGCCTCGCTCCTGGGTTACCGCATGGGGGCCAACAGCCGGATCATCGGCCTGACCGCGGCGGCGATGTGCCTGGCGGCCCTGCTCGCCGGGACGGCCCTGCTCGCCTACATGCCCAAGGCGATCCTCGGCGGCCTGCTTTTTTCCATGGGCGCGGGCCTGCTGATCGAATGGCTCTACGACGGCTGGCGCAAGCTGCCGCGCCAGGACTTCGCGATCGTCGCCCTGATCGTGGCCGTGATCGGCAGCGTCGGCATCCTCGCGGGCGTCACCGTCGGCGTGGCGGTCGCCATGGCGATCTTCGTGCTCAGCTACAGCCGGGTGCGTGTGATCCGCCAGGAGCTCAGCGGCGCGGAATACCGCAGCAACGTGGACCGCAGCCCGGCCGCCCTTGAGGTGCTGAAGGATCAGGGACACTGCATTCGCGTGATCAAGCTGGAGGGCTTCATTTTCTTCGGCACGGCCTACTCCGTGCTCACGCAGATCCAGCACATGATCGCCGACCCGGGCCCGCACCGCATTCGATACCTGCTGCTCGATTTCCGCGACGTGCCGGCCAGCGACTCGTCGGCCATGTCGGCCTTTTCGAAAATCCACATGTACTGCGAACGCAATGCATGCCGGCTGCTGTTCACGCGCATGAACGACGCCATCACCTCGCAGTTCAAGCAGGCCGGTCTCGATCCCGAGACCACCAACATCGCCTACTACGACGACCTCGACGTGGCGCTCGAACTCTGCGAGGAACAGGTCCTGGCAGGCCATGCCGGCTCCGGGGAGCCGGCCGACTTTTCCATCTGGGACCGGATCCGCAAGGTGCTGCCGCAGGGCACGCCGCTGTCCGCCTTCATGGCCTACCTGCAGCCGCGCACCTTCAATCCCGGGGAATACCTGGTCAAGCAGGGCGGCCCGCCCGACGAGATCGTGTTCATCGAGTCCGGACGCGTGACCGTCCGGCTCACCTTTCCCGACGGCCGCTCGATCCGGCTGCGCTCCATGACCATGGGCACCATGATCGGCGAGATCGGCATGTATCTGGACCAGCCGCGCAGCGCCTCGGCGGTGGCCGATCACGTCACGCAGGCCTATATCCTCACCGCCGAGAAGCTGCGCGCCATGGAAGCCGACGATCCGCAGCTCGCCAACGCCCTGCACTACGCGATCGTGGCCCTGCTCGCCGAACGCCTGGCCGGCACCAACGGCCTGCTGCAGAGGCTGATCAATTAACCGGCCCCAGGCAGCGCGCGTCGCCGCGACGACGCGCCGCGGCCCGCGGACCAGCGCCCGACCATGCCAAACCAGGCCAGCCAGAGCAGCGCCGCCGTGCCAGGATTTCCGCTTTGGCCGCTCCTGGCCACCATGGGCATGCAGACACTCGCCACGATGGCGGCCTACTCCGTGCCGGCCCTGGCGCCGGCCATCGCGCGCGACCTCGCCATCGACGGCGCGCTGGCCGGCTACTTCGTGTCGGCGGTCTACGGCGTCGGGATCGTTTCCTCGCTGCTCGCCGCGGACCTGATCCATCGCCATGGCGCGGTCCGGCTCGGCCAGGCGGTGCTGGCGGGCACCCTGGCCATGCTGCTCATCAGCGCCAGCGGATCGGTCGCCGCGCTCGCCCTGGGCGCCCTTGCGCTGGGCAGCGCCTACGGCGCCACCGCGCCGGTCAGCACCCATCTGCTGGTGCCCCGCACGGCGCCGCGCATCGTCAATCTGGTGCTGTCGATCCGCCAGATCGGCGTCCCGCTCGGCGGGGTACTCGGCGCGCTGCTGCTGCCGCCGCTGGCGCTGCGACTGGGCTGGCAGACCACTTTCCTGTTGCAGGCGCTGCCCGCCGCGCTGCTGCTGCTTTTGCTCGAATGGCCGCGCCGCCGGTGGGACGGCGAGCGCCCCGCCGGCCCCGGCCGGCGCAAGGGTGGCCTGCGGCAGATCGTCAGCCTGCTTGCCGCCAGCGGCGAACTCAAGCGCCTCACGTTCGCGAGCTTCGTTTTTTCCGGCCTGCAGCTCTCCTTCGTGGCCTTCACCACTGTGCAGTTGACCAGCCGCGCCGATTTCGGCCTTGTCGCGGCGGGGCAGGCCCTGGCGGCCTACCAGGTCAGCGGCGTGCTGACCCGACCGATCTGGGGCTGGATCGCGGACCGCTGGATTCCCGCCCGCGACATCCTGGTCTTCCAGGGGCTGGTGATGGGCGCGGCCGCGCTGGTCGCCGGTCAATTCGGGCCGGGCTGGCCGGTCGCAGGCGTCTTGCTGGTATGCGCCGTCGCCGGCGCGACGGCGAGCGGCTACACCGGGCTGGCCTATGCGGAATTCGCCCGCCTGGGCGGGCCCCGTCGCACCGAGGCCACCGGCCTGGGCTCGGCCGCCATGTTCAGCGGCGTGCTGGTGCTGCCCTCGCTGGGCGCCGCGCTGGTGACCAGGACCGGAAGCTACGGACTGGCCTACGGCGCGCTCGGGGTGGCGGCGATCCTGACAGGCCTCATGCTGGCATCCGGCAACCGCGGCGCGCGCCGCTAGAGCGCGCGCGGGCCTCATTCCCGCACGGCCGTCCAGCGCACCGGCACGGCGCCTTCCGTGCGCGCCTCGCCGGCCATCCGCGCGCCTTCGACGCGCCCCTCGAAGCGCCACGGATGACCGTCGCGGTCGAAGGCGGTGAAGCCGATCTCGGTACCGCGCAGGCGCGACCCGATCACGTTGACCGGGCGGGCGGCACGCTCCCCCGTGGTGGTGAGCGCCTGATACTTCTGCCCGATGCGCACGCGCAACTCGTCGCCCGGCAGCGCCACCTTCCAGGTGCCGCGCACGTCGGCCGGCACGATCCAGAGATGGCCGCTGCGGCCCTCCACGCGGATGCTTTCATCGGGTTCCCAGTCGTCGAGCAGGAACTGGTGCGAAACCACGCGCAGCCCCGGCCGCTGCGCCAGCAGGCGCGGCTTCAGGCGCGACATCGACCCGGGGCTCAGGTAAAGCGCGATCACCGTCGCCCTGGAGATGTCGGCCTCGAACAGATCCTGGGCGATGAATTCCGTCAGTTGCGATACCCCCTGGGCGCGCGCCGCCGCGACCGAAACGCGCACCAGGTTGGCTTCGAGTTCGACGCCGATGGCGCGCGCCCCGAAATGCCGCGCGGCGTAGATGGGCATGCGGCCGTCGCCTGACCCCAGGTCGATGACCAGATCGTCCCGGGTGGTGTCGGCCATCTGCAGCATGCGGCGGATCAGGCGTTCCGGCGTGGGCACCCAGACCGAGTCCTTGCCGAGTTGGCCGATCTGCGGCGCCTCGCTGGCGGGCACGCTGTTCGACTGGGCCCGCGCGGGGCCGCCGCACAGGGTCAGGGCCAGCATGGCGAGAAGAATCCTGCTTTTCATAGTGCGTCCCGTCGGTGGTGCCGCATCAATTGAACAACGCGGCCAGATCTGGCGTCATGCGCGTCAGGCCGGTGGCCGTCTCGTGGGCATGCCCCAGGCGCAGCAGCGTGCGCTCGGCGAAGGGCTTGGCGAGCAACTGGATGCCGAGCGGCAAACCGCTTGCCGAAAAGCCGGCAGGCAGGGCGAGCCCGCAGGCGCCGACATAGTTGCCGGCGCGCGTGAATCCGGACGGGGAGAGCATCTCGTCCACCTCCGCGACCGGGATGGCCGCATACGGGACCGAGGGCGTGAGCAAGGCCTCGGCATCCTCCATCCAGCGCGCGAACAGCGCGCTCGCGCGGCGCTGGTCCTCGCGCGCGGCGATGTAGTCCGCCGCGCCGATGGCCTTGCCGGCCAGCAGCCGCGCGCGCACCGCCGCACCCAGCGGCACGCTGTCGTCCTCGACATGGTGCCGGTGGATGCGATAGGCCTCGGCGGCGATCAACTGGCCGTTGCGCGCCACCAGTTCCTCGAGATCCAGCGGGAACGCACGCTCGGTCACCACCGCCCCCAGCGAGCGGAACACGTCGATGGCGGCGCGCCAGGCGGCGCGCACTTCCGCGCTCACGCCGGCGGGGAACTGCGCCTCCGGCAGGGTGCTGATGCGCATGCCGCGGATATCCGCCTGCGCGAAATCCGGCAACGCCACCGCCGGCGTGCCCAGGGTGTTGGGATCGGCCGGGTCGGGGCCGGCCAGCGCCGCCAGAAGCAGGCCGCTGTCGGCCACGGTGCGCGTCATCGGTCCGATCGTATCAAGGGTGGTCGACAGCGGAAAACAGCCCGCCACGCTGACCAGGCCAAAGGTCGTCTTCAGGCCGACGATGCCGTTGAGCCCGGCAGGAATGCGGATCGAGCCCCCCGTATCCGAGCCGATGGCCGCGGGCGCCAGGCCGGCCGCCACGGCCACGCCCGACCCGCTGCTGGAGCCGCCCGGGATGCGCTGCGTCCGCAGGTCCCACGGGTTCCAGGGCGTACCGCACAGCGGGTTGGTGCCATAGCCGCCGAAGGCGAACTCGACCATCTGCGCCTTGCCGAGGATGATCATGCCGGCCGCCTGCAGGCGCTTTACAACCGTCGAGGTGACGGTTCCGCGCCGCTGGGCGAAGGCCTTGGAGCCGACGGTGCCGATGCGCCCTTCGATATCGCACAAGTCCTTGACCGCGATCGGCAGCCCGTGCAGCGGGCCGACCGGCCAGCCCGACGCGCGCAGGCGATCCGCCGCCTCGGCGGCCGCCAGCGCCGATTCCTCGTAGACCTCGGCATAGGCGTTGAGCCTGCCGTTGGCCCGGGCGATCCGCCCGAGGTAGCGGGCCACCAGTTCGCGCGACGAGAATTCACCCGCGCTGAGGCCGCCCGCCAGTTCGACGAGGCTGCGGAATTCGATCGGCACGGACATGCGACGCTTTCCCGAACAGGCGTAAAGAAGCTAGTCCGCGACCACGCCCGCGCGCTTGACGATCGGCCCCCATTTGGCCAGTTCGGCCTGGATGAAGGCCCGATAGGCCTCCGGCGTCTCCTGGACGACCGTTGCTCCGCGCGATTCGAGCTGCTCGCGGATCTTCGGGTCGGCGGTGGCCCGGTTGAGCGCCTGGCCAAGGCGCGCGACGATCTCGCGCGGCACCGACCCGGCGGTGTTCAGGGCGAACCAGGAGTTCACCTCATAGCCCTTGAGGCCGGACTCGTTGAGCGTGGGCAGGTCGGGCATCGCGCTCGAGCGCGTCAGGCTGGTGACGGCGAGCGCGCGCATCTTGCCCGCCTTGATCTGCGGGATGACCGGCGGCAGGTTGTCGAACATCATCTGGGTCTCGCCGGCCAGCACGGAGGCGACGGCCGGTGCCGAGCCGCGAAACGGGATGTGGACGATGAACGTGTTGGTCATCGCCTTGAAGAGTTCCATCGACATCTGCGGCGAGGTGCCGTATCCGTTGGACGCATAGTTGAGCCGGCCCGGGTTCTTCTTCAGGTGGGCCACCAGGTCCTGCACCGTGGTCGCCGCGAGCGCAGGCGAGACCAGCAGCACATTGGGGACGGTGCCGAACCGGCCGATGTAGGCCAGGTCCTCCTGAGGGCGATAGTTGAGCTGCTTGTAGATCAGCGGGCTGATGGCCAGCGAAGGGTTGCCCAGCAACAAGGTGTGGCCGTCCGCGCCGGCACGCGCCACCGCCTCGGCGCCGACGTTGCCGCCGGCGCCGGAACGATTCTCCACCACGACCGGCTGGCCGAGCTCGGTCTGCAGCCGCGGCTGCAGAATGCGCGCCACCAGGTCGATCAGGCCGCCGGGCGGGAAGGGAACCACAATGGTGACGCTGCGCGTCGGGAAATTTTGCGCTGAAGCCGTGCTGGCGATCAGCATGCAAAGCAGGAACGCGAGTTTGCGCATGGGTTGTCTCCTGTCCGGATGAGGGTTTCGATGCCGGGAGGCAAGAGTGTATCCGCGGATGGGCCCGCATGGCGAACGCCGCGCCCGGCGCGCGCCGGGCAAATAGGCGAGAATTCCGGCATGGAACATCCCCGCATTGCAATCGTTTCGGCCGGCGCGGTCGGCGCCTACATCGGCGCCCACCTTGCGCGCGCCGGCCAGGATCCGGTGCTCATCGATGCGTGGCCGGCGCACGTCGAGGCCATGCGACAGCAGGGCCTGTCGGTCACCGGCACGACGCCGGAAGAGGCTTTCGATACTCGAGTGCGGGCCCTGCACGTGAGCGACGTTCCGCAACTGGCCCGCGAGGCGCCGTTCGACATCGCGCTGGTCTGCCCGAAGTCCTACGACACCGAATGGGCCGCCATGCTCATCCGCCCCTACCTGGCCGCCGACGGCGTCGCCGTATCCGTGCAGAACTGCATGAACGACGAACGCCTCGCCGGGGTCATGGGCTGGGCCCGCACCCTCGGCTGCGTCGCCAGCAAGATCATGGTCGACCTGTTCGAGCCCGGTCGCGTGCACCGCGGCGTGGCCAAGGGCGGCGCCGACTACACCGTCTTTCGTGTTGGCGAAGCGCACGGCCGCGTGACCGGGCGCGCGACCAGGGTGGCGCGGCTGCTGGAAAGCGCCGACAGCGCCAGGGTGACCACCAACCTGTGGGGCGAGCGCTGGTCGAAACTCGCGGCCAACTGCATGGAAAACGGCCTGTCCGCGGCAACCGGCATGTCGGGCAACCAGGTCATGCGCTCCGAACCGCACCGGCGAACCCTGATCAGGCTGGCGGGCGAGGCCGTACGCATCGGCCAGGCGGCCGGTTACGCGGTCGAACCGGTCGTCGGCCTGCCACCCGAGAAGTTCGCCCTTGCCGGCGCAGGCGATGCGCAGGCGCTGGCGTTCGTCGAGGATGCGCTCGTCAGACAGTCCGCCAAGCGCGCCGACACGCAGGTCGCCTCGATGGGGCAGGACATGCGCAAGGGCCGCAGGACCGAGATCGAATTCATGAACGGCCATGTGGTCCGGACCGCGGAGTCGCTCGGCCTTCAGGCACCATTGAACCGGGCCCTGACGGAACTCGTCCTGCGGGTGGAGCGCGGCGAACTGGCCGCCGCGCCGTCGAACCTCGCCCTGCTGGGCGATTGAGCGCCGGCGCCGTGGAAGGCGCCACCGCCCCTCGGAAGGCGCCCCCGCCTCCTTCAGAGACCCGGCCAGGCGCGAGACCGCGCGGTGTTTCGTGCCATACTTTCAGGCCCCATAACAAGACTGCGCCGGCGCGCTCGCCGGGCCGCGGCGCGTCAACACCAGGGATGCAACCATGAAGCTCCTCTCGAGTCCGGCATCACCCTTCGGACGCAAAGTCCGCATGACCATCGCCATCAAGGGCCTGTCCGACCGGGTCGAAGCCGTTGCCGTCGATACCGGCAAGGGCGACCCCGCCCTGAACGCGGCCAACCCGCTCGGCCGCATTCCCGCCCTGATCCTCGAAAACGGCGACACCATCCACGACAGCCATGTGATCTGCGAGTATCTGGACACGCTCGGCAGCGGCCCCATCCTGATTCCGCGCAGCGGCCCGGAACGCTGGCGCACGCTCACGCTCGGTTCGCTGGGCGACGGTCTGATCGAACAGGCGCTCCTGCAGGTGTACGAAGGCCGTTATCGCCCCGAAAACATGCGGGTGGATTCATGGGTCGCGCGCCTGCAGGCCAAGATCGATCGATCGCTCGACTACCTGGAGGGCGCGCCGCCGGCCTGGCACGACCACCCCGACTACGGACACCTGACCGTGGCCGCGGCGCTCGGCTACATGGATTTCCGCCACGCCGGGCGCTGGCGCACCGGGCATCCCGGGCTGGTCGCCTGGCTGGACCGCTTTTCGGCGGCCGTCCCGGCGTTCAACGCCACCACCCCGGGCGCTTGACCAAAGCGCGCCGGGCGCCTCGCCAAGGCGTAAACTAGGGGGTTTACCCGTCCCACGACCATCCAAGCAGTGACGAAGCCCATGACCACATCGAAATCGAAAATCATCTACACACTCACCGACGAGGCGCCGCGCCTGGCCACCTATTCGCTGCTGCCCATACTGCGTGCCTTCGCCGCGCCGGCCGGCATCGAGGTCGCCGAAAGCGACATTTCGGTCAGCGCCCGGATCCTGGCCGCATTCAACGACATGCTGCCGGACGAGCAGAAGGTGCCGGACACGCTGGCCGAACTCGGCCGCCTCACGCTGGTCGACGGCACCAACATCATCAAGCTGCCCAACATCAGCGCCTCGGTGCCGCAACTGGTGTCGGCGCTCAAGGAATTGCAGTCCCGCGGCTACAAGATCCCCGATTATCCGGAAGACCCGAAAACCGACGGGGAAAAGGCCATCCGCGCCCGCTTCTCCAAGGCCCTCGGCAGCGCGGTCAACCCGGTCCTGCGCGAAGGCAACTCCGACCGGCGCGCGCCGGCGGCGGTCAAGCGTTATGCTCAGAAAAACCCGCATTCCATGACACCGTGGAACCCGGCCTCGCGCACCCATGCCTCCTACATGCGCGGCGGCGACTTCTACCACGGCGAGAAGTCGATGACCTTGAGCCATGCCTGCAACGTGCGCATGGACCTGGTGACCAAGAGCGGCAAGACCATCGTGCTGCGTCCCAAGGTCGCGCTGATCGAAGGCGAAGTCATCGACAGCATGTTCATGAGCAAGAAGGCCCTGTGCGAGTTCTTCGAGCGCGAGATCGAGCATGCGAAGGAAAACGACATCCTGTTCTCCCTCCACGTGAAGGCCACGATGATGAAGGTCTCGCACCCCATCGTCTTCGGCCACGCGGTCCGCGTGTTCTACAAGGACCTGTTCGCCAAGCACGGCAAGCTGTTCGACGAGCTGGGCGTCAATGTCAACAACGGCTTCATCAACGTTCTCGACAAGATCAAGACCCTGCCGGACGCCAAGCGCGCCGAGATCGAGGCCGACATCAAGGCCTGTGAAGCCAAGCGCCCGAAGCTGGCGATGGTGGATTCCGCCAAGGGCATCACCAACCTGTATGTGCCCAGCGACGTGATCGTCGACGCCTCCATGCCGGCGATGATCCGCGCCGGCGGCATGATGTGGGGCCCGGACGGCAAGCTGCATGAAACCAAGGCCGTGATGCCGGAGTCGACCTTTGCGCGCATCTACCAGGAGGTGATCAACTTCTGCAAGACCAACGGCGCCTTCGACCCCAGGACCATGGGCACGGTGCCCAACGTCGGCCTGATGGCCCAGCAGGCCGAGGAATACGGCTCGCACGACAAGACCTTCGAGATCCCGGAAGACGGCGTGGCGCGCATCGTCGACGAGCACGGCCACGTGCTTCTGGAGCAGAACGTCGAGACCGGCGACATCTGGCGCATGTGCCAGACCAAGGATGCCGCCGTGCGCGACTGGGTCAAGCTCGCCGTCACGCGTGCCCGCCAGTCGAACACGCCGGTGGTGTTCTGGCTCGACGAATACCGGCCGCACGAGAACGAGATCATCAAGAAGGTGCGCCGCTACCTCAAGGACCATGACACCACCGGCCTGGATGTCCAGATCATGTCGCAGGTGCGCGCGATGCGCTTCACCCTGGAGCGCGTGATCCGCGGCAAGGACACCATCTCGGCCACCGGCAACATCCTGCGCGACTACCTGACCGACCTGTTCCCGATCATGGAACTGGGCACCAGCGCCAAGATGCTGTCGATCGTGCCGCTGATGGCGGGTGGCGCCATGTTCGAAACCGGCGCCGGCGGCTCGGCGCCCAAGCATGTGCAGCAGCTGATGGAAGAAAACCACCTGCGCTGGGATTCGCTGGGCGAGTTCCTGGCCATCGCGGTGTCCCTCGAGGAAGTCGGCTTCAAGGCGGGCAACAAGAAAGCGCAGATCCTCGCCAGGACCCTCGACGAGGCCACCGGCAAGCTGCTCGACAACAACAAGGGCCCCTCGCCCAAGACCGGGCAGCTCGACAATCGCGGCAGCCACTTCTATCTCGCGCTGTACTGGGCGCAGGCGCTGGCGGCGCAAAACGACGACGCGGACCTCAAGGCGCGCTTTGCCCCCCTGGCGAGGACCCTCGCGGAGAACGAGCAGAAGATCGTCGACGAACTCAACGCCGTCCAGGGCAAGCCCGTGGACATCGGCGGCTACTACGTCTCGGATGCGGAAAAGGCCGGTCCGATCATGCGGCCCAGCCAGACCTTCAACGCCGCCATCGCCTCCGTCGCCGCCTGACCGAACGCGCCCCGGGCATGCAAAGGGCCCCTGACGGGGCCCTTTGCACGTTTAGGCGCGGCAGCCGGCCGGCCCCGAGCCGGGCGACGGGGCGGCACGGCGCGACCGCCGGCTTCAAAACACCGCGTGATCGCCGCGCTCGACGACGGCTTCGCCCGCGACCACCCGGGCATAGTAGTCAAAGAGCGTCTGCGTGCCCGTCGACGGCGTCGCGGCGGCGTCGTAGCGCCCGGTGGCGGGATCGAGCACCAGCATGGACTCGGTCGCGTAATAGCGCCCGATGCGCGCGAGTTCGGCCTTCTCGGCCAGGGCCGGCGCAAGGCGGCCGGCCACATCGAGCGCCGCGATGATGGTGTCGAGCAGCCTGACGGGAACCTGCTTGAAGCGCGCCGGCCGACCCGTCATCCTGAACAGGGCTTCGCCCTGCTGGCGCGGCGTGATCGCCGGCCCGGGCCCGCCGATCGGCAACACGCGGTTGCGGCGCGCGGGATCGTCCAGGCAATCGGCCAGGTAGGCCGCGAGATCATCGTCGCCGATCGGTTTGCAGGCGGTCGATGTGCCGTCGCCGAAGACCAGGAAGGCCTTGCCGCGCCTGACCCGCTCGATCTGTCCGGACAAGGACTTGAAGAACGCGGTCGGCCGCACGATCGAATACGCGAGCCCGGATTCGACCAGCACCCTTTCGAAGGCCAGCTTGGCATGCTGGAACGCGAGCAGGGGTTTTTGCACGCAGATGGCCGACAGCAGCACCATGTGCGCCACCCCCGCCTCGCGCGCCGCCTCGAGCGCGTGCACATGGGCCAGATGGTCGATCGCCCAGGCGTCGCGCGGCACGCCGGTGCGCGACGCCATGCATGACACCAGCACGTCGAATGGTTCGCCCCGGAAGGCGTCGCGCGCCAGCGAGCCGGGGTCGCGCACGTCGCCCGTCCGGATCTCGACGCCGGGCGGCAGGGACGGGCCGCGGTTCGACGCACGACGGCCCGGCGTCGGCCCGGGCGCGGCACCGGGACGCGAGCGCGTGAAGCACACCACGTCGTGCCCCCGCCCGGCCAGCGCAAGCGCGGTGGCGCGGCCGATCGTGCCGCTGGCGCCGAGCATGAGGACGCGCCGCGGATGCGGCGCCCGGGGGACGGCCGCGCCATCCGCCGCGCCAGGGTCGGCCGTCATCGGAACGCGCGCATGGCGTCGCCCTAACGTTTCAGGATGGACAGCAGATTGTAGAAATCGTCGGTGAAAATCCGCAGGTCCTTGCGCGCGGGGGCGGGCTCGGAGGCGTTCTTGATGTTCGGCTTTTCCAGCAGGGCCTTGTTGCGCGTGACGATCACCTGGTCGGTCGACGAGGTGTAGTAGTCGGCGCCCTCGGCCCAATCGCTCACCCAGGCGGTCTGCATGCCGAACTCGTCGGCTAGGCGCCGGATCACCGGCATCAGGTCGACGAAACGGTTGGTCGCCTGGAACACGATGGCACCGTCCTGCTTGATGTGCCGCACGTAGGTGGCCATGGCCTCGCGGGTGATCAGGTGCATCGGGATCGAATCGCCCGAAAACGCATCGATGGCCAGCATGTCGTACTGGCGCGAAGCCTCGCGCTCGAGCGCCAGGCGCCCGTCGCCGAGCACATGCTCGACCTTGGCCTTGGTTTCCTTCTGGAACGTGAATTCGCGCGCCGCCAGTTCCACCACCACCGGATCGATCTCGTAGAACACCCAGAAATCCCCCTCCCTGCTGTGGGTGAGGAGGGCACCCGCCCCAAGACCGATCACGCCGACCCTGCGCGCACCGTCCAGGGAGGACAAAAGGCGCCCGTAGGCGGAGGTGGGGCCGAAGTAGCTGGTCGGCTCCATGGTGCGGCCCGGCTCCATGTGCTGGCCGCCGTGGTTGATGCCGCCGTGGTACATCACGCGGAAACGGGTCGGCTCGGTCTGGTCGCGGGTGCGCACCACGCCGTAGAAATTGCGGTCCATCTCGCGCACCCCCCGGGTGTAGTACTTGATGGCCTCCATGTCGAACATCACCACCCCCCCGATCACCGCCAGCGCGGCGGCGCGATAGGCCCAGAGCGCGGCGGGCTGCGCCGACGGGAGGCCCCATACGCGCAACGCCAGCAGCACGCCCAGCAGCACCAGCACGATGTGCATCTCGTAGTAGCCGCGCAGCGCCAGCGGCGCACCGATGGCCACCAGCAGCGCGCCGATGGCGCCGCCCACCGACATCATCAGGTAGTACAGCGTGAGGTGGCGCGGGTCGGGCTTCATGCGCGCGAGTTCCCCGTGGCAGAACATGCAGGCCGCGAACAGGCCGAGGGCGTACAGCGGCAGGACATAGCGCAGCTGCAGCGAGTCGATCTGCCATGCCATGCCCAGCACGCAGGCCGCCAGGAGGGGCATGAACACCACGCGGGAGTACCAGCGCGGATGGTCGAAGCAGATGATGAAGGTGAGCAGATACAAGGCCAGCGGCAGCACCCACAGGAAGGGCACCGAGGCGATGTTCTGCGTGATGTGGTTGGACACCGCCAGCAGCACGCACGACCCGGTCGCCGACAGCGCCAGCCAGGTCAGCAGGCGGGCGGGCCGCACCGGCTCGGCCGGGGTTTCGGGCGCAGCGGTGCTCGCGGCGCCGGCCGCGCGCGTGGCGGCATGGCGGATCGAATGCATGCCGGTGGCGATGCACACCAGCGCAAACACGGCATACATGCCGGACCAGAGCTTGGCCGAGGTGTTCACGCCGAAGAACGGTTCGACCAGGACCGGATAGCCCAGCAGGGCGAGGAGCGAGGCGAAGTTCGACAAGGCGAACAACCGGTACGGCACGCTCGTGTTGAAGCGCTGCCAGTACCAGGCCTGCAACAGCGGCGTCGTGGTCGAAAGCAACAGATACGGCAGGCCGATGGTGACCGTCAGCAGGCCCAGGATGCGCAGGATCGGATCCTCGTTGCCGGCCGGCTTCCAGGACGCGTCCGCCAGAATGGGCAGGGTCGCCAGCGACACCACGAGCAGTGCAGCGTGCAGATAGAGCTGCTGTCGCGGCTTCAGCCAGCGCACCGACGCATCCGCATACGCATAACCCGCCAGGAGCGCGCTCTGGAAGAAGAGCAGGCAGGTGGTCCATACCGAAGCGGAACCGCCGAACCAGGGCAGGATCTGCTTGGCGATCAGCGGCTGCACCAGAAACAGCAGAAAGGCGGACAGGAAGATCGTGAGTGCGTAGGGAAGCATCGAAAGGTCAGTGCGGGTTCGGGCCGCCGTGAGGCGGCAGGAGTAGTCAGGATAACGAGCCGGCCATCCCGGAAGACCGCGCGGCTCGCGCTGTAATGCCGTCGCCCCGTGCGCCAGACAGGCGCGCGGCGCTCGGGCTTGCGGTGATCAGGCTCGCGGGGACTTGATCTCCTCGAGTCGGTCGGTGGCCGGCGGCGGCGTGCGCGATAGCGCCGCGATTTCCGCCCGCAGCGCGGGCGTCATGGCCACCTCGACCGCGGCCAGCGAATCGCGCAACTGCAGGACGTTGCGGGCACCCACGATGGGCGCGGTGACGGCCGGATGCGCGCCCACCCAGGCCACCGCGGCGGCGACCGGATTGAGACTGCGCGCCCGGCAAAAAGCGGCGAACCTGTCGGCCACCTCGAACATCCAGCCCTCGCCGTAGCGCGCCTCGTACATCTTGTTGCTTCTGAGCCTGCCGCCCGCATCCCCTGCATACTTGCCGGAGAGCAGGCCCGCTGCGCCCGGACTGTAGGGAATGACGCCGATCCCGTTGGCTTCGGCCATCGGCAGGATTTCCACCTCCGCCTGGCGCTTGACCAGGTTGTACATCGGCTGGATCACCTGCAGGCGCGCCCAGTTGTTGCGTTCCTGGATGTCCACCGCGCGCTGTACCTGCCAGGCGGCATAGTTGCTCACCGCCGGGTACAGCACCTTGCCGTCGCGCACCAGGTCTTCGAGCGCGCGCATCGATTCGTCGATCGGCGTGCGATGGTCGAATTGATGCAGGAACAGCACCTCCACCCGGTCGGTCTTCAGGCGCCTGAGGCTGGCCTCGACCGCGCGCGTGACATGGCGGCGCGACGTGCCGCGCGCGTTGATGTCGTCACCGCTGGGATTGAAGCATTTGGTGGTGATCACGAGTTTTTCCCGCTCGCCTTGCATCAGCGCGCCCAGGATCTCCTCCGAGCGGCCCTTGTTGTACTGGTCGGCGCAATCGAAGAAATTGATGCCCGCCTCGCGGCAGGCCTTGTACATGGCCGCGGACGCGGCTTCGTCGGCGTCGCCGCCGAAAGACATGGTGCCGAAGCACAGTTCGGACACGCGGATGCCGGTCCTGCCGAGGATCTTGTATTTCATTGCCGTAGTTTAGCGCGGAGCGCCCGGCCAGCCGCCCCGCCTGGCGGGCAGCCGCAGCGCCGCAGGCACCCCGCGCGGGCCCCTAAAGGCCGCCCTGCACCAGGCGTTGCCGCCGCGTCAGGCTGCACCCGCCGAGCGCGGCGCCGCGCTTGGCGAGAGGGCCGGCCATGTGCCAACCCATGCGTCCGGGGCCAATGAATGCGATCTTCATCCGTGCGCCTCAATCCGCGTCCGGGCTGGCGCCTGGCGGCGACGCCGGGCGCCAGGCGCCGCTTGCGATCGCCGCGTCACGGTCGGCCGCATGCTGGAATTGCGGCGTCTCGTCGCGCGGCTGGCGGGTGTCGCCGCGGTCGGCGCGCATGGCGTCGGTGCGCCAATCACCCGCGGCGTCCCATTGGTTGGGCAGCCGCACGATGGTCTCCGGCTGCGTGATCGTGTCGAAACCCGCCAGCGCGGCGCGCACGATGGCCAACTGGTCAGCCGCATCGAAGGGCTTGCCGGTCGAATGCCCCAGCGGATAGTCGACGAATGTTGCCCGCGGCGGCCGGCCCGCCCCGAGGATGTCGAGCGCGCTTCCCAGGCACATGGTCGGGATGCCGTGCGCCTCAAGGTACCGGGCGACCAGACACACGGTCTGGTGGCACACCGGTCACATCGATACAAGGAGCGCGCAGTCCACTTTCTGCTGGCGAAACCCCGCCAGAAGCGCCGGCGCGACCTCCTCGCGCACCCGGCGCTGCGAATACACGCCGCCCATGCATGAGAACACCTGGTCGGCGAGGCTGCCGATCGCGCCTTCGGCCTGGAGGGCGCGCAAGGCCGTGAGCGGCAGGATGCAGTCGGCGTCCTGCCGCGCATCGACCAGGTAATTCTCGGTCACATGCGAGAAGCGCAGCGCGCTTTTCGGCGTGTCGGCCGGGATGCTGCGGATCGAGGTGTCATCCTTGTAGTGATACGCCACCTGCCCCACGGCATACGCGCCGGAGGTCGAGAGCATGCCGACCGTCGACGCGGCCAGCGGCCTGGCCAGCGGTGTCCATGGCGGCGCGTCATCGGCCTGATACCAGCGGTAGGGCGCATAGCCGATCGCCTTGTAGCGCTCGGTGATGGCCTGCATGTAGGCTACGGTCATTGCCTGTCCTTTGCATTCGGGGTGCGTCATGTTGTCCGCCGACGCGGAGCGCCGGCGGGCTCGGCAAGGCCCGAGTATAGGGGGTGGGGCTGGGGTGGCGCGGCGCGCAGCCGATCAAGCCGGAGACCGGCCGCCGGGCACTAGCGGGCGAGGATCCAATCGACCAGATTCCTGAGGTCGTCATCGCCGATCCTGGTCTTGGGATGCGGCGGCATCGGTATCTGGCCGTAGACGCCGGCGCCGCCTTCACGCACCTTCTTCATGAGGATGGCGGCGCCGTCCTTGTCGGACTTGCGTTTCTGCGCGATTTCCTTGAATGAAGGTCCGACCAGTTTGCGTTCGAGGTGGTGACAGGACGTGCATTGCGCCTTGCTCGTCAGCGCGAGCGCGGCCTTGTCCTCGAGCGTCGCGGCCGCGCCGCCGCTCGTTGCGATGAGGCAGCCGGCAACGGCCGCCTTGAGGTGCCTTTTCATGCTGCCTGATCCTCCGCCGGCAAGGCCGCCTCCGGGCCGCCCGTACTGCGCAAGTATAGGCAAAGGCGCGCCGCGCGGGTCCTACTTGACGGTCACCTCGATCACCAGCGCGCCGCCGAAGCCGCCCTCGGTCTGCTTCAGGCCGTTGCGCGCGTGGCAGGTCACGCAGGCCGGCGCCAGCTTCATCGGCCAGTAGCCGAGATAGCGGTCGCCTACCCGCTTGGCGACTGGTTCGAGCGCGCCGGTCTTCATGAGCCCGGCGACCTCGCCGGCCAACGGGGAGTTCTTCATGGTGGTCTTGACCGACCAGTCCTCGTTGATCAGTTCGCCGTCGCGATTGGTGGCGTAGACCTTCACCGCCTTGCTCAGGGCCGACTCGTTGAGCCGCTTGAGCACCTGGGCGCGAAAGTAGGCCGGCACGAAGGCGTCGGGGCCGCCCTTGACGATCTGCCCCTCGTGCCTGGCGATGGTTTCGCGCACAGCCTTGTGCAGGGCGTCGCGCGCCTGCCCGGAGACGTCCTTGGCGGCCGCATCGTAGGGCTTGCCGACGCTTTTCTCGTAGCGGGAGACGAAGGCGGAGGCAATGGCATCGGGCGTGACGGCGGACTTGCTCACCTTGGCGGCGTTGATGTCCGCCTGAAGGTCGGCGATGACGCCGGTGGCCGCCGAGAGCGCCGCGTTGAGGTCCCGCGCCAGGGCTTGGGCGGTGGCTTCATCGACCGCAGCGCCGGCAACGCACGGCACGGTGAAGGTGACAGCCAGGACAGCGGCTCGGGTCAGATGGCGAATCGGCTTCATGATGTTCTCCTTTGCTGGTAAGTACCGGTCAGGCCGGCGTCATGTTCGGGGACACTGGACGCGCCTCACGGCGCGGTGGACGCGCCTCACGGCGCGGTGGGCGCACCTCACGGCGCGGTGGGCGCACCTCACGGCGCGGTGGGCGCACCTCACGGCGCGGTGGGCGCACCTCACGGCGCGGTGGGCGCACCTCACGGCGCGGTGGGCGCACCTCA
>Ga0068877_10000281_pt1 | contig 44179 bp, 62 predicted proteins | sample NOAtaG_FD_66437 | JGI IMG/M metagenome (GOLD analysis project Ga0068877, IMG submission 66437) | Freshwater lake microbial communities from Lake Erie, under a cyanobacterial bloom - NOAA_Erie_Diel6S_1000h metaG | ecosystem: Environmental > Aquatic > Freshwater > Lake | place: USA: Ohio, Lake...
ACACAACACCCAGCGATGAAACACCGATCCAAGGGCCGTTCTCAGGCCCCCATCAGCAGGCGATCAGGTGGACCAGTTTTCGTGTCGCCAGAGGACCAAAAGCGGATGTCGCTTGACAGGGCCTGGATGCGGGCGGTGGTGGCCTCGCTGAGGGGGCCGCAGCGGCGGGCGAGCTGGCGGAGGGTCACCTTCACTTCGCCGCGAGCTTCCCCACGCGTCTCCCCTTCCTGCCGGCCTTCCTCGATCAGCTCCTGGGCGGCCCGGGAGTGACGCAGTTCGTGGGTAGGAATCTTGACGTACACCATCAACTGCTCCAGGGTGAAGTTGGGGTGCCGTTGCATCAGGATAGGGAAAACAGTCTCAGCCAGATCCGGACGGCGCTCCAGGATCTGCTGACTGTTCTCTTGCAGCTCAGCCTTGCGCCGCACCGGCAGCGTGAGCAGCACGGGCGTGCACTGATACAAGCCGGCAAACCAGTGATCAACAGTGACCAAGGCAGTCAACGACGAACAGGATCGCCGCATCGCAACTTTTTGCCAATCACCAGTTATACATTATGGTTTTATCATGCCAGCTATCAGCCGCTTCCTTGGGATCGCGATAGCCATCCTCTATAGAGACCACGACCCACCACATTTCCATGCAATCTATGGCGATTACGAGATCACAGTCAACATCGTCGATGGCGCTGTGAATGGTCGTTTTCCACGGCGAGCCTTAGCCTACGTAATGGAATGGCACCAACAGCATCGCGAAGAGCTGATGCTGGATTGGGAGCAAGCACGCCGCCACCAGCCTCTCTCGCCGATCCCCCCACTAGAGTAATCCTACTTATTTGGCGCATCATGCTTCACGTCACTTCTGCTCAAGTCCTTGCAGGACATCGTCTTTTGCTTCAATTCAATGATGGAACCCATGGAGTGGCCGACGTTGCAGAGGATCTCCATGGTCCAATCTTTGAAGAGCTTCTTGATCCTGATAAGTTCAGTGAAGCCTACTTAGACCCTGAACTTCGAACAGTTTGCTGGCCGAATGGCGCCGACTTGGCCCCAGAGTTTCTGAAAAGTCTGGTTTTGCAAAAGCAGCCTGCATGACGAACATGCTGCATCTGCGGCCCTGGGGCGAAAAACAACCCTGGGGAAGCTGAAACGCCTTCCCTTCTGCGAATGTTGAGCGATCGGGTGGGAACCGGCGATGAGGTGTTGATCACCCGCGGGCCCAACCCGTGCCTCGCCAGCGGTGGTTGCAGTACGGCAGCGTTCCGATCAGCCGCAGTGCACCTGCAGCCAGGCCGCAAGGTCGGCGGCGCCATTGAAGTCGAGCAGAGCGTCGGCCAGCGCCTCCAGCCGCTCCAGCGGCAACGCCTGGATGCGGGCGATGGTTGCCTCGCTGAGGGGGCCGCAGCGGCGGGTGAGCTGGCGGAGGGTCATGGAGGCCGCCTCGGCTCGGCGCCCTTCAGCTTGCCCTTGCTGATGGCCTTCCTCGATCAACTCCTGGGCGGCCCGGGAGTGACGCAGCTCCTGGGTTGGAATCTTGACGTACACCATCATCTGCTCCAGGGTGAAGTTGGGGTGCCGTTGCATCAGGATAGGGAAAACAGACTCAGCCAGATCCGGACGGCGCTCCAGGATCTGCCGGCTGCTCAGCTGCAACTCGGGCTCAACCAGCACCGGCAGCCTGAGCAGATTGAGCAGCGGATCGAGCTGGTCCTGTTGGCCAAGCTCTTCGAGGCTGATCCAGATCACCTCATCCAGCACCAGCTGGAGCTGCCTCGGTAGCCAGGCTGGGCCCAGGTTCAGCCGATAGTGGGGCACCACCACCACCACCTGCAGATGCCGCACCTTGGGGTGCAACTGCAGAAAGCGCAGGGTCTGGGCGCCCAGCCGGTGTTTGAACCCAGGCTTGCTGTGCATCTGCAGCTCCAGCTTCACCACCGGCTGCCGCGCGGTGCCGGCCAGTCCCCGCTGCGGCCAGAGCACGCCGTCGAGGCGGTGGTTCACCGCTTCCAGCTCCACGGCCTCGAAGCGGTAGAGCTCATCCCCGGGAGATTCCGGGCCAAGGCGGGGCGATGGAGTTAGGGCCGCCCCCGCCGCCTGCAGCAGCAGCGCGATCAGGTCGGGCGTGCTCTGGAAAAGGCTGTAGAACCAGTGGTCGGTGGGCACAGAGGCATCCGGCTGCCGGGTTCAGGGTTGCCACATCGGGGTGAGCGCCCCATCCCTTCATGACCCCCAGCAGAGCCAACGTTTATTCTGCACCCCTGCAGAGTTCCAGGCCTGGCGCAGCCGCCGGGCCCAGCGCCATGGTCGAAGCATGGAAGAGGAGGTTCGGGTGATCCTGGCCCAGGCTGTGGCCAGGGACGAAGCACCCAGCAGCCATACACCCGGGCTCGGCAGCCGGATGGCAGCGCTGTTCGCTGACGTTGGACTGGAGGAGCCGATCAGCGAATGGCGGGGGGTGGAGCCCGTGCCGGCGCTTTTCGAGCCGTGATCCTGCTCGATACCAATGTGGTGTCGGCGGTGATGCTGCGCCGCCCCAAGCCCGCCAGGGAGCAGCCCTTCACCCGGATGCGACCCGGCGCCAGCTTCTCTTACAGTCAACCAACCACCTGACCACCTGACCATGCGCTCCATCGGCTTGGCGCAGGCCAAGGCCCAGTTGTCTGCTCTGCTGGATGCGGTGGAGAGCGGCGATGAGGTGGTGATCACCCGCCGCGGCCAACCAGTGGCCCGCCTGGTGCGCGAAAACGCCGCTGCGCCCCAAGCTGGTGGCCAGTCGTGGCCGGAGCGGCTGCGGCTTTTTCACACCAACCAACCCCCGTTTGCAGGGGATGCCGTGGCCCTGGTGCGCGAGCTGCGCGAAGAACGGGAATGACCGCCCGGCAGGGGGTGTATCTGGACAGTTGCGTGCTGCTGTCGCTGTTCCTGGCCGACAGCGGCGATGCTCTGCACCTGGCCATCGCCCAACGCGAACAACTCACCCTGGCAACGGCCGACAAGGCGCTGATCCAGGCGGCCCATCACCTGGGGGTCGCCCATCACTGGATCAGCGAGCAGCCCATTTGAGCCGGCGGCAGCACGCGGACTTCTGCCGCGTGGCAGGACTGCAGGTCCGCCTGATCAGCTGACAGCCAGACCGTTCAGCGCCCCTACGGCTGTGGGCCGACCAGCAGGGCGGTTGGAAGGTGTTCGAGAGCTCCGCTGGCTTCCGCCTGCCCGACGGCTCGGTGCTCAGCCCCGATGCCTCGCTGCTGCGTCTGGAGCGCTGGCAGGCCCTCAGCGCGGAAGCGCGCAGCGGCTTTGCCCCCCTCTGCCCCGATCTGGTGGTGGAGCTGGCCAGCCCCAGCGATCAGGGACCGCGGGGGGTGTCCGCCCTGCGCCGCAAGATGGCCGCCTACCAGGCCAATGGTGCCCGCCTCGGCTGGCTGCTGCTGCCCCACGAACAGGCTGTGGACGTGTGGGGGCCCGGCGGCGAGGAGCCACGGCGCCTGGACCAGGCCGTCACGCTGGATGGTGGCGCCGAGTTCCCTGGGCTCAGCCTCAACCTGGAGGAGATCTGGGCGGGCTGAGGCGGCCTCAGCCGGTGTGCTGCGCCAGCCAGTCGTCCAGGTCTGCGCCGTCGCGGAAATCGAGCAGGGCGTCGGCCAGGGCCTCCAGCCGCTCCAGCGGCAACGCCTGGATCCGGGCGGTGGTGGCCTCGCTGAGGGGGCCGCAGCGGCGGGCGAGCAGGCGGAGGGTCACCTTCACTTCGCCGCGTGCTTCCCCACGAGCCTCCCCACGAGCCTCCCCTTCCTGCCGGCCTTCCTCGATCAGCTCCTGGGCGGCCCGGGAGTGACGCAGCTCCTGGGTTGGAATCTTGACGTAAACCATCATCTGCTCCAGGGTGAAGTTGGGGTTCCGTTGCATCAGGATAGGCAAAACAGACTCAGCCAGATCCGGGCAGAGAAACACACCTCATGTGATTGCAAAAGCTCAAGCTCCAGTGAATGCGAAGCAAAACGTCAAGCCACCACACCCAAAGCTCTCCGATTCAGCTGGGATTTCACTCGATCTTCGCCGCAGCAAAGGAATTGGGCTAGATTGCAACTCAATAGGCAAAAGTCAGCCGTGACAACTCATTCGTCTTACACAGCCGTGATTCGTCAGGATGGGCCTTGGTGGATCGGCTGGGTGGAGGAGATTCCTGGCGTCAATGCTCAGGAGGCCAGCCGCGACAAACTTCTGGAATCGCTTCGAGAGGTCCTGCGCGAAGCTCTCGAATTCAACAGGATCGACGCATTGGCAGCTGCTGGGCCCGGCGCGGAAGAGCTTGCCCTCAGCCTGTGAAGCGCAGAGACCTACTCCGTTACCTCAACAAACAAGGCTGTGAACAGCTGCGCGAGTGAGGCAATCATTCATGGTGGTGGAATCCTGCGCAGAACCAACGAAGCTCTACCCACGCCATACAGAAATCAATGATATTCTCGTTCGCAAGATCTGCAAAGATCTCAGATTGCCTTCTCCCTGAATAAGCCCGCACGATTTCTGTCCTGCATGCTCAAGGGTTATCAGCTCTGAATCAGCATGGGAGAAGGCTGGGCTGGTGCTCAACGGCTGGGCTCCGCCAGCCAGGCCGCAAGGTCGGCGGCGCCACTGAAGTCGAGCAGGGCCAGCCCCAGCTCCTCCAGCCGCTCCAGCGGCAGGGCCTGGATGCGGGCGATCGTGACGTCGTCGAGGGGGCCGCAGCGGCGGGCGAGCAGGCGAAGGGTGGCCTTCACTTCGCCGCGAGCTACCCCACGAGCCTCCCCTTCCTGCCGGCCTTCCTCGATCAGCTCCTGGGCGGCCCGGGAGTGACGCAGTTCGTGGGTGGGAATCTTGACGACCACCATCATCGGCTCCAGGGTGAAGTTGGGGTTCCGTTGCATCAGAATAGGGAAAACAGACTCAGCCAGATCCAGACGGCGCTCTGCAACAAGGGCACGTCGGCGAAAAGCTGTTCAGCGGCATAGAGGCGTTGAGGCCTTGGCGCAAGGGGCTGATCAGATCACGGGAGGACTGAGTAAGATGCAAGACATGCGCCACTGCAAGAGCAACCGGAGGCAGACTCAATGAAGACAATCAAGTATGTTCATTGGCAGGAAGAAGAATCCTGGCTCGGCTATCTTGAGGAATTTCCTGATTACTGGACACAAGGCGACACATTGGCCGATCTGATTGAACATCTGAAAGATCTCTACAGCGATCTCTCAGTCGGAAACATCCCAGGCGCTCGCAAGGTTGGCGAATTGGTTATGCCATGAAGCGGGCTGATCTGATCAGGTCGATCGAGCAGGGAGGATGCGTCCTGGTCCGACATGGAGGCAAACATGATTGGTATCGAAATCCAGCTACGGGTGTCTCGCAGCCAGTGCCAAGGCATCGAGAGATCAAGTAACCGCTCGCACGCCGCATCATCCGCCTTCTGCTGGATCGCTCGGTAGACCCCTCCAGTGGCGACAGCTGAACAATTCCATACATCAGAACCGCCACAATGGTGACCTAGCCTCAAATCAGTCTCTTGGCGGTCTGGAGATGCCAAGCGTTGGATTTCCAGCGTGAAGTGGGGTGGTGGCGCCCATTGGTGCTCCCTCAGGGGAGACGGCTATGATTAGAAAGCGATCAGCCTGGATGGATGGAGTTTGAGTTTCTGATTCCAGATCGCCCCGTGTCATTGCAAACAAGAAATCGAGAGAATCTGAAACAATGGAAGGATTATGTCGCGAATGAGGCTGCGAAGTCATGGGAAGGCCCGGCAGTTAGCACTAGCAATCTGCAGCTGACTCTTGTTTATCTCTGCGGAGATGACCCGGTAGACGTCGACAACATAATAAAGCCGATTCAGGATGCACTTGTAGGCTTGGCATATGCCGATGATATTCTGATTACAGATGTTGAATCGCGCCGGCGGCCACTCGCGGGAACTTATGACGTAGCTCGATGTCCTGACCCACTGCTACAAGGCATAGCAACTGGCGGCGAATGCGTTTATGTTCGCCTATCAGAGCAACCCATTCTGGAGGATAAGCTATGACAGCTGAAACTGGAGGCTCTGCCAATGCCCAAGCATTCGCCAACCAACTTGGTGCTTCTATTGCCAAGAGATATTCGGAACTTGGATTCACTGTCACCGTTGAGCCTTCTCTCGACTTAATCCCATTCGACCTTGGCGGGTACAGGCCTGACATGCTTGCGATAAAACAGCCAGATCAGAACTACATCATTGAAGTGAAAGAATCCTCCCAGAGAGTATCAGTTGATAGATTTAGGGAAATCTCTGAGCTTGTTCAGGCTCATCCGGGATGGCGATTTTTACTAGTGACTGGCGATGATGAAATTTCAGCCGGAGACGAAACGATGCTTCTACAAGCTGAACAGATTAAACATGGCGCCAAGAAGGCCGAATCGCTCATAGCGAAAGGATTTTCTGATGCGGCATTCCTTTATCTATGGAGCCTACTCGAAGGCATGATGAGGCGCCAGTCCATACAGAGAGCGATCCCGATAGAGCGATTAAGCAGTCTATCCATGATCAATCATCTATATTCTCAAGGCGAAATGACAAGAGAGCAATTCCATGAATGCAAAGACCTCCTTTCAGTCCGAAATCACATTGCCCATGGGCATCAGGACACTCAACTAGAGGAAGGCTGTCGCAGACTCCTAAACCTTGTACTCGTATTGTCAAGTGAATGGCCATGACTTTAAGACAAACTCCTGGCTGCGCAGCCTTTGGCTATTCAATGCAAGCCAACATCCAAATTCAATAGATCAACTGCTTCGAGGCCTCGATGTCGTGGCGCACGGTGGGGTTGCGCACAGCATCGGCCATCACCAGATCCACCGGTTTGCCTGTCATCACGACCAGTTGCTGCTCCAGCCCGAAGTAGCCTGCACCAGGGCGCTCCGGCTGGGATCGAAGTCGTGACGCAATGCCGAACCGAACAGGTGCATGCGCCGCACCTGGTGCCGCCGGCAGGCGTCAGCGATCGCGTCGAGCTGGGGTTGGCTGAAGGCGAAGCTCATCACACCACACCGATCTGCTCAGTATCGGACGAATCAGCCGCCTGCAAGAGCTCAGGCCTGGGCATCCAGCCAGGCCGCAAGGTCGGCGGCGCCGCGGAAATCGAGCAGTGCCAGCCCCAGCGCCTCCAGCTGCTCCAGCGGCAACGCCTGGATGCGGGCGATCGTGACGTCGTCGAGGGGGCCGCAGATGCGGGTGAGCAGGCGGAGGGTCATGGAGGCCGCCTCGGCTCGGCGCCCTTCAGCTTGCCCTTGCTGAAGGCCTTCTTGCCGGCCGGCCTGTCTGCCTTCCTGCCGGCCTTCCTCGATCAGCTCCTGAGCCGCCCGGGAATGGCGCAGCTCCTGGGTTGGAATCTTGACGACCACCATCATCGGCTCCAGGGTGAAGTTAGGGTTCCTTTGCATCAGGATAGGGAAAACAGATTCAGCCAGATCCGGACGGCGCTCCAGGATCTGCTGACTGCTCCGCTGCAACGCGGGCTAATGCAGCACCGGCAGCGTGAGCGGATTCAACAGCGGATCAAGCTGGTCCTGTTGGCCGAGCTCTTCCAGGCTCACCCAGATCGCTCGCCATCACCTGGCCGCAGGGTGTGCGCGGCGAAGAATATAACGTTACGGCGGCGGCTCAGGTGCATGGCGGTGTTAGCTGACCAGAGCCTTTGCCTGGGGCGCTGGCGCACCTCGAAGCAGGCCTTCCACACTTAAATCCTCATCGACATCTGGCCAGTGGATTCCATAGCCAGCCCCTGCAATCTCCCAGTTGTCACGCTCCTGGGAGGTTGCATGGTGAAGCCTTGGGAACCAAGCCAGCGGTACCGAAATAGAACGACCGTCAGCCAAGTCGACGATCAGCCTGTCTTCTGTCAACGCAACGTCAGTGACCTGCTCGCCAGGGTTAGCCATGAAACTCCTCCCATGCTTTCAGCAGGATAGCTCTGTTCAAGCTGACCAGCCGTTCAATGTCACGCAGCTCTCTGGCGCTGAAACCAAGGCTCGAGGACAGTGCAACAGGAACAAGCCAGACTTTGCAAGACGCCTTATCTCTGTCGACATGAACATGGGGAGGCTCGTGTGGCTCGTGACTGTAGAAGTAGACCCTATAAGGACCGCTTCTGGGGATTGTCGGCATCCGAAAGCGCCAGCATCACATTAACGATACCGACATCGGCATTCCTGTGCAGCTAACACCTCATTCACCACTGGAACAGGCTGGTGAACCAGTGGTCGGTGGGCACAGAGGCATCCGGCTGCCGGGCTAAGGGTTGCCACCAGTGCGGCGGAACCACTCACCAGCAACACAAAGCCTTCCCTCCCCATGCTGACTGCAGTCCGAACCTGAGTCTCAACCCGCGATCGAGCTGGCCCCCCAGCCGCGCAGCAAGTCAGCGATCAATGCCGAGCTCGCCGGCGCCCCTACGCTGAATCCAACCCGCTGGCCCCAACCCATGACCAGCACACCCACGCCACCGGCGCCGCTGCGGCTGCCGCCGGATCTGCGCCTCACGCCTGAGCAGTTCGAGCGGGTGTGCGCGGAAAACCGCGAGGCGGTGCTGGAGCTGGCTGCCGACGGTGGCCTGATCACCATGACGCCAGCGAGCAGCGAGACCAGCAGCCGCAACAGCGCGCTGCTCTACCAGCTGGAGCGCTTCGCCCGGAGCAGCGGCGGCTGGAAGGTGTTCGAGAGCTCCGCCGGCTTCCGCCTGCCCGACGGCTCGGTGCGCAGCCCCGACGCCTCGCTGCTGCGGCTGGAACGCTGGCAGGCCCTCAGCCCGGCAGATCGCCGCAGCTTTGCACCCCTCTGCCCCGACCTGGTGGTGGAACTGGCCAGCCCCATCGAAGAGGGCCCGCGGGGTGTCTCGGCCCTGCGCCACAAGATGGCCGCCTATCAGGCCAATGGCGCCCGCCTCGGCTGGCTGCTGCTGCCCCACGAGCGCGCCGTGGAGGTGTGGGGCCCCGCACACCAGGAGGCCCGCAACCAGGAAGCCAGCTAAGCAGGGCCCCGGCGCCTGGACCACGCCGCCACGCTGGAGGGGGGCGCTGAGTTCCCCGGCCTCTGCCTCAATCTGGAGGAGATCTGGACTGGGTGAGCGCGCTGGGGCTAGCCGCCAAGCGGCCATGCCAGCAGAGGCTTAATGGGTGGCAAAGGACGGAATTGCGATGATCCGTAATATGAGAGGATCAATGAACAGCGGATCGCTTCAACGGACCAAATCTCGCTGAACCTCAAACGACAATCAGCAGATGGGCTGAGATTCCTGCAAGTCCCGCCGGTTTCTGCCTGCGTTCCGGGCACTGGCTTGATTGCTGATGGGGTCGCCGAGATTGAAGCGGGGAGTCCTGGTTGCCGGCACCTTTGGTCAGGTTCAGTTGGCCGGCACCGCAACAACGTCGTCGAGAAAAACCAAGGTGTCAACCCACCTGGCAGCATTAGAAGAAGTATCTCTTTGTACTTGATAGCTAACTCCTCCAATAACAATCCGACACTCTGTACGAATACAGCTACCCGAGTTAGTACCACTACCACGACGAATGGCCGTGCCATCAGGGCGAGGGCTGTTGAAATAAATGATCACCTGATCTGGAATGCCAGCTGTGCCCTGGCCAGATTGAATCACTCTTGGTGAAGACCCGGTCAACCGACGCGTGTCCCATTCCTGGATGGTTCTGCTGCCCCCACCAACGGTGATGGTCGTGTTCCGGCACCCCACCGTGCCACAGTTGGAGATAAAGTTCTCTTTGGGTTGTTGGAGTACAGCAAAAGCGGGACTGGTGGCCACGCCGATCAGGAACGTCTGGGGAATCGCCGCTTCAGCGCCGCCCTGGAGGTTGAGGGTGAGGGAGAAGACCCCAAGGGTGGAGCCGGAGGCGTCGGCCACCTCTTCAACCAGAAACGGGCTCTCTGCTGCAAGTCCGTCCAGCAGAACCCCGGATACTGGATCATAATCTGGGTCCAGCTCAGGGACGCCATTGTTTACCATGTAGATTGGGCCATCCCTTAGCAACACATAGGGGCCACGAAAGGAACTATCGATAGTGTTCATCTCCTCCACCGGAATGGCGCTGTACCTGATGGTGTAGGAGCTCGTTGCCGCTGGCTCTCCAGGATGCACACCGTGGAGCACCAGAGCGCCGTCGTCTAGCTCAACCCGGGAGGCTCTGGCGGCTTCCACTTCCATGAAGCGGCGGGCCTGGTCGGCATGGCGGGAAGAGCGCTGGAAGCGCAGGATCGAGCTGCTGCTGCGGAACTCGGCCTGGAGCATGGCGGTGAGGCCAAGGGAGACAAAGCCACCGATCAGCACGGTCACGAGCAGCTCCACCAGCGTGAAACCTGAGGCTGGCGGCCTGTGGCGGCTGGCGTGATTAATTGGAGGCCGCATGGTCGCAGTTTTGACTTGCAAAAATGCCGATCGACACCAGTGCCGAGGGGGTGAATATCTGCACACACATCTGCTGATCGCTGCCCTCCACAGCCAACACAGCAGTGAAAGTTCTGATCACAATCCCCCCGGCCTCTATTGTAAACAGGGTATCCCCCACAACTTCAATAATGATGGGAAGGGGGCTTGTGGGCAGCAGCCGGGCCGGAGCGAGGCCTGCGCAGGAGTTGGGGTCGATTGCTGCGGCGGGACCGATCTGCTGGTCTGAGCCGGTGCCGCTGATTTCCACCACGCAGGCATCCGTGCTCGCTGCTGCCAGGGCCTGGGCATTGTCGAGATAGCCGGCCAGCTCCACGGCGGCATTGCGCAGCCCCCACACGCGCACGCTGGCAAGCATCCCCACCGTGCCCACTCCCGCCAGGATTCCCAGGATCACCACGGTGATCATCAACTCCGGCAGGGCAAACCCCCTTCCCGATCGGCCGTTCATGGCGTGCACCATCCTGCGGCCTGGATCCGCACGGAACTGAACCGATCGATCGGCGGCTGGCCCCCAAAGGCGTAGGTGATCAGCAGGGTGGTGCCCAACTCAGAAACTGCAATGGTGCGATCCAGGGGAGCACCGTTCACGTCCTGCAGGGTGTGACTTCCAACGTCTACGGGAAAAGGTGGATTTTGCCGGTTGGCTTCAGCGAGGAAGTTCGCGGCCAGATCGGTACAGCTCACCTGCTCGTAAACCAGCAGGGCGTTGGCAGTGTCTGCGGTGCAGCCGGCCGAACACTGCCAGGCTTTGGCATAGCCCGCAATCCAGTGCAGATCGCGTTGGATCAGATTGCGCACGTCGGTGCCGGCGGTGGCGGAGCGCCCCTTGGACAGGGCCATGTTGGAGAGCGGCACCACGGCGGCCATGGTCACCGCCATGATCACCGCAGCCACCAACACCTCCACCAGGGTGAAACCGGCGGGGCCCTGAACCTGCTGGGGCCGGGCGGCAGCGGGGCGGGAACGGTGGGTGGTCACGAGTTGGGTGCGCTGCGCTCTACGCCGCGGGTTCTATAACGACGAATCTGCAGGCCGAACATCTCATCAATGCCGCGGGTAAAATCGTTCTCCTCAGGGTTGACCAGATGGCGCACACTGCTATTGTATTCGAGCTTCTGAGCCCAGACCGTTCCAAAGAGGGTATATTCATCTAGCGCACTACCAGTTGGATTCTCCAGCTTGATCAGCTCACGCGGGGCCCAGATTGCCGCTCCACTAATCCTTGCGTTACCACATAACCTCCAACAACCAGGCTGAGTAGGGCAGACGCTCGGAGTCGCAGGCGGAGTCGTAGGGCAAGCAGGTGAGGCTTGGGTTGGGTAGGATCGTGGATCCCCATAAATCCGCAGGCGGTTCCAGCGAGTAGAGTTCACACTGCGGGTTGAGGGATTAAACTGCGAATTGACAATCTCCGCAGTATTTGACAATACAACAGATCCACTGCCTGTTGACTCCATGATGTACAACACAACAGGCCTTGGACCTGTGTTGACCGCTAGAGTAGAATTATTAGTCAGGGTAATGCCCGACAATCGGCAGGCGACCACTTCTTCCTGTGATTGATTCGACTTGGGGAGGACTGTTATGATGCAGCCTGTGCGAGGCTGTGTGGAACTAGAAGTTGTATAGGGAAAATTAATTAATGGAGAAGTGATTGTAATTGGTGCTGGTAAATTTGCAGGAACCGGCGGGCTCTCGCCATACAGCGCCTGCAAACTGCCCGCTGCTAGCGGCTCGCAGCCCACGGATGATGAACCAATGCAGTACAAGTCCAGCGGCGTATCTCCAGGGTCGTCCAACCGCCATTGAGTCATCCCGTTATCTCTCTTAGGCTTAGGCTCAAGATTCACGCTAAACGGATCTGGACCGGTGCCCAGAACGGCTAGAGGTTCCGAACAGGGGCCGTCGGGTCCAGTGCAGGACGTCTCTGCCACCACAGTCACATCCCGCACGACCGTATGGCGGCCGATCACCACACCGTCCCGGAGCACCCGGCCCTCCACGGTGAGCCGGGCCGTGCCGCCATTGAGGTTGGCGAATGGTTTCAAGGCTCCACAAGGATTCACCGCATTACTAGGCAGCGACGGCGGCACAAAGTCCAGGAGGTCGTACTGCACTTCCAGGTTGCCCACCTCGCGCGTTCCCGAGGTGATGGCGTCTGGCTCCCCAGGTTCCGCCGCCGTGTTGATGCCACAGGCGGCCCGTTCGTTCCCCGAGATCTCCCACTGGTCCCGGGGCGTCACCAGCAGGTGCTGGTAGGCCGGTTCGTTCAGCTGTTCCAGCAGGGTGTTGAGCCCCCACTCCGCTGCATCCACCACCTGCTCGGCGTCGCCGCCCCTGCTGGAAGAGGTCTGGAAGTTGAGGCTGCCGGCCACGATCGTGAGCGCACCGAACAGCACCAGCCCCATCACCGCCAGGGCGGCAGCCAGCATCCCCCGCTCACCCACCGGGGGCGGGCGCCGCCGCCAGGCAGAACGCGGAACAACCATGGGGCTAACAGGCCACACCACAACCCTATGCTTCCCTTATCCCCTGATACCACTCTCCCCCCGCCGGCAGGCAAGCTGTAACAGCACTCTTCAGCTGTACCAGGGGGTCTCCAGGGTGAGATCGGCGATGCGGGCATCGTCCGCCGGCAGAGGGTCCATCACCTGGATGCCCCCAGCAGCCAGAGCACCGGGGAATGCCAGATCACCAAGGTGTTCAACGGGCAGCCATTGTGACAATGCTCGCCACCACCAGCTGATGCAGGGGTTGCTGCTGTTGGTCATCACTGAGCAGGATGCCCGAATCGATCAGGATCCGCCGCAGGCGGCGCCGCATCAGGCTCGCTGTCTCCGCCGCGCCTTGAGCAGCCCATCGAGTGTTTCCGCACTGCCGGGCGGAAGGGTGGCCAGAAAGCTGGCGGGATGGCCGCCCCGCCAATGGATCAGCTGGCGGCTCAGCGAGCGCTTGTCCTGCCCCGTCTCATCCGTGAGTCGCATGGCTCAAGGCAGATCCCTGAACTCCGCCACGATCCGCTCCAGCGCCGGCCGCTGCGCCTCCAGGGCGGCCCCACGCACACCGGGTCGAGCTGGCCGGCATCGGCCTGCTGGCGCACGATCGCCAGGCCCTCCTCCAGGCTCAGGTTCTGGCGGTAGGGACGGGTGTGGGTGAGGGCATCGAACACATCGGCCACCGCCACGATCCGCCCCTCCAGCGGGATCGCCTCGCCCCGCAGCCCAGCCGGGTAGCCCGTGCCATCCAGCCGCTCGTGGTGGGTGGCCACCAGGTTGGTCATCACCCGCACGGCCTCCTGGTCGGCCACCCCCTGGGCCGCCAGCACCCGCTCGAGAATCACCAGCCCCTTCTCCACATGGGTGCGCATCACTGCCATCTCCCCGTCGTCCAGGCGGCCCGGCTTGAGCAGGATCGCGTCCGGTATGCCGATCTTGCCGATGTCGTGCAGCCGCGCAAACGTGCTCACCTGCTCCACGAACGCCTCGCTCAGCCCGTAGTGGGGCGCCACAGCCGTGGCGATCAGGCGCGTGATCCGGTTCACCCGCTCCAGGTGGCTGCCGGTGGCAGCGTCCCGCATGCACGCCGCGGCATGGGCCAGCTCAGCCGCCAGCTGCAGGGCCGTCAACCGTTCGTCGCGTAGCGCCCCTCACTCTATGGCGAAGGCCGCAAGAAGGCGCTGCTCCAGCTGTTGCCCCGGCGCCAGATCCCGGCGCAGGCTGATCTCCAGCAACCCCGGCTTGGGCCCTGATTGGGTGGTGAACCCCTCTGCCGCCAGGGCATCGAGCAGCACCCGCTGCTGGGGCTGGCCCCCGGCCAGGCCCCCATCCAGCCCGTAGGCCGGCCCGCAGCGCAGCAGCACCCGCCCCCGCCAGATCAGGTCTGGCGCCGGCCCCTCTGAATAGGTGATCACACCGCTGGCCGTGCCCAGTTGCAGCACCACCCGCCGGCCCGTGAGCGAACACGCGGGCCCCGGCGGCAGCACCCCCTGATCGCCCCGGCGCACCCATTCGGCCTGCTGCAGCTCCTGGCGCAGCAGCTCCAGCGCCCGCTGCCCCTGCTGGCGTTCGCGCAGCTGGCGCCCCAGCCGCTGCGAGGCCTGGCTGTCGAGCAGCAGCGCCTGCAGCAATGCCCCGCTCACCACCCCCGCCAGCAGCAGGCTCACCAGCAGCTCCACCAGGCTGAAGCCCGCCTGGCCGCCGTGGGGCCGCCATCGCCGGGTTCCCATCGCTCTCACAGCGTGGGATCCGGCCGGCACTGGCCCGCCTGGGGCGAGGCCGCGGGGTCGGCGCCGTACTGCCCCAGCCGCAGCACCCCCAGCGGCAGCGACCACACCACGCAGCGGCGCAAGGGCGTGCCCGCCGCCGCCAGCACCACCGTGCCGCCGTCGATCAGCAGGCCGTTGGCACTGAAGCGCAGCTGGGCCGGCAGGTTGTGGCGCAGCTCCACCTGGCTGTGCTCGGCCGCCAGCTGCTCCACCAGCCCGCCGGCCCCCTCCACCGCCAACGTGGCCGATCGGCCCTGGCGCAGGGCCCGGTCGCGCTGGCGCTCGATCGCCAGCACCACCTCCCGGCTGGCCGCCTCCACCCGCATCCGCGCCAGGGCCCCCTGGCCGCTGGGCAGGGCGATCGCCGCCAGAATCGCCAGCAGCGCCACCGCCAGCAGCAGCTCCGGCAGGGTGTGGCCGGAGCTGGGGGCAGGCCCGGGAATCGCTCGCCGGGCTGGGGGAAACTCCGCCATGGCTTCTGCCTGGGAACAAGCCCAGCGTTGCCACAGCGGAGCAGGGATCAGGCGAACACCGCCGAGGGGTCGATCGTGCCAACCCCCGGCAGGCGGCCGTTGAAGCCGGTGATCTCGATCAGCAGATCCCGCCCTGGATTGAGCGGCCGCCTGTTGTCATTCACCAGCAGATAGGTGCCGCGCAGCTCCTCACCGGTGGCACGCACCACAGCCGCCTCGCGCCGTCCCAGCTTCTGGGCACCCTCCCGCAGGCCGTCGGCATCGGCAAACACGGCCGCGGCCAGCTCCTCCAGGGTGGTGGCAGTGCTGTTGTCGGCAACGCGGCTGAAGGCCAGCGGCCGCGCCCGGACGTCGCCCTGGCGATTGCGGATGGCGATCTTGTCCACGCCCAGGGTGTGGTCCGTGATGCGGTCCGGTGCGGTGATCGGCGAGTCGCCGTAGCGGAAGCTGAACACATCCGCCCCACCGCCACCGGTGAGCAGATCGCGACCCGCACTGCCTTGAACCACCTCTGCAGCCCTCGATCCGAAGATCTGGTCCGCTCCCCCGCTGCCCACCAGGTTGCCCTTGGCAAGCGCGCCCTTGGCCTGGGCAGCACCGAGGGTGGCCCCGCTGGGTTCACTGAGGGTGAGGTTGAACCGCCGCGTTTGCTCCTGCTCCGGATCGGCCAGCACCTGCACGCGAATCGTGCGGCTGGTTTCGCCAGGCCGGAAGCGCACCGTGCCCGAGGGCAGCACAGCACCGACGAAGTCACTGGCCCCCAGGGCATTGGGGCCACGGCCGGCCACCGCCCAGGCCGCGGTGCTCTCCCCGGATGCATCGCCAGTGCGGGTCACCGTGAAGCGGAATGTGGTGGGGCCACCGGTGCTCTCACCATCCACGCCCCGCACCACCGCATTGGGCTGCAGGGAGAGTTCGGGGAGTGCCGAGAGTTCCGGCTCGGGCTCGGGCTCGGGTTCTGGTTCGGGTTCTGGTTCGGGTTCGGGTTCGGGTTCCGGCTCAGGTTCGGGTTCGGGTTCGGGTTCGGGTTCCGGCTCAGGTTCTGGTTCGGGCTCGGGCTCGGGTTCTGGTTCGGGTTCTGGTTCTGGTTCTGGTTCTGGTTCGGGCTCGGGCTCGGGCTCGGGTTCCGGTTCGGGCTCGGGCTCGGGTTCCGGCTCAGGCAGGGGTGGCAGAGGGAAGAGGCTGCCGAAATCAAAGCTGGGAAACTGAATACCCCCTGGCGGCATCCCACTCATCGCCAGAAAATAACTGAGGTTGATGCCCGTCATGAAATCCATGGGCACAGATTTGCGATCCAAGGGACACCCCAGACTGATCGGGCTGCGAAACTTTTATTACATTGGATCTGCCGCAGATCAGCTGTACAGCGACACCTTCCAGTTCACATCAGCGGCGCCCACCACTCACCGGCAAATGCTGAGGCAAACGCCCCCAGCTCTGGCTTGAGATCACTCTTGTTGAAGGTGATCGCACTGCTGGATCTCTGGGTACTCAAGGCAAGCGACTGCCAGATCTCATGCGGCAGTGGGCCAGGATCACGCCTGAACTGGCGATAGGCATCATTGAAACTGAAGCGCTGCCTCGACATCGCCACGCCGCGCTGCAGGGTGCAACTTGCGGAACCCAACGTCTGCGACGCCTCCACCACCTGCTTCACCACAAAGTCCCGGGCGATCGCGGCCCCTGGTGAGTCCGGGAGGGCGCGCCCTCGTGCGGCGAACTGACCCACCAGCGTTCCCTGGCGGTTGGCCACCGTGATCGTGAGCTGACGGTCGGTGATGTCAAAGGTCACCCTGGCGCCGGGGTACTCCTGCTGATTCAGCACAAACAGCGGCAACTGGAAACCTCGATACTGCCGGCCTTCCTGATAGGTGGTGTTGCCGATGCGGATGCCAGTGAGTGCGTCCTTGGCCACGATGCATCGCCCCCGTGATTCACCTCAAGCGTGATGCCGGTTCAGGGTGATGGAGCCTGCAATGGGGCTGCAGATGGGTTGCATAGCCCGTAGGCGGCCGGGTCGTACCAGCGCTGGCGTTCGCCGCCGTCGCCGGCCTGGAGCCGCAGCAGCACCCCTTCCCCCTGACGCTGCAGCGCCGGCAGCTGGCTCACCAGCCAATCGGCGGCGTCCTCGCAATCGCCCGCAACGGGGGTGCCGGCCAGCTGCTGCAGCCGGGCCTGCACCGCCAGCAGCTCCGCCTCCAGGGCCTGCTGCTGCTCCAGCCGCTGCTCGCTGCGCAGGCTCCAGCGGCTGCCCGAGGCCCACACCTGCAGCGAGGCGCTGGCGCTGATCACCAGCAGGGAAGCGGACACCAGGATCTCCGTGAGGGTCATGGCTGCACCTGGCGCAGGCCCAGCTCCCGCAGCGCCACCAGCACCGGCGGCCCAGCCGGATCCGGCCGCCGCCAGTGCAGCGCGAAGGCCGCGGCCCCTTCGCCCTGCTGCAGCAACAGCTCCACCCGGCCCTCCGGCGCCTGGGGATCGCCGCCGGCCGGCGCGGGCTGGTAGGCGCGCAATCCCTGGCGCAGCTCCGCCAGCTCGGTGGCCGTGGCGCAGCCCGCCGCCGGCCAGGCCGCAGCGGCCAGCGGCAACAAACAACTGTGCTGGCGCTGCAGCCGGCCGGCCAGGCGCTGGGCCGCCGTCATCAGCTGGTCCTCCTGCTGGCGGCGGCGCAGCTGCAACGCCTGCAGGCTGCCCTCCTGCAGCGCCAGCGCCTGCAACGAGAGGCTGCTGAGCAGCAGCAGCAACGACACACTCCAGGCCAGCGGCAGCATGGTTCCCCTCAGCAACACCCGCAGGGTTGCCACCGCCGCGGCAGCCTCAGCCGCCGCGGCGCTCGTGCAGGGCAAACGGCTCGAAGCTGGTGGTGATACCGAACTCCTCGGCGAACTCCAGCACCCGGCACCAGGCCCGGTTATGGCGCAGGATGCCGCGCAGGATCACCGGGGCGGTGGCCTGCTGCAGGGTGAGCTCCACCAGCGGCCAGCCCACCGCGGCCTGCACGCCGTCGTCCTGGTACAGGGGCACCACATCCAGGGCACCCACCAGGATGCGCTGGCGGCTGGCCTCCCACTGGAAGGGCAGCTCGTAGCGCTCGAGCAGGTCGGCGGCCAGGGCCCAGCTGCGGCCGTGCTCGTCGATCTGGGTGTGCAGGGGCAGGCCCCGGGCCGCGATGCTGCCGGCCCGGCGGAACTGCAGCGGCTCGGCCGCGGGCCGGTCAGCGTCCCGCATGATCTGGCGCACCCGCTCGCGCAGCTGCTCGCCGCCGGTGGGCGGGCCGCCCTTCTCCAGCTGCATCAGGTCCCAGCGCTCGCCCGTGCCGCCCCAGGCCACCGGCCCGTAGTTGTCGTGCATCACCCGGCCGTCGCGGTTGGACGCCGCCTCGGCGTGGGTCATCAGCCGCTGGATGGTGATGTCATCGGCGCCCCAGCCCCAGCTGCGGGCCACGGCGGCGGCCTCCTGGCAGAGCGCCTCCAGCTGGGGTTCGGTGGGCGGGATCGTCCAGGGATCGGAGCGGCCGCCCATGCAGGCGCAGCTGAGGGCGATACTGTTGGCATTGCGGCGCCAGGTGTGGGCCGGCAGGTCGGCGGCATAGCTGTGCAGCCGGTGCACGTGGCCGTCGCCGTTGATGATCGAGTGGTAGAGGCCACTGCGCACCCAGTTGTAGGGGGTGGCGGTCCAGTGCAGGTAGATGGTGGCGGGCATCGCCGGCGCCTATTGGTTCAGTTTGAGCACGGCCATGAAGGCCTCCTGGGGCACCTCCACCCGGCCCATGGCCTTCATCCGCTTCTTGCCCTTGGCCTGCTTCTGCAGCAGTTTTTTCTTGCGGCTGATGTCGCCGCCGTAACACTTGGCGAGCACGTCCTTGCGCATGGCGCTGATGCTCTCGGAGGCGATCACCCGGCTGCCGATCGAGGCCTGGATCGGAATCTTGAACTGCTGGCGCGGAATCAGCTCCTTCAGCTTCTCCACCAGGCCCTTGCCCACGTTGTAGGCCTTGTCGCGGTGCACGATCGTGGTGAGCGGATCGGCCTTCTCGCCGTTGATCAGCACATCGAGGCGCACCAGCTCATTCTTGCGGTAGCCGATCAGGCTGTATTCCATCGAGGCGTAGCCCTTGGTGCGGCTCTTCATCTGGTCGAAGAAGTCGGTCACCACCTCGGCCAACGGCACCTCATAGTGCAGGGTCACCCGGTCGGTGGTGATGTATTTCATGTCGATGAACTCGCCGCGCCGCTCCTGGCACAGCTCCATCAGGGTGCCGTTGTAGGTGTTCGGCGTGTAGATCTCCAGCTTCACATAGGGCTCCTCGATCGATTCGCGCTTCTGCGGATCGGGCAGGGTGGCGGGGTTATCCACCATCACGGTGCTGCCATCGAGCATGTTCACCTGATAGATCACCGACGGCGCGGTGACGATCAGGTCGAGGTTGTATTCCCGCTCCAGCCGCTCCTGCACGATCTCCATGTGCAGCAGGCCCAGAAAACCGCAGCGGAAGCCGAAGCCCATGGCGCTGCTGGTTTCCGGCTCGTACTTCAACGCGGCGTCGCTGAGCTGCAGCTTGTCGAGCGCCTCGCGCAGGTCGGGGTACTGGTCGGCGTCGGTGGGGAACAGGCCGCAGAACACCATCGGCTTGGCCTCGGTGTAGCCCGGCAGGGGCTCCGCGGCCGGGGCGTTCAGCAGGGTGATCGTGTCGCCCACGCGGGCATCGGCCACCGCCTTGATCGAGGCCGCCAGATAGCCCACCTCGCCGGCATGGAGGGAATCCACCTGGCGCTGGTCGGGCGCCATCACGCCCACCTCGTCGAGTTCGTAGGTCTTGCCGCTGGCCATCAGCAGCACCTTGTCCTTGCGGCTGATCGTGCCGCTGATCACCCGGAAATACACGATCACGCCCCGGTAGGGGTCGTAATAGGAGTCGAAGATCAGCGCCCGCAGCGGCTCGCCCACCTCGTCCGGCGGCGGCGGCACCCGGTCCACCACCGCCTGCAGGATCTCGGGCACGCCCAGGCCGGTCTTGGCGGAGCAGGCGATCGCCCTGGAGCAATCCAGGCCGATGATCGCCTCGATCTCCTCCTTGATGCGCTCGGGATCGGCACCCGGGAGATCGATCTTGTTGAGCACCGGAATGATCTCCAGATCGTTCTCCAGCGCCAGATACACGTTGGCCAGGGTCTGGGCCTCCACCCCCTGGCTGGCATCCACCACCAGCAGGGCCCCCTCGCAGGCCTGCAGCGAGCGGCTCACCTCATAGGAGAAGTCCACGTGGCCGGGGGTGTCGATCAGGTTGAGCACATACAGCTCGCCGTCGGCCGCCCTGGTTTCCATGCGGGCAGCCTGCAGCTTGATCGTGATGCCGCGCTCGCGCTCCAGCTCCATGTTGTCGAGGAACTGCTCCTGCATGTCGCGGGCGGCCACCGTGCCCGTGTCCTGCAGCAGCCGGTCGGCCAGGGTGGATTTGCCGTGGTCGATGTGGGCGATGATGCAGAAATTGCGGATCCGGGAAACGGGGGCGTCGGTCATGCGCTGGGGGAGCCGCTGCCGCGGAAAGAAGCCGGTGGCAGCCGGGATCTGAATCCTAGGCAGCCACCTCGGGCCCATTGGCCTGTGGGCATAATGCAGTCTGCGGAGTTTTGCCTGGTTTTCTGTGCCCATCCGCCGATCAGGCAAACCAGGTGCCGAACGGCGGCGCCTGGCCGACCGCGAGGAGGGCCAGAGGCTGGTGTTCGCCGGCGCCCAGGACTATGCCCGCCGCCTGGGCAGGATCCGCGAGGGCCGCAACGCCAGCTATCAGGAGTCCGTGATCGGCCGCGGCGGCTACACCCTGCGCACCGCCGACGGCGCCCTGATCATGCGCGTGCCGCTGGTGCAGGCCCGGGAGATGCTGCGCTTCCGCCGCGCCCTGGCCCGCGAGCTGCTCAAGGACCTCAAGGAGGACGTGCTCAAGGAGAGCACCCTCGATGTGGAACGGCGCCAGATCCGCGTGCAGCCCGAGCGCCTGCGGGCCCTGGCCTGGGCGATCGGAACCGGCAAGCGCTTCCCCTACGAGGAAGGCGTGAAGCGGCGCCGGTGGATCCTCTGGGCCCTGCTGCTCTGCGGCCTGCTGCCGGGGGTGATCTACTACTACAAGCGGGTGCGGCCCGCGAAACGCCAGTACCAGGCCGACCTCAAGCTGCTGGTGGAGCGCTGGCACATCCAGGGCAAGCCGGATCCGCCCCACAGCTTCTTCCTGCTCTACGACCTGGACTAGCGCCGATGCCGCGACCCATTGCCCGCTGCCTGCCACCGCCGCCGGGATGGGCCGGGTTCTCCCTGCCGGAGCTGATGATCTGCCTGGTGCTGCTGGCCCTCGCCATCACGCCGCCAGCAGCTGCGCCAGGCCGCCGCCGCCGTCGCCGGCCAGCTGGAGGCCGCCCGGGCCGCCGCCCTGCAAAGCAACCAGCCCTGTGAGCTGAGCGCCGGCGGCAACCAGCTCCGCCCCAGCAGCGGCTGCGGCACACCGCCGCTGGCGGCCCCCAACCCGGCGCCGGCCATCCGCCTGGCCAGCCCCGCCGGCCCCTTCCGCTTCTCCGCCAGCGGCGCCCTCACCGGTGGCCCCGCCCGGCAGGAGCTGGTGCTCAGCCATGCCGGCCTGGGGCAGCGGGCCTGCCTGAGCGTGGAGCGGCCCTCCGCCCTGGTGCGCCTCGGCCAGGCCGCCACTGCCGGCAGCCCCTGCCGCTACGCCGGTTGAGCCGCCCGAACGCCACGGCCGGCTTCACCCTGGTGGAGCTGTTGCTGATCGGAGCCGTGCTGGCGGCCCTGCTCGGCGGCGGCGGGGCGGCGCTGGTGCGGCAGCAGCGTGAGAGCAGCAGCGAGCAGCTGCGCGACACGGCCGAGCAGCGCCACGCCCGCCAGCTGCTGCAGCAGGAGATCGCCCTGGCCGAGCGCCTCAGCGCCACTGCCGCCGACCTGCCGGCGGCCTGCGCCGGCCTGGGCAACCCCCTGGTGCTGCACGGGCCCGCCGGCGCCTGGCGGATCGCCTACGCCCTCCAGCGCCAGGGGCCTGAGGCCGGCTGGCGCGGCCCGGCCCAGCTGCTGCGCTGCGGTCCGCCCCACGGCGACGCCGGCCCGATCAACGGCGCCCCGCCGCTGCGCTCCGTGGTGCTTGACCGGCTGGCCGCAGACGGCGGCTTCCGCTTCGAGATCGGCGCCAGCGGCGTGGCGCTCACCCTCCAGCCCCACAGCAGCAGCGGGGCCCTGCCCGCCAGCACGGTCAACGCCCGGCTGGCCAGCGCCGCCAACGCCGCCGCCGATCGCTTCCCGGGCTGCAGCGGCCTGTGCCAGGAAACCGACACCACCAACCACTGGCGCCCCAGCGGCGGCGAGATCGCCGGTGACGCCAGCAAGCGCGACATCGTGCACTTCCCCTACGACCGCGCCAGCTACACGCTCTCCGAACCCTGCGACCGCTCGCTCTGCACGGTGAGCGGCGTCCCCGGCGCCGTGATCGTGAATGGCGACCTGCTGGTGTTCAGCGACCAGGAGCTGCCCCTGCGCTGAAGGCCCGGTGCATAATGCCAAGCGCGCATTGGTTGCCTGCTGCGGCCAGGCCCCGGCGATGAGCCCAACTTCCCGGCCCGATCAGGCTGACCAGCCCAGCCCCCAGAAACCCTCGGAGGAGCGCCGCCGGATCAACCGCGACGATGGCCTCCAGCTGCTGTTCGGTGCCGCCCAGGACTTCGCCCGCCAGGAGGGCAGCCTGGCCGAGGGCGACAGGGCCTCGTTCGAGTGCTCGGTGCTGGGGCGCCACAGCTACACCCTGCGCGACGAGAACGACGCGCTGATCACCCGAGTGCCGCTGCGCGAGGCCCGCGCCATGCTCAGCTTCCGCCGCGAGCTCGCCCGCCAGCTGATGGTGGACGCCAAGGTGCAGTCCAGAAGCGAGAAGGGCCAGCCCCTGGATCGGCGCAAGGTGAAGTTTCAGAAGGCCGAGGTGCGCGCCCTCAGCTGGGCGATCGGCACCGGCCGCCGCTTTCCCTTCCCGCCCAGGGAAAACCGCGAAGGGCTGATCACCCTGGGCCTGCTGCTCTGCTGCCTGATCCCGGGGCTCGTGTACTACGTGCGCGTGGTGCTGCGCAACCGCAACGCGTACCAGAGCAACCTCAACGAACTGGTGAACCGCTGGCGCCTGCTGGGCCAGCCCGACCCGCCGCCCAGCTTCTTCGCCCACTACGACCTCACCTGAGGTCGGGGTTTCTAGGATCGCCATGACCCTCCCCGCCCATTCCACCCCGACGATGAGCACCGACACCGCCGCCCCTTCCCCCGGCGCCGATCCCAGCGCCCTCACCATCGAGAACGTGGAGCGCACCCTCGACGAGCTGCGCCCCTACCTGATGGCCGACGGCGGCAATGTGGAGGTGGTGGAGATCGATGGGCCGATCGTGAAGGTGCGCCTGCAGGGTGCCTGCGGCTCCTGCCCCAGCAGCACCATGACCCTGAAGATGGGCATCGAGCGCAAGCTGCGGGAAGCCATCCCCGAGGTGGCCGAGGTGGTGCAGGTGCTCTGAGGCCCGATCAGGAGATCAAGCCTGATCAGAGAATGAAAATCGTGCGGGCGCGCGCGATCGAGCAGGCCGGCTGGTAGCCACTGGGGTACACCAGCCTGTAGGCCAGCTGGCTGCTGGTGGTGCTCTGGCCCTGGCAGGCCACGAGCTCGATCCGGGCGTCCCGCACCGCCACGCCATCGTGCAACCCCAGCCCCGCAGCGTGGTTGAGCACGCCGTTGCGCTGCACCGGCGGCCCGCAACGGCGCACGGCCCCATCAAGGTTGTAGAAATAAATGAACGACACATTGCCCACCGTGTCGAGATAGTTGCCGCTGTCGCGCGGCACCCGGAAGGCGGCGATCGAAGCCTGACCTGCGCCCTCACAGCCAGCCGGCAGCTCCCGGCCCTGCTCCACCAGGGCGGCTTCGCTGGCCTCCACCTGGATCAGGTAGTCGAGCCGGGCGGCATTGTCGCGCTAGCGCTGGGCCAGCTCCAGCTGGGAGCTGCTGCGGATGTGGGAGAGCAGCACCGAGCCGGCGGCGGCGAACACCGCTGCCCCGGCCACCATCGCCACCAGCAGCTCCACCAGGGTGAACCCCCGCTCCGGCCGCTGGCCGTGCCTAGATCCGCGCATAGCTGTCACAGCCGCTGGCCACGCCGCCGCCACTGGCGGAGCCGATGTCGATCGACCCCAGGATGCTGGAGAGGCGCACGCAGCGCCGGGGGCCGGCCCCATCGGCCGGGGCGATGCGGATCTCCAGGTCGTCGCTGAGGTTGGCCACCGAATCCGACGACCACATCCCCCGCGGCGTGAAGAACAGGCGCATACTGCCGGCACACAGACCGGCGGGAATGCCGCTGGCGCTGCAGTCCGCGGCGGTGGGAGCGTTGCTGATGCTGCCCGTGGGGATGCTGTGGGCGATCTGGAAGCGGCCCCCCCAGGTGTCCGGCACCCGCAGCTGCACCTCGCGGGCGGCGCAGCCGCTGATGCCGGCGATCACAGCGCCCGCCACGGCATCGCTCTGGCTGGCGGCGATCACGATCGCGCAGCCGCCGGCCCCGGCATCGGGATTCACCTCCCGGGCCGCAATCGAGCGGGTTTCCTCCAGCCAGCCGGCCGTCTCGAACGCCAGGGCATTCACCCGCTCCCGCCGCAGCACGAACAGGAACGAGGGCACGGCAATCGCCGCCAGGATGCCGATCACGGCCACGATCACCAGCTGCTCCACCAGGGTGAAGCCCTGCTCCGGCCCTTTCACACCAGCCATCAGTTGCACCAGGCCGAGACCACCGGCGCCACCTTGATCATCCGCTGCATCGGGCCGTTGGGGGCGCTGTAGCGCACGATCACATTGTGATTCTTCGCGTCGCTGGACGCTTCCCGCTCCACGCTGCTGCGGCTCACGCCGGCCCCCACCGCCGGCAGCTGGTTGATCGCATCGATGAAGGTCTTGGTGATGTGGTTGTCAGCACTCGCCGTTTCGCAGGCGGCGAAGAAGGCGGTGATGTTGGCCTCATTGGTGCCGGGATTCACCGGGAAGAAATAGGCGGCCTGGTCGGGGCTGAGTCCCTTGCCGCAGCCGGCGTCCGCGCCCACGGGAATGCTGCCGGTGGGCACCAGGCAGGCGGTGTAGAGGCTGGCCAGCCGCTTGATCTCGGAGATGTCGTTGTCGATCGCCAGGTTCATGGCGTTCACCTGGGCGCTGCGGCCGAGCAGGTCGGTGATGCCGCGCAGGGCGCCACTGGAGCCCACCAGGGCGATGCCGAGCACCACCGCCGCCACCAGGGCCTCAGTGAGGCTGAAGCCGGCATGGGCCGGCGTGAGGCTGAAGCCGGCATGGGCCGGGGTGAAGGCAGGGCGCTGTGGCCGCCTAGAAGCCGGAGGCATGGCTGAAGCTCCGGGCGATCATGTCGTAGAGCGGGATCTTCGCCGGCGGCGGACAGCGGTGGTTGGCGCAGAAGGAGGGCCGGCTGCGGGGTGTGCGCACCTTGGTGTTGCCCACGAGCGTGAGGTCGTTGGCCCACATCCGGCCCATGAAGTTGGGGTTGGCATTGCCACCGCCGCGCAGGGTGATCGAGGCCCGGGGGGCATACACGTTCAGCCCCACGGTGGCGCTGGTGCCCTTGATGTCGAACGAACCCGGGCCGTGGCCGTAGGCATTGAACAGCTCGGAGTGGTGATAGGCGTCGTTGCGGCTGGTGCAGTTGGGATCGGCCAGGGCAGCGGCCGGGTTGCACTTGCGCTGGTACTCGGCCCAGGTCACATCCTGGTTGCAGCCGGCGGCGCTCCAGCTGGCGCGGCTGCAGTGCACCCGCCGGATGGTGGTGTTGCCGCCGCCGCCCATCACTGCGCCGCTGTAGGCGGCATCGTCGAAGTGGAGGTTCACCATCGCGTAGCTGGTGTCCACCGTGAGCGTGTCGTTGCCGGAGGCGATGTTGCGGAAGCGGCAGTCGGCCACGGCGTAGGGGGCGGCCGGGTCCCTGCTCACGATGCAGTTGGTGAGCGGGGTGTCACTGGATCCAGTCCTCAGCCGCATCGTGAGCGTGGCCGGATCGAGATAGAGGCGGCTGTCACCCGCCAGGGTGAGCTGGGGCCGGGGGAAGGTGCTCGGCCACTGGCTGAAGGCCTGGGTGTCAGCCAGGGGGAAGGGGGCACTGCCCAGGGCCGGTTCACTGCGGCAGCTGGCGAACAGGGCGGCGCTGCAGCCCGCGAACGAGGCGCTCGTGGCCGGCGCGGGGCTGGCGGCCGTCTTGCCGTCGAACAGGGTCCAGCTGCCGAAGGTGCGCATCCAGTATTTGCCGCTGTCGGTTCGCACCCAGTTCCCGAAGGAGCTCACGGGATAGGCCGCCGAGAGGAGGGTTGGGTTCTGCACCCCGCTCTGGCTGCCGATCCAGCCGCCATCCGGGCCGCTGCCGGATCCAGGAGCATCGCCGAAGCGCGGCCGCGGCAGCACCAGATCGAAGGGCATCGGCACGAAAGTGAGCCCGGGCTGACTCTTGGAGGCCCTGCCCAGGGCCTGGGTGCCATCCAGGCAGTTGGGGTTGGGGGTGCAGCCAAGGTCTGAGGCGGCCGTTTCGTTGCCGCTCCAGCACAGCGCCCGGGTCACCAGGGTGTTGTCCTCGTCCACGATGTCCAGGGTGTTGTTGCTGCCACTGGGCTCGCCGCCGTAGAGGCTCACGATCACCCCCCGCCCCACGCCGTCGTCGGTGAACAGTGGGCACTCATCCACCGGGTCGGTGCCCCAGGCCGGATCCGATTCCCCCACCCCCAGGCCGGAGTGCTTGCCGAAGGAGCGCTTGCAGCACTTGGGCACCACCTCGAATTCGCGCGTCACCCGCGCCTGGCTGAGCTGGCTGTTGCGCTGCACCCGCCCCTGGAGCGTCACCCGCAGCAGGGTGCGCGTGCCCCCCTGCAGCGCCGCGTTGCGCACCGTGTGGCTGGGGATGTTGGCGTTCACCGTGGCGAGGTTGAAGTCGGCCCGCTCCGAACCGGCCGTGCGGTTCTCATAGCGGTAGCGCACGTCCTCCACCCGGAACTGGCGGCTGGCGTCGCCGCTGATCAGGTTCTGCCAGCTGTCGCTGCGCATGAAGCGGCTGGCGCTCGTGGCCCCTGCCGTGTCGGGCACGTACTTGCCGTTCACGAACTCGCCCGTGGACAGGTTGCGATGCACGTTGTTCGAGCCCCACTGGCCGAGCTGGTCGTTGCCGGCCACCAGCAGCCAGCGGTTCTCCTCCCGGTTGAGCGTCACGGCGAAGTCGGTGATGGCGCTCTCGGCCACGTCGCGGGCCTCGCGGTTCACCCCCTGTAACACACTGGCCAGATAGCCCTGGGTGCTGCGCGCCCCCAGGGCGGCCAGGCCGATCAGCAGCAGCAGGCCTGCCACCACCGCGATCGGCAGGGAGAAGCCGTCCTGCCGGGCCCGCCGGGCCGAGCTCCTGTGTTGCCGCGATCGACCCATCGGCACCCCAGTGCTGTCTTCACGTTATGCAGGCTGCGCCCGCGCGCAACAGCCAGGCCCTGCACCGGCTTTTAGGCTCGTGCCAGCCGCCCCCGCCCCGTGCTCGACCAGCGCCTGCTGCGCGACAACCCCGACCAGATCGCCAGCCAGCTGGCCCGCCGCGGCCTCACGATCGACCTCACCGGCCTGCAGGCGATCGCCCGCCTGGAGCGCGACCTGGAGGACCAGCGCAGCCAGCTGCAGGCCGAGGGCAACCAGATCGGCAAGCAGGTGGGCCAGCTGATCCAGGGCGGCGCCGATCCCAGGGGACCCGCCGTGCTGGCCCTGCGTGAGCGCGGCAACGCCCTCAAGATCGAGGTGGCCGGCATCGAGGAGCAGGAGAAGGCGCTGGAGCAGCAGCTGCGCGACGCCCTGATCGCCCTGCCCAACCTGCCCGGCCCCGAGGTGCCCGATGGCAGCAGCGAGGCCGACAACGTGGAGGTGAAGCGCTGGGGCACGCCGCGCCAGGAGGCCGGCCTGCAGGAGCACTGGCAGATCGGCGAGCGGCTGGGGCTGTGGGAGGCGGAGCGCTCGGTGCGCATCGCCCAGAGCCGCTTCATCACCCTGATGGGCGCCGGCGCCCGCCTGGAGCGGGCCCTGATCAGCTTCATGCTCGACCGCCACACCGCCCGCGGCTACACCGAGGTGCTGCCGCCGATCCTGGTGAACTCAGCCAGCCTCACCGGCTCGGGCCAGCTGCCCAAGTTCGCCGAGGAGAGCTTCCGCTGCGCCGAGGACGACCTCTGGCTCACTCCCACTGCCGAGGTGCCACTCACCTCCCTGCACCGCGACGAGGTGCTGCCCGCCGAGCAGCTGCCCCTGCGCTATTGCGCCTACACCCCCTGCTTCCGCCGCGAGGCCGGCTCCTACGGCCGCGACACCCGCGGCCTGATTCGCCTGCACCAGTTCAACAAGGTGGAGCTCTACTGGTTCTGCCTGCCGGAACAGTCGGCCGAGGCCCACGAGCAGATCACCCGCCACGCCGAGGGCATCCTGGAAACCCTGGAGCTGCCCTACCGGCGCATCGAGCTGTGCACCGCTGATCTCGGCTTTTCCGCCGCCCGCACCTTCGATCTCGAGGTATGGCTGCCGGGCGCCGGCGCCTACCGCGAGATCTCCAGCTGCTCGGTGTGCGGCGACTTCCAAGCCCGCCGCGCCGCCATCCGCTGCAAACAGGCCGACAGCAAGGGCACCCAGCTGGTGCACACCCTCAACGGCTCCGGCCTGGCCGTGGGCCGCACCATGGCCGCCCTGCTGGAGAACGGCCAGCAGGCCGACGGCTCCGTGCGCCTGCCCGCCACCCTGGCCCCCTACTTCGGCGGCGACACGATTGGCGGGGGCTGACGGCCGCTCACTGCAGATCCAGCAGCGACACCCCCGGCGCCGCCTCGTGCAGGGCGCTCGACTCGTCTACCAGCACCTGCAGGATCTCGCGGCTGAACTGGGGGTGCTCGCGCATGGCGCGCACCACATTGCGCACCGTGTCGGGGTTGAGGCCGCCATGGAGGGTGAGCTCATGCACCCGCTGGCGGACGTGCTCCAGCGCCTGCTGCTGTTCGGCGGTCAGCTCGGGGCTGCTGGGTCGGTTGATCTCAATCCCACCAGGTTAGAGAACGGATCCGGACCAGGACCGTCGCGGAGGTAGCGAATCCGGCGCCTCAACCTTGCGCCCCCACCAACCCGATCCCGCCAACCCGATCCGGCCAACCAATGCAGTCTGGTCTGGTCTGGTCTGGTTCAGCATGGTGAGCAAGGGCTCAGGCCTCGACCAGTGCCTGCAGAACGGGCAAGTCTCAGCCTGACGCCACTCCTACCCTGAGGTCCCCTGCAGACCCGATGACCCTCATCGCCGACCGGGTGTCGGGCAGGTCACCCCAACGCCATGCGAACCAAACCAGCCACCACCTGGTACGAAAACCAGCGGCGCCGCCGCCGCTCCCCCTTCTTTCGGCGCCTGGATCGCTCGTTCAAATTCAGGGTGCTGATGGCCGCGGCCTGCTCATTCGCGCTGCTGTCGCTGGTGAACCGTTTCGAGAACTGCCACAGCTCCCGCCTCGCGCCGGACTGCCTCACCAGCGACTACCTCGACATCATCAGCATCGGCAACGTGGAGTCGTTCAGCATCGTGGCTGCCGCCTTCGTTTACATCTTCGAGGCGGGAAAACGCAAGGAGCGCGAGCATCACGAGATGGTGGATCTGCTGCTCGCCCAGCGCCAGGCCGGCACCACCAACAGCCTCGGTCGCATCCGCGCCATTGAGGATCTCGCCGCCGATGGGCTCTGGCAGGACGGCTTCGATCTGAGGGGCGCCAACCTCGAGGGCCTGCGCATTCCCTTCAGCCGCTGGCGGGGCGCCAACTTCGCCGCCACCGTGCTCCGCGATGCCGACCTGCACGGTGTGGATCTGCAGGGCGCCGATTTCACAGGCGCCGACCTCAGCGGTGCCGATCTCTCCGCGGCCGATCTCAGCGGTGCCCGCTTCACCCGGGCCTGCCTGAACAAGGCCGATCTGCGCGGCGCCGAGCTCGCCGGCGCCCACTTCCAGGACGCCGACCTCAGCGGCACCCTCGCCGACCGCCCCCTGGCGGCCAACGGTGCAGAGAGCAGCGGCCCCACAATGGATCTTCAACACGACGCGAGCTGAATGGGTGTTCTCACGGCCCTGGCGATCCTGGCGGGCCTGATCGTGGTGCATGAGGCCGGGCACTTCCTGGCCGCCACCTGGCAGGGCATCCGCGTCAGCGGCTTCTCGATCGGCTTCGGGCCGGTGCTGCTGGAGCGCCAGCGCCGCGGCGTGCAGTTCGCCCTGCGGGCCATTCCTCTGGGCGGCTTCGTGGCCTTCCCCGACGACGACGAGCAGAGCGCCATCCCCAGAACCGACCCCAACCTGCTCAGCAACCGTCCCCTGCCCCAGCGGGCCCTGGTGATCGCCGCCGGCGTGCTGGCCAACCTGCTGCTGGCCTGGCTGGTGCTGGTGGCCCAGGGGGTGGTGGTGGGCATTCCCGCCGGCTTCAGCGCCACCCCCGGCGTGCTGGTGAGCGGCGTGCAGGCCGGCCAGCCGGCGGCCCTGGCGGGCCTGCAGGCGGGGGATCGGATCCTGCGCATCAATGACACGGCCATCGCCGGCGGCCAGGAGGCCGTGGCGGCCCTGGTGAACCAGGTGAAGGCCTCGCCCGAAACCCCGCTGGCGGTGGTAGCCGAGCGGGGCCAGCGCCAGCTTGAGCTCCAGCTCACCCCCAGCAACCTGGGCGGCAGTGGCCGCATCGGCGCCCAGCTGCAGCCCTACGGCAACGAGGCCTACCGCCCCGCCCGCGGCCCCCTTGAGCCGATCCGCCAGGCCAACAGCGATTTCAGCGCCCTGCTGCGCCGCACGGTGGGGGGATTTGTCACCCTGGTGACCCACTTCGGGGAAACCGCCGGCCAGGTGAGCGGCCCGGTGAAGATCGTGGAAATGGGCGCCAACCTGGCCCAGCAGGGGGGCAGCAGCCTGTTCCTGTTCACCGCCCTGATCTCGATCAACCTGGCGGTCCTCAACGCCCTGCCCCTGCCCCTGCTCGACGGCGGCCAGTTCGTACTGCTGCTGGTGGAGGGCCTGCGCGGCCGGCCCCTGCCTGAGCGGTTCCAGATGGCCTTCATGCAGTCGGGCTTCGTGTTCCTGGTGGGGCTGAGCCTGGTGCTGATCGTGAAGGACACCAGCCAGCTGCCGGCGGTGCAGCAGCTGCTCGGCCGCTAGTGCCCCGCTTTCCCTCCGCCAGCCAGCGGGCGCCCCTGATCCTGGAACGCCTGGGCGAGCTCTACCCCCACGCCACCTGCTCGCTCGACTGGCGCACGCCCTACGAGCTGCTGGTCGCCACCATGCTCTCGGCCCAGTGCACCGATGAGCGGGTGAACCGGATCACCCCGGCGCTGTTCGAGCGCTTCCCCGATGCCGCCGCTGCCGCCGCCGTGGAAGCGGAGGACGTGGAGCCCTATGTGAAGTCGGCGGGGTTCTTCCGCAACAAGGCCAAAAACATCGTGGCCAGTTCGCGGCTGCTGCTGGAGCGCCATGGCGGCGAGGTGCCACGCACGATGGAGGAGCTGCTGGAGCTGCCCGGGGTGGCCCGCAAGACCGCCTCGGTGGTGCTGGCCTGGTGCTTCGGGATCAACGCCGGCGTCACCGTGGACACCCACGTGAGCCGCCTGGCCCAGCGGTTGCGGCTCACGCGCAGGAGCGAGCCGCGCCAGATCGAGCCCGACCTGATGAAGCTGGTGCCCCAGCCGGAGTGGCAGACCCTCTCGATCCGGCTGATCTTCCACGGCCGGGCCGTGTGCACCGCCCGCAAGCCCGACTGCCCGGGCTGCCCGATCGCCGACCTCTGCCCCATGGGACAGGGGAAGGCCAGCGGGTAAGCTGATTCATTCCGTACCGATCGCACTCCAGCCCGCATGGCGAAGAAGTCGATGATTGCGCGCGACGTGAAGCGCAAAAAGATTGTGGATCGCTTCGCCGCCAAGCGCGCTGCGCTCAAGGCCTCCTTCGAAGCGGCCGCCGATCCGATGGAGCGGCTGGAGATCCACCGCAAGATCCAGGCCCTGCCCCGCAACAGCGCCCCCACCCGCGTGCGCAACCGTTGCTGGGCCACCGGCAAACCCCGCGGCGTGTACCGCGACTTCGGCCTCTGCCGCAACCAGCTGCGCGAGCGGGCCCACAAGGGCGAACTGCCCGGCGTGGTGAAGTCGAGCTGGTGACAGCACCAGGGCTCGCTTGGCAGCCCTCAAAACAATCGTTCAGATCAAGGCGCCCAAGGGCGCCTTTTTTGATGGTGCGCCAGGCTGCCGGCCGGCTGGGCAAGGGCGCCGGATCGGGCAGTTGGAGGCGCTTGGCAACAAAAACAGCAGAATTGCAGCGCCCTGTCTGCAGCCGCTGCGGTCTGGATGCGAGAATAAGGCTTGACAAAGAGAGATAAAGCCCAGTGCAAGGACAAACTCAGTCGATCTCCTTCGATGGTCGGGAGATCCGGCTGACCACCGGTCGGTTCGCCCCCCAGGCCGGGGGCTCGGTGATGGTCGAGTGCGGTGACACCGCGGTGCTGGTCACCGCCACCCGCTCCAGCGGCCGTGAAGGCATCGATTTCCTGCCCCTGATCTGCGACTACGAAGAGCGGCTCTACGCCGCCGGCCGCATCCCCGGCAGCTTCATGCGCCGAGAGGCCCGTCCCCCAGAGCGCGCCACCCTGATCTGCCGGCTGATCGATCGGCCGATGCGACCCCTCTTTCCGAGCTGGATGCGCGACGACCTGCAGATCGTGGCCACCTGCCTCTCCCTCGATGAGCGGGTGCCGCCCGATGTGCTCGCCGTCACCGGCGCCTCCCTGGCCACCCTGCTGGCCAAGATCCCCTTCCACGGGCCGATGGCCGCCGTGCGCGTGGGTCTGCTGGGTGACGACTTCATCCTCAACCCCAGCTACCGCGAGATCGAGCGCTCCGAGCTCGACCTGGTGGTAGCCGGCACCCCCCAAGGCGTGATCATGGTGGAGGCGGGTGCCAACCAGCTGCCCGAACAGGACGTGATCGAGGCCATCGACTTCGGCTACGAAGCGGTGTGCGATCTGATCAAGGCCCAGCAGAACCTGCTCAAGGAGCTGGGCATCGAGCAGGTGATCCCCGAGCCCCAGGCCGTGGACGCCACCCTGCCTACCTACCTCGAGAAGGAGTGCGCCAAGCCGATCGGCGAAGTGCTCAAGCAGTTCACCCTCAGCAAGGCCGAGCGCGACGCCCAGCTCGATGCCATCAAGGCCGGGGTGGCTGAGACGATCGCCGGCCTCAAGGACGATGACGCCGTGAAGCAGGCCGTGGCCAGCAGCGGCAAGGTCCTGGGCAACAGCTACAAGGCGCTCACCAAGAAGCTGATGCGCGAGCAGATCGTCAAGGACGGCAAACGCGTGGACGGCCGCAACCTCGACGAGGTGCGTCCGATCAGCGCCGCCGCCGGCGTGCTGCCCAAGCGCGTGCACGGCTCGGCACTGTTCCAGCGCGGCCTCACCCAGGTGCTCTCCTGCGCCACCCTCGGCACCCCCTCCGATGCCCAGGAGATGGACGACCTCAACCCGTCCAACGAGAAGACCTACCTGCACCACTACAACTTCCCGCCCTACTCCACCGGCGAAACCAAGCCGATGCGCAGCCCCGGCCGCCGCGAGATCGGCCACGGCGCCCTGGCCGAGCGGGCCCTGGTGCCGGTGCTGCCCGCCAAGGACTCCTTCCCCTACGTGCTGCGGGTGGTGTCGGAGTGCCTCAGCTCCAACGGCTCCACCTCGATGGGCTCGGTGTGCGGCAGCACCCTGGCCCTGATGGATGCCGGCGTGCCCCTCAAGGCGCCGGTGAGCGGCGCCGCCATGGGCCTGATCAAGGAGGGCGACGAGGTGCGCATCCTCACCGACATCCAGGGCATCGAGGACTTCCTCGGTGACATGGACTTCAAGGTGGCCGGCACCGAGAAGGGCATCACCGCCCTGCAGATGGACATGAAGATCACCGGCCTGGCCGTGAAAACCGTGGCCGAAGCCGTGAACCAGGCCCGTCCCGCCCGCCTGCACATCCTCGAGAAGATGCTGGAGGCGATCGACAAGCCCCGCGAGGGCCTCAGCCCCCACGCCCCGCGCCTGCTCAGCTTCCGCATCGATCCGGAACTGATCGGCACCGTGATCGGCCCCGGCGGCCGCACGATCAAGGGCATCACCGAGCGCACCAACACCAAGATCGACATCGAGGATGGCGGCCTGGTGACCATCGCCAGCCACGACGGCGCCGCCGCCGAGGAGGCCCAGCGCATCATCGAGGGGCTCACCCGCCGCGTGTCGGAGGGCGAGGTGTTCAGCGGCGCCGTGACCCGGGTGATCCCGATCGGTGCCTTCGTGGAGATCCTGCCGGGCAAGGAGGGCATGATCCACATCTCCCAGCTCTCCGAATCGCGCGTGGAGAAGGTGGAGGACGTGGTGAACGTGGGCGATCAGGTCACGGTGCGGGTGCGCGAGATCGACAACCGCGGCCGCATCAACCTCACCCTGCGCGGCGTGCCCCAGGGGGATCCGCCGGCCGCCTGAGGCCGGCGGGGCCCTCCCTTCGGGGCCCTACACCGCAAAGCCCGGATCGATCGTGGCCATGGCCTCTGCCGCCCGCTCGCACAGCTCGCCGTGGGCCGGGCCATGGCTGGCGATCAGGCAGCCGGCCTGGCGCACATCACCGGTGTTGTAGGTGAGCAGCCGGCCATCGGCATGGGTGAAGGCGCCGCCAGCGGCGCGCAGCACCGCATCAGGAGCCGCCATGTCCCAGTCCTTGGGGGCACTCTTGCCGGAGAGGGAGATGTAGAGGTCGGTTTCGCCGCGCAGGATCGTGGCCACCTTGCCGCCCACGCTGCCGATCGCCTTGGTGTCGCCCAGGGCCAGGGCCTCCAGCAACTGCTCCAGCCGCTGGTCGCGGTGGTTGCGGCTGGCCACCAGCACCAGCTCGCCCAGCTGCCGCCGCGCACTGAAGCGCACCGGCGTGCGTGTGCCGGAGCGGTCTTCACACCAGGCCTGGCCGCTCTCGCCCGCCAGCTCCTCGGTCACCCCCAGCCAGAGCTGCTCCATCTCCGGCAGCAGCACCACCCCCAGCACCGGCACGCCGCGGTGGGCCAGGGCCAGGTGCACGGCGTATTCGCCGGTGCCCTGGAGGAAGTCCTTGGTGCCATCGAGGGGGTCGAGGATCCACAGCCACTCGGCCGCCAGGGGCTCACCGGCGCTGAGCTGCTCCTTGGCCGTCTCCTCGCTGAGCAGGGTCCAGTCGGCCCCGGCGAAGGCCTGGCCCAGGCCATCCAGCAGCCAGCTGTTCACCGCCAGGTCGGCGGCACTCACCGGACCCTCGCCGCCATCGTCCACGCTCAACGCCGGCTGGAAGCCATAGGGGGGCTGCTCGCCGCGGGCGTAGGCGCGCAGGATGTCGGCCGCCCCCCAGCTCAGCCGGCGCAGCTCGGCCAGCAGGGCCTCGAGGCTGATGCCCGAGGGCAGCACCAGGGCGGTGGAGGAGGTGGCGGCCATCGGCAACAGACTGGGACCTGCATTGTGCAGGAAACCGGTGCCCCAGTCCCCCGAGCCGGCCGCCGGCGTGCTCTACCTGGTGGGCACGCCGATCGGCAACCTGGGCGACCTCTCGCCCCGGGCGCGGCAGGTCCTGGCCGGCGTGCAGCGCATCGCCTGCGAGGACACCCGCCACAGCGGCCTGCTGCTGCACCAGCTCGGCCTGCGCCAGGCCGGCGGTGGCCCCCAGCTGGTGAGCTTCCACCAGCACAACCAGGCCAGCCGCATCCCTGAACTGCTGGCCGCCCTGGCGGCAGGCGAGGCGGTGGCGGTGATCAGCGACGCCGGCCTGCCGGGCATCTCCGACCCCGGCGAGGAGCTGGTGGCCGCCGCCCGCAACGCCGGCCACACCGTGATCTGCGTGCCCGGCCCCAGTGCCGTGACCACCGCCCTGGTGAGCAGCGGCCTGCCCTGCGGCCGCTTCTGCTTTGAGGGCTTCCTGCCGGCCCGCACCGGCCAGCGGCGGGCCCGGCTGCAGGAGCTGGCCAGCGAGCAACGCACACTGGTGCTCTACGAGGCCCCGCACCGGCTGCTGGCCCTGCTCGCCGATCTGCTGGAGCTGCTGGGCGACCGGCCGCTGCGGGTGGCTCGGGAACTCACCAAGCGCCACGAGGAGCAGGTGGGCCCCACGGTGAGCGCGGCCCTGGAGCACTTCCGCCGCCAGCCGCCCCAGGGGGAGTGCACGCTGGTGCTCGGGGGTGCCCCCGAGCCGGAGCCCCCCAGCTGGGATGCGGCCGGTCTGCGGGCTGAACTGCAGGCGCTGGTGGCCGCAGGGCTGGGCAGCAAGGAGGCCGCCCGCCAGCTGGCCGAGCGCAGCGGCCACAGCACCCGCGAGCTCTACGCCCTGCTGCACCAGCCCGGATGAGCAAGCGCAGGCAAACCCAGCCTGACCAGGCAGACTCCCCCCATCCGCCGGCCCATCCCCCCAGCCGGCCGCTCCCCGCGCCGAAACCATGCTGCTGCGACTGCGACTGCTGCTGGCCAGCCTCGGCGGCGGCCTGCTGCTGCTGCTGATCCTCTGCCTCGGTGCCCAGAACCTCGAGCAGCGCCCCCGCCTGTGGCTGGGCTTCACCGGCACGGCACCACTGCCGGCCGGCTTCCTGGTGGGGCTGGCCCTGGCGGTGGGTGTGATCAGCGGCGGCTGCAGTGCTGCCCTGCTGGCCCCCCGCCCCGATCAGCTGCCCGGCAGGGAGTAGAGGCTGCCCTCGATCACCACCCGGCTGATGCCCTGGGCCAGCAGGTAGGGGGCCGTGCGCTGCAGCAGGCTCAGGTCGGGCAGTGGGATCACCCGCTGGCTGCGCCCGCAGTGACGCTTGGCGAGGCGCGGATTCACGAACACCTGCAGGGCCTGGCGAATCTGCTCTTCCTCCGGCAGGGGTCCGAGATCGGCGCACTCACTCAGGGCCACGGGCTGGAGCTCCACCGTCTTGTCCACCAGCAGATAGGCCGCCGCCGGCAGCTTGGCCTCGCTCAGGCAGCGGCACTCCACCGGCTGCTGGCCGGCAACGGCCCCCGCCATCGGCGCCAGCGCACTGGCATGGTCGTCGCTGCCGAACTCCTCGAGCTCGTCGCCGTCCGGATCGGCCTCCTGGTCAACCTCACTGTCGGCGTCCTCAGGGGCGAAGTCGTCGGCGTCATCAATGGCCAGCACCCCCGGGCCGTCGTCGTCAGCCCCGTCGCCGCGGATCGGCTCGGCGTCGCCCTCCACATCCATTTCTGCATCCACCTCTGCATTGACCGCCACCCCAACAGGGTCGGGCGCAGCCACCACGGCCTCTGCGCGCGTGCGCCTCTGCTTGAGGTCGGCCAGTTCATCGGAGGACAGCGCAGCCTTCACAACCCGGCTCACGGTGTTGGGGCTGCAGCCGAAGGTGGTCGCCAACGCAGCGGCCGTGGCTCCCTGCCGGTAAGCCGCCACCATGGCTTCCTTCTGGGCGTCGCTCAGCCGGGAGGCCGCCATTCAGCTCTGCAGTCAGACCAGCGTCCCACCCTAGGCGTCCCTGGGCACGTCGCCGCACTGCCAAAATGACCCCAGTGCTCCCTTAGCTCAGCCGGATAGAGCAGCCGCCTTCTAAGCGGCCGGTCGCTGGTTCGAATCCAGCAGGGGGCGTGACAAGAATCCAGGCGGGATCTGGGATTTCAGGCAGTCGGGGCCTGGGATCTCGGGATACCCCTGATCCGAACGGGTCCGCCGAGATCCCAGTAAAACCGTTCAGGTCCCCCTAGATTTCACGCAGATTTCACGCGCGCGTGAAAAATGGCCACCACCCGCCCTCGTTGGCTCACTGACCTCTCAGCACAGTTCAAGCGGCACCGTCAGGGACGCTCTGGCTGGTTTGTCGAGGTCAACCGCGACCGCCTGCGGGTGGTCACAGCAGAGCTGCCGCCAAGACCTGAAGAACCGCCAGCAGAGGCCCTCAAGCGCCGAGCCGTCACCCTGACCACACCACAGGGCCCAGCCACTGCAGCGAAGGCCCTGCAGGAATGCTGCGCGCTGTTTGATGCCGTGATGGCTGGCGAGTGGCGATGGCCTGATCCTGAGGCGGTGCCTGGCGCGGATGATGCGCATCGCCTGGCGCCCTTCACCCTGCAGCGCCTGATGGATCAGCTGCAGCGCGCTGTGGTGGGTGAGAAGGTGAGCGAACGCACCTGGCAGCGGATCTATGCCCCGCCGCTGCGCCGGTTGATTGAGACGGCAGGCGAACGCAGCTGGCCAACAGATGAATCCTTACTGCTGGCCACCCTCAGGGCCTGGAGGCCAAACAGCAGGGCCCGGCAGCTGGCGCACGATCGGATCAGGCGTATGTGGAGGCAGGCCGGGTGGGAGTGGCCAGCAGAGGCCGCCGAGCTGCGCGGCAATGGCAAGGCCGCCGCATCACCTGAAGGAGTGCGCAGCTTCACTGATGGCGAGCTACAGGAGCTGCGCGCGCGCATTGAACGCAGCATCGCCCGCCACAAGCTCACCCCCGCCGATCTGGTGGCCTGGGATTGCCTGATGGTGTTCGGCCTGCGCCCTGCCGAGCTGCAGGGCCTGGAGATCACCACCCAACAGGGGGTGCCAATCGCCAAAGTGTCTAGGGAAAAACGGAGCAGCAAGGGCGCCAGCGGCATCAGAAACGTGCCCGCCGTGCCACCTGCTGGTTGGCCTGATGATTTCCACGGCCTGGGGAAGCGGTGGAATGAGCACGGCCTACCTCCTGCGCTGGTGGCGTACTGGAGCCCCGGCGAGAAAATGGCTCAGCAGTTGGCGCGACTGCAGAAACAGCAGCCCGTGGGAATCGCGCTGGATGCCGAGCTGACGCCTTACAGCTGCAGGCACGCATTCGCGCTGCGCTTAGCCCAGCAAGTCGGCTTGCACGTCCGCGAGGCAGCCGAGCTGATGGGGCACTCCCCTGCTGTGCACCTTTCCACCTATGGGCGGCGTCTTGACTCACCGAAGCTGATCAATGTGGTGATCGGGAAAGTGAAGGCAAATCAGGCCCAGTGAAACGGGCCTTATCACCAGTTTCCACAGCCTCAAGGCACGGTCCCAAGAGTTAAACCAAAAGCCGCCAAGTCGTTTTCCACAGGTGTGGAGCGATGGAGTCGCTCGCTGTTTGTTTAGGTCGCAAGAGATCCATAGGCTGTGAGAGTTCCGCATCACCGCCGTGGCACAACTTGCCTTCTCAGCCACCACACAAGAGGCGGCCAATCAACTCAGAATCAGTGACGCCACCCTGCGCAAGCTGCGCCGTGAAGGTGTGCTGAAAGCTGGCGTGCACTTCCGTGCAATGGGTATGGGCAAAAGCCGCCCGCCGCTGCTCTGGAACGTTGAAGCAGCCGATCAGGCCCTAGCGCACTGGGCCCGCCGTGCTCTCACGGCATGAAAAACCGGCAGCGGTAACTGCCGGTCACAAGCAAACCAACACCCCCACAGTCTGATGGATCAACAGAGCAACAGGCCCCGCAGCTACCACTACCGGGGACACAGGATTGAGCCTTTGCACTCTCGCGTCAGCGGCCCTGAGGGCTGGCTGAGCTGGCTGGTGTGCCCCGATTACAACCCGGAAGGCAGCTGGTACGCCCGCTCTTTAGGCGACGCCCGCGAGTCGATCAATGCTGCTGTGCAGAAGTCGATCGAAGCTGCTGAGCTGGAGGCCGTGGAGGCCGAAGGCCGTACCCTCCTCGCCCAAGGGGTGGCGTGATGGCTAATTCCCTGATCCGCCGCCATGCCCAGCGCCTGGGCCTAACTCCTGAGGAGCTATCTGGCGCCCTGCTCCGATACGCCGTACACCAGCTGGCCGACTGGACCGATGAAGGGGACGGCGACACCATTGCCGGGGAAAAAAACGACCCGGGCAGCGTCTGGTGTGTGGGCGATGCGCCGTTTTGGCTGGAGCCTCACATGCCTGCGGAATGGCTGGAGCGCCACCACGAGGAGGCGTTCTGATGAATACCAACCGTGAGGCCTGCCCTCAATCGGAGGCGGGATGAATCCCGAGCGGGAAGCATTCGAGAACCTGCAGTTGCTTAGCCAGGCATTCCCTGGCGAGCCGTGGGGCCTGCCGCCTGATGCGTTCTACAGCCCCAGCAAAGCCAAGGAAGGCGACTACACCCGCCGGCTAAAAGAAGGCCGCAAGGCCCATCCTCCAGCAGCTGGGGAGCAATCCACCAGCAAGCCGCACAGCCTGACCGCAGCGCAGAAGCTGCAGGCCCTCCAGCAGCTGGCGATCAAGCTGCAGGCCAACAAGGTGCCATTCGCTGATCGCCTGCCCACCCTGCGGCACATGGCTCAGGAGCTGATCATCAATGTCCGCGATGCCGAGCTGATCGGCATGTTGACCGCTGCCAGGCGCCGCAGGCTTGGCACTGATGGCCTGCTAGGCCCTGGTGCACGGCTTGACCTCACACCCGAGCCGTGGGCCTGTGCAGGGCTGATCCTGCGCGGTTGCCTGAATCTGCTGGTGGCCCTGCCCAAGCAAGGAAAAACCTCGCTGATCGTGGCGTTGATTGCGGCATGGCATCACGGTGCTGGCGCATTCCTTGATCGCCCGCTGCAGGGCCCCTGCCCGCCTGTGCTGTTGATCGGCACCGATCAGGGGTCAGCCGACTGGGGCCGCCTGCTCCAGCCTGCTGGGCTGGTGGATGCACAGGGCACGATCCTGCCGCCGATCATCGGCCTGGCCCATGCTGGCCAGCCGGTGCACCTTGACCCGGAAGGAATCGACCTGATTGCGGAATATGCCCAGCAGCACCCTGGCCTGTTCGTGTTGATCGACTCGCTGGCCGCCTGCATCGCCCCGCTGGGCCTGAAGGAAGAATCCCCGGAGGTGGCCATGCCCGTGGCCGAACTGATGGAGCAGCTGGAGCCCCACGGCGCCACCGTGGTGTTGATCCATCACGCCAGCAAAGGCCGAGCCGGTGAAGGTGCCACCAGCGCCAGCAGGGGCAGCACCGCACTGCCTGCCCTTGCATCGCAGATCCTGAAGCTGGGCCCTGCCAGTGCAGGCAACCCACAAGACCGCCGCCGTGTGCTGTCAACTGAAGGCCGGGGGGGCAGCCCTCTGGCGCTGGTGATCGAGCGCGAGGACAGCGGCTGGATGGTGCACGGCGGCATTGAGACGCTGGAGCGCGAACAGGATCAGGCCGAGACGATCCGCAAGCTGAACGACCGCCAGGCCGACTGCCTGGAGCTGGTGCAGGAGAGGTGGCAGGAGGACCTGCAGCGCACCACCGCCAACGATGTGGTGCAGGGCCTGGCGATCAAGGGCAAGGACGCGCAGACGATGGCAGGCCGCACCCTGAAGCAGCTGGAGCGCAAGGGCCTGATCGAGGCGATCCGCCAGCCTGATGAGTTCGGCTGCCGTGGTGCCTATGCCTTCAGGCCCACTTCCGACGCACTGCCGACGGTCTCGCGCGGGGGCCAGAAAAACAGCGTCGTAAGCGTCGGAAGTGTCGGAAGCGATGCCCTCGCGTGTGAGGACCCGGAGCAGAACAACCACCTAAAACATAGATACAGTCCCACTGCCGACACTGCCGACACTGCCGACGGTAAAAACGGGAGCCCCACGCGAGGCGTCGACACACCGTCGGAAGTGGGAAAAACACTGGCTGATGCGGTTTTGGTGCCGCTGGCCGTTGGATCTGGTGCGGATGCCTTCGGTGTTGGTGACGATCCGGCATGGGGGCCCAGGCCGTCTGATCAGTCGGCCGCCTGATGCCCGCTGCCACCACTGGTGGCCCTGCCGTTGCTGCCCTGCTCAGCTGGCACGAACGCCAGGGTGCTAAGTGAGCCGCTTCACCCCCCCCCCCACCGGGCCCCTAGTCGGCGATGCTGGAGGGATTCCGCCTGAGGCAATGGAGCCCCTCACGATCGTCGATGAAGGGTTGAAAACAGGGTTGAAAGCACTGCTCAGCTGGCTTGAGCTGATCTGGCCTTTCCTGCTCCTGCCCCTGCCCCCCCTGTTCAGATGGGTGTGGGTTTCTATTCGGGTCGGGCTGCGGAGCCTGCGAAGGCCAATCGATGAGCCTGTCTTCCGGCCGCAGCCGGACGGGCGAGGACTGCGGAGCCTGTGGGACCAGGTTCTTGAGAACCCAAGGGGTGCCTTATGGCCTGTTCCGGCTGCGCTCCTGCCTGCTTTGATCCCGTTTGCTAGGGATTGGGACCAAATGGCCCCAATGGGGCCCAAACGGTTTAATGTAGCTGGATTGCTCCTGGCTATTGCGGTCATTCAAATCTATGGCCAGCTACGTACCAAGCGATACAAGGAACTTGCAGATGCTGAGATCGGCAGCATCAGCGCTGGAGTCGAGCGCATCAGCGCTGGAGTCGTCGAACAAGGAGCTGAGATCCGCCGCATCAGCGCTGGAGTCAACAGTCTCGCGGCTTACCTCGAGGAAGAGGAGAAGATCCGCCCCAGACCGGAGATCACCTACGGCAGCTGACCCCCAGCAAACTTCCGGCGTGGTTAGCTGGGGCCCCACCACCCTGAGCTTGCTGGGAGTGTCGGCCAGGGTAGCCCAGCTGGTGGCCGATCGCTTCTGCCTGCCCCTCCCTCCTGAGGTGGCGGCCGACACTATCGGCAGCGCTGGCGCGTTCTGGCAGTGGTGGGCTATACAGCCCCTCCTACCGCTGGTGGTCGCCGAGGAGGAGAGCTATGCTGTCGCCGCCTTGTCCATTGGCCTGCCTGCTGTCGCAGCCGGCCCGGAGATCTTGGAACTGTTCGCCTTCGATGGGGAGCTGCATCCCGACATGCCCGCCGTGCTCCTGCGGGGGCGCCTCGTATTTGTTCAGTCCGATCACAGCGACAGGTCCGACCCGGACAAAGCCAAAGCCATCAGAGCCATTTGTCTCCTGGCCCAATTACTACAGGTCCGCGCTGGCGCCATCGTGCCGTCCGATAGGCCGTTGACGCTCAAAACGCTGGACCAGATCTGCAAGGGCAGCCCTAGCCCTGAGCTGGTGATGGGTGCCCCAGGGCCTGCCGGTGGACGGGCCTCGTCTGAGAGGGTGGGGTTGCCCTGAGCGCTGGCGGCGGCAGAATCAAGTCACGGGGCCTCCACACCCCGGCCCTATTCCGCCCACCGGCCGGCCGAGCGTGCCGCCTGCGGGCCCCTCGATCCGATGAACACCACCACCCCCCAGGCCTGCGGGCCTGTTGATCTGCTGCTGCTGGCTAGGGGTGGGTCCTTCCCACACTTTCGACTTGTGGGTGTGTTCGAGCCACGCGGAATCTGCAGAGGCCAACTTTTTTTCGAGTTAACCGCCAAACCTTCACCTATCCCGCCGGTTAACGGTGCTGAATAGCCTGAAGTATGGAAACGCCCCTGCTCGACCTGCTGACGCCGCCGGTAAATCCGTTGCTGGTGGCCAGCGCCCCGCCCGTAGTTGATCCGTTGGTGATCAGCACGCCAGTGGTGCGGCGAAAGATACCGGCCAGCCGAAAGATCGAGGACCAGCGTCGTGCCGCGAGTGCGGCGGCCGTGGTTGCCCAGCTGGAGCGCGACGGCAGCGAGCTGGTAGGGCTAACCCGTGGGCAATTCAGCCTCACAGAGCTGGTGGAGGCAGTCCTGGCCAAGACCGGACCGGCCGAGTTGAGCGTGAGCACATGGACGGCCGCAAGCGCCAGCGTGGAGGCAATGCTGAGGTTGCTGCAGACCGGCCAGATCACTGGCTGCCGGTGGTTGGTTGATGTGACGTTTACGCGCCGCGTGCCTGCCCTGGCAGCCGAGATCCGCAGGCAGTTTGGTAACGATGCAATCCGAGTAACCCGAACGCACGCAAAGTTTGTGACTGTGGTTAACCAGGAATGGCAGGTTGCAATACGCAGCAGCATGAACTTGAACCAAAATCCAAGGATGGAGAGCTACGAAATGGGCCACGATCCCGAGCTG
>Ga0068877_10000288_pt1 | contig 43805 bp, 37 predicted proteins | sample NOAtaG_FD_66437 | JGI IMG/M metagenome (GOLD analysis project Ga0068877, IMG submission 66437) | Freshwater lake microbial communities from Lake Erie, under a cyanobacterial bloom - NOAA_Erie_Diel6S_1000h metaG | ecosystem: Environmental > Aquatic > Freshwater > Lake | place: USA: Ohio, Lake...
GTATCCTTGGCATTGCTGCCAGCTTGGGCGATCCCCGACTGCCAGAGAGGTTCTCTGGTTTCGCGGTCGTAGGCGAACACAGCGATTTTCGAAGCGGCGCTTTTGACCTCTTTCTTGGCGAAAGAGACCTCAGGGATTGTCGGAAGCATGGGAGCGGCGGCCATCAAGGAAGAAGCACCGCCGAAGATATTCAGCGCTGGAATACCATAAGTCACATTGTGGCCGTCGGTACCCAGGGCTCCGCATCGAGCTTCGCAAATGATATCGGCGACGTCTTTGGTATCGACAATCTGGCAACCAGCGGCGGTCAGTTGCTGACGAATCGAGCTGATCACGTAGTCCGATGTTACCAGGTTGGTCTGCATAGGAACACCCGGAATGGGCTTACCCGCCGAAGCCATGAAGGTGGTGTCGAGATAGACTTTGTAGCCGGTCAATGGCCGGAAGTCGATCTTTGAAATGGTCGAATCGACAGCGTCGGACATGAGCAACTGCTCGGTCGCCGTCACCGATTTGGTGGTGCCGCATCCTGGCAAGGCCAAAGCAAGCAAGCTTCCGATAGCGAGGCTCAAGCTGGTGCGCTGGAACAAAAGGCGGATTGCAACGGTTTTTGATTGGTGCTGTAACGGTGTTTTCATCGAAGGGACTTTGGCGCACTGGTTAGTTTCCAGCGAACTTGATTCTGTGCGTTGGCTTGAAGATTTCCTTGCGATTCCTGTCGCATCTTATCGATGAGCTGTTCGCTCGGGCGGTCGATGGTCAATTGGCGAGTGCTGCCCGAGGAGTCGGTTAAAATCACGGTCATGGTCGTCGGGGCTTGTACCGCAAGAGGCCTTTCAGGATTTCCAGGATTAGCGGCAGGAGACATCGGGAGCTTGAGCAAACCGAGTTTCTTGAGTTGTTCGTGGACGACGGGAGTTCCGCAATAGAGTCCTTCATCGAGTTGGGTGTCTGCTGCGAAGCAAACACCGACCAGTTCACCGCGCCGGTTGAACAACCCTCCACCACTGCGTCCTTGAACAGGTGCGCCAGCCGTTTCGATGTTCGCCGAACCGAGGTATCGGTTCAGCTTGGTCACTTGCGAATCGCGTCTCGAAGGAGCCTGGCCGTGGTCGCAACCCATGCTATAGACCGGATCCCCTTGCGCAAGGTTCTCAACATGCTGTGCCACTTGGGCGACGGGGACGTATTGGTTTGGATGAAACAGCAAAAGGCCGATATCGACGTCTTCGATTTGGTAGTCGATCAATTCGGCCCGATATTTTACGGGCGTTCCGTTTTCAAAGCGCTCGACGGTGATAATCGACTTGGGAGTTCGATCCCGGAAAAGGTGTCCGCAAGTGAGCACTACGGCGCCTTGGGCATCGCACTGGATCACTGTTCCTGATCCGATTGCGTGCGAATCAGGCTCGTCCACCATGATGCGTACTGTGGCTCGCGCAGGGTCCGATTGCAAAGGCTCGGGGGCTAGGGGAGGCACCGAGCGCCGCATAGGAACCAGTGAGTCGACATCGACTTTGGGCTTACTTTCGTTCGGGGCTAGAGGTGAGTTTTTGATCGAATCGGGTGCTGAGAAACGGATCATTCTCCGGTAGAGATCCGTCCAATTCACCGGTCCGAGAATGCGGTCGACTTCCCGACCGCCCTGCGTTAACACAGTTGTCGGAGCGGTGTGGATGCGCCACCGTTGGGTAACATGCGATTCGCGACGAGCATCGACGCGACGAATGGCCCAGCCCATCTCGATGGCTTGTGCTGCGACTTGTTCCATCGATTGGCTATCTGGATGCTCCGGATCGACAAAAACAATCGCTAGGCAATCCCCAACCTGAGCCAAAGCCAAGGGGTTTGTTAGAATGCCGCAGGTTATCCAACTGAGAAGCATCCAGAATAAGTTCGTTGTCGCTCGGTTTCTTGCAACCATCCGGATCCTCCTTGATCCCATCCTAGGCTCAACTAGCCCACCGCTTCGGGGTCCATGGCACCCGAAATCCCATGCTCGGAAGTGTCCAAATTGAGTGCACTCAGGGCAAGATCATTCCAGATCTTTTGATGGATTTGCTAGCGATTCGTTTGCTAGCAAAACATCCACGGCGACTTCGAGCAGCGTATGGCCGCCCCCGACGTAGACACCTTGGATGGGTGGAACATCGGCATAATCACGTCCCCACGCAAGGGTGATATGGTCCCAATTGGCGCGGATGTTGTTCGTTGGGTCCCAATCGATCCAACCGAGGTGGCCGAGAAAAACGCTGACCCAAGCGTGAGAGGCATCGGCACCGATCCGTTTGGATTCCCCTGGAGCGGGCACCGTGACGAGATAACCGCTGACATAGCGGGCTGGAATGCCGGCGGTTCTCATGCAGGAGATGAACACGTTGGCGAGGTCTTGGCAAACTCCGACCCTATTCTTTAGAGCCGTCAGGGACGGAGTTGTCACATCGGTCGAGCTGGGTTCGTAGCGGATGGATTGGTGGATGTGTTGATTGATCGAGTCGAGCAGTACGAGGCTATCGCAGGTCGGATCCCAGACCGACGAAAGAAAGGACTCGAACTGTTGGTCGATAGCGCAGTACCGCGAGGGACCTAGGAATTCGAGCGATTGTCGGCACTCAGAGGTATTCGCTCGTCGGATATCGGCTTGGAGATCGCCGATCGAAAATCCCGCGAGTGGAATAAAGTGGGGCTCGGAGCGTTCGACGCCACAGAACGAGTGGACACACATTTCGGCGTGTGGGCGTTCGATGCTAAAGAACTCCGTCGGGTTGCCGAAGCTATCGAAGCTAGTGGCTCGATAGTCTGGCTCGGGGGTGATTTCGATTGCCGAATGGAGGAGTTTTTGGCCGGCGACTTCCCGGGGTCGCAGGTGGAGTTGGTTATGGCACAGGGACGCTTGAAAACTGTGCCGGTAGTTGGTCCTGTGGGAGATCTGGTATTGTCGTGCCTGAAAACTGCCGCAGGACATTCGAAGCCGATCGGGAAATGGAGAAAACCTTGCTTCAAGCTCAGTCCCCCTATGCATAGGAAGCCGAGCTTCGATTATTCTATCGACTCTTAGCAAGGTCCCAACCCCTTCCTCGAGTTCCAACCCATGCAAACCGTCGAAGAAAGCATTTACGATCACCCCGTCTACTACGACCTTATTTTCGGTAGCGATTGGGCAGCCGAGTACAAATTCCTCCAGGCGGCCTTTGCAAAGCATGTCAAGGGCAAGACGAAGCGGCTTTTGGAACCTGCTTGTGGGACGGGACGGTTGCTTTACCGCATGATCAAGGGTGGCTATCACTGCGCTGGCCTGGATTTGAACTCCAAGGCGATCGAATTTTGCAACCAGAGGCTCAAGCGGCACGAGATCAAACCCACGGCCTTTGTCGCTGACATGTGCGATTTCCCGGTCGATAAGCCTTACGACGCTGCGTTCAACACCATCAACTCCTTTCGGCATCTATCCAGTGAGCAGCAAGCCGTCAAGCATCTGCGGGCCATGGCGTCGGCAGTGCGACCAGGTGGGATCTATGCGTTGGGGTTCCACCTAACCCCACTCGTCGGCCCGACGACCGATGAGGAGAGTTGGACCGCTCGGCGCGGTCACCTGCAAGTCAACACCCGCATGTGGCCTCGGGATAAAGATCCTAAAGCTCGCGTTGAGCGATTCAATATCCGGTTCGATATCTACCGACCGACCGGTTCGATGCGAATCGACGATTGTTTGGTGCTTCGAAGCTACACCTACAAGCAGTTTGCAGCTTTGGTCAAGAAGGTACCGACCTGGACGATTGAGGCCGCCTATGACTTCAGCTATGATATCGATGAGCCGATCGAGGTCGATGAGACCACCGAAGACGTTGTTTACATCCTAAAACGCAATGCCCTTTGATCTTCGCGTTGCCGGTGAACACGGATCGAGCCTTTTCCCTTAATGGACACTCAGGCCAAGCGCACGCAGTTCCCACCTGACGCTTTCGCCTCGTACAAAGCCCGATCTGCTCGATCTTGCCAATCCTCGATCGATTCCCCCTCGGTCCGCTGTGCGACCCCTAGGCTGCATCGAATGACGATCGAGTGCGAGCTGTCTGGAAATGGTGAGCTCCTTAGTCTTTCTAGCCAAAGCTCCACCGATTCGATTAGCAGATCCGAGGGCTGCGCCGAGAGAATCGCGAACTCTTCTCCGCCCACCCTCGCCAAGATCGCACCCGAAGGCTCAAAGCCTATTCTGAGCCGGTCTGCGAACTCTTTGAGAACACGATCCCCTGCGCGATGCCCATAGCGATCATTGGTCTGTTTGAATTGATCCAGATCGAGCATCACCAAGGTTTGGGGTCCGGTCGGTACGAACATTCGCAAGGATCGATCCCATCCACGTCGATTCAAAAGGCCAGTTAAAAAATCGTGAAACGCTAGCTTTTGATCCCCTTGGGCCACTTGCAATTGCGTCTTGAGCAAACCGATTTGCTGCGATAGCCTGAAGGACCAGACGCCCAAGTACAGAGCGACAAGGCTGAGCAACACGCAAAGAATTGCCAGCGATTGGTTGTTGGTGAACGACCCCATTTTTTGGAATGCTCTTCGACGAAGCTACCTTAGGCCAATCCTCCGAAACGTCGATCCCGTTTGACGAACTCGCCGACGGCTTCGATCAGATCCTGTTTACCGAACTCAGGCCAAGCTTTGGGGGTGATCCAAATCTCGGAGTAGCTGATTTGCCAGAGTAAGAAATTACTGATTCGCAATTCTCCGCTGGTTCGGATCAAGAGATCGGGATCTGGAAGAGTGCTTGTATAAAGATGTTGGGAGATAGTCGCCTCAGAGATGTCCCTGGGATTGAGGGTTCCATTAGCGACCTCTTGGGAGATTTCCCGAACCGCATCGACGATTTCCTGGCGGGCCCCATAGTTGATAGCAAGCACCAGCGTTTGTTTTGTCCCATGCTTGCACCGATCGATGGCTTGTTCCATCACATCCAGGACGTCTTGGCTCAATCCGTCTCGACGCCCGATGACCATCAGTCGCACTCCATTGGCGATAAGCCGCTTGGTTTGGTTGATGAGGTACGTTTTGAGGAGCCCCATCAAGAAGTCGAGTTCGTCTTTGGGTCGTTTCCAGTTTTCGTTGGAAAAGCAATAGAGAGTCAGGTAGGGGATTCCGAGTTCCCCGCAGGTTGTCAGGGCGACTTCGACGGAATTAGCGCCTTGGCGATGTCCTTCGATGCGTGGCAGTCCCCGAGTTTTGGCCCATCTTCCGTTGCCATCCATGATGATTGCAACGTGCTTGGGAAAGCGGGCCGGATCGATTGCTTCAAGGGAACCAGACTGATTATCGGCTTGTTTTTTTCGACCGAAGATGGCCATCAATCCAACCTTGTGAAACCGACTACATCAGAAAGATCGTCTGCTCACGGTCTGGTCCAACCGAAAGGACTCCTAGGGGAACCGAAATGAGTTCCGAGATGCGGTCCATGTACTTGCGGGCATTGGTCGGGAAATCTTTGAGTGTCCGCACCTTGGTAACATCTTGGTTCCAGCCGGGGAGTGTTTCGTAGATTGGCTTGCATCGCCGTAGCGTGTCGGCTTGGCTTGGAAGTCGATCGATACGTTGACCGTCGAGTTCGTAAGCCACACAGACTTGAAGTGTTTCGAAATGACTTAGAACATCGAGCATCATCAGCGATAGATAATTCGCACCGCTGAGGCGGGCCGTGTACCGAACCGCTACTGCATCGAACCATCCACAGCGTCTTGGGCGACCTGTTGTCGTGCCATACTCACGTCCGATCTCACGAATCTTGTTACCGGTCGGGTCGAGCAATTCGGTCGGAAAGGGGCCACCGCCGACGCGAGTCGAATAAGCTTTTGCGACTCCGATCATACGCTCGATGGATCGGGGTGGAACCCCCGATCCGCTCGAAACTCCCACGCCAGAAGCGTTGCTGCTGGTGACAAATGGAAATGTACCGTGGTCGATATCAAGCAGCGAGCCTTGGGCTCCTTCCATCAGAAGCTTTTTGTTCGCATCGAGTTGATCGTGGAGAAAGTAGGTTGTATCGCAGATCATGCTTCCGAGAGAATCGGCCCAAGATCTGCAAAGGGTGATGATTTTGTCGGCGTCGAGTTGTGCGATGTCTTCGGGGCTGGCCAAAGGTGCCAGTAGCGAACGCTTGGCTTGAACAATCTCTCGGATTCGGTCCGCTAGAAGAGGACTCACGAGGTCGGCCATGCGGATCGCATGGGTTCGCCCCACTTTGTCGCGATAACAAGGACCGATGCCTCGGTTGGTTGTTCCTATGCTCTCCCCGCTTACGACCGTTTTGTTGATGGCTCGATCCTCGATCATGTGCCAAGGCATCACCACGTGAGCTCGCTCGCTGATCATCAGATTGCTTCGGGGATTGATTCCACGCGACTCGAGCCCAGTGAGCTCTTGGATTAGCATATTCGGTTCGATCACCACCCCTGGGCAGATCACGTTCTGAATATGGCTTGAGAGAATTCCGGATGGGACATGATGCAGCTTGTAGACTTCCTTGCCCGTGACCACGGTATGGCCTGCATTCGCGCCACCTTGGTAACGAACCACTACGTCGTAGTTGGGGGCCAGAAGGTCGACGAGTTTCCCTTTGGCTTCGTCTCCCCATTGTAGGCCGATCACACAAGTCGCTGGCACAGGTATTTCCCGTCTAAAAGTGGTCTGAAAAGTTCTAGAGTCTATGGCCTGTAGGCTTGGAGCGTCAAGGCTTAACCGCGGCCGCCCTCGCAGCAGGTCTCGCAGATCCTGTGACAACGGCTACAGTGGTACTTGGCTCGGATTTCGACCAGTTTGCCACTACAGACTGGGCAACAAGGAATGCTTGACAGTTCCATGACGACCGGGTCCTGGCGAGTCGGTGTTGGCTCGGGGCTTGGAGTGCTTCTGGGATCCATAGTATTGCTGTTTCTTGTCGATTTCTTCGTTCGTTTTCTTCGGTCGATTCTTCCAAGGTCGCTTGAGGCGACCTTTTGTACCGAAGGTTTCCGAATTACCATTAGCTCCGATCCCAAGGGAGTTGAGCGCGTTGTGCACTTAGCTCATCGAGGGGAGCCATCGTTGACTAGGTACAAACCGGGCAGAGATTGCCGCGAGTATCTTAGCAGAAGTCCGGGTTGGTTTCGATCCGAAGGGGTATTCCAGAGTGAAATTCGCCAGATGGTTTTCTCAGATTAGGATTTTGTATGACCCTTGAACCGGACACCAACCGTCGGACCATCCGATGGCCCGCTTGGTTGCGGGCTGCGGTGTCGTTGGCCCTGGTCCTTCATTTCGGATTGATCTCGTTGGTCTACTTCTCGAACAACAGTTTGAGTCGCATGCCGATTGCCGACAATTTGCTTATAAAGATACAGCCATACCTTGTTGGCTTGGGCTGGTACACCGAGTTGCTTCCCATGTCGATCGTCGGTTCGGAATCCTTCGATCGACCTGTCCAAATCGACTACCGCAGCGACCGCAGCAGCCGGACTTGGACTGCTTGGATCGATTCGGCCAGTTCGGACGCCCGCTGGAGGCGTCTTTCGCAACTTGCAGGCGCCCTTGCGAGCAACGAGGATGAGGAAGGCTTCGGATTGATCGCTCTTTCTTTGGTCCAGCGCGCCCGATCCCAGGGGTTGGAGATCGACCAAATTCGCTTTACTTCCAAGGACTCCACGGGCAAGGGCAACGGGATGCTTTATCAGGCAACCGTAATTCCATTGGCAAACGGGGAATTGACACTGGTGCCTTCGATGGACTCGACCAGGACCGTCCCGGTGAGGCGAGCACAAACTTCGTCGAGCAATCCGACAGGAGCGAGCAACCCTGGTACTAGAGATTCAGCGGAGTTGGGAGCGATGCGTGGAACGAACTGAACCGGCGAGCTTTGCGCATGGACTCAAGCAACTGCCAGAAACCTGGAACGAGTTTTGGTTTTCTCCGGTGACTTTGGGCACAATGGACCGGGTAAGGCAGCTCTTTGGGCTGACCATTGCGTTTCAATTCGTGTCCTATCTGTTTTGGGTTCCCCAGTGGCTCTCGGGGGACGGCTGGCTAGGATCCCAAGCGGGTCGGTATTTGATCGGCCAAGGGATGCCCGATACAGGTAGCCAATACCGCTGGTCCATCTTGTACTGGCTTACCAGTCCGTTGGCTGGCCAGGCAGTGTGCGTGATCGGATTCTTGGCGAGCGTTCTGATGTTCCTGGGAATTGGACATCGCAGCGCTCCGATTTTGGCTTGGGCTTGCATGATGATGGTTCATCATCGGGCCCCTTGGTTGACGATGCCATCGGAGCTCCTTATGTCAGCCGCACTTTTCTATTTGGCGATTGAGCCTGGTGCGTCGCTTTTGCTAAAGCGTTCGCACAAGGAATCCGCAGATCGATGCAGTGTGCTTGCCAACATCGCCCTACGATGCCTGCAAATTCATTGGGTTTTATGGGTCGGATTGTCGCTTGCCAGCATGCTCCAGCAACCGGTTTGGTGGAACGGAGAAGCTCTTGGACTGCTTTCGGAGCAAGGCTCTGGGTGGTTCGGGAAGGTATCCAGGAGCTCTGAGCTCGGGCAATGCATCGGCTTGGCTTTCTTGATGCTTCATCCGTTAAGCTTGTTATGTCTTTGCAATCGAAGGTTTCGAAGTCTAGGGGTCCTTTTTACGATCCTCCTTGGAATGGGTTATATTCTCCTGACCGGTGACTTGCTCCTGGGTTTGATCGCTGGAGCATACGCTCTGGCATTCGTTCCAGAGAGCATTCGCGTAGGGGATATCCGTTGAAAAATCTGATACAATCCTTGTTTTACTGAACTGCGTCAAAGCGATTTCCAAACGCAGCCGACCGAAACTCTCTCGATACAAGAAGAATGGCAACTCAAGACGATTCCTCGTTGAAGCCTAAAACAACGCTCGGCCCAAGTCGCGAATCCGGCCGGATTCCAAGACGCGATGTGTTCAACGTAGCCGCAGGAGCCGTGGTCCTTGGCGCGACCATGAATTCCTCGTTGGTCTCCCAAGCATCAACGCCCTCAACCAACCTCCCTGGAGTTTCAAAATTGAAATACTGTCTGAATACAAGCACCATTCATGGCGAAGTCATCCCGATTGTCGAACAGGTATCCATCGCTCAGAAAGCTGGGTACGACTCTTTAGAGATCTGGCTCAGGGATGTCGACAAATACACCTCTGCCGGGGGCAATCTCAGCGACTTGCGCAAGCGGATGGCTGATGCGGGATTGACTCTCGAAAGCGCGATTGCCTTTGCACCTTGGATCTTGACCGACTTGGACGCACACAAAAAAGCGTTGGAGCAGGCCAAGAAGGAAATGGAGATTGTGGTGGCTCTAGGTGGCAAGCGAATTGCGGCCCCTCCTGCGGGCGCCGTCGATGGCGATTTGCTCAATCTCGATGTCGCTGGCGAGCGTTATCGAGCCCTGCTCGAGCTTGGACGAGCCGTCGGTTGTCTACCCATGCTCGAGGTGTGGGGTTTCTCCAAGAATCTATCGAAGTTATCGGAGGTGTTGCATGTAGCGGCCGCGGCCCAGCACCCGGATGCTTGTGTGCTGCCCGACGTCTACCATCTGTACAAAGGGGGATCGAACTTCAACGACCTTGGGTTGCTTGCTGGGACCAAGATTCCGGTGTTCCACATGAACGACTATCCGGACATGGTGCGAGACAAGATCTCCGATGCAGATCGGGTCTACCCTGGCGACGGTATCGCTCCGATTGGCCAGATCTTAAAGACCGTTATGGCAAGTGGGTTCAACGGAGTGCTTTCTCTGGAGCTCTTCAATCGCGAGTACTGGAAGCTTGATCCGCTGGAAAATGCCACCGTGGGTCTGAAGAAGATGAAAAGTGTGTTGCCTGCGTAATTGATACCGATACGAAACCCCTTTTGAAACTGAGCCAGTGAGTCAAGGCCTAGGAGATTTTTTGGATGAGTAATACCCCAAGCGAGACCAATCCGTACGAGTCCACAGATCTATCCGACCAACGCGCAGGTCTCTCGACCAACGAAGTTCCCGGCTACGTCGCACCTCCGGCGGGGGAATACTTGGGTCATCCAAGTTCGCTTTGGATGCTCTTCTCGACCGAATTCTGGGAGCGATTCTGTTATTACGGGATGCGCGCCATGTTGGCCGTGTACGTTGCGGATACGTTTTTCGGGAGTTTGGCCAAGGACCTCGCTGAGAAGCAAGCTAGCCTTACCTACGGAGGCTTTACTTCGTTGGTCTACGCCACGGGAATCTTCGGGGGACTCATCGCAGATCGATTTTTGGGATATCAGCGTTCGATCCTCCTGGGTGGATTTTTGATGGCCGTCGGGATGTTTCTGCTTCTCTTCAAAGATCTCAATACCTTCCTCATCGGACTGTCGATCATGGTGGCGGGTAACGGATTGTTCAAACCGAACATTTCGTCGATGGTTGGGAAGCTCTATTCACCGCAGGACCCACGTCGTGATTCGGGGTTTACCATCTTCTATATGGGGATCAACGCCGGAGCGTTCTTTGCACCGATCCTCTGCGCCTCGATGATCGGTGTGTGGTACGGTAGACAATATGGTTTTCTCGCCGCTGGAATCGGGATGATTCTCGGGATCATCATCTTCCAGTTCAATAAAGGGATGCTAGGGGCCGTTGGTCTTCCCCCCAAAGGACGTGAAGGTCTCGGACCGATCTTGATCGTTCTTGCTGGTGCCTTGGCGATTGTTCCGATCATTTTTCTCTTGCTCAGCCAGAGCGCGTTGCTTGGCTATGTACTCATGGCGATGATGGTAGGCTTGATCGTCTATTTCATCGTCAGCGGCATCCAAAGTGGCGAGAAAGTACAGCTTCAACGCTACATCGCCATGATGGTTCTTTTCGTGGCAAATATTCTGTTTTGGGCATTGTTTGAACAAGCAGGATCCTCACTGAACTTTTTTGCTAGAGACTTCGTGCAGTCCCCTTTTGACTTCTCGCTCTTCCAGAGCTTCAATGCATTCTTCATCATCGCTCTTGCTCCTTTGTTTGCCATGCTCTGGCCTTGGCTCGACAAGAAGGGCATGAATCCGTCCATTCCAGCGAAATTCGCGATCGCACTGTTTTGTGTCGGCTTGGGCTTCTATGTGTTGGTATGGTCCATCAAGGGGACTGCTCCGAACGCTAAGGTCGCTTGGACTATCCTCGGAGTCACTTACTTGATCCATACCGTCGCCGAGCTCTGCCTCTCTCCGATCGGTCTGTCCATGGTCACCAAACTGGCCAAACCGAGCGATGTCGGTATGGCGATGGGGGGTTGGTTTCTCTCCACGGCCATGGCGAACTATTTCGCAGGTTTGATCGCCGCGTTGGCATCCCAAGGCGGTGGGGGCCATGGCGAAAATGAAGTTCGCAACATGGATCAGTATGCGACCGTGTTCACGCAACTGTGGTGGCTCGGTGCAGGCTTCGGACTGCTCTATCTGGTGATTTCACCTTTCGTCAACAAGTTGATGCATGGCGTGAAATAACCTCTAGGTGGTATAGAACGCCATTTTGTTTCGGGTTTAGTGGGTAGGGTTTGGGAAGAATAAGGCCTCGTCGCATGCAAGAGAACCAGTCCGACTTCAAACCCTACATCGCCGACGAATCCAATGTCCACGAGTTAACATGGTTTCCAGTGCTCATCGGAGCGTTGCTTGGAATCGTATTCGGAGCTTCGTCGATCTATCTGGTGCTCAAAGTTGGTCTGACCGTATCGGCCTCCATTCCGGTAGCCGTTTTATCGATCACTCTTTTTCGAGCGATCAGCCAAGTCACTGGGCTTCGAAAAACCACCATTCTGGAAAACAACATCGTCCAAACCACCGGGTCGGCTGGGGAGTCGCTGGCCTTTGGTGTTGGACTGATCATGCCAGCCCTGCTTTTGCTTGGCTTTGATATCGATGTCGTACGGGTTATGACCATCAGCATCTTCGGCGGGTTGCTCGGGATCCTGCTGATGATCCCGCTTCGACAAGCCTTCATCGTCAAGCAGCACGGCAAACTCACGTTTCCCGAAGGTAGGGCGTGCGCCGAGGTCCTCCTGGCAGGAGAAAAGGGAGGGGCCACTGCCTCAATGGTTTTCGCCGGATTCGGACTTGGGTTCCTCTACCAGTTCGCCATGCAGGCACTTAAATTCTGGCGAGAAGAGGCGTCCATGCCTCTATTCTCAACCGTGGCGGGGAAAACCGTAGGACTCAAAGGCGCTGCGCTTTCGATCGAAGTGGCCCCGAGCTTGCTCGGTGTCGGTTACATCATCGGCCCGAAAATTGCGAGCATCATGGTTGCAGGTGGCGTTCTGGCTTACTTGGTCATCGCTCCAATGATCGTGACTTTTGGCGAGGGATTAACCACGATTGTCGAACCCGGTACGAAGCTAATCCGGGACATGTCGCCCGGTGAATTGCGGTCCTCCTACATCCTCTACATCGGAGCAGGGGCGGTCGCGGCCGGTGGAATCCTGAGCATGATCAAGGCCATGCCAGTGATTCTTGGAGCCGTGGTGACCAGCTTTCGCGACTTGGTCTCAAGCCGATCAGGCCAAGGAACCCGTAAGCTTCGTACCGATACGGACTTGCCCATTCCATTGGTGCTCACTGCAAGTCTTATTCTCGTAGCATCCTTGATGGCCGTGCCGCAACTCGGCTTGGGCTTCGGGTTCACAGGACTAGTGGCCGCCATGATGATTGTCGTCTTCGGGTTCTTGTTCGTCACGGTTGCGTCGCGTCTGACCGGCGAAATCGGCTCGTCGTCGAATCCGATCTCAGGAATGACGGTCGCTACGTTGCTCCTGACCTGTCTGATCTTGCTGGCGCTCGACGGCTTTGGTTGGCTCAGCATCAACAAGGAAATCAAGCTCACCGCCCTGACGATCGCTGGTGTGGTCTGCATCGCCTCCTCCAACGGCGGCAGTACGGCTCAGGCTCTCAAGACCGGTCATTTGATCGGTGCGACCCCTAGATCCCAACAGATCGCCATCCTGATCGGTGCACTGACCAGCGCACTTGTCGTTGGTCTTGTTCTCTTAGCCTTGAACGAAGCCAACACAACCTATAGCAAAAATGCCGTCAAGCCTTACAAGGATATCAAACTCGATGTCACAGGCTTACCGAAAGACAACGTGCATTCGGGGGATTACTCGGAGGACAAAAACCAGTACTATGTCCTGAATCTCGGCAGAGCCGAGACCGACAAGGCTGTTCCGCCAGGCAGGTATTTGCTCGATGAGCAAGGAACCCCGGTGTACCTTGTCGACCCTGCGATCAACGGCAGTTTGAAGCAGGATGACGAGGGACGAGATGTTTCAAAAAGCAAGTTCGATGCGCCCAAAACAGTCTTGATGCAATTGATCATCGACGGCATTCTCGATCGGAGACTCCCATGGGGCCTGGTTTTGATCGGTGTCGTGATTGCCATCACGCTTGAGCTCAGTGGTGTGGCCAGTTTGCCGTTTGCCGTAGGGGTCTATCTGCCACTTTCAGCTTCGACACCCATCTTTGTCGGCGGGATCATCCGCTGGTTGGTCGATTCGTTCCATCGAGTCCCCAAAGACAAAGAGGACGATTCGAGTCCTGCGGTATTGCTGAGTTCCGGATACATCGCCGGCGGGGCGATCGCGGCGGTTTTGATTTCCTTTTTGAACTTTAAAAAGGAATGGTTGGAAGCTTTGGACCTTTCCAATTGGCTCGGATGGGAAGAGAAGGGCAAGATGCTGGCAGAACAAGGGGATGTCTATCGTTCGTTCCTCTTTTCGCATGGCCCTGCCTTGATCGCTTTTGGGGCTTTGGCGGTGGTCCTACTGATCGTAGGCCTTCTTCGCAAGAAAAGTGCAATCGAGTAAGCAAGTGTTGAGCCTGCGTCTTTGGAACCAGTTGCAGACACTCTGGTGCTACCTGTGGCCCTCACCCTACACCCTTTTGGGGCTTCTTGTGTACTTGATTCCCATCCGAGGCAGTCGCAGTCTGATCGTGCATCGAGGCACCATCGGAGTCTTTGGGCCAGCCGTCGAACGCCTACTTATCAGGGCTCCCGTGCTAGGGGGTGCTGCTGCAATGACTTTTGGTCATGCGATTTTGGCACGTGACAAAGAAACGTTCATCGAGACGTGGAACCATGAACGCGTCCATGTGGATCAATACCAACGATGGGGATTGCTCTTTGTACCGATGTATCTTGGAGTGGGTTTGTTGCTCAAGCTCCAGCGAAAGGACCCTTATTGGGACAATCCATTCGAAATCGAGGCGCGGCGATTGGGAGATGGCCTCGACTGCTGAAGCCGTGGACGACTTACGACGGCCACGACGGCTGTTGACTCCCCCGAGAAGCCCTAGAGAATCCTGCACCAGTAGGCTTTGAGGTACCCGGTTTCTGGACAGTGAGTTGCGACCGGATGGTCCATCGCGGCCGATCGGGTTTCAAAAATCTGAACGACTCTGCCCCGAGCTCTTGTTCCGTCAGGATTCGTTCCGGTAGCTCTGGCGGCACTTTGGACCACTTGCATGAACGAAGGGCCATCGAGCAGTCCGGCACAGCAGCAGGTCAGCAGGATCCCACCGGGTTTGACCAGTTGGATCGCAAGACGGTTCAAGTCGATATGCTTGCGTGTTCCCTCTTCGAGTTCGGTCCTGGATCGAATGAGTTTCGGAGGGTCGAGGACGACGATGTCGAATTGTCTGTTATTTCGAGCCATATCGCGCATGTAGGCGAACGCATCCGCATGGACATATCGGACTCGAACGTCATTGATATCAGCGTTTTTCTTGGCCATGACCAAGGCTTCTTCGTCAAGGTCGACTCCGACAACCTCGGAGGCTTGGCCCGATTTCGCGGCCGCGACGGAGAAGCCCCCGGAATAGCAACAAACATCGAGCACACTTTTCCCGGCGGCATGACTTGCCAGGATCGCGCGGTTCTCGCGTTGGTCGCAGAAAAATCCGGTTTTGTGTCCCGTACCAAAATGGATCCGGTACTTGACCTGGTTCTCTTCGATCGTCACGTACGCAGGAAACTGTTCAGACTTCGAATCCTGCCAGATTCCACCTTCTTGGCTCGTGAACTGAGGAGAGGGGCGAACCAATGCATGCTTGGTACCGAGCAAAGGATGCAAGCGTTCGAGAATCTCTGTGGCTCGTTGGGCCATTCCCAAACTGAAAACCTCGGCGCTTAGGCAATCCCCATATCGATCGACAACCAGCCCAGGGAATCCATCCGATTCGCCATGCAGGACTCGATAGGCATTGGTGGTTTTCGGAATCTGCAGAGTATGATGTCTAAGGTGGACTGCTTGGCTCAGGAGCGCATCCCAATCGGCAAGGGTCGGAAGCTGGGTTTGCCAGAAGTAGAGACGGACGGCGACCTCGGATCTAGGGTTATAGATCCCGTACCCAAAGAGGAGAGGCTCATGCTTTTGTTGATTCTCGTTAGGGTCCATATCCGTCGCGTAGACGGCAACCCAATCTCCAGGTTGCGGGTTCCCCTCGGCCCGTTCGATTCGCTTTCGAAAGATATTCGGATGCCTGCTTGGACGCGGCATGTACACCCTAGCGATGGGCTCCGAAGGATTGGGTACAAGCGCATTGATCGTATTTCGCATAGAGGTTTTCGGTTCGTCCGACGTAGAGGTTATCTTCGAAAGGATTGCAGGTCTGAGAGCAGAGCTTCAATCTCGCTTGAGTGCATGTCAACGCTTGGAACGGCATCGAGCAACAGTGAGGCTATTTGACGTAGCAGTAGTTGGACTTCCGGCACGCGATTGGCAATCTCGTTTTGTTGCCAGCGGTCTTCAGGAAAGCAGTAAACCTCCCCCAGACGTTCGTCGGAAAGCGAAATCCGGCCCTCTGGATTTCCAGTGGTATCGAATCTTGCACTCCATCGCTCGGTCCATATCGCGATTTCGTCGACTCCGGTTGCCCAAGCCAAATGGCCCTGAGGGCTCGTCTCGTGCGAACTAAACCTACCGCCTTCTTGGGTGATCGTTTCGATCCAACGCCCTAGATGACGCGGTTGGTGAAGTTGGCTTATTCGAATCCCGAGATCCATTTTCTGCGCAGGTCGAATGATCCAGGGGGTATGGAGACGTTCGGAGTATGCGTCAGCGATGGGGTAATTGCCGTTGATGAAACCCATCGATCGATCGCCAAGTCCAACGCGACGATGTTCACCGAGTGGAAACCCAAGTATTCCGGCCATGGAGATCCAGCAATTTTCGGAGATACCGAACTCTTCGAGAGTCTGAAGGATCAGCCCTAAACCTTGATCGATGCAGATCGACTGCGCACCTGCACCGCAGGCGTAACCAAAAAGCAAATCAGGGTCGAAATCGGTTGAAAGGACTAGCTCTGGGGGGACCTGATCTAAAGGCGGATCGGGATCCTGACTGTCACACATGAGCTTTCGAAATTCATAGGGCGCATCCCAGGTTCCGTGCAAGCCTTTGGAGTGGATCCAGAGAAACGGTGTTTTGTGGCGTTGTTCAAGCCAACACTCCAGAGATTCCGTCAGGAGACGTTCAAAGGACTCCTGTTGCAAGGAGGGGCAGACCTCGATTCGGTCTAGCCCCTCATGTTGACGGAGCATTCCGATCGCTTGGAGGCTATCGCTAGCGACTAACCAGCCGTCGGGCTGCAGCCCTTGGAGGATCGCTTGTAAATTCGGTTCCAGATGGATCGAGTGCATCCAGAATTGGTCGAAGACCGTACCGTGCGCGGCAAGTCGGTCTACATTAGGCGTTGGAAGAAGCGCGTTGCCATAGCAACCAGCAAGATTCACTCCCCAGCCTTCGATCGTGACCAGTATGCCGCAAGGGTCGCCTATGCTATTTGTTTTCAAAGGCAAACCACTTAACTAAACCGCCTTCGGTCCATTTGAAGACGGCTTGAGCGTGCGGATCGACGATCGCGGGTTGATCATCGACGAGAAATAGACCGACAGGATTTTGCAACGGCTCACCGGAGACGACGAGCTTTGGTTCTTCTCCAAGTTTCCACGACCAGATCCCTTTTTTGTAGCCATCGCTTACCCAGATCTGATCCTTTGAGTTTACGACGACTTGGTGTGGAAATTCGAAAACTCGCTTGGAGACGATTGGCTCGATTTGGCCATCTTTTGAGATCCTCAGGAGCTGTTGCTCGTCCTGAGAGATCACCCAGATGCGGTCGGCATGATCGACAAAAACTCCGCGAGGGTTGACCTTGGCAAAGATCACTGGCTTCGAACCTACGGCAGTTTGCTTCCACAAGACACGGCGTTCAAGATCAGCGATCAGGAGCGAACCATCGCTTAAGAAAGCCAAATCGACGGGAATGCCGATCGTAGCATCGAGTGTTCCAGTCCATTTGCCATCGGCATCTTTGCGGTAGACCTCGCGCGTCGCCGGATCCCCCAAAGCGATCTCCCCGGTGGGTGAAATCGCGAGGCAACGGACGGCATTGAGCGGTTGACGGAACTTATTGCTCCCGGGCACTTCAAGTTTGAGTTCGTTGTTTTGGTAGGTCCAAACTCCAGGCTTATTCCGATCCACGATCCACGCAGTGCCGGATTTGTCGACGACAGCGTCCAATGGGTAGACTTTGGATGCTGGACGGGTGGAACTCGAAGTGGGAGAGGAAGGAGTCTGAGCATGAACCATCGCGTCGAGGCCGAGTAGATAGCCCAAAGCGAAAGAGAGGAGTTTCGGGTACATGGTCCGGGGATGGCGATACAATTAAGGGTTCGCGATGGAGTAACCATTCATCGTCGCAGAGGATGCACCGATGATGGCAGTTCGGAGCGGGAACTGTCAAGAGAATTGTACCGTAGGAAAGCGACTAGAACCGATAGGTCCACATGCAACGGGATAAAAACACGTTGCAAAACCAGAAATCACAGTTCAACCCTTGAGCGACAACAGTATGGCTCAACGGAGGACTTGAACAGAGGGTTTGATTGCTGTCTGGACTTTAGGGAACAACAGGCGATACGATGACTTGGGAATTGTCGTCATCCTCGTTGGCAACAGCCAAGCCTACCGCAGTCAGACCACCGATTAGCGCCAGCGGTAGGAGACCACCGCCGAATCCACCACCGATACCTCCACCTCCGCCACCACCTCCACCGCCGTTGCCTCCTGCGACTCCGCAACAACCGGACATTGGCAGCGGGCAGCAAGTTTCTTCGAAGGGGATCTCCGTTTGGGCGACCATCGAGGCCCCGAGGCAATCGCAAGAAGCCAGTTCGACGTTCAAAGCTGGAACTGCATCTTGTTGGACCGAGGCATGAACGAATTTACGGCCGTCTTGAGCGATCGAAGTGCTCGAACCACTATCATCCCCCCCTTTGCCCACCGCGACAAAGCCAAGGGCGGCGATCCCTGCAGGCCCCGAAGCAACAAACCCGTAGTTTCCTGGTGGGATGTTATCGAAGCGGTAGTTTCCATCGCGATCTGCTCGAGTCTTTGCGACCTCATTACCGGCGTGGGTAAGGTAAATCTGCGTCCCGCTCAGGTCTCTACCACCACCGGGAACAGATACCCGTCCGCGAACACCGCCATTCTCGTCGATTGCAATGCGTCCGCTGTTCCAAAACTTTCTGCCTTCGCCGACGGGGTCTTTATCAAGTTGCTCGACGCCAGTGTTCCGTGGGATCGAACCGCTTCGGATGAGCGACACAATGCGATCGGTCGCAGGGGTTAGTGATCGTATTTGGATTCCGCTCGGCAGGTGCTTTCCTGCGGAAGGATCAAGAATTGTCAGGGACATCACCGCCAGAGTGCTTGGATTTTGAGCAACCAGGGCGTAAACACCCGGCTTGATATCCGAGAAGCGAAAGGAACCGTCTTCGGCCGTGGTGACCCAAGCGACCCTTTGGCCATTTTGTACCAGAGCCAATTCGATTCCGCTTTGTTTGATTTGGTTTTCTCCTGCCGGAGTCCCAAGCGTCCCCCAAAACGATCCATCCGAAGCCAAATGAATCCACTGGTGATGGTTCAACCCATCCGCATATTGCTCAGTAGTTGCCTGCTCGAGTGGTGCTTGGACTGCAGGCAGTGCAAGCGCCTCTGGAGCAGTCGCGACTGCGTCTTGTGCCAAGCTCCAGGTTCCTTGGGTGGTGAAAGCAAGAGCTAGCGAAGCGATCAGGTGCAAACGAAGGTTGGTTTTGGACATAGCGACGTTGGAAGTAAATCGATGCAGGAAAAAGTCCGTCTGGCTTCTAGTCTATTCCTCCGAAGCCTGCGTACAAGGGAAATCGGAGCAAGTTGGGTCATGAATTTGGTAAATCAGGAAGGATATTCGGTCAGGTCATGAATCCAATTCCAATTTTAGCGATACCAATCGACTTGAATAAGCAGGGATGATACCTGGTGTTGTTCTCTGTTTTTTCGAAAGTCTGCGGCGTTGAGCTATACTTGCCCCAAAAGCTTACGCGGGTGGAATCCTGGATCGAGTCCAAGTCCCTGATAGCCGCTGCTTTTTTTCGCCGAGCTAACATAAACTTTGATTTTTCCTCACATCCAACGAAGTTTCAAGAATGAAAAAACGGCCCCGGATCAGTGCCTTTCCAAAATGCTATCTCGAGGAGATATCCCAAAAACGGACCATGAGCGTTTTCGATTGGATCCAGATGGCCAAGGACCTACCAGCCGAGGGGCTGGAAATGTATGAAGGTTTTTTATGGGAGCTGACCGATTCGTTTCTGGGAAGATTGTCCGATGAGCTTTCCCGGTGCAATTTCGAGATGCCCATGCTTTGCTGTTCACCCGATTTCACCCATCCAGAGAGGTCCAAGCGGCTCGCAGCGGTCGAATACCAAAAGAAAATGATAGAGGTTGCCTTCAAACTCGGGGGGGCCGGTACAGTTTGTCGAGTGCTCAGTGGACAAAGGTGGCCCGAGGTAGATCTTCAGCGAGGATTAGATTACGCCTCGGAGGGAATTTTGGCATGTATTCCGACGGCGCAGTCGCTCGGAGTGGTGTTGGGAATCGAGAACCACTACAAGGACGGATTCTGGCTCTATCCTGAGTTCGCTCAGAAGATGGAAGTTTTTTTGGCGTTACTGGCTCGAATACCCGAATCCTCGAATTTCGGCGTCCAATACGATCCGAGCAACGCGGTCGTCGCGGGCGATGACCCTTTGGCGTTACTCGATGCAGTCTTGCCCAGGGTCGTCAGCATGCACGCGAGCGACCGATATCTTGCACCCGGAGCGAGTCTCGACGACCTGAAACATGCCGAGGGGAGTGCGGGGTACTCAAAACTGCTGCTTCATGGGGTAACGGGCAAGGGACTGAACAATTACCCAGAGATTTTTCGTCGGCTCTCTGCAAGTGGATACTCAGGTTGGATAAGCATCGAAGATGGGATGAACGGCATGGGGGAAATGCGAGAGTCACTTCTATTTCTCCAAGAAATGGTTCATACCTTCTATCCAACCACCGAATGAACGCCGCTAGCATCAGTTATCCTAACCCCACCAATCTGTCCTAACACCACCGCAAAAACCCCTGCAACCCTCCCATTCGCCCCGCTTAGCCTAAAACGCCCATGTTTCAGATTGCTAAATGGAAGTTTTTCTTGCTCGAAGCTTCGAGCGGTTTACCATGGAGTTGAATCGATTGCGATTTCGAAATACAACCCTCCAGCTCAAATGTTAGGACTTAGCCAGCATGAATGCGATCAAAATCGCGGTGTTACTAAGTATTTTGATCGCATCAACCTTGTTGATTCCAGGAGCCCGGGCTGGCATAGCGACGAGTACGGTTGACCAGAATGGAACCAAGATTGGTTTCAATTCAAACAACGGATCCGCCTCGAAAATTGGGACTTTTGACTTCAACTTCCCGAACGGGCTAGGTGGACTAGACTTCATCGAAGCACGCATTCGTCTTTCCGTACAACTTCCGCCGGAAGCCATCGGCGACTTGGCTCCCCAGATCGTTTTCGCGAAGTTGGGTGAAACCAACCTAGACCAAGCGTTGATTACAGGCGATGCAATCCGAACTGACATTAGGATTTCTTACAATCTTTTTCCATCGGGTCTTGGTATCGTCGAGAAGCAAACCGACTTTGTAAATCTGACCAATGCTCAAAATCTGGCGTTGTCAGCGATCCTTGCGAGCGATCCGAGTTCCCGTCTAGACGCATGGTTAGTAAGCGATACTTTGACCGCCATCACGGTACCAGCGTTTGGTGAGTACGTTGATTTATCTGGCCCGTTTCCAATAGTGGTAATCACCAGATACGATTCCACGCTAGACCTTAAGTTTGTTCCGGAGCCTTCCACAAGTATCGCCTTCACAGGATTGAGCCTCTGGCTTCTTCGTGGTGCAAGATCATGGAAGCGAAATCGGAACCTAAAATTTTCGAACAGCAAAGGCTAGAATCTATGTTCCGCTCCACCCTTTCGGTTTCGACGTCGGTTGGATCCTTGTTGTTGATCCTTTCGTCCTGGGGTATTGCAACTGCAGACATCATCAAGGAGTTCACTCAGCAATCGGGAGTTGCGGAGGATTTTGGGCTGCGAAGAGCGGTTTACCTCGGTCGCCTATTCAACGGCGTCGATGGAGGACCGTTCCGCCGGATGGACTCGATGTATGCGATCGTTACGCTAGCCCAAGCTACCAACGTGCAGTTATTCGCAGGTGACGGGAACTCGAATTTCGATTCCGCGTTCAGCCAGGGCAAGATGATCGATACGGGGATAAGAGTTAGCAATTCGAACCAAACAGACACTCAGGTGGTGTTTGTCCCGGGAAATCCCTCGAACACCCCTCCGTTTAAAATCGGCGTCCCGGCAGGGGTTGCGATCCACGACTCGCTTGCAGCCAACAACCGACTTGATTTTTGGCTTGTTGGAATCACGAACTCTGGCTTCACGGTCCCTGCAAATGTCTCTGGGAATGTCGCGAACTTTTTTATCCAATTTGAACGCTCGACAGCGGTTCCAGAACCAGCATCGGTCTTGTTGGCCGGATCGGGTTTGGTTGCTCTACTGGCTAGAAGACGCCTTTGGCGATCGAAGTAGATCGCCCTACTTAGTAGGCGTTTTGCTAGGCGTTGATTTTAGGTTCGCCAGGGTCAAAAGAGCGTACCCGGTTACAAGGTTAGGATCACCCTCCATCCATCGAGGTTCTGGGTTGGTCCAGGACCCGTCGACGTTTTGCGTTTTCTGTAATTGTTGGAGGATGTCCGACCTCCAAGAGCGGGAACCGGAGTCGGACTCAAAGGTATCTGCCCCGACCATAGCAAGTGCCTTGGACATTGTCTGCAAGTAATAAAAGAGCCCTGCCGGGCCCATCCCCGGGTTGTTCGTAACGCTGTAGTTTTTCTTTAGGAACTTCGTAGCTGCCTTTACGCGAAAGTCATCAGGACCGACACCTGCATAAAGCATGCTTTTGAGGCCAGCATAGGTCATCGATGCGTAGGACCGCAGTCCCCCGGTGGCCTCATCTTTACCGGCCATGGATTCGCCACCTGCTGCTGGGGTGTAGTAAAATCCCCCGTCGTTGAGTTTCGACGCAAAAGGAGTATCGTTGGCTGGCGATTCCAAATTTTGGCAACGATTTACAAATGCTAAAGCTCTTTGGATCGCCGGATCGGAATCCTCGACTCCCGTCGAACGCAGGGCTTCGATAAAAAAAGCGGTGTTCGAAAGATCTGGTCGGGATTTACTACCGTAACCTGCTCCTCCGAAAGCCGGGTCCTTAGGACCAATCCCCTCCCCTTCATCCCATTGTTCCCCCTGAACAAATCGCTGGGCAGTTTTCAGGATATCGCTATAGGTCCCCGCTTGATTGGCTTTCGAAAGGGCCATAATCGCCAAACAGGTTTCGTAGTTCGCATGCCTCGAACCTTCGGCATACAAACCGCCGTCGGGTCGTTTGGTATTCAGCAAATAGCTGATCGCTTTTTCCACCATCGGATCGTTTCCAGGTACTCCAGTGGACAATAGAGCAGCAGCGACAAGTCCGGTAACCCCAGGCCCGGCTTGGGAACTAAACGAGCCGTCGGTCCCCTGACTTTGCCTCAAAAAAGCGATCGCTGCGCGTTCCATACGCGTTTGCGCTTCGGTGTCGGTCGCAAGCTGCAAGCCAACTTTGGGTTCTTGTGCCGGGGCCATCGGGCAAAACTCGAGCATGACAAGCCCGGTAAGGCAAGTCAGCAATAATTCCTTTTTTTTCATTGGTAGCCTAAGATTTTCAGCGATTTCGGGAAAGATTCGTTTAACGCGGAGGCCTTAGTATACGAGCAACCCACACCGGTCATCCACACAGACCCAAGCATGGGGTGTACGATTGTCCAAATCGATGACAATTTTCATCACGAGGAGACCAATCCGATACCCCTCGAGCCATCCAAAACCGTCATGATCCTAGCCGAGATAGCAAGAAAACAAATCGAGGATTTTGCTAAAGCTCAAGGTTTCCACTCCGTGGGCTTTGCAGCATCCGAAGAGGCTCGAACTTATCCGCAGTTTTGCGAATGGCTCGATCTCGGGTACGCAGCCTCGATGGGTTACCTGGAAAAACGAAGAAAGGCTTACCAGAACCCCTCAGGGGTCTTGGCCGGATGCCGAACCGTCGTGCTTTTGACCCTTCCCTACCAAGGGCACTGCGGTACGAATTCGGTAATCAAGCTGGGCAGAAAAAGACGCCTAGGCCCCTTATCCAATCCGACCTTTGGATCCTATGCAGCGGCCAAAGTCGATTATCACGTTTGGATCCGCAGAAAGCTCAAGCCTCTGGTTCGAGAGCTTCGGACGATGTTTCCCAGATGCATGACGCGCGCTGTGGTCGACACGGCCCCCATCCTAGAGCGTCATTTTGCTAACCAATCAGGGCTTGGCTGGATCGGAAAAAACACGATGCTGTTAAATCGGCAGATCGGAAGTTATTTTTTCCTTTGTGCAATCCTCACTCAAGCCGACATCGCCGGTAACCAAGTTCCTCGGGCAAAGGACCATTGCGGGACGTGCACGGCATGTCTCGACGCATGTCCGACTGGTGCTTTCGCCTCGCCTTACGTGCTCGACGCGAATCGATGCATCAGCTACTGGACCATCGAACATCGAGGTCAAATCCCTCAAGCCGTTCGTCCCTCCTTGGGGCCTTGGATTTTCGGCTGCGACATATGCCAAATGGTATGCCCCTGGAATCAACGTATAAACGCCGTAATTCCGGAGGAAATCAAGCCTTTTGAAGTCCAAGAAAAATCCGATTGCTCCCACTGGCTGAGCTTGGATCAAGACCGTTTCGACAATCTCTATCGCGACACGCCGTTTTGGAGAACGGGACTTTTGAGCATGCAACGCAACGCTCTGATCGTCGCTGCGAACCTTCGGGAGCCCTCCGCGTTTCCTTGGATCCAAAAATTCACGAACCATCCGAACCAGGATCTTGTGGAGCTAGCGCATTGGGCGATCGAAGAGTACCGATCAGGTACAAATCAAGAGAAGTAGAGGCTCTCGATCCAGAGCCGCTGCGCTAAGCGCTCGACGACTTTCTCAATAGCGCAAATCCGAAGATCCCTGAGCTGTGTCCGTCGGAGAACCGCACATTATAGGCGTAATTACCCACAGGATGCATCGAGTCGATCCGCAGAGGTTGTGCTTCCTGGAGGGGGATCACTTGAAGCAACCCACCACTTCGATCGGCCTGACGCTCCTCAACCCCCTTTTTCTTTTCTTTGCAGGTCGCACAAGGACACGCAGACCTGAGTTCGACCGGGGTCCATTCGCAAGCCGACGAATCGCTCCATTGGATCTTGATACCACCGCGCTCTGTACGCTCGATTGAACAAGGAATGACGTCCATGGGGCCTGCCCTACTATTCCGCATGAGGTAACTTACGTCTAAAATCACATCCCAATTTAGGGTCGAGTCAAGTACGACGCAATCCACACCGCCGATTCAAGATGGTAGGCAGATGAGATTTCCCTTCCGACGATTATTCATTGCGGGCCATCAAGGAATGGTGGGCGCATCGGTCTGCCGATTGCTGCAAAACCAACACCCAGAAGTCGAATTGGTTCTACGGTCGCGGCAGGATCTTGATCTGACACAAGCCAGTGAAGTCGAACGTTTTTTTCAAGAAACAAAACCTGATGCGGTCATTTTCGCAGCCGCAAAAGTAGGCGGAATCCTTGCCAATGCCTCGTTCCCCGTCGAGTTTCTTTCCGAGAACGTTCGGATGGCCATCAACGCGATCGAATCGGCCCACCGAAACGGAGTCCAAAGGTTTCTGTTCCTAGGTTCGACATGCATCTATCCCAAGCATGCACCACAACCTCTGTGCGAGCCGAGCCTCCTTTCGAGTCCCCTCGAATCGACCAACGAAGCCTATGCATTGGCAAAGATTGTCGGTTTGAAGTTGTGCCAGTACTACCGAACCCAATTCAAAGCGGTATACCACAGCGCCATGCCCACGAACCTTTATGGGCCAGGCGACAACTACCATCCCGAGCACAGCCATGTGATCCCAGGCCTGCTACGACGCATTCACGAAGCCAAAATGCAAAACGCCCCAAGTGTTACACTATGGGGGACGGGAACTCCCCGAAGGGAGTTCCTCTACGTGGATGATCTTGCAAGGGCACTGGTTCATCTTTTGACTCTCGAATCGCCCCCGGACTGGATCAACGTAGGGACCGGACAGGAAATCTCGATCCTGGAACTTGCAAAACGAATCGCCAAGACCGTTGGATACACCGGAAACTTCGGCCTAGATACCAGCAAACCCGACGGGACCCCCCTGAAACGTACCGACCCGAGCCTCATTTTTTCAACGGGTTGGAATCCCAAAATCGAACTCGATGACGGATTGGTTCGCACCTATCAGGATTTTCTAATTCGGATCGAACGAGGAAACCTACGTAGCAAATAACCTCCACTCCCGGTATTCTATCGGCCGGTCGGGAAACCAGATGGCCAGCGGTTTTTATAGAAAGAATCTAAGGAAAGAACGACACGATGGGCAAATCCGCATTGATTACCGGGATCACCGGACAAGATGGCTCCTACTTAGCTGAACTATTGCTCGAAAAAGGCTACCTCGTGCATGGACTGGTGCGACGCAGCTCAAGCTTTAGCACCGGACGTATCGACCACCTCTACAAAGATATCCACGAGAATCCCGGCCTGCTGCTCCACTACGGAGATCTGACCGATGGACAAGCCCTTAGCAACTTGGTCCTGAACCTCGAACCCGACGAAATCTACAATCTCGGTGCCCAAAGCCACGTTCGTGTGTCTTTCGACCAGCCTGTCTACACGTTGATGACCGACGGAGTGGGGGCTTTGAATGTTCTTGAAGCAGCCAGAATTCTCAATCAAAAAAAGCCGGTCCGAGTTTACCAAGCCAGCTCCTCCGAGATGTATGGAGCGGTCCTGGAAACCCCTCAAAAAGAATCCACACCTTTCAACCCCCAGAGCCCTTACGCTTGTGCCAAGGTCTACGCATTCTTCCAAACCGTGAATTATCGTCGCAGCTACAATCTGTTTGCTTGCAACGGAATCTTGTTCAACCATGAGTCCCCGCGACGCGGGGAAACCTTCGTGACTCGGAAAATCACTCGTGCCGCTACACGGATCAAATTGGGGCTACAGAAAAAACTTTTCCTTGGCAATCTCGATGCAAAACGCGACTGGGGATACGCCAAAGATTATGTCGAAGCGATGTGGCTTATGCTCCAGCATCATCAACCTGAGGATTTCGTCATCGCCACAGGGAACACTTACTCAATCCGAGAATTCCTACAGATGGTCTTTTCTAAACTCGACCTCGAATGGCAGGAATTCGTCGAGATCGACCCTCGCTATTTCCGACCCGCAGAAGTGGAACTCCTGCTTGGTGACCCCTCGAAAGCCAAGAATTCCCTAGGTTGGACTTCTAAAACATCCTTAGACCAACTCGCGACCATCATGGTCGAACATGACCTTGAATTGGCAAAACGCGAAAAACACAATCAGTCGTTCCAGCAGTAGTTCTGCATCGATCCGCAGGATCCTCAACCATGCGTGCTGTCATCACTGGAATCACCGGCCAAGATGGTTCGTACTTGACCGATTTGCTCTTAGCCAAAGGCTATGAGGTCCACGGAATCGTTCGCAGAAGTAGCACTCTACAAAGACCTAGGCTGGACCAACAGGTCCACGACCAATCGATCTATGGAAAGCGGTTATTCCTCCACTACTCTGATCTTACCGATACTACATCGCTTCGACGTATCCTCAACCGGATCGTCCCCGATGAGTTTTATCACCTCGCGGGCCAATCCCATGTGGGGCTAAGCTTTGAAATCCCCGAGAGCACCTGCGAACTGACCGCCATGGGTACCTTGAGGATCCTGGAAATCCTAAGGGACCTCTCACCCTCGCCTCGCTTCCTACACGCAAGTAGCCGAGAAATCTTCGGGACCCCTATCTGTTCACCCCAAAACGAAGACACCCCACTTAATCCAAACTCCCCCTACGGCGCCGCAAAAGCTTTTGCCAACCAATTGGTCAAGATCTACCGAGACTCCTTAGGCCTCTTCGGTTGCAATGCCATTTGCTACAACCACGAGAGCCCAAGACGAGCAGAAAACTTCGTCACACGAAAAATCAGTATCGCCGCCGCATCGATCAAACTAGGACTCCAAAAAGAACTAGTCCTCGGCAATATCGACTCGTCTCGAGATTGGGGCTGCGCTCCTGAATTCGTCGAAGCCATGTGGCTAATGCTTCAGCAGCCAACCCCCAAAGACTATATCCTTGCCACAGGCAAAACCCATAGCGTTCGTGAATTTCTCGAGCTTGCATTCCAACATGTAGGACTCGATTGGAAAAAGTACTACCGCCACGATCCCCGGTTTCAACGCCCGGTTGAACCCGAAAATCTCAGGGGCGATGCAAGCCGTGCCTCAATCGAGCTTGGCTGGAAACCAAAAACATCCTTGGCTCAACTCGCCGCGATGATGGTCGATCACGATTTGTCTCGACTCGAACAATCCATGCTTGAAAAGTAACAGAGCCGTCTTAACGTTCTGTTGGATCGATCGAACCCTCTACGACCCGCCATCGCTCCATACGCTCATGCAATTCCTGTTGATTCTTAGAAGCCTCCTGCATGGCTCCGATAAGGGGTTGGACAAGCTCTATGGTTGCCTGCTCGTAACGGCAGGCTTGTTCAAGGTGCCAATCTCTTGATGCTTCGTCCCCTGAGAGTCCCTTGCAAAACGAAAGACTCAAATGGACCATCGGTAAGTCCAAGCCCTCGACGAGCCATTGCTGGAGCTGCTTTTGAAGTTCCAATAGCTCCGACTGAGGCCTCAGTAAGCTTCTAGCCATGATGTCTTGGACCCTTGGGCCTGCCCCACTGGTCCGAAGGAATTTCACCAAACAATAGGCAACTTCTCTAAGGTTTCTCGGTTCTTTCAAAGCGGCCTCGGCCCGTCGCTCCAGGGATGCGAGATAAGCATCGATCGAATCCTGATCCCGGTGGATCTTATACCCTTCCAAGTGGACCTGCTCTGCCCTGCCCCACTCGCCGAGCGCTTCATAAAGGTACGCAAGCTGCACGCGGTAGGCTCGATTCCATGGATCGGAACGCAGTCCGTCGGCTATGCGTTCAGCACCTGTTTTCAACACCGTCTGACGCTCTTGATCCTTTCCCAATCGCTTCAACAATGAAGCAAAACCCAAGCTTTGAAAGACATCGGACTCAAAAACCTCGCGATACTTCGACTCTGCCTCGTCCAAGCGACCATCCCAAAACGCCTTCATCGATTGCAACAAAACAATCTGTTCAGGTCGCACCCCGGAGGCCCTCTCCAGATGCCAATCCAACTCCTCGAGGAGCTCTCGGCGTTGGGACTCCCCGAGGCTTGACTCCTCCAACTTTCCAACACATTGACTGGCTTTCCAATAATGCGCTATACCAAGTCCTGTGGAATCCCTTGGCGATAAACCTTCAAGAATCCGCTCGGCGGATCGTGCGTTTCCATTCTGAATTTCCACCAAAGAGTATAGGAACTTGCGGTCTGCGTTTGCAAACTCCATGTCTCCAATCCACCGCATCGCCGCCCGAACTCCTTTCGGTCCGTCTTGCTTGCTGTATGCATTTTGGACACGAGCCAGATATCGGTTTAGAATCCGCTCGCGATTGAACGCCACGAGCAAACAACTCGCAATCACGATCGATCCTAGCAACCAGAATGGGATGCTACAGAGAAATGCTCGCCGACGCTGCCCTCGGTAAAAGAACCCTGCAATCGGATAGCTAATTAGTTGTGCTAGAAGCCAGAAGAATTGGCCAAGTCTACGGTTCAACGATCTATAGAAACCAACGGGACGATCCGAATCTTCAAAGTTCCCACGATCTAGGAAGCCTCCGAAAAAACGAAGCGTTATCTCCAATAGATCGGAGATCCATGCAATGATTCGAACGGGGAGATCCGTCAGAAATCTCAACATACAGCAAACTCCGTTATCGAATTGAATCGCCGATCGCTGCGTCGAAACCCATTTGCTTCTCGATCGCTTCAACCCATCGTGCATGCAACTCCTTTTGCTCCTCGTGCTGTTTCTCGGTAATCGGACGGACCGACTCGTGCACCAAGGAAACCTGTACGACCGGTCCGGGTAATGTCCTATCCCCGACGACACGAACCCCCTTGGTCACCACATAGGCTTCTTCAACTATCGATCGTTTCATCCCGAAGTGGAAACTGCCGTTGTCTTCCGATATTACACCATCGGTCTTCCAGCCATACCATCGCCAAAGCCAATCTGGTTTTGGCAACGTAATCCAAATCCCATCGATACGAAGTTTCATGCTCCCCTCCCGGCTCTGCTCTGGGGTCAACTCCCACTCCCAATGATTCCAGCTTGGTGACTGTCGAAATACAGGGTTGAAACTTTCCGCTGATTTCGTTGCTGGTCCAAGCGTCCAACCCTCGACGCCCGACTCAAGCTTCAAAGACTCAACAGCCGAAATCGCTGCCGATTGTCGAAGATTCAACCCCTGCGCCCACTGGTTTTTGTAGATCGACCAACCGCCGAGAAAAGCAAGACCAACCAACATGGACCAAAGGGCAATCCAAGGAACTCTCGATTCAGGGAGATCGATGGCCTCGCGCAATTCATTTTTCCCTGGTTCTATAGAAATGTCCGAATCCTTATCGCTAGATGGTCCAGAGAAAGCTGAGCAAAACTGATCACCGCTCCATGTGAGCAACAAGACGGTTGCAAAAAGGACTATAGACGAAGCTCCGCTTTGATAAAAAACTTTCGCCGATTGCCCATCTTGTATAATCGCGTCAACTGCGATCCAGGCCCCTTGGGCCACAATTGCCCAAAACAACAACACAACCAGTAAATAAAAGAATCGAAGAAAACGATACCCTTTGAAGAATCCATAGGCTATCACCAACAAGACCATCGGGTAGATAAGCCTAAGGCCAGAGCAGGACTCATTCTGTAGAAAATCCGTACTGACCAACCCGAGCACGTTCCCCTTTGCAAAGTAGAACACCTTGTAAATATCCAGCAGACAGCCGGCAAAACTACTAGCCAGCCATTGTGCAAGCGAATGCATCCAAGGAGCAGTCTTCCATAACGACAGAGGTACCATACAAAGCAACAGCCCCATATAGAACAAGCGGTTCGTAGAGAAACCCGCGAACAGGGCAATCAATGCGGCAACGCACAAGCCTGATCCACGAAAAACCCAAACCGGCTCATTGAAAAGAACTCCCCGAAGACACGCACCAACGGCAGCCGAAACGATCACCAAGAGAAATCGCACCCGCATCGACGACTCATCCGCATTCGCTCTTAAAAATGGAGTGCCGACTCCCGTCAAAACCATGAATGCAAAAACGAAAAAAAACAAAGCGATATCAATCGACAAACCCGCAAAAGCGATTTGCTTTAGTACCAACCCGATAGCGGGAATTTGCGTTGTTACTGCCGCGATTAGCAGTGCGATGGTAATCTTCTTATCCATTTGACCAATCGCCATTTAACTTCATCCAATACGACGTTTCTAATGAAAGACGCGTCGATATCGTCGCGTCGCTTAACACAAGTCTATGGCCATCCTGTTTCACGAACTAGACTAAGTGACGGATGTAATTCTAAACCGATCGGTCGCTTGAAACACGATCTTCTTTACGTACCTTGTCGGAATAATCTGAATATTTCTTGTCGTAATAGTTCTTGTAGGAGTACCCATGGTAATATGCACCTCGGTAATACGTTCCATATTCGTTGTAATATAGATTCTCGTCCATCCCATTGACGATAACACCGATCAGATTCCCATTGACCATGTTTAATCGACTCTTGGCCTTGTGTGCCGACAATACCACGCCCCGGCGAATTCGCAAGACCATAACGATACCATCAACGAGCCCGCAGATGGAGGTTGCGTCCGCAACAGGGATCACCGGTGGCGAATCGATCAAAACGAAGTCGAATCGACTTCTAAGCTCCCCGATAAACTCCAAAAAGGACTCCGAAGCGACGAGCTCCCCAGGGTTTTTTGGCCGCCCACCCGTGGTGACCAACCAGAGGTTTTTCTGAAAATCACAAGGCCTTAATGCCTCATCGAGGGTGCATTGCCCTTCCAAGTACTGCATCCCACCGGGCTCGAACTGGACGCCGAAGTTCTGCTGAACACGGGGACGCCGGTAATCCGCATCGACCAAGCAGACCCGTTTATTGGTCTGCGCTAACGATAGTGCTAAATTGGCAATCGTCGTCGATTTACCATCTCCCGGAGATGGACTTGTGAACATGAAGACCTTACCACCGTTTTGCGCTGCGGTAAAAAGCAGAGATGTTCGAGCGGCTCGGAACGATTCGGACACCGACGAATTCGGCTGGTGTGCAGCAACAAGCATCGGAGAGCCGGCAAACCCAGCAGGAACCTTGGATTTTTTAATCCTGGGGATTTTGCATAGCACAGGTGTATTGAGATTTTCCTGAATGTCAATCGGTGTGCGATATGCAAGATCCGAGTGGTCAATAAGGACTGCCAATCCGCAGCCTAACAAACCACCTAGAGCGAGCCCACCGAGCAGGAACTTCCATAGCTTTGGAAAAACTTGGCTCGGGTACGAAGCTTCGTCGATGATCTTGACTCTTGTCGATGAGTAGGAGTTGGACATGGCACGCATGGCTGAAAGCCGTTCTAAGATCTGACCGACGGTATTGCGCCGCTCTTCGATCTGATCCCTCAACATGTTGACTTCCGTGATTTCCCCCGCGATCACCTTGGACTTCTCCGTCAACTCTGCGATATCCTCCGCGATTCGATCCAAATTGTATTTTGAGCGCTCTCGTTGATTCGATAGCGATGCTGCATAGAGTTGGAGTATCTCGCTATCCCTCGTCCGGACCTCTTTGGATAATGCATTCGCGTACGACTGCAATAGTTCACTGTCGGCGTTTTGAGTACGTTTGGTTATCTCGGATCCTTTATTCTCAATATCTTGTTCGCTGGTCAAAAAGCCCCGCAGTGTTTCCAACTCCTGATTCAACCGGTTCCGCGTTGCGACCGCTGCTTGATATTTCGCTTCTACAAATTCCACCTGAGGATGCTTTGCACCGTAGCGGGACATCGCCTCTGCTCGCTCGGAATCCATCGAAACGACCTCAGCATTTGCGGATTCCATCCGCTGTTCGTAGCGAGTGAGCCTAAGCCTATCCTCCTCCGACATCCCGTTGAGGAAGTCCATTCCGCGGTCCTGTTTGTCCAAATTGAAGTACTTCCGCCCCTCGATGACCGCAAGTCTCAAAAGATCATCTCTCTGGGTTGCCGGATCCATTGCGGTTCGCAGTTGCTCGAGTTGCTGATCCGCGTCGCGAAATTCCAGAAGAATCTCATCTCTCTCGAGCCGTAGCTTCTCGATCTCCGAAACATAAGGATTAACCCACCGCCCCTTGTCATTCTCCGCGGTCAAATTGAGCTCTTTGAGCAACTGGTAGTATCGATCCTGGTCCACCTTCTGATCATCGACGAGCGAGCGTTGCAGTCGTTCGATCAACTCGACAGACTCCTTGCCAGAAATCTCCGAATCCTTTTCGATCGCCGAGATGTAGGAAGCCACGACTTGATTCAAAATGCCAGGCAAATCCTCTTTGACTTTACCCTCACAGATGATCTCCAATGCATCCGAAGTCAGGTCCTTGCCTACAGGCGATACGGTCAACATTTCACGCAGATCTGCCATCGGCGAGTCGGCCCCACGGAACGAAACCAACTTGTCCAGCTGCCCGTTGCGGATCGCCTCGGCAAGCACCATTTGCCCAGAAAGCAAAACCCTATGTTTTTCCAGAGAAACAGTCTGAGGTACAACTTCCCCATTGATCACGCTTGGAGGAGCCTGCACGAAAAGCATCAGTTTCATCACCGACGCATACACCGGTGTGACCTGAGTGTAGAGCAAGCACGCGACCGCAGCACCTAGGACCGAAAGAAGCACAATCACCGACTTACGACGCCATAACGCTCCGTAAAAGTCAATCGTTGGCATCGGAGGCTCGTCAGATGCATTGGACCCGCGACCAGCCGAGCCAGAATCCTCGAACCCGTACTGCAAATTAGGCTTATCCATCATCGACCGCCTTTGACCCTCAGGGAGCGTTTCGACTCCCGATATTTTCCACAGAGCTCCTAAAGCTAGCTTTCTGTCATCCGCGGTTTCATCTTAGGAAATCCAACGCCGAATGTCTACTCGAATCGGCGATTCGTCCAAGCTCCCTGCAATGCTTCCGGTTATCGAGCTGCACAAAAGCCCTCATTTTCTCAAAGCCACTCAAAAGTACTGGTAAATTTTCCTCAGTGGCTTGAGCAATCGCAGAGCCCAAGGAGGCCGCAACCCATTGACCGACCAAGCCTTTGCATCTTCTCGGTTAGCCTGCAATCGATTCGAAACCGATGCGTTGCTCAAGCCCCCGACCCGCATACAGACAAGGGTCTGAGGAATGTACCGCATTGGGACTCCGTTGACGAGCATCATTCGAAGCAGCAACTCGTAGTCGGCGGCAAAATGGAAGTCATCGCGAAACAGTCCGTGCCGAAGATAGCATTCCCTTCGGAAGTAAACCGTCGGGTGAGGCGGCATCCAACCCCAACGATACTTCGACACCCCGTAATCGCCGGACTTCCACCGACGCACCGTTCGGGTCGGTTCATGGCAATCGACATAGACCAAGTCCCCGTAGATCCCCATTGTCGAATGGTCCTCCGAAAACTCTTGAGCTATGTTTGCGACGACGTCGCGGTGAGCAAAAAAATCATCGGCATGCAGCAGCCCGACGACATCCCCGCTGGCCATTCGAATCCCTTTGTTCAACGCATCGTAGATGCCTTGGTCCTTCTCCCGAACCTGTCTGTCGATCCGATCGGAATACTTCGAAATAATACTCTCTGTCCCGTCATTGGACATGCCATCGACAACGATGTATTCGATATCCGGGTAGGTTTGCTCTAGAACCGAATCTAGGGTGTGAGAAATGGTCTCGACGCGATTATAGACCGCAGTGATGATCGATACTTTCATAGACTTTCGACCCATGCGATCATCTGTGTTAGCCCCTGTTTCGCGCTTACACGCGGCGACCATCCTAGCAAGTGATGGGCCTTGGTTATGTCTGCGACGAAGAAATCTTGGTCGCTCTGCCGACGTGGCAATCGTGTGTAGCTCAATCCATCGGATCGGCCGAGTAGATGCGAGAGTTGCTCAAAAAGCTCGATCAAACTCAAACTGTTACTCATCCCACCTCCGATGTTGAATACCTCACCTGCACAGAGGCTTCTTTTCTCATAGGCAGTTTGGTAAAGGGATATCAGATCCTCACTGTGCAGGACATCCCGCACCTGTTTTCCCGTCCCTGAGATCGTAAATGGTACTACCTCAGCCCCTTTTCTTTTGCATGAGTCTTGCTCAATTGCCTGCTTAGCAAACCAGCCAATCCAGCCTTGATCGGCCGTGGCATACTGCCGCCCTCCATAGATCGAAGAATGCCGAAACACGACCGTATCGAGCCCGAAATTCCTGTACCAATCGCGCACGTACTGGTCTGCACTCCCCTTGGAACATCCATAAGGTGACGCGAAATCTAAAGGCATCGTCTCGTCGATCCCGTCGGGATACTCAGGGAGCAAATACCTTGTCTCATTCTGGCTGTATTGCAGATGTCGCAAGTCCCCATATACCTTATTCGTCGAACTGAAGGCCACCAATGCCTTTGGCGACCATTTCCGAGTGCATTCGAGAACATGAACCGTACCTAAAGCGTTGGTTCTAAAATCGTAGAGCGGATCGGCTAACGACGTCGTCATCGCTACTTGACCCGCTAAGTGGCACACGTAATCGAAGGGCCCGCGTTTCTGAAACACATCCGTCATCCGATCGATCGAGGCTACATCCATCTCGTGAAATTCAAGCTCCCGATCATGCTTGCTCGAATCCTGAAGCCACCGGAGATTTTCCCTAGATCCTGATTTCTGCATCTTATCGATGACCGTCACTCTTGCGCCATCCTGCAGAAATCTGCTAGCGACATTTGACCCAAGAAATCCGCAACCGCCAGTAATCAAAACGTTCATTGCACCGCCCGTGTTACTCGTACTCTACTCGACTAAAAAAACTTATTGGCCACGACAAAATGCTACGATCGTCGCGGTCACATATTCGATCATTTCCTCGGTTAGGCCAGGATAAGTCCCCACAAAAAGAGCTTCCTTCATAATCCGATCGGCCCCCGATAGATCGCTGACGACTCGAATCGCTTGAGGATTCTCTTTACGCAAATTAGCAAACGCAGGCTGCCTGAGTAAGTTCCCCCCAAAAAGCATCCTGTTGCCGATCAACTTGGAATCCAAATGCTTCGCAAGATCGGTTCGCGTAAAACCCGCCGTGGACTTTACTCCAATCTTGAACCCAAACCAGGAGCATTCCGTTCGACAACCCGAAGAGTCCCAGGAAAAACCATTTTCCGCATCCCAATTCGAGGCATGGGTTGGTAACGAGAACTCGAGCACATCCTCCAAGCCTGCTAAACCACATCGAAGCAAATGCCAGTTCCGCTTACGTGCCTCGATAAACCGCTCCAGCTTTGCGAGCTGCTTGATGCCAATCGCTGCTTGGATATCCAAGGGCTTGAGGTTGTACCCTAAGTGACTATAGATGTACTTGTGGTCATAACCATCGGGTAGCTCTCCTAGCTGCCAGCCAAAACGCTTGTTGCAAGTATTATCTTTACCCGACGGACACCAGCAATCCCTACCCCAATCCCGATAACTCTCTACGATTACCTTAAGCCCCGATTGCTTGACGATGTTGACCGCCCCACCTTCCCCCAAAGTCAGGTGATGCGGTGGATAAAAACTTTGTGTCGAAAGATCCCCCCAAGCTCCTGTGAATTTGCAAAGACTGCCGTCTGCTTGTCCAGACTCTTTCGGATACATCTCTTGCCAATGCGAATCGGCTGGCATGGTATACTTGCAGCCAAGGGCATCGCAGTTGTCTTCAACAAGCCAAAGCTGATGGTCGCGACAGAACTCTAAGGTCGTCCGAAGATCGAATGGATTGCCCAACGCATGGGCCATCATCACCGCTTTGGTCTTGCCCTTAGAATAAGCATCCTGCAGTTGCTCACATTTGGCGTTCCCAGTGATGGGATCGGCATCGATAAAAACAGCAGTCGCTCCGCACTGAAGAATCGGTGCGACCGTCGTGGGAAAACCAGCCGCGACGGTGATCACCTCGTCTCCCGGAAGCAATCGCCGTTCCTTAGGTATTTTCGGGCTAGTCAAAGCAGAGATGGCGAGCAGATTCGCACTCGACCCCGAATTGACCAAAAGCGAATTCCTTACCCCTAGAAAATCGGCCAACGAACGCTCGAAACGATCCCCTTCAGGACCGAGAGTCAACCAAAAATCCAATACGCTATCTACGGCGGCCTTGACCTCGTCCTCATTGAAGACACGACCAGCATAGGGTACTGGGGTTTGACCAGGGACGAACTCCGAACGACCCAGAGCGTCTCCCGGAAGGTTGGAGCGGTGGTTCATCCGCGAATATTCGCCGACGAGCTTCTGGATCTCTTCTCGCAGTTCTTGGGCATTCATCGTCTTAGAACCACTCCCTATTTTGCTCAAAGCCCATTTCGAAAACTCCAATAAGTTGACTTGTGGCGATCGCATAATCGATCGCGATTCCGTCAGCAAAAGCCTATACTTCGGTCCACGCCTGATTGAGCCTAGTGGCATCCTCTACGTAACGCTCGATACATCCTTGCGTAGCCACCTTTGGATCAAATCCGTCCTGTACCGATTGATACCAACTTGCCGTCTGTTGGACGCACGATTCGAATGACCATGTTGGCTTCCAACGCAACATATGATAAGCCTTATCAATCGAGAGATTCAGTCGCGAAGCTTCGTGGGGCTCCGTGGGATTCGAAGCGTCGACCCAGGTTCCGCCGGTATGCTTGAGGAAGCTATCGACCAATTGAGAAACACTGCGATTGCTCTCAAGCTGCGGACCAAAATTGAACGCCGAGCAAAATAGCTTTGGATCGTATCCGCAAATATCTGGGTTCCCAAGATGGGCGGCAAGCCACAGATAACCAGAAATCGGCTCTAAGACATGTTGCCAAGGCCTCGTCGCTTGGCGATTTCGAACCGATACGGGCTCCCCGGACTTCACAGATCGAACGATGTCCGGGACGATTCTCTCGGGTGCCCAATCGCCTCCACCAATCACATTTCCTGCGCGTGCAGACGCAACCTTCACCAAGGAATCGGCACCGGAGAAAAACGAAGATCGATAAGCTGCTGTGACCAACTCCGCGCAACCCTTCGATGCACTGTAAGGATCATAACCGCCCATGGGATCCTCTTCCCGGTAGGCGTGCAGCCACTCTTTGTTCTCGTAGCATTTGTCCGTTGTTACGACCACGACGGAACATCGTTTGGAATATCCGACAAGAGCATCCAGCAAATTGACCGTCCCAAGAACGTTCGTTTCAAAAGTTTCCCTAGGCTTGCGATACGATGCTCTGACCAAGGGTTGTGCTGCAAGGTGGAAAATGTAGTCGGGCTGTGAACTCAAGATCGCCTGTGCTAAAGCTCCCGCATCGCGGATGTCTCCTCGGCCATCGCATTTGACAGTGTCAACAAGACGCAGATGATCGAAAAGCACCTCGTGGGATTCCGGCTCAAGCGAATACCCAAAAACCTCCGCCCCGAGGGAAACCAACCAGGCTGTCAACCAACTCCCTTTGAAGCCGTTATGACCTGTGATGAAGACGTTTTTGCCTCGAAATAAATCATGAAACATGTTACTTATCCCAAACTTTCCAAGGCGCTTTGCCGTTTTCCCAAAGCTGCTGCAACTCGTTTCGATCCCTAAGTGTATCCATGGGAAGCCAAAATCCTCGATGTCGATACGCCGAGAGCATCCCTGATGCAGCCAGGTTCGCAAGCGGCTCGCGCTCCCAAACCGTCCGATCCCCCTGCTCGATGTAGTCGATCGCCGATGGCTCTAGAACAAAGAAACCACCATTGACCCAAGCTCCATCGCCTTCAGGCTTTTCCTGAAATAGGGAGATTCGATTCGGATCATTTCTTGTAAAAGACAACGCTCCGTAGCGTCCAGGAGGCTGTACGGCCGTCAGCGTGGCCGCCGCCCCAGTTCGCCTATGAAAGGCAATCAATTCCTCGATGTTGATATCGGCAACTCCATCACCATAGGTCATGCAGAAGGTTTCCTGCCCAAGAAACCGCTCCACTCGCTTAAGCCGTCCACCGGTCATCGTCGCTTCGCCTGTATCGACGACCGTCACACGCCAAGGCTCAGCCTTCTTGTGAAGGACCTCGACGGTGTTGTTGCCCATATCAAAAGTCACATCCGACATGTGGAGGAAATAGTTTGAAAAGTACTCCTTGATCATGTATCCCTTGTAGCCCGCACAAATGATGAACTCATGAATTCCAAAAGATGAATAGATCTTCATGATGTGCCACAAAATCGGCATGCCTCCGATCTCGATCATCGGCTTGGGCCTCAGATGCGTCTCTTCCGAAATCCTTGTCCCCATCCCCCCTGCGAGTATCACTGCTTTCATCTTTTTCTTTCTCGAATCATAACTTGGGTCCTCTTTGCATGGAAGCTTCTACTTCGAAGGCTCCATGCTCGATCGCTTCTTGGCTTCCTGAAGCAGCCCATCGATGAGCACTCTGTTGGGCGAGTTCGGACCAATGCTATCAAGATAGCCAATTGCAAGATCCCACTTCTGAAATCGCATCGCTAAAACCGCCGATCCAATCTTTAGATCTAAGCTGTTGGGAAACGCTCGATTGAACGATTCGCAGATCGTCCCGAGCCCCTCCCATGGAACGCTTCTGGTACCGCTCGCCTGGATCCAATACGCCAATAGACCGACGATTCCTTCAAGATCCCTCTCGGAAAATCCAGGTAGCGACTCGTCGTGCCCCCGGCCTCGTTCCCCTTGGCTATTCATGATCTGCTTGGTCCAGTCCAATACCACAAGAAAGGTATCTTCGGTACTTAGACCATCGACAACGAGAAGCTCAACCAAAGAATCAGGCCTCTGGGCTTGGTCCCCATCATAGTACTGGTCGAGCAAATCACGAACCTCGGGATGGTCCGATCCGATCCTGAGCATGGACCGCAAAACGGATCCAGAGAGAAGCTTACCATGAACTCCCTCGGGGAAAGCAGACTTCGAGACCAGAGCACGAAGTTCGCTTGCGACAACAATATGCCTCAGCAACTGTTGATCTTCTGGGGGGACAGCTTCGATGCGAGTAAGAACCGTTGCACTGGCTTCCTCGATTCCCGAGACAACCATCAAACAACGAAAGAAAGCATCGATCGCTTGAATCTTCATTTCGCTCGACCATTCATTGCTCATGCGTTGCATGACCTGGGAGTGCTCCACAATCGCTTCCCTAGCAACTTGAATCGCACGCTGCGGATAGACACTCGCAAGTCCCTCGACCAACCAAGCCTTGGTGATCAAATCACCCGGCGAGCTTGCATCGTTTGGAATACTCTTGCTCAAACTCGCTTCCAACCGTACGATCCCCGACTCCAAACGAGTTTTACGCTCCGCAACATCTAAAATTGGGGATGCTTGATGGGCATATTGAATGTCCAACCCCCCCACGATTTCCTCACTATCACACGGATCGATGCTGTTCGAAAGTTGGCCGACGCGATCGATCATCGAGGGCACTCGCATTCGATCGTCGCGGCAGTTCTGCCTAAGCTTGAGCAGGTCGTCACGGAGGATCCAAACCTTTGCCCAAGTCGCATCAGGTCCTTCGAGTCGCGTTGCGCTACGTATCGATTCCAGGGCGCGGTTTTTCGATCCGTTCACAAGCTCTTTCAATCGCTGGCCATCTTCGCTGGAATCCGGTGGAATATTCGCGAGAATCTGCTTGCCAGTCCGATCGATCTCCAAGGCCACTTCTGCGTGCATTCGCCGATACCGAGCTTCCGCTGGCGAATGGACCATCAATCGCTCTGAGGCTAGCGTCGCTTTCCGCATCCTTACATACCACTGGATCGTACGACTAGATGGATTAGCAAATGGTACAGGTTCAAATTCAAAGTCCTGGGCGTCGACCACCATTGCTTCATAGCGGCTCGCGATATTCGGCTCGATAAAAAAAACGCTCAGAGCCATCGAGCTAAGAGTCACTCCCGCCAGAATCAAGGACGGAACTCCCCATCGCCAATACGTTTCTTTCGTTTCAGGAAGATTGTTACCTGGATCCATCAGCGCGCTGGCTCCTGAGAAATCCAAGTGCTCTGGCAGATTTCGAGACGATCTGTGCTCGACTCTCAAGGAAAACTTTGCGAAGGAAGCCCAGTTGTTCCTCTGTTGGCAATGCGCTCGTGTAGGCGATTTGCTGAAACTGTAAGGTCAAGGGCTCATGCGCTCGATCACCAGGCCGTTCGCGGTTTAAAATGGTGTTTGTCCAACGTCCACCTTGCGTTCGAAACTCCACCGAGCCCTCGTACTTATACGGGTTTGCTTGCTGGTCGAAAAGGGAAAAATGAAGGATTGCAAGATCCCCCAGATCGTTTCTCAAAACCGTCTCGAAGAATGAGACGCCGTCGATTTCAATCAACTCCGAACTCTCCCTGTTCCATCCTGAATTCATGTAGCACTCCCAAAGGGGGTGCCAACCCCGAAATGGAAAATCAAGGCTTAGGGTCAAACGTCCTAATTCGCTCGATAGCTCCCAGACCCGCGAATGCTGACCCAACATGTCGTTGCGATCCCGGTAAGCGGTGTGAAAACCTACGACTTGAGAACTGCTCGGTGCTATCAAGTCGGAGGCTCCCGGAAACACACCTGCTTCTTCTTGGGTAATGCTCGGTAAATCAGAACTCGCGTGGAACTCCATGACGGCCCGCACGCTCTCTGGAAAAAAAACAAACAAACACAATGGAAAAACAGCCCAACTCAATCCTAATCGCCCCGAGGAAGTCGTATCAGATTCCACAGTAACTCTTCTCTTCATGATTGTTTCAAAACCTTCCTCACTGGATGACCATCTCAAATGCAGATAGTTAAGAAACTGAACCGAACTCCAGTGGACCCAAGCCGTAAATACAAAAACCCCAAGCCCCAAAAAAGTATGTATCGTTCCGTGCGATAAATCGATCCCAAACCACTCTAGTCCAATGACGATCAGATAAATGCGAAGCAGATTTCCCAAGATCGCCCAAATCGGAACCGTTAAGATCGTGACCAAACTGACCCACCAATGGGCCCGCCCCAGGAGCAGTAGCACACCGGCAACTGCCATCAGAGCATACTGACTATCGACTCCACTACAGGCTTCCTCAACAAACAAAGGTTTGCTCGGAACCTCAATAATGTTGCCCCGCCGAACGTGCACGATATTCGTTAAATCCATCAAGCGACTGCATGCGAAGGATGAAAAGGATTGCAATCCGCTGATAAGTCGCTTGTCCCATCCCAAGGGTGCAGGCAATGTGACGACGAGCAATCCGCATATCCCGACGACTCGCAACACACTCAGACCCGGTCTTGCGAGGAACGCCCATGTCCCTACCAGCATGATCGCCACGACGTGTGCCAACCAAGGACTCCCAAGATACAATGCCAGCATCGCTGAAAGCATAGATAGGATCCACGCTCCAATCACCCATGCACCAGGACGAAAATAGCCCTTGGACTCGTCGGATTGACCAAGAAAGTAGACGCAAGCGGCAATAGCCAAAGGAAAAAATTGCAAATGGGGCTTTTGTATCAAGATACGGCATTGCATGTAAAGAAGTGGTGATAGTGCGATCAACGGCAATATCAGTGCAATCCAGTTCCATCGACTGAGGCGTTCTGGGTTATCGTTCGACACCCTGACCTCCTTGGAGTTCCTGCTGGCGAATCTCGGAAATTTTCAAGGCGATAAGATACTCATAGATGGATAGTAATCGGCAATAGTGATAGCCAGGAACCCCATCGAGAAAACCAGCTTTGAAAAAATACATGTAGACGAATCGAAGAAATCCCCTGCAGGGCAATCGAAACGATAACTCTTTTAAAGCCAAACGACGCAACGCTGGATCCCTCAACTGAAAGAGATCCGTCCAAGGAATCTTGCGCTGACTTAAACTTCGAAGTGATTCAATCGCCTCATTCGTCGAGTACTTGTTGTGCTTGTCGACCCAAGCAGCAAGTCCTTTTCGGAAACTGTAATGGTGAAAGTGCCCTTTGAGTTCTCCGATCGCCCCCTGGACTACAGGAGTGCAATTGACGATTCGCTCCCATCGCACCATTTCAGGTCGATAAAGCCTTAACACCCATACTGGATAGATCCCGCAGTGCTTGATCCAACGATCCATGAAGTAATTTTTATATCGCAAGCGATAAGCGACATTCGTGTTCGTTGTGTCCAAGGCGATCGATTTCATTTCGCCGACCAAGTCCGATGGGAGGACTTCGTCGGCGTCCGAGCAATAGACCCAAGGATACTTGTATTCGATCTGCGTACTTGCCCAATTGAGTTGCGCCGACTCATCGGCAAACCGACGCTCGATCACGCGGCAACCAGCCTGCTCTGCAATTTGAACCGTTTGGTCCGTACTGCCTGAATCCAAAACTACAATATCATCGCACCATGAGAGAGACTCAAGGCAATGCGGCAGATTGATCTGCTCGTTGAGGGTCCGAATCAAAACCGAGATCATGAGACGCTTGGTTTCACTCGCCTTTGTTTTTTCACTATGGCTGGGTTGCCAGCTACCACTGTCCAGGGGGCAACGTCTTTACTGACTACGGCACAGGCGGCCACGACGGAACCTTCTCCAAGTCGAACCCCGGGACCTATAAACGCGCGTGCGCAAACCCAAGTTCCATTTTCGATGACAATCGGCGCATGGGTCAACTCCATCTGTGGATCCGTTATATCGTGACTTCCGGTGCACAAAAACGCTTGCATACTCACCGTGCAATGCGAGCCGATCTCGATACGATCGACCGAATAAACCTCGACCCCAGGCCCAATCGCTGTATGTTCGCCTACCTGCAACCTGGCTGGATCCCATATCACCGTCGTCGGATAAAGATAACTGCTCGATTCAAGCTTGGCACCAAACATTGTCAAAAGAAATCGCCGCCAGGCAAAAGCCCGTTTGGGACTCCAACGATAAAGACTCGATTGGACCAATCCCCAGAGTAAACGCCGAAGTTTCGCACCCAAAGTGGCCCTGTTGATGTACTTCGACAAGTCCAGACCGCCGGCCGAAGTCGGATCACGGAATATAGAGTTCATA
>Ga0068877_10000306_pt1 | contig 42427 bp, 27 predicted proteins | sample NOAtaG_FD_66437 | JGI IMG/M metagenome (GOLD analysis project Ga0068877, IMG submission 66437) | Freshwater lake microbial communities from Lake Erie, under a cyanobacterial bloom - NOAA_Erie_Diel6S_1000h metaG | ecosystem: Environmental > Aquatic > Freshwater > Lake | place: USA: Ohio, Lake...
AAACCTTATCGGTGCAACGACCAGATTCGTATGCGGGTTCCCGCGGGGGCGCGCCACGATGGCGGGCGCCCCCCCCCCGTGATCAGGGGGGGGGCTGTACAGACCATCGCGGGGACTCTGGCCCGGAACGCGGGCGACAGTTGCGGCGCCGGGCGAAGCAGCCGCATCGGGCGCTGATGCCGCCCAAGGCCGGCGCTCATCCCAGCACGGGCGCCGTGTCCTGGCTGGCCGGCGTCGGTTTCTCGGCCTGGGCGACGTCGGGGACCGGCACCGCAGCCGCGCAGTCCGACCGCGCGCGCTGCGACCAATCGACGATCTCCAGCCGCCCATCGGCGTACTCGACCAGCGCGCTCAGGCTTTCGACCCAGTCGCCGTCGTTGCAGTACAGCGTCCCCTCGATGAGGCGCAGGTCGGCGTGGTGGATATGGCCGCAGACCACGCCTTGAAGCCCGCGCGAACGCGCCTCGCGCGCGACTGCCGCCTCGAAGTCGTTGACGTAGTTCACCGCGCGCTTGACCTTCAGCTTGAGGAACCGCGAGAGGCTCCAGTACGGCAGGCCGAGCCGCGCCCGCAGCGAGTTCAGGTGGCGGTTCAGGCGCAGCGTGAACTCGTAGGCCGAGTCGCCCAGGTAGGCCAGCCACTTGGCGCACTGGATCACGCCGTCGAAGTGGTCGCCGTGAATCACCCACAGCCTGCGTCCATCCGCGAGCTGGTGCTCTGCCTCCTCGACCACCTCGATGCCCCCGAAGTTGTGGCCCAGGTACTTGCGCGCAAACTCGTCGTGGTTTCCGGGCACGAACACGATGCGCGTTCCTTTGCGAGCCTTGCGCAGCAGCTTCTGCACGACGTCGTTGTGGGCCTGCGGCCAGTACCAGCTGCGCCGCAGCTGCCAGCCGTCGATGATGTCGCCGACGAGGTAGAGCGTCTCGCAGTGCAGGGCGCGAAGGAAGTCCAGCAACGCCTCGGCCTGGCAGCCGGGCGTGCCGAGGTGGATGTCGGAGATCCAGGCCGTGCGCACGCGAAGCGCCTGCGGGTGCGGCTCCTCGGCGGCTGCTTCGGGCGAGGCGTCGCGGACGCCGGCCGAGGCCGCCGCGCCCGGGGCGTCATGGATCGGCGCGTGCGGTTCGCGTGACACTCGGTAGATGCTGGCCCGCTGCGACGACGCCGAAATGACAGCCGCGCGTCCGCAGCGTGACCTCAGGTCAGCGGCGCCACGACGGCCGCATGCCCCGTGGGCCCGGTGTCGCCGGCGGCGCGCGGCGCACCGGGTTCGGCTCCGTGCCCCGCTTCGAGGATCCGCTGCAGCACGTTCGGCACCTCGAACACGGCCCGGTTGGGCATCGCGGCCGCACGGGCGCGGAACCCAGGCAGCCCGGCCTTCAGCGACGCGACCGCACGATCGACGCGCGCGAAGCTGCGCTCGACGATGCCCAGGCCGTGGGCGCTGACCCACTCGGTGTTCCAGCGCTCCTGCGGCATCGTCAAAGCGTTGCGCGTGACGATCACCGGAAGGCCGCACTGCACCGCCTCGCTCAGGCTGCCCGGTCCGGGCTTGCCGATGAAGAAGTCGGCCAGCCGCATCCAGCCGGCCACGTCGGCCGTAAACCCGACGACGATCCGCGCGGCGCGCGCGGGCTGGCAGCGCAGTTCGTCGACAAGCCGTTCGTTGCGTCCGCACAGCAGCACCAGCGGCGTGTCGGGAAGCCGCGCGGCAATGCGGCGCATGACTCGCGAACCCGCGCCGCCGAACAGCACGAGGCCCACGGGCTCCTCGGCGGGTAGCCCAAGAGCGACCCTGCGCGCAGCGCGGTCGGGTGGCGGGCCCAGGTGGAACTCCGGCCGCAGCATCATCCCGTGCACGCCATGCACCCGCTCGTCGGGCACACCGGCAGCGCGCGCCTGGACCACGGCATGCGCGGTACCGCAGATCACGTGCTGCCGGGTCGCGGGCTCGATCCAGAACGCTGGCGGGTGGTCAGCCATGTCGGTCAGCACCGTTGCCAGCGGCGCCCGCGGCCGCACCGATCGCAGCGCATCGTGCAGCGCGCGGTTGAAGTTCGGAATCACCGAGACCACGAGGTCGGGCGGCTGCGGCGCCCAGAACCGCGACAGGCGCTGCACCAGCGCCGGGTGACCGAGCCGGATCAGCGCCTGCAGCAGCTTGAGCTCCTGAGCCAGCCCCAGCGTGAACCCGCTGGCCAGACGCTTGTTGTAGAGGTCCTCGGGCTCCAGCCCGGTGAAGCGCCGGAACGTCGCCGACGGGTCGATCACCTCGGTGAGATTCACCTTGCGCACGCGCCACGGCAGGCCCTGGGCGACGATCTGCTGCTCGAGGGCCTGCGCGGCGGCACGGTGGCCGCCGCCGGCGTTGAACCAGACGATGTCGATGCGCTTCATGGCCGACATGGTCCGGCGCTCGGGTGACGGATCGGTGAACCGCCCTCGCGCGGCGCAGGGGCTCGCGGCAGCGCGAAGGTCCGCGTCCCTCGCGCCGACACGCGACGGGCCGCGGTTGCCGGCGCGAGTCAGCTCGTGAACTCCAGCAGCGCCTGCCCCATGCGCAGCCGCTCACCCGGAGCCACGCCGGCGGCAGGCTCGCAGTCCGCCGGAGCGAACACGATGATCGTGGAACCGTGCTCGAACCACCCCAGTTCCTCGCCACGGGCGACGCGGCGGCCGCAGGGAAGTTCGGCGGGGCCGCGGTAGCCCAGGTGCAGCCGCAGGTCCAGCGCGTGCAGCCGCACGCTGGCCACCATCACTGCCGCCACCGCCACCAGCACCAGCACGCCGCCATCGTCGCGCCGCAACCGGAGGACCACGCGCTCGTTGCGGCAGAACAGCCGCTCGACGCGCGCCAGCGCGATCGGATTGACGTTCCAGGTGTCCCCGCTGAGGAAGCGCACGTGCTCGAGGACGGCGTCGCAAGGCGCGTGGAAGCGGTGGTACATCGCCGAGGTCAGGCGCAGCGTCAGGTAGCGGCCACCCTCGAAGCCGGCGGCCTCGGCCGAGTCGCCGAACAGGTCGGCCACCGGGTACGGGAAGCCTTTGGCCTGCAGCACCTCGCCGCAGCGCACCCTGCCACAGGCGCCGACGATGGCGTCGCAAGGGCTGAGCAGGGCCCGCGGGCGCGGGTCGAGCGGGCGTGCACCGGGAAGCAGTTCGCGCGTGAAGCACTCGTGGAGGCTGCGGAAGCGGCGGCAGCGCGCGTCGGACAGGTCGAGCTCCGTGAACAGCCGCCACACCGCGATGCTCAGTCGCGCCAGCAGCGGACTGTCGATGCGGCTGTACCAGCCCATCAGGCGGGTCAGCGCGATGCGCGGGACGCGGTTGGTGAGCAGGAAGTTGAGGTCCTCCTGCAGCAGCAGCCGGTCGCGCAGCGAGCGCAGCGCCGATGCGAACGGCGGGGTATGGTCCACGACCGAAAGATGGTGCGCCGCATCCGAGTCGGAGGCGTGACGCACCCGCGACACCACGATGACGACGCGCCGCATGGCTTCATCGCGCTGTCAATCGCGGGGACTACAACCCGCGCCGGCGCGGCTCTCGACCGCGCGGATGACGAGACGCATGATCGATCCATGGACCTTGGGCGCGCTCGCGCTCGGCGCCGCCGCCGCCATGCCGGCCGCCAAGCGGCGCATCGAGCTCTCGCTGGCCAAGCACCCCTCGCTGGCCGGACATGCTCGCATGGCGAGTCGCGTCGCGCGGCTCGTTCCCGGCTATGCCTACGGAGAGGAGCGCTTCTTCGGCGTGGACGAGGCGCCACCCGAAGTGCAGCAGCGCCGCCGCGCCGGCTTCGAGCGACTGGCCGCCGCGCTGACGGCACGCCACGAACGAACGCTGGCGCTGACCCGCAGCGTTCGCGGCTCGATTCCCGACCTGCAATTCACTGCGGCCTACCGCGTGCCCTACCCGTTCAGCGCGCACGTGCGGGAGAGGCTGGGCATCGGCGCCTTCCTCGAGCGCAGCGACGGGGTCAGGTTCGCCGACCTGGACGGCCGCACCTTCTTCGACCTGACCGGCAGCTACGGAGTCAATCTGCTGGGTTCCGACTTCTACAAGTCCTGCATCGCCGAAGGCAGCGCTCGCGTGGCCGCCCTCGGGCCCGCGCTCGGCAGCTACCACCCGTGCGTGGCCTCGAACGTGGAGCGGCTCTGCGAGCTGTCGGGCCAGGACGAGGTGAGCTTCCACATGAGCGGCACCGAGGCGGTGATGCAGGCGGTGCGTGTGGCGCGGTACCACACCGGTCGCACCCGCGTCGTGCGCTTCACTGGCGCTTACCACGGTTGGTGGGACGACGTGCAGCCCGGCCCGGGCAACCCGACGCCTCCGGGTCACACCTACACGCTCAAGGAGATGGACGAGGACACGCTGCGCGTGCTGCGCACCCGGCGCGACATCGCCTGCGTGCTGATCAACCCGCTGCAGGCGCTGCATCCCAACCGCGCCGCGCCGGGCGACGGCACGCTGGTGTCGGAACGCCGCAGCGTGCCGGCAGGCCGTGCCGCGTACGCGCGCTGGCTGCAGTCGCTGCGCGAGGTCTGCAGCGCTCGAGGCATCGCGCTGATCTTCGACGAGGTCTTCATGGGCTTCCGGCTGGCGCCGGGCGGCGCACAACAGTACTTCGGCGTGCGCGCCGACCTCGTCGCCTACGGCAAGACGCTCGGCGGCGGGCTGCCGGTGGGCGTGGTCTGCGGCGCGAGCCGCTGGATGAGGCGCTTCCGCGACGAGCGGCCGGCCGACATCTGCTTCGCGCGCGGGACATTCAACGCCCACCCTTACGTGATGGGCGCGATGCAGGTCTTTCTTGAACGGCTGCAGGACGCGTCCGTGCTCGCCCTGTACGAAGGCATGGACGAGCGATGGGATGCGCGCGCCGCGCAGCTGAACGCGCGGTTGCAGGCCGAGTCGATGCCGCTGCGTCTGGTCAACCTCGGTACGGTGTGGACGGTCGACCACACGCTGCCCTCACGCTACAACTGGCTGCTGCAGTTCTACTTGCGCGAGCAGGGCCTGGCGCTGAGCTGGGTGGGAACCGGGCGCCTGATCTTCAGTCTTGACTATGGCGCGGCGGAATTCGATGCCGTGTGCGACCGCTTCATGGCCGCCGCGCGCTCCATGCGCGAGGACGGCTGGTGGTGGGTGGCGCCTTCGCAGAGCAAGGGCAGCATCGGGCGACAGCTGCTGCTGGAGATGCTGCGGGCGCGGCGCTGAGCGAGGCGTCGCAGCATCGACGCAGCCGGCACAAGGACAGGGCCGTCGCTGCCCCGGCCGGCAGGACGGTGAGTGCCGCGCCTTCAGTGCGGGCCGCGCCGCACGTGCACCATCGGGTCGATCCACTCGCCGCGCAGCAGGGCCAGGGGCGCCCGCCAATACATCTTCACGTCGTGGAACGGGTCAGTGACGATCTTGGTGGTCCAGGCCAGCGCCTCGACCGCGCCCTGCACGAAGAGCAGCTGCGTGGTGCGGAACAGCACGCCGGCCACACCGAGTGCGAACCAGCCCATGCCGACGTCGTGGATGTAGCCGGCGAGCCCGACCGCCGGGGTGATCACTCCGCCGAGCGACGGCGACAGGGCCAGCGCCACGGGGAAGGCAGCCCAGATCGCCAGGAGCACGACCTTGCGCTCCAGGTTGTAGCCGACCTTGATCGCCTCCTTGTGCTTGAAGCTGGCTTCATTGACGTGGTCGTAGCCCTTGGGCTCGAAGAAGAAGTGCCCGGCCTGGCGCGTGGTCATCGAGAAGCCCCAGGCGATCAGCGCCGCCAGCGCCGGGTCGATGAACACGACCGCGTAGGCGACGAGGAAGCCGAGCGCGCTGGCCAGGTGCAGCGCCTGGTTGATGCGGCTCTGGTGGTAGTAGCGGTGGTCGTCCCAGCGCTGCGTGCGCAGGGTGTGCAGGAACCGGTTCAATCGGTGCTCCTCGGCGATGGGGACGGCGCCGGATGGTGGACGCTGCGCGTGAATGCGCCGCGACATCGGCATGACGACGCCGCGACGGCCGGCCTTCAGGGCGCGGCAGATGCGCCTCGGGCCGCACTGTCATCGTGCTGTTGCCAGGGCCGCGCAGCATCGCACCATGCTTCACGAGACTGCCCCGGCGGCGATCGACGGCGGGCCCGATGGCCGGCCCCCGGGCGGTCGCATGCGCCTGCGCGTGGCGATGGTCACCGAGACATACCCTCCGGAAGTCAATGGCGTGGCAGCAACGGCGGCGCGCGTGGTCGAGGGCCTGCACGCGGCGGGGCATGTGCTGCAACTGGTGCGGCCCCGGCCCGCCGGCGCCGCAGCTCAACCCAGCGAGCGCGAGCGCTGGCAGGAGGTGTGGACCGCCGGTGTGCCGATCCCGCGATATCCGGAGTTGCGCATGGGCCTGCCCGCGCGCTCCGAGCTGCTGCGGAGCTGGCGCGCCAGCCGGCCCGACGTCGTGCACCTGGTCACCGAGGGCCCGCTCGGGCACTCGGCGCTGCGCGCTGCGCTCGCGCTCGGGCTGCCGGTGGTGTCCGACTTCCGCACCAACTTCCACGCCTATAGCGGCTACTACGGCCTGGCGTGGCTGCGGCAGCCGATCGTCCACTACCTGCGCCACTTCCATAACCGCACCGCGTGCACGATGGTCCCCACGGACTCGTTGCGCGGCCAACTCGCGCTGCAAGGCTTCCGCAACCTGCGCGTCGTTGCGCGCGGCGTCGACACCTCGCTGTTCGACCCACGGCGGCGCAGCCACGGCCTTCGCGCGACCTGGGGCGCCGGGCCGAACGACCTGGTCGCGGTGTCGGTAGGCCGCCTCGCGGCGGAGAAGAACCTCGGCCTGCTGCTGGAGGCCCACGAGACGATGCGCGCCCGCGACCCGTCAACCCGGCTGGTGATCGTAGGTGACGGGCCCATGCGCTCCGAGCTGGCCACGCGTGCTCCGTCTGCGCACTTCGCCGGCCTGCAACGCGGCGAGGCGCTGGCCGCACATTACGCGTCGGCCGACCTGCTGCTGTTTCCGAGCATCACCGAGACGTTCGGCAACGTCGTTCCCGAGGCAATGGCCAGCGGCCTGGCGGTCGTCGCCTATGACTACGCCGCGGCACGCGAGCTGCTGCGCCATGGCGATAGCGGACTGCTGGTGCCCTTCGACGACGCCGCCGCGTTCCGCGCCGCCGCGGGGCGCCTGGCCGGGCAGCTCGGCTGGGTGCGCGCGATGGGAAACGTCGCGCGCCTGGGTGCGCTCGGGCACGATTGGCGCTCGGTCGTTGCCCGCGTCGAGCAGGTCTACGCTGAGGCACTCGGCTTCCCGGCGGCAGCCCCTGTTGGCACTGCTGCACCGGGGACGGGCGCCGCAGCCGCGCCCTCGTCCCTGCCCGCGGCCGGGACGCCCGCCGATCCGGCGCCGCGTCCGGCGGTCGTGACGATGCGGTAGCCTTGGCGCGCCCGCATGCCTCCGCCCCCACCCAAGACCGTGCGGCCGCATCACCCTCCGCCATAGGCCATAGGCCATAGCATCGGGGAATGATGTCTCGTCTTGTCCCCCCAGCTGCTCCCGAGGTGATCGCCGCCCCGGCCCAGCGCCCGCACCCGGACCTGCGCCGCACCGGCCTTCGTGCCGCCGCGTCCGCCCTGCTCGCCGCAGCCTGCCTGCTGACCGCACCGCCCGCCATGGCCATCGAGGAACCCGCGTTCGAGCGTGCACTGGTCGACGGCGCCAACGAGCTGCGCCGTTACGCGCCGATGATCGTGGCCGAGACCTGGGTCACCGGCACGCTCTCGGAGGGCTCGAACGCCGGGTTCCGCGCCATCGCGGGCTACATCTTCGGCGCCAACCGCTCGCGCAGCAGCGACACCCCGGAGCGCATCGCGATGACCGCACCGGTGACGATCGAGCCGCGCAGCGAGCGCATCGCGATGACGGCACCAGTCACGGTGGATCTGGCCCCGGCAGGCGGCGGCACGCCGGTGGAGCGCTCGGCGCCGGCAGGTGGCGCCGTGCCGTCAGGAGCCGGCGAAGGCAGCGGCCCCTCGGCGGATCCGGGGCGCTGGCGGATCCATTTCGTCATGCCCGCGAAGTACACGCTCGCGACGCTGCCGGTGCCGACCGACCCCCGCGTCGCTCTGCGCGAGGTGCCCGCCCAGCAGGTGGCTGCGCGCACCTTCTCGGGCTTCATCACCGACGCCCGCGTGGCGGCCGAGACGGAGGCGCTGCGCGCGTGGATGGCGGGGCGCGGCCTGCAGCCGGCCGGGCCGGCCCAGCTGGCCCGCTACAACCCGCCGTGGTCGGTGCCGTTCCTGCGCCGCCACGAGATCCTGGTGCCGGTGCGCTGATCGGGGTGGCCCGCCCTCGCCGGAATAACCCCGTTGACGTCATCACCAAGAGGGCGCGTCAAGATTTGAGGTTCGCCGATGTCGGCGTGTCCTTTACCTGCGAGTTCACCATGAAGAAGCCCCTGTTCGCCCTGCTGCTGGCCTGCAGCGCCGGCTTGGCCTTCGCCCACGGCTGCCCGAAGGAGATGGCCGCGATCGACGCGCGCATGGCCACCAACCCGAAGCTGTCCGACGCCGACAAGGCCAAGGTGCAGAAGCTGCGCGCCGATGGCGAGGCGGCACACAAGGCCGGCAAGCACGACGACTCGATGAAGCTGCTGGCCGAGGCGAAGAAGATCCTCGGCATCTGACCGGCTTCCCGGTCGGGAGGCGCGCCGGAGGGTCCATCCCCCTCCGGCGCCGCGCTGGCTCGCTTGCGGCCGAGCGTCGCAGCGCCCCGCCGCACCCCACCGCGATCCCCCGCGGCGCGGGAGGCGAAAATGCCCGGACGGTCAGTCCCGCCCGTCCGATGCTCCAACGCCAGACCCTTCCCGTCACCGCCTTCGCGCAGAACTGCAGCCTCGTCTGGTGCAGCGACACCCTCGAGGCGGCGCTGATCGACCCGGGCGGAGAGCCCGCGCGGCTGCTCGCCGCCGTGGCACGCGCCGGTGTGCGGCTGCGCCAGATCCTGCTGACGCACGCGCACATCGACCACGCCGGCGCTGCGGGCCAGCTGGCGCGCGAGCAGGGGCTGCCGATCGTCGGCCCCCACGAGGGCGACCGTTTCTGGATCGACGCACTCGCGCAGCAGGGGCGGATGTTCGGCCTCGGGCCGTCGGAATCGTTCGAGCCGTCGCGCTGGCTGGTCGACGGCGACACGGTGCAGGTCGGCGCGGTGACGCTGGCCGTGCGGCACTGCCCGGGGCACACGCCGGGCCACGTGGTGTTCCACGACCCGGGCACGCGAACCGCGTTCGTCGGCGACGTGCTGTTCGCCGGCAGCGTGGGCCGCACCGACTTCCCGGGCGGCGACTTCGACACGTTGGTCGCGAGCATCCGCGGGCGCCTGTGGCCGATGGGCGACGAGACGGTGTTCGTGCCCGGCCACGGCCCGGAGAGCACCTTCGGCGCCGAGCGCCGCAGCAACCCCTTCGTGGCCGACGCGCGGCGCTGAGTCCGCTGGCCGCGGCGACGCGAAGTGCGCCACCCAGGACGCGGTGGCGCGCACGCCGGCCGATGTCGGCATGCGCGCCGTTGCGCATGCGGGTATGGCCGAGGCCGAACCGGGCCGCGACGCAGCCCTCTCCAGCCCGGGCCTCTCGCCCTCTCAGCCCAGCGCCGGAGCGAGCAGCCGCCGCGCCGCGTCCGGCGGCGTGCCGGTGCGCACGGCCCAGTCGGCGAGCTGGTCCTCGCCGATGCGGCCGACGTTGAAGTAGCGGGCCTCGGGGTGCGCGAGGTAGAAGCCGCTGACGCTGGCCGCCGGCGTCATCGCCAGGCTCTCGGTCAGGCCCATGCCGATCTCGGCCGCGCCGAGCAGGTCGAACATGGCGCGCTTGACGCCGTGGTCGGGACAGGCCGGGTAGCCGGGCGCCGGGCGGATGCCCTGGTACTGCTCGGCGATCAGCTGCTCGACGGTCAGCTGCTCGCCGGCGGCGTAGCCCCAGAACTCGGTGCGCACGCGCTGGTGCAGCCGCTCGGCGAAGGCCTCGGCGAGCCGGTCGGCCAGCGCCTTGAGCATGATGGCCGAGTAGTCGTCGTGGGCGGCCACGAACTGCGCTTCCTTCTTCTCGACGCCCAGCCCGGCGGTCACCGCGAACACGCCGACGTGGTCGGCGCCCTCGCCCCGGGGCGCCACGAAGTCGGCCAGGCTGCGGTTGGGGCGCCGGGCCCCATCGACCACGGGCCGCTCGGTCTGCATCCGCAGCGGGCTCCAGCGCAGCGCCACCTGCGTGCGGGCGGCGTCGGCGTACAGCTCGATCGTGTCGTCGTCGACCGTGTTGGCCGGCAGCAGCGCGAAGACGCCGCTCGCCTGCAGCCAGCGGCCGTCGATCGCCTTCTTCAGCAGCGCCTGGCCGTCGGCGAGCACCTTGCGCGCCTGCTCGCCGACCACCTCGTCGCCGAGGATCGCCGGGTAGGGGCCGGCGAGGTCCCAGGTCTGGAAGAACGGTCCCCAGTCGATGCAGGCTGCCAGTTCGGCGAGGTCGTAGTTCTTCAGCACCCGGCGCCCGATCACGCGCGGCGCCGACGGCACGCCGCGGCCCCAGTCGATGCGCGCCTTGTTGGCACGCGCCTGCGCCAGCGTGACGAGCGGCGTGGCCTTCTTGCTGGCGTGCAGCTCGCGCACGCGCTCGTAGTCCGCGCGCAGTTCGGCGACGAACTTCACCGCGCGCTCGTCCGACAGCAGGTCCGAGCAGACGCCGACGGCGCGCGAGGCGTCCGGCACGTAGACCACCGGCCCGTCGAAGTGCGGCGCGATCTTCACCGCGGTGTGCACGCGGCTCGTCGTCGCGCCGCCGATCAGCAGCGGTGTGCCGCGCGCGCGGAACCACGGGTCGCGCTGCATCTCGGCGGCCACGTGCTGCATCTCCTCGAGGCTGGGCGTGATCAGCCCCGACAGGCCGACGATGTCGGCCTCCTCGACGCGCGCCTTCTCGAGGATGTCCTGGCACGGGACCATCACGCCCATGTTGACGACCTCGAAGTTGTTGCACTGGAGCACGACGGTGACGATGTTCTTGCCGATGTCGTGCACGTCGCCCTTGACCGTGGCGATGACGATCTTGCCCTTGGGCCTGACGTCGCCGCCGGCGTCGACGAGGGCCTGCTTCTCGGCCTCGATGTAGGGCAGCAGGTGGGCCACCGCCTGCTTCATCACGCGCGCGCTCTTGACGACCTGCGGCAGGAACATCTTGCCGGCGCCGAACAGGTCGCCGACGACGTTCATGCCGGCCATCAGCGGGCCCTCGATGACGTGCAGCGGGCGCCCGCCGCGGGCCTCGATCGCGCGCCAGCACTCCTCGGTGTCGGCGGTGATGAACTCGGTGATGCCGTGCACCAGCGCGTGCGACAGGCGCTCCTCCACCGTGCCGGCGCGCCAGGCCAGGCGCGCGCTGTCGTCCTTGGCCGCGCCCTTGGCGCGCTCGGCGATCGCGATCAGCCGCTCGCCGGCGTCCTTGCGCCGGTTCAGCACCACGTCCTCGACGCGTTCGCGCAGCTCGGGGTCGAGGTCGTCGTAGACGCCGATCATCCCGGCGTTGACGATGCCCATGTCCAGGCCGGCGCGGATGGCGTGGTACAGGAACACGGTGTGGATCGCCTCGCGCACCGGGTCGTTGCCGCGGAAGCTGAACGAGACGTTGCTGATGCCGCCGGAGACCTTGGCACCCGGCAGCCGGGCCTTGATCCAGCGCGTGGCCTCGATGAAGTCGACCGCGTAGTTGTCGTGCTCCTCGATGCCCGTCGCGATCGCGAAGACGTTGGGGTCGAAGACGATGTCCTCGGGCGGGAAGCCGACCCGGTCGACCAGGATGCGGTAGGCGCGCTCGCAGATCTCGGTCTTGCGCGCGAAGGTGTCGGCCTGGCCCTTCTCGTCGAAGGCCATCACGACGGCGGCAGCACCGTAGCGGCGCACCAGCGCGGCCTGCCGCACGAACTCGGCCTCGCCCTCCTTCAGCGAGATCGAGTTGACGATGCCCTTGCCTTGGACGCAGCGCAGGCCGGCCTCGATGACCGACCACTTGCTGGAGTCGATCATCACCGGCACGCGCGCGATCTCGGGCTCGCCGGCCACGAGCTTGAGGAAGCGCTCCATCGCCGCGGCCGAGTCGAGCATCGCCTCGTCCATGTTGACGTCGATGATCTGCGCGCCGCTCTCGACCTGCTGGCGCGCCACCGCCAGCGCATCCTCGAAGCGGCCCTCGAGGATCATCCGCGCGAAGGCCCGGCTGCCGGTGACGTTGGTGCGCTCGCCGATGTTGACGAACAGCGAGCCGGCGCCGATGGCGAGCGGCTCGAGGCCCGAGAGGCGCATCGGCGCGACGGGCGTCGGCGCGGCGGAGGGGGCGGTGGCGTTCATGGCGGCGCGGTGTGCGGGTGCGCGAGCGCCGTTGCCGGCCGTCGCCCGGGCGGTCCGGGCGCGGCGCCCCGAGCCTGGCGGGCCGGCAGTGCCGGGACCCCGTCGCAACGCTCCTCGAGGACGAGACGCGATTTTACGGGGGCCGCACCCGCAGGACGCCGGGCCGCGGCGCGCCGGCTCAGCGGCTGTGCGACGTCAGTCGCGACAGCGGCCCGGCCGTGCTGACCCCGGGCGCGGCACGGCGCGCCGCCGGCGCTGCTGCTGCAGCGGCAGCGGCCTCGGGCGCCGGCGCTGCCTGCGGGCCCGGGGGCGCCTCGTCCAGCCCGTCGGCCGCCCCCGGCGGCAGCGCCGGCACCAACTCGGCGCCGCGCCGCATCGCCACGCCAACGGCCAGGATGTCGATCACCAGCAGGTGCAGGATGCGGCTGACCATCGGCACCTGGGTGGCGACGTCCTCGACGTGGTCGACGATCAGCGCCACGTCGGCGCGGCGCGCCAGCGGCGAGTTGCCCGCGGTGACGGCGACCACCGGCACGGCCCGGGCGCGCGCCGCGTCGACCACGCCGAGCAGCTCGTCGATGCGCCCGCTGCTGCTGACGACGACAGCCACGTCGCCCGGCGCGAGCACGCTAGCAGCCAGCAGCTGCAGCCGCGGGTCGGTGACGCTGGCCGAGGGCACGCCGAAGCGCAGGAACTTGAAGTGCGCGTCGTCGGCCACCACGCCGTAGTGGCCGACCGCGTAGAACTCGACCCGGCGCGCCGCCGACAGCAGCTCGATGGCCCGGGACAGCAGCTCGCGGTTGAGCTGCTCGCGCAGCGCCAGGATCGCGCTGGCGGTGTTGCCCAGCACCTTGACGCCGAGCTCCAGCGTCGAGTCGTCGTCGGTCACCTGCGTGTGCGTGATCGGCACCGTGCCGGCCAGGCTGGACGCCAGCCGCAGCTTGAAGTCCGACAGGCCCTCGCAGCCGAGCGTGCGGCAGAAGCGGATCACGGTGGGTTGGCTGACGCCGGCGTCGCGTGCGATGGTGGCGATCGGGTCGGCCAGCGCGGCCCTTGGGTGGGCGAGCACGTGGTCGGCGACGCGGCGCTCGGCCGGCGACAGCCCTTCGCGCGCGCGCTGGATCTGCGCCAGCATCGCCGCCCCGGGGCGGCCCTCGAGCTCGCGCAGCTGCTGCGCGAGGATCGCCGAGACGCCGGTGAAGGTGGCATGCTCGGCGGTGATTACGTAGGTGGGGATCGCGCGCACGTAGTCCGAGAAGCGCCCCTTGTCCTCGAAGCGGGCGCGGAAGCCCGAGCGGTCGAACAGCGCGCCGAGGCGCGGCACGATGCCGCCGCCGATGTAGATGCCGCCATGGGCGCCGAGCGTCACCGCGAGGTTGGCCGCCGCGGTGCCCAGCATCGAGCAGAAGATCTCGATGGTCTGCAGCGCCAGCGCGTCGCCGTCCTCCAGCGCGCGGCGGGTGATCTCGCGCGCCGGCAGCGGCGCGCCGCCGATGCCCCGCTGCTCGGCCAGCGCGGCGTGGACGAGCTCGATGCCCGGGCCCGACACCAGGCGCTCGAAGGAGACGTGGGGGTAGCGCCGCGCGGCGTAGGCGAGGATCGCCAGCTCGCGCTCGTCGCGCGGCGCGAATGCCGCGTGCCCGCCCTCGGTGCCGAGCGCGACCCAGCCGCCGGCGGCCGGGATCAGGCCGCTGACGCCCAGCCCGGTTCCGGCGCCGAGCAGGCCGACCACGCTGTCGGGCCGCGGCTCGCCACCGCCGACCTGGCGCCGCTCGTGCCGCGCCAGGCGCGGCAGCGCCATCGCCAGCGCGGTGAAGTCGTTGACCACCACCAGGGTCTGCAGCCCGAGCCGCGCGCGCATCTCCTCGATCGAGAACTGCCAGTGGTAGTTGGTCATCCGGACGTGGTCGCCCTCGACCGGGTTGGCGATCGCGATCGCCGCGTGCTCGATCGGCCCGTGCTCGCCCGCCGGCAGGCCGCCGAGGTAGGCGCGGACCGCGGCGTGGAAGTCGGCATGCTCGCGGCAGGGCAGCGAGACGGCCTCGCGGAACTCGCCCGGTGCGACCTCGAGCGCGAAGCGTGCGTAGGTGCCGCCGATGTCGGCCAGCAGGCGCGGGCTCGGGAAGCGGGTCATGGCAGTGGACTCTCCGTCGGACGGGTCGATGCAACGCGGCGGCATTCGACGATATCCTCGCTGAGCGGGGTTCGGCATCTCCGCAGTCCCTCGGATCGACGCATCTTCAACACCGGCATCCGGTAGCTCGACTACAGCATCTTGGCGGTCGGGAATCTGTTTCCCTCAGGTCGCCGACGCGGCCGGGCTTGTCGGGATTGAGGCGGCAGTGTAGTTTTGCTACTGTATCGATGTGAGTCGAAGAACTAGGGGAGTGCGGGTGGTGGCTGTTCGACCGTCTCGAACCGGGCCGGGTCAGCCGGACCGGGCGGCGCCGAGCCGATGAGCGCACTGCCGGCCCCGCGACCGCGGCCGCTCTCGCGCCCATGGCTGTTGGCCGACGTGGGCGGTACTCACGCGCGCTTCGGCTGGCTTGGGACGGACGGACTCGGCGTCGCCGAGGTTCGGACGCTGGTCACGGCCGACCACCCGACGCCAGCGGCTGCGGCACGCGCCTACCTGGCCGACCTGGCGACGCGGCTCGGACCGCGGGACAGCGTGCCGCACGCGGCGGCGTTCGCGGTGGCGACCGCGGTCGCCGGCGACGAGGTCGCACTGACCAACAGCGGCTGGTCGTTCTCCGTCTGCGCCCTGCAGCGCGAGCTCGGGCTGCAGCGCCTGGTCGTGCTGAACGACTTCGAGGCGCTCGCGCTGTCGCTGCCCCGGCTGGGCACGGCGAAGGTCCAGCCAATCGGGCCGGCTCTGGCGGGGCCCCCTCTGGCGGCACGCGCCGTGATCGGGCCGGGCACCGGGCTGGGCGTGGCCGGTCTGGTGGCCGGTGACGCCGGGCGCTGGATCGCCGTCCCCGGCGAGGGCGGGCATGCGACCCTCGCCGCCGGAGACGACTTCGAGGCTGCGCTGCTCTGTGCGGTACGGCGCGAGTACGCGCACGTGTCGGCCGAGCGGCTGCTGTCGGGCATTGGGCTGCCGGTGCTCTACGGCGCAGTGGCCCAGGTCGAGGGGGCGCCCCATCCGGGCATGCCGCCGGCCGCGCCGGCCATCGTGGCGGCCTGCCTGGATGGCAGCGATGCTCTGGCCGTGCGCACCGTGGACGTGTTCTGCGCCCTGCTCGGGGGCTTTGCGGGCAACGTCGCGCTGACCTTCGGTGCGCGTGGCGGCGTCTACGTGGGCGGTGGCATCGTCCCGCGATTAGGTGAGCGCTTCCTCACATCCAAGTTCCGGGGGCGATTCGAGGCCAAGGGCCGCTTCGCCTCTTACCTGCAAGCCATCCCGACCTGGCTGGTCACCGACACGCTGGCGGCGCTGGACGGAGCGGCCTGCGCACTCGATCAGGCCGATGGCTGAGCAAGGCGGCGCGTCAACCGCCTTCAGCCCTGTGCGTTGAGGGGGTTCGGGCGCAGGCCCGAGTTTCCGTCAACCTTCCCTTTACGAGTCCATCGACATGAGCAAGATCCTCGCAGCCCTCGTCGCCACCGCGTTCGCCGGTGCCGCCTTCGCGTCCCAGCCTGCCGCCCAGGCCGGCACCAAGCCGGCCGCCGCGCCGGCCAAGCCCGCCAGCGCTCCGGCCAAGGACGCCAAGCCGGCCGCGAAGCCGGCCGCCGCCGCGCCCGCCGCCAAGAAGGACGAGCCGAAGAAGTAATCGCTCACGGACGCCGGCTCGCACCGCGGGCCGCTCCGCATCCGGCCGGCGCGCCCTCGGGCGTGGCCGGCCTTTTTCTTCGGCGGCCCCGCGCAGACGTCCGGCGCGCCGTGGCGACACTCAGGGCACTCAGGGCAGCACGATCACCCGCGAGCTGTCCATCACCTTCGGGCCCGATGCCGCGCCGCCGATCGCGAACGGCGCCGGCTGGGCCTGCAGCGCCCGGTAGCCGCCGTCGTAGTCCCAGGTGGTCACCCAGACGCGGGTGCCGGGGCCGGCGCCGCCCGGACCGAACGCCGCCGCCGGGAGCACCATGGTCACGACGCCGCGCCCGCGGTCGGCCGTGACCTGCGGGCCCGGCGTCACCGGTGTGCCCTCCTGCCGTTCGTCGGCGCCGGCGTCGGAGAACAGCGCGGCGCTCCAGCCGCCGGCACGCAGCCGCCGGTGCCAGCGCATCCCGTCGGGCAGCACGCCGCCCTGCAGCGGCATCACGGTGGCTCCGCCCGGCCGCCCCGGCAACTCGATGAACACCGTGTAGTGCACGTGATCGAAGCCGGCGGGCGGGTTCCAGCTGGTGGTGATCGTGGACGGCTCGATGTCGATGCGCAACGCGCCGGCAGCGCCGAACACGCGCACCCAGCGCAGGTCCATCTGGCGCCGGTCGCCCCAGCTCGGATCGGTGGGGTAGACATAGCGGCCGTCCGGGCCATGGTCGTCGCCGGCCGGGTCGTCGACGTCGGCGAGCAGCTGCCAGGCCCGCTCGACGCGGAACGTGCGCAGTGCCGACACCGCCTGCGGTGCCGCGTCGCCGCCCCACAGCACGACGCCGTGCCGCACCCGCGGATCGACCAGCGCGCCAGTGTCCAACCGCGCCTCGAAACGGCCGTCCCGGCCCGCTCGGACCAACGTGGCGGCCGCCACGTCACCATCGAAGACCAGGCGCGCCTCGCCGAGGCCGACCAGGCGTCCCCGCAGCACGGCATCGCCAGTGAGCGCCTGCTCTCCGATCGGATCGAGCTCCAGCATCGGGGCCGGGCCCGCCGCCGTTGCGCCCGCAGCAGGCGCGGCCCCGGGCCCCGCCTTCCAGACCACCGCGGCGCGCGCCGGCAACAGCAGGGTCACGCTGCCGTCGGCGTCGACCGTGCGCTCGTGCGCCTCCACGCCCAGCGCCAGCAGCGGCGCCAGCCGCGCGCCGGCAGGCAGGCCGGTGTCCACGCGCGCGGCCAGCACGGGAGCGTCGGCGGTGTTCATCAGCACCAGCGCCTGCTGCCCCTCGTGTTGCATCGACCAGGCGAGCACGCCCGGTCGCGCCTCGGAGGCCGCGCGCATGGTGGGCAGGCCGCGCGAGAACAGCGGCTCGGCGCGCCGCAGCGCCGCCAGCCGCGCGATGTGCCGGTACAGCGGCGCCGTGGTGTCGAAGCGGTCGCGGCCGTCCGATCCCCACCCGGCGGCGAACATCGAGGCGCGCGGATCGCGCAAGCCCTGCTCGGTGCCGTAGTAGATGACCGGGATGCCCGGCAGCGTGAACAGCGCCAGCAGCGCCTGGTGCAGCGCCGCCTCGCTGCCGCCGGCGAGGAAGCGGTCGAGATCGTGGTTGTCGAGGAAGCCCGGCATCAGGTGCGGGCGCGCGTGCAGCCGCGCCAGCGCGGCGATCCGGTGGCCGAGCTCGGCCGGCGGCCGGCCGCGCGCGAACACCTCCGCCAGCGCGCCGTACAGCGGGAAGTTCAGCATGCCCGGCAGCACCGGGCGGCCGTCGGGCCCGGTCATGTACGACTCGATCTTGCGCGCCTGCAGGTCCTCGAACGGCCGGTCGATGCCGAAACCCTCGCCGAAGACCAGGAAGTCGCTGCGCCCGGTGCGGCGCGCGACCTCGGCGATGCCGGGCGCCCTCGGGTCGCGGGCATGCAGGAAGTCGAGGAAGTACTCCGGCGGCACGTAGAACGCGGTGTCGATCCGGAACGCGTCGACGCCGACCTCGCGGATCCAGTGCGCATAGCTGGCGCGCAGCGCGCGCCGCACGACCGGGTTCCCGGTGTTCAGGTCGTCCAGCCCGGACATCTGGAAGTCCAACTCCTGCCGGCGGTCGGTGTAGTCGGCGACGGCCGGGGTCCAGTGGTAGGTGCCCGCGCGGCGCTGCCGCGGGTCGCGCGGGTCGTTCAGGTCGAACGGATGCTGGCTGGGCCGCGCCTGCGGCCGCGAGCCGGGGTTGGCCTGCCAGAACCGGGCCGGGTCGGCCGGGTCCCAGCCGCCGACGTAGTCGAAGAAGTTGCCGGTGTGGTTGACGACGATGTCCTGCACCAGGTACATGCCGCGCCGGTGCAGCGCGTCGGACAGGCGCCGGTAGTCCTGCAGCGTGCCCAGGTGCGGGTCGACGCGGGTGAAGTCGGCGGCCCAGTAGCCGTGATAACCGCCGTAGCCACGCGTGGCGTCGAGCCACTGGTTGAGCACCGGCGGCGTGATCCACAGCGCCGTCGCGCCCAGGCCCTGGATGTAGTCGAGCCGGTCGATCAGGCCCTGCAGGTCGCCGCCGCTGAAGCGGTCGCGGCGCCGCGGGTCGTACTCGCCGGCGCCCTGGTCGTTGTTGCGCGGGTTGCCGTCGGCGAAGCGGTCGGTCATGACGAAGTAGATGACCTGGTCGCGCCAGTCGGGGCTGGGGACGTGCAACTTCAGGCGGCCCGCCGCCGGCCCCTTCAGCGGCGCCTTCGGCCCTGCCGTGGAACCGGGCCCGGGCGGCACCCCGGCCGCGACGGCCAGTGCCGGCGCCAGAGCCGCGGCTGCGCCGGCCAGCAGCGCCGGGAGCGTGCGGTGCACCGACGCCGGCCGCACGCGGGCCACCGCCGCGCGGCGCCCTAGGCCGCCCCGGTCGCGGCTGCGCGACCGGCGATCCGGGCTGGTGGCGGGCACGGGTCGGCGGCCGGCGGGCGGGTCGGTTCGCGTCATGGGCCGGCTGCGCTCGCGAAGAGGCGGACCCCGCGTCGGGTCGAAAAGCGACAGTGTAGTTTGGCTACCAATCTGCACCCCGCCGGTGTCGGACAGCCCTGTCTCCATGCCTTACTGCCGTGGCAAAGGCGCCACGGCAGCGCCTCGCACGCAGGAATTCTAGGGTTTTCGCAGGGGTTCCAATGATCTAGTTTTGGTACAAACCTTGGGCCCGGAATGGGCTGTAGTCGAACCCCCGCGAGATCGAGGAGACAACGCGATGAAGTATGCGAACACCCGGCGCCGGGCGCTGCGCGCGCCTCTGCAGGCCACCCCGGTGGCAGCGGCCGCCGCGCTGATGGCCGCTGCCTTGTCGGCTGTGCCCGGAACCGCCGGCGCGCAGACGAGCGCAGCCCCCGCTGGCGGCGACGTGGTCACGGTCACCGGCATCCGGCGCGGCATCGAAAGCGCCATCAACGTCAAGAAGAACAGCGACAACATCGTCGAGGCGATCTCGGCCGAGGACATCGGCAAGCTCCCCGACAGCAGCATCGCCGAATCGATCGCGCGCCTGCCCGGCCTGGCCGCGCAGCGCGTGGGCGGCCGCGCCACCGAGATCAACATCCGCGGCCTGTCGGGCGACTTCGCCAACACGCTGCTCAACGGCCGCGAGCAGGTCTCGACGGGCAACAACCGCAGCGTCGAGTTCGACCAGTACCCGTCGGAGCTCACCAATGCGCTGAGCGTGTTCAAGACGCCGGACGCGAGCCTGGTGGGCCAGGGCCTGTCGGGCACGCTGAACATCGAGACGATCCGCCCGCTCTCGCTCCGCGAGCGCGTGATCTCGGTCAACGCGCGCGGCGAGCGCAACGGCGGCGGCACGCCGTTCAAGGGTGACGGCAGCCGCTTCAGCCTGACCTACGTGGACCAGTTCGCCGACCGCACCGTCGGCGTGGCGCTCGGCGTGGCGCAGCTCAAGACCAACACCGAGAAGTCGCGCAAGGAAACCTACGGCGAGACCGACTCGACCAGCTTCGCGGGCGTCAACGGCGGTGCGAACTTCACGTTCAACCAGGGCTTCAAGTACTTCGTCGACAAGAACGAGGAGACGCGCACCGGCGCGATGGCCGCGATCGAGGTGCGGCCGAGCAAGAACCTCAGCACCTCGCTCGACATCTTCTACTCGGAGTTCGAGAAGGCGTTCACCAAGCGTGGCATCGAGCTGCAGGTCAACGACAGCTGGAAGGCCGGTGACCCCAACCGCGGCTACCAGGCGCCGACGCTGAACAACGCGGTGATCCAGGGCGGCCGGCTGATCAGCGGCGTGTGGGGCAACGTGAACCCGCTGTCGCGCACGATCTGGGAGCCGCGCGACGACAAGCTCGAGTCGATCGGCTGGAACACGAAGTGGAAGTTCGCGCCCACCTGGACCGGCGTGATCGACCTGTCGCGCTCGTCGGCCAAGAGCACCGAGCGCATCGTCGAGATGGAGGCGGGCGTCTTCGACACCGCCAACAACCGCCCGCTGCCCGGCACCGTGACGGTCGGCAACTACAACGAGGTCACCGCGTTCCAGTACAACCACGGCGACCCGGCGATCGTGCGCCTGACCGACCCCGAGAGCTGGGGCCAGAACGGCTACGACAAGGTCATCACGACCAACGACAAGATCAAGGCGATCCGCCTGCAGGTCGAGAAGGACCTCGACGGCATCTTCTCGCGCGTCACCGGCGGCGTGAACTTCAGCCAGCGCGACAAGACCAAGGGCGCCGCCGAGAACTTCCTGCGCCTCGCGGCTCGCGACGCCTCGGGCTTCCCGAACATCGGCGTCGCGCTGCCCGCGGGCACGACGACGCTGGCGATCCCGGGCTCGCCCAGCGGCACCGTCAACTTCGACCCGGGCGCGGTGTTCCCGTCGGCCTACCGGCTCGACGCGAACGTCAACGGCGACATCCTGAACAAGGGCTGGACCGTCAACGAGGACGTCCGCACGATCTTCGTCAAGGGCGACATCGACACCAAGCTGTTCGGGCTGCCGGTGCGCGGCAACCTGGGTGTTCAGCTGGTCAACACCGACCAAAGCTCGACCGCCCCGGTGGTGGACAACACCAACCAGAACACGTTCACGCTGCGCACCGCCGGCAAGTCCTACAACGACGTGCTGCCGACACTGAACCTGGCGTTCGGCCTGAGCGGCGACCAGACCGTGCGCCTGGGCCTCGGTCGCCAGATGGCGCGCCCCCGGATGGACCAGCTGCGCGCCTTCAGCCGCAGCGAGGTCGGCACCGACTTCAAGTGGACCGGCAGCGGCGGCAACCCGAAGCTCGATCCGTTCCGCGCCACCGCGCTCGACCTGTCGTACGAGAAGTACTTCGGCACCAAGGGCTACGTCTCGGTGGCGGGCTTCTACAAGGACCTGAAGAGCTACATCTTCGAGGTCACCGGGCCGTTCGACTTCACGGGCTTCCCGAACCTGTCGGGCCGCACGCCGGTCTCCAACATCGGCAAGTTCACCCTGCCGCTCAACGGCACGGGCGGCTCGATCCAGGGCGTGGAGGTCGCGGTGAACGTGCCGCTGAACCTGCTGACCCCGATGCTCAACGGCTTCGGCGTGATCGCCAGCCACAGCAGCACCGACAGCAAGATCAAGCCCTTCGGCGACAGCGACGTGCGGCCGCTGCCCGGACTGTCGCGCACGGTGACGCAGCTGACCGCCTACTACGAGATGGGCGGCTTCTCGGCCCGGGTGGCCTCGCGCAAGCGCGGCGCGTTCATCGCCGAGATCGAGGGCTTCGGCGCCGACCGCGAGTTCAAGTACGCGCGCGGCGAGACCATCATCGACTACCAGATCGGCTACGAGTTCCGCTCCGGGCCGCTGAAGGGGCTGGGCCTGCTGCTGCAGGTCAACAACGCGAACAACGAGCCTTATCGCGAGTACGACAGCGGGACCGGTCGCGATACGAAGCTCGACGAGAACGGCCGCACGATCCTGTTCGGCGCCACGTTCAAGTTCTGATCGTCCGGCCGGCCGGGCCTGGGGCCCGGCTGGTCGCGCCGACCGCGCATTGCCGGCCCCCGGGAGCGATCCCTGGGGCCGGTTTCCTTCGGGTTCGGCGGTGCCGCCGGGGCGGAGTTGTCCCTCTCTCCGGCCGCAGCTTGGCTCGCCGCCCTGGCCACGCCAGCGAGCGTGCCGCGCCGCCCTGGTCGGCCAACGCCGGCCAACGCCGGCCGCGCCCCGTCAGTCGACGAGGAACACCCGCACCGTCTGCGCCGGCAGCGCCAGCGCAGCCGCACCGCCGGCGGCGACCGGGGCATCGGCCCCGCCGGCCGGGTGGCGGTTGCGCAGCGTGCCGCCGGGCGGCAGGCCGCCCAAGGCCAAGGTCGCCGGCCTGGTGTCGTAGTTGATCGCCACCAGCACGCGCTGGCCGCCGAAGCGGCGCTCGAAGCTCCACGCCGCGCCTTGCACGCGGGCCGCGTCGACGCTGCCGCGGGCCAGCGCCGGCAGGCCGTTGCGCAGCGCGAGCAGTGCCTTGTAGTGCTGGAGCAGCGAGCCCGGGTCGGCCGCCTGCGCGGCGACATTGGCCGTGGCCACGTTGGCCGACAGCACGCGGTACGGCGTGCCGGTGGTGAAACCGCCGTTGCGCGTGTCGCCGGTCCAGCTCATCGGCGTGCGCAACCCGGGGTCGCCGGCCACCGGGCCGCGCGCCAGCCCGATCTCCTCGCCGTAGTAGATGAAGGGCGTGCCGGGCAGCAGCAGGTAGGTGGCGGCGGCGAGCCGGTACTGCGCGAGGTCGCCCCCGAGCTGGTCGAACACGCGGTCGCCGGCGAAGCCGTCGTGGTTGGCCAGCATCGTCGACATGCCGGCCGGGGCCGCGCCGACGTACGCCGCCATCGCCGCGACGGCAGCGGCGTCGCCGCGCGCGGCATCGAGCATGCGCGACTGCAGCCCGAAGGCGAACGCGCTGCCGCAGGCGGCGGTGTAGTCGTACGGGCGGTTGGGCCCCTCGCACACCAGGAAGCGGCGCTGGTAGCCCGCCAGCAGCGCGGCCGCGTCGCGCAGCAGCGGCAGCGTCTCGGGCTGGTCGGTCCAGGCCGCGGGCCCGTTCTCGACCAGGTGGCCCACGGCGTCGAAGCGGAAGCCGTCGACGCCGCGGTTGAGCCAGAAGCGCAGGTTGTCGTGGTGCCAGGTCACCACGGCCGTGTTGCGAAGATTGAAGTCGGGCATCTGGTCCCAGAACGGCGCGAAGTACCAGCCGCCCGAGGCGTCGGGCCGCCAGGGGTCGCTGCCGTAGATGTTCCAGCCGGTGGGCCGCGTCGACTGCCAGAGGTACCAGTCGCGGTAGGCGTTGGCGCCGCCCGAGCGCGAGTTCACGAACAGCGGGTGCTGCGCGGCGCTGTGGTTGATCACGTAGTCGATCACGACGCCGATGCCCCGCGCATGCGCCTGGCGCAGCAGCTCGTCGAAGTCGGCCATCGAGCCGTAGGCGGGCTCGATGGCGCGGTAGTCGGTGACCGCGTAGCCGTGGTCGCGGTCCTGGCGCGGGTGCACCGGCATCAGCCACAGGCCGCGCACGCCCAGGTCGCTCAGGTAGTCCAGCCGCGAGATCAGGCCGCGCAGGTCGCCGACGCCGTCGCCGTCGCTGTCCTGGTAGCTGCGCACGAAGACCTGCATGAAGGCGCCGCCGCTCCAGCCTTCGGGCAGCGCGCTGCCGGGGTCGGCCGCGGTGACGCGGCTCACGTCCACCGTGGGCAGCGCGGTCACGCCGCCGCCGTTGCTGCCGCCCCCGCCGCTGCCGGCGTCCGCACCCCCGCCACCCCCGCAGGCCGGCAGGCACAGCGCTGCCGTCGCGGCAAGCGGCGCCAGCACCTGGAGCAGCGCGCCGCAGCGGCGCAGGCGGGAGGTCATGTCGGGTTCGATCCGGGCCAGCCCGCGAGGGCGTGACAGGCACGTAGTCTAGTTACACGATCGCAGGCCGCAAGCCGCGGCACCTGGGAAAAGCCCCTCCTGTCAGCGCGACCCGGCGAGGTGCCACGATGTAGCAGAATTCCGTCGACCTGCCTCCCGGGAGAGCGTCCGTGCAAGCACCGCAACACATCCGCCGCATCGTCGTCTGCGGCGGCGGAACCGCCGGCTGGATGACGGCCGCGGCCCTGGTCAAGCTGCTCGGCCAGGCGTGGCAGATCACGCTGATCGAGAGCGAGGAGATCGGTACCGTCGGCGTGGGCGAGGCGACGATCCCGCTGATCAACGTCTACAACGAGGCGCTCGAGCTCGACGAGAACGAGTTCATGCGCGAGACCGCCGCCACCTTCAAGCTCGGCATCGAGTTCGTCAACTGGGGCCGGCTGGGCGACAGCTACATCCACGGCTTCGGGCCGCTCGGGCCGGACATCGGCCTGGCCAAGTTCCACCACTACTGGCTCAGCCGCCACCCCGAGGCGCGCGCGGCCGACCTCGAGGCCTACTCGATCAACATCGCCGCAGCGCGGCGCGGCAAGTTCATGCGCGCGCGCAAGGACCTCGGCCGCTCGCCGCTGGCCGAGATCGCGCACGCCTACCACTTCGACGCCGGCCTGTACGCGGCCTTCCTGCGCCGCTACGCCGAGCGGCGCGGCGTGCTGCGCATCGAGGGGCGCATCGGCTCGGTGTCCACGCGCGCCGACAACGGCTTCGTCGAGTCGGTGACGATGGAATCGGGGCAGCGCGTGCCCGGCGACCTGTTCGTCGACTGCACGGGCTTCCGCGGGCTGCTGATCGAGCAGACGCTGCACACCGGCTACGAGGACTGGAGCCACTGGCTGCCGGTCAACCGCGCGTGGGCCGTGCCGTGCGAGAACCACCACCCGCTGACGCCGTACACGCGCGCCACCGCGCGCGCCGCGGGCTGGCAGTGGCGGATCCCGCTGCAGCACCGCATGGGCAACGGCCACGTCTTCTGCAACTCCTTCATCGGCGAGCAGGAGGCGGCCGACGTGTTGGTCGAGAACCTCGACGCGCCGCGCCTGGCCGAGCCGCGGATGCTGCGCTTCGTCACCGGCAAGCGGCGGCAGCTGTGGAACCGCAACGTCGTCGCGGTGGGGCTGTCCAGCGGCTTCCTCGAGCCGCTGGAGAGCACGAGCATCCACCTGATCCAGAACACGGTGGCGCGGCTGACCACGTTCTTTCCGTTCAACCGCTTCGACCAGGCCGACATCGACGAATTCAACCGCCAGAGCGACTTCGAGTTCGAACGGATCCGCGACTTCATCATCCTGCACTACAAGGCCACCGAGCGCACGGACACCGAGTTCTGGAACTACGTGCGCACGATGCCGATCCCCGACTCGCTGGCGCACAAGCTCGAGCTGTGGCGCAGCAACGGCCGCGTGTTCCGCGACAGCCAGGAACTGTTCTCCGAGATCAGCTGGGTCGAGGTGCTGCTCGGCCAGCGCATCGCGCCGCGCGGCTACCACCCGCTGGTCGACACCGTGCCGGCCGAGAAGATCGACGAGTTCCTGGCCGGCGTGCGGCAGACGATCGCGCGCTGCGTCGAGGCCATGCCCACCCACGAGCAGTACGTCGCCGAGCAGTGCCGCACCGCGCTGCCGGTGCAGAAGGCGGCCGTGGCGCCGGCCTGAGCAGGCGCGCCGCCGGCCGGCCCCGATGTTCGCCCAGGCGCCCCGCATCGAGCGCGTCGACTTCGGGCCCGGGCGCTCGGCGTGGGTCGTCGACGACGTGCTGCGCGACCCCGAGGCGCTGCGCAGGCGGGCGGTGACCGGGCGCGCGAACTTCGCCGCCGCGCCGTTCAACGCCTACCCGGGGCTCGAGTGGCGGATGGACCCCGAGGTCGACGGACCGCTGGCCGAGTTCTTCATGCTGCACCTGCGCAGCGCGCTCGGCGCACGGCGCACGCTGTCGATGTACAGCCGGCTGTCGCTGGCGACACTGCAGCCCCACGAGCTGAGGCCGCTGCAGAGGCTGTGCCACCGCGACCGCTTCGGCACCGGTCCGGCAGAGTGCGTCGCCGCCTGCACGCTGTACCTGTTCGACGACCCTGCGCTCGGCGGCACCGGCTTCTACGAGCCGCGCCGCCCGGTCGCGGAGATCGACGCGCGCATCCGGCACTGGAGCACGCTGGACGACGCGGCGTTCACGGCCGAGATGGGCGCCGCGCCGGCCTACCTGACCGGCAGCAACGACTGGTTCGAGCTCGTCGGCACCGTGCCGGCCCGCTTCAACCGGGCCGTGTTCTACGACGGCGGCCGCTTCCACTCGAGCCACATCACCGACCCGCAGCGCCTGTCGGACGACCCGGCCTGCGGGCGGCTGACGCTCAACGGCTTCTTCGTCTGCCGGCGCGCGGCGGCCTGATCGCGGTCCGATCGCGGCCTTGCCGCCGCCTGCTCGCCGCCTTGGCCGACGCCTGCCCGCCGCGTTGACCGTTGCCTCGTCGCGGCCTCGCGCGGCCACCGTTCAGGCCTGCCGCGCGGGCGCGCCGCGCGCCAGCCGCCGCCGGCTCGCGCGCGCGTGCGGCACCCAGTCCAGCCGGCGCCAGCGGCGCCACATCAGCAGCCCGCGCAGCCACTCGTCGGCCACGTAGGCGATCCACACCCCGCTCAGCCCGAGGCCGAGCACCCAGCCGAGCAGCCAGCTGCCGCCGGCCAGCACGAGGGCCATCGACAGTGCGCCGACGGCGACGGGGTAGCGCGCGTCGCCGGCCGCGCGCAGCGCGTTGACGAGCACCAGGTTGAAGGTGCGGCCGGGCTCGAGCAGCACGGTCCACCACAGCATCAGCGCGGCGCTGGCGACGATCGCCCGGTCGCTGCTGAACGCGCCCAGCAGCGCCGGGCCGAACAGCGCGGCGGCCAGCGCGACGGCCAGGCTCAGCGCCAGGCCGCGGGCGAGCGCGCGGCGCACCAGGCGGTCGGCGGCACGCAGCCTGCCGGCGCCGATGCAGCGGCCGGCCAGCACCTCGACCGCCAGCCCGGTGGCCAGGCCGGGCAGCAGCACGACCATGATCACCTGCTGCGCGTAGGCGTGCGCAGCCAGCGCCTGCGCTCCCAGCGCACCGGCGACCGCGACACTGGCCACGAAGGCGATCCGGTAGGCGGCCTGCTCGGCCGCCGCGGGCAGGCCGATGTGCGCCATCGGGCGCAGTTCGGCGGCCGACGGCCGCCACAGGTCGCGCAGGCGCGGCCGCACCCCGAGCCGCTCGCGCCACAGCGCCAGGTACAGCGCGAGCGCCACCGCCCGGGCCAGCAGCAGCGCGAGCGCGAAGCCGGCCAGGCCGAGGCCCGGCCACGGGCCGACGCCGTGCATCAGCGGTCCCATCGCACCCAGGTGCACGAGGTGCATGGCCGCCGTGACCGCCAGCACCGGCCGCGCGGCCAGGTGCGCGCGCAGCACCGCCGACTGGGTCGCGATCCAGGCGTCGAGCAGCATCGCCGGCGCCAGCGCGGCGAGCAAGGGCGCGGCCAGCGGCAGCACCGACGGCGGTGCGTTCAGCGCCCGCAGCAGCGGCGTGCCCGCCGCCAGCGTCAGCAGCGCAAGCGCCGCGCCGAGCCAGGTGGCCGCGGCCAGCGCGGTGAGCGCGGCCGCATCCGCGCGCTCGCGCCGCCCCGCGCCGAGCGCCTGCGCGACCACGACGCCGACACCGGCACCGACGACGCGGAACAGGATGAACACGGCACCGAAGACATGGTGCGCCAGCGCGAACGCGGCCCCCGAGGCGTCGGACGAGCGCGCAGCGAGCAGCGTGCCGGCGAGCCCGACCGCCATGCCCAGCAGCAGTTCTACCGCCAGCGGGGCCGCCAGCGCGCGCAGCGTCGCGCCGCCGGCGCTCGGCCCCGGCTCCGGCCCCGGCCCTGGCGGCGGCGGCGCCGCCCGCGTGCCGGCGGCGGTGCGCGCGCGGCCCTTCAATCCGCGACCAGCACCCGGCCCCAGCCGGCCGGCACGGTGAGCTCGAGCCGGCCGGCGGAGGCGGGCACCGAGGGGGCCGCTGCACCGGGCGATGCCGCCGGTGAGGCGGCCGGCCCCGCGGTCGGGCCCATGGTCTGCAGCAGCGGCGTGATGTCACGCCAGGCCTGCGGCGCGCCCGCGGGCAGCTTCACGCGCACCCGGCGCGGCTCGCCGGCATTGCTGAAGGCGGTCAGGGCCCAGGTGCTGCGGCCGCCCGGCGCGGCCAGCCGGCGCGCGAACACCGCCACCTGGTCGTCGACGAAGAGCGGCGCCAGCAGCTCGCCGCGGCGCAGCACCGGGTGCGCGTGGCGCATCGCGATCAGGCGCCGGAAGTCGGCGCGCAGCGTGAGGTCGGGCTCGCCGCCCTCGTCGGCCCATGGGTACGGGGCGCGGTTGTAGGGGTCGTCGCCGCCGGTCACGCCGACCTCGTCGCCGTAGTAGACGGTGGGGCTGCCCGGCCAGGTCATCTGCAGCAGCACGGCCAGCCGCAGGCGCTGCTTGGCGCGCGCCTCGGCCGGACGGTCGCCCAGGTTGCCGTGCTGCGCGCTCCAGCCGAAGTGGTGCAGGCTGCGCGCCTGGTCGTGGGTGGACAGCAGGTTCATCAGCGCGAAGAAGGCCGGCTCGGGGTAGGCCTCGCGCGTCAGCTCGAGGTTGTCGACCATGACCTGCGCCTTGCCGCCCGCGGCCCAGTCGAGCACCGCGTTGCGGAAGATGTAGTTCATCGTCGAGTCGAAGGTGTCGCCGAGGAAGTACTTGCTCGCGTCGAACCAGGTCTCGGCCACCGTCAGCGCGTCGGGCCGGTGGGCCTTGATGGCCGCCCGCCACTCACGCCAGAAGTCGTCGGGCACCCACGGCGCGACGTCCATGCGCCAGCCGGCGGCGCCGCGATCGAGCCACTGCAGCATCACCGAGTCCTTCGCGCCGTAGGCGAAGCGGCGGAAGTCGGCGCTGCTCTTGTCGAGCTCGGGCAGGTCGGTCACACCGACCCAGCCGCGGTACTGCTTGTCGGGGTCGGCCTGCGCGGGGTCGAAGCGGTACCAGCCGTACCAGGGCGAGCCGGGGTCGGGCTTGCCGCGGTCGAAGGCACCACGGCTGGCGTGGTTGCCGTAGCGGTTGAAGTAGATCGAGTCGCTGCCGGTGTGGTTGAGGCTGGTGTCGGGGATGACGCGGATGCCGCGGCGCGCGCCCTCGCGCGCGAGGCGCTCGAAGTCGGCGTTGCTGCCGAAGGCGGGGTCGATGCGCGTGTAGTCGGCGGTGTCGTACTTGTGGTTGCTCGGCGCCTGGAACACCGGCGTCATGTAGAGGGTGTTGGCGCCGAGCTCGCGGATGTCGTCGAGCTTGTCGATGAGGCCGGCGAGGTCGCCGCCGAAGAAGTCGTTGTTGAAGGTGGCGTCGCTGCCGTCGCCGCTGCCTGGCTTGTAGGGCTGGCCGATCCAGCGCGGGTGCTTCTCGACCGTGGTGTTGCGGTAGCGGTCGCGCCCGGGCACGGGGTCGTTGGACGGGTTGCCGTTGCGGAAGCGCTCGGGGAAGACGTAGTAGTAGACGATGTCCGGCGCCCAGTCGGGCGCGCGGAAGTCGGCGCGGTAGACGGTCTGGCGGAAGCGGCGCACGGCGCGCAGGTCGCCGGGCAGCGGCCCCACCTCGGCACGGCCCATCGTGCCCTTCTCGCGCGTCCAGTACACCGGGTCGGCGTTGTTCTGCAGCGCGTAGCGCCGACCGGCGATCGTCGCCTCGAACCACCAGCCGTGGACGGCCACGGCATCGAAACGGTGGCGCGCGGTCCAGCGCTCGCGGCCGTCGGGCAGGCGCCGCGCGGCCCGGGTCATCGGCACCCGCGCCGCGGGCGTGTACTCGAGCACCTCCTGGTTGCCCTCCATCCGCCGCGTCTCGACCACCAGCGTCAGCGCCTCGACGCCGGGCTGCGCCGTGACGGCGTAGTCCACCGCCGTGCCCGGCGTGATGGCGCCGAAGGGGCGCTTGTGCGCCCGGTCGCGCGAATCGAAGCGCAGGCTCAGCGCCACCGGGTCGGTGACGGCGCGGGCGCGCGGGTCGGCGAAGGTGCGCGGGCCGACGGCCACCGTGGCCCGGCGCGCTGCCGCATCGACGACGACCCGGACCGTGTGCTCGCCGGTGAAGTCGTGGACGAAGTTGGCCTTCTGGTCGGCCGAGGCGCCGAAGCTCGACCACTCGGACCAGGCCGCATCGGCAATCTTGAACTCGTGCCGGCCCGCGAGCCGCACGTTCAGGTAGTAGGCGTCGCAGCTGAACTGGAACTGGAAGTCGTCGAGGGCGGCCCAGTTGTTGGGCGTGCCGCGCAGGAACAGGGTGGGAGCACCCGGCGGCGGCCCGCCCGCGGGGCACTCGTCGATGCGCAGTTCGGGGGCGTCGGGATCGGACATGGTCACCGTGAATCGGTAGGTGCCGCTGAAGCGCTGCTGCAGCTCGGGCCCGCGCCGCACGAGCCGCCGCCCGTCGGTGCTGCCGTAGTCGGCATCGGCGCTCCAGCCCTCGTCGCCGACCTTGAAGCGGTGCTCGCCCTGCAGGCGCGTCACCAGCACCCAGCGGTTGCACGACCACGCGAAGCGCTGCGCGTCGGGGGCACCCCAGGCGTTGAAGCTGCCGCGCAGGTAGACGGCGCGGCCGTCGAGCGGATCGGCCGCGCAGGCAGCGGGTGCAGCGGGCGCAGCCACAGCCGGCCCCGCCGCCAGCAGCGGCAGCATCGCCGCCAGCACGCCACCTGCAACGCGGGGCACGATCCGGCCAGGGCCACGGCAACCGGAGCGCAGGCCATGCCCCCGCGGCCGGCGCCGCAGCCCCTGCCCGGTCATCCCTTCACGCCGCCGGCGGTCAGGCCGCCGACGATCCAGCGCTGCGCCAGCAGGAACACCAGCGTGATCGGCAGGCCCGACAGCACCGCCGCGGCGGCGAAGTCGCCCCACAGGTACTTCTGCTCGTACAGGTAGAACTTGCTGCCCACCGCGAGCGTCAGGTTGGGCTCCTCGCGCAAGAGGATGCTGGCCACCGGGTACTCGATGATCGTGCCGATGAAGGCCAGCACGAACACCACCATCAGGATCGGCACCGCCATCGGCAGCAGCACGTGGCGGAAGGCCTGCCAGTGCGTGGCGCCGTCGACCTTGGCGTTCTCCTCGATCTCGGCGGGGATGGTCTCGAAGTAGCCCTTGATGGTCCAGATGTGCATCGCCACGCCGCCGAGGTAGGCCACCACGAGGCCGGCGTGCGTCTCGATGCCGAGCCACGGCACGCGCGAGCCGATGCCCTCGAAGATCGCGTACACCGCCACCAGCGCGACCGCCACCGGGAACACCTGCAGCACCAGCATGGCATTGAGGATCAGCGGCTTGCGCGCGAACGGCAGCCGCGCAAAGGCATAGGCCGCGGTGGTGCTGATGGCGACGATCAGCGCCGCCGAGATCGCGGCCACCTTGACGCTGTTCCACAGCCACAGCAGCACGGGGAACGGCGGCTCGGTGACGGTGCCGTCGGGGTGGCGCACCGGGATGCCGAGCGCGAGCTGCCAGTGCTCGAAGCTGATCTGCGTCGGGATGATGCTGCCGGTGGCGAAGTTGCCCGGCCGCAGGCTGATGCTGACGACGGCCAGCAGCGGGAACAGCGTGAAGGCCAGCAGCACCCACAGCGCGGCGTGCGCGGCCCACACGCGCCAGCGCTGGCTCCTGCCGGTGACGATGGGCATCGGGCGTCCCTCCTCAGTGTGGCCGGCGGCGGCGGCTCATCGCGTCTGCACCTTCTGCGTGAAGCGCAGCTGCACCAGCGCCATCGCCGCGACCATCAGGAAGATCAGCGTGGAGATCGCCGCCGCGAGGCCGAAGTTCTGGCCGCTGTCGGTGAAGGCGATGCGGTAGGTGTAGCTGACCAGGATGTCGGTCGTGCCCGCCGGCAGCTTGGTGTTCAGGAAGTCCGGCCGCCCGTCGGTGAGCAGGCTGATCAGCACGAAGTTGTTGAAGTTGAACGCGAAGGCGCTGATCAGCAGCGGCGTCAGCGGCTTGATCACCAGCGGCACGGTGATCTTCCAGAAGTTCACCCAGGGCGAGGCACCGGCGATGGCGCTGGCCTCGTACAGGTCGCCGGGGATGGCCTTCAGCAGGCCCGAGCACAGGATCATGATGTACGGGTAGCCGAGCCAGGTGTTGACGACGAGGATCATCGCCTTGGCCAGCAGCGGGTCGGCGAACCACGCCGGCCGCACGCCGAACAGCGCGTCGAGGATGGCGTTGATCTCGCCGAAGTTCTGGTTGAACAGTCCCTTCCACACCAGGATGCTGATGAAGCCCGGCACCGCGTAGGGCAGGAACAGCAGCGTGCGGTACAGCGTGCGGTGCTTCAGCTCCTGCCACTCGAGCAGCACCGCCAGCGACATGCCCAGCGCCGTGGCGAACAGCACCGTCAGGCCCGAGAACACCACCGTCCAGACGAAGATGCCGACGAAGGGCCCGCGGAAGTCGGCGTCGAGCAGCATGCGGCTGTAGTTGGCCCAGCCGATGCCCACCGTGAAGCCCGGCGACACGCGCTCCACTTCACCCGAGGGCAGCCGGGCCTCGAAGAAGCCCGTCTCGCGGTTGGGCGTGAAGGCCAGGCCGCTGCCCGCCTGCACCAGGGCGCCGTCGGCGCGGGCGGTCCACAGCGGTTCGATCGGGCCGTACTCGCGCAGGCCGGCGTAGCGCACCACGCTGCCGTCGGGCAGTTGCAGCACGAGGCGCTGCAGGCCCGCGCGCTGTGCCACGACCGTCCGCAGGTCGGCCGCCGGCGCCGCGGCCCGGCCGGGCTGCAGCACCACCGGCTGCGCCGGCGGCGCGGCGAGGTCGAGCGGAGGCGACACCAGCAGCTCGCCGCCGCCCTCGCCGGGGCCGAGCTGGATGCGGAACGCGCGACCGTCGGCGTGCAGCGTGAACGGCCGCGCCAGCGCCTCGTCGACGACGCTCTGCTCGAGCAGGTACTGGCGCGCGCGCGCCTCGTCCAGCAGGTTGCTCGACGAGTAGTTCGTGAAGCCGATCTGCACCGTGTAGACGAGCGGGAAGGCCACGAACAGCAGCATCCCCGCGACACCCGGGAACAGGTACTTCCAGGCCACGCTGGTGGCGGTGCCGTAGACCACCAGCGCCGCGGTGCCGAAGGTCATCACGCCCACCGCCAGCAGCGGTTCGCCGCCGGCCCACAGGCCGAACACCAGCCACAGCAGCGCCAGCGCGGCCAGCGCCGCGATGCCGCGGGTCAGCCAGGGCCGCCACGGCGGCGGGGCCGGCGGCCGCGCGCCGCGCAGGGACGGTGCGGCGGCCCTCATCGCGACTTCATCCGCGCGGCCGCGCCGGCCAGCGCCTCGGCCGGGGCCTGGCGGCCGTTGGTGATGGCCTCCAGCGCCGCGTCCACGGCAGGGAAGAAGCGGCCCATCTCCGGGATGTTCGGGATCGCCTCGCCGGCGCGCGCGTTGGCCATCGTGGCGGCGATCTTCGGGTCGGCGCTGAGCTCGGCGTAGTAGGCCTTGTTGGCCGGCACGCCCAGCGGCACGTCGGCGCCCACGACCTTCAGGTTCTCCACCTTCAGCAGGTGGTTCTCGAGGAACTCGCGCGCGATGTCCTTGACGCGGCTGGGCGCGGTGATCATGCAGCCGAGCACGCCGACGAAGGGCCTGGACGGCTTGCCGGCGATGGACGGCAGCGGCGCCACCGTGAAGTCGATGCCGACCTTGCGCACGTTGTCCCAGGCCCAGGGGCCGTTGATCATCATCGCGACCTGACCCTTGGCGAACGCGGCCTCCATCTCGCTGTAGCGCGCGCCGCGCGGCATGTGGCCGCCGGTGATCAGCCGCTCGAGCATGCGCGCGCCGGTGACGGCGCCGGGATGGTCGACGCCGACCACGCGCGGATCGAGCTCGCCCTTGTCGTTGCGGCCGAAGACGAAACCGCCCGGCCCGGCCAGCAGCGGCCAGGTGAAGAAGCTGTTGTTGTACGCCCACAGGATGGCGCCCTTGGCGGGGCCGCCCTGCGCCTTGAGCCGGCGGTCGATCTCGATGACCTCCTCGAAGCTCGTCGGCGGCTCGGGCACCAGGGCCCGGTTGACGATCAGGCCGATGGCCTCGATGGCGATCGGGTAGCCCCAGGTCTGGCCGCGCCAGCGGAACGCGGCCCAGGCCGACTCGTCGATCTCGTCGCGGATGCGGCGCGCGGGCCGCACCGGGACGATCAGGCCGCTCTTGGCCCACTCGCCGACGCGGTCGTGCGCCCAGCACATGATGTCGGGCCCCTTGCCGGCGGCGGCAGCGGCCTGGAACTTGTCGGTCGCGCCCTCCGGGTGCTGCACGACCACCGGCACGCCGCTCAGCGCCGTGAAGGCGTCGCCGACCTTCTGCAGGCCGTTGTATCCCTTGTCGCCGTTGATCCAGACGAGCAGGCGCGGCGCGCCCGGCGCGGCCAGGGTGGCCAGGGTGTCCTGGGTGGCCTTGGGCGTGCCCGCGCCCTGCGCGGCCGCGCCGGCGCAGGCGGCCGCGAGGCAGGCGGCGAGCAGGGCGCGCTCAGGCCGCATGCGCGGGGTGCCCGGAGGCCGCGGCAGGCGCAGTCGCCAGCCGCCGGAAGGCGAGGCCGCGGGCATCGAACAGGTGCGCCTTGGCGGCCGGCACGGCGAGCGTCAGCGCGTCGCCGCCGGCCAGGCGCAGGTCGGCATCGACCACGCAGGTCAGCACGTCGTCGAGTGCCGGGTGGGCGCAGTAGGCGTAGGTCATGCCGCCCAGGCTCTCGACGAAGGTCACCTGCGTGGCCAGCGTGTTGTCGCTGCCGCCGGCCTTGACGTGCTCGGGGCGCACGCCGAGCTTGACGGCCTCGCCCGGCCGGGCGCGCGCGGCATCGACGAGGCAGCGCACGCGCTCGCCGCTGCCCTTGACGGCAACGAGCGCGTGCTGCGCCGAGGCCTCGACCACGGTGGCGTCGAGCAGGTTCATCGACGGGCTGCCGATGAAGCCGGCGACGAACAGGTTGCAGGGGTGCTCGTACAGCTCGAGCGGTGCGCCCACCTGCTCGATGCGCCCGGCCTGCAGCACGACGATGCGGTCGGCCAGCGTCATCGCCTCGACCTGGTCGTGCGTGACGTAGACCATCGTCGTGCGGAACTGCTCGTGCAGCTTGGCGAACTCGTAGCGCATCTTCACGCGCAGCGCGGTGTCGAGGTTGGACAGCGGCTCGTCGAACAGGAACACCTCGGGCTGGCGCACGATGGCCCGCCCGATGGCCACGCGCTGCCGCTGGCCGCCCGACAGGTCCTTGGGCTTGCGCTCGAGCAGGTGCTCGATGTGGAGGACGCGCGCGGCCTGGGTCACCGCCTCGCGGATCTCGGCCGCCGGCACCTTCGCCAACTTGAGCCCGAAGGCCATGTTGTCGAACAGGTTCATGTGCGGGTACAGCGCGTAGCTCTGGAACACCATCGCGATGCCGCGCTCCGCGGGCGGCACGTCGTTGACGACGCGGCCGCCGATGGACAGCTCGCCCTCGGTGACGTCCTCCAGGCCGGCGATCGTGCGCAGCAGCGTGCTCTTGCCGCAGCCGCTCGGGCCGACGAAGACCATGAACTCGCCGTCGCGGATGTGCAGGTCGATCCCCTGGAGGATCTTCGCGTCGCCGAAGGCCTTGCCGACCCCGGACAGCTTCACTTCGGCCACAGCGATGTCTCCGGGACCTGCCGTCCCCGATGCTCTTGTAACGAATATACAGGCGCCCAGTGCGCCATCACAACCGGCGCGTTGCCGAACTCGCGGACGCAAACCCCGATGAATCAGAGACTTGGCATGACGTTCGGGAATCCACCATGTAGCATTACTACATGAGGTTGGGTACGGCCACGTGCATGACCGCGGGTATGGCCACGGTGTTGGCGCCGGGCCGGCGCGGGCCGTTCGGCGCCCACGCGGCCGACGGGGGCGTAAACCTCGCGCTGTGGTCGGAGCATGCCACCGCGATCGACTGGTGCCTGTTCGACGCCGATGGCATGCGCGAGGTCACGCGCCACCGCCTGCATCGCGGCAGCGACGGCGTCTTCCACGGCTTGCTGCCCGGCGCCGGCCCGGGGCTCGTCTACGGGCTGCGTGCCCACGGGCCGCACGCACCGCGCGAAGGGCACCGCTTCAACCCGGCCAAGCTGCTGCTGGACCCGTGGGCGCGCGAGATCGTCGGCCGCTTCGACTGGCGGCCGGAGCACCACGGCTACCACCTGGGCGCCTCGCCCTTCGACACGGTGGACACCGCCGACAACGCCGCCTGGGCGCTGAAGGCGCGCGTCGCGCCGCCCCGGCCCGCGGCGCCGTCCTCGGCGCGCCCCCGCCACGCGCCGGCCGCGCGCGTGCTGTACGAGGTGCACGTGCGCTCGTTCTCGATGCGCCACCCGGCGATCCCGCCCGCGCTGCGCGGCACCTATGCCGCGCTGGCGCACCCGGCGTCCATCGCCCACTTCCGGCACCTGGGCGTGACCACGCTGTCGCTGCTGCCGGTGCAGTACCGGCTGAGCGAGCCGATGATGCCGCCCGGGCTCGTCAACCACTGGGGCTACAACACGCTCGGCTTCTTCTGCCCCGACCCGCGCCTGGCCGCCGCGCCTGGCGACCCCACGGCGGTGGCCGACGAGTTCCGCGCCATGGTGGCGGCGCTGCACGCGGCCGGCCTCGAGGTGGTGCTGGACGTCGTCTACAACCACACGCCCGAGGGCAACCACTGCGGCCCGACGCTCGCCTTCCGCGGCCTGGACCAGCGCAGCTGGTACCGCGTGGCCGGCGACGGCACGCTGGTCGACTTCACGCACTGCGGCAACACGCTGAACGTCGCGCACCCGCGCGTGGCGCGCTTCGTCGTCGACAGTCTCGTGTTCTGGGCGCGCGAGATGGGCGTCGACGGCTTCCGCTTCGACCTCGCGCCGGTGCTCGGCCGCGGCGCCGACGGCGCGTTCTCGCGCGACGCGGCGTTCTTCGGCCTGCTGCGCGAGGAGCCCGCGCTCGGGGACGTCGTGCTGATCGCCGAGCCCTGGGACGGCGGCCCGCGCGGCTACCGCGTCGGCGGCTTCCCGCCGCCGTGGCTGGAGTGGAACGACCGCTTCCGCGACGCCGCGCGCGGTTTCTGGCTCGGTTGTCCCGGCCCGAACGGCCCCGTCACGCGGCGCGAGATGGCGGCGCGGCTGGCCGGCTCGCCCGACCTGTACGAGGCCGACGGCCGTCCGCCCACGAGCGGCGTCAACTTCGTGGCGGTGCACGACGGCTTCACGCTCGCCGACCTCGTGAGCTACGCCCGCAAGCGCAACCACGCCAACGGCGAGGGCAACCGCGACGGCCGCGACGACGAGCTGAGCGCCCACCTCGGCGCCTCGGACGCCGACGACGGCCCCACCGCCGACCCGGCGCTGCGCGCCACGCGCTCGGCCGTGCAGCGGGCGCTGCTGGCCACGCTGCTGCTGGCCCAGGGCACGCCGATGCTGCACGGCGGCGACGAGATCGGCCGCAGCCAGCAGGGCAACAACAACGCCTGGAACCAGGACAACGCCCTGTCGTGGCTCGACTGGACCGCGGCCGACGACGCGCTGGCGGGGTTCGTCGCCGCGCTGTCGGCGCTGCGACGCGAGGCGCCGTTCGCCCGGCCCGCAGCCTGGCACGGGGCGCGGCTGCGGGCGTTCGCCGTCGACGACGACGCCGCGGCGGCGCTGGCGCTGCGCAGTGCCGACGGCCGCTGGCTGCTGGCGCTGAACCCCGACGCCGCGCCGCGCCCGCTGCCGCCCGAGGCGCTGGACGGCGCCGACTGGGCCTGCCGGCTGGACACCGCCGTCGCGCCGGTCGTGCCCGCTGCGGGAGCCGAGGGAGGTTCGGCGCTCTCGGCGTCCGCAACGCCCGCAACACCCTCGGCACCCGATGCGCAGCCTCCGCTCGCACCGCTCGCCCCGCGCTCGCTGCGCCTGCTGCAGCGTCGCGGCTGACCCCGCCCGCCTTCTCGCCCCATGACTTTCGACCTCGGCATCCGCCGCTCCGGCATCGTCCTGCACCTGACGTCGCTGCCCGGGCCGCACGGCGTGGGCGATCTCGGCGCGGACGCGCGTCGCTTCGTCGACTGGCTGGCCGACTGCGGCCAGAGCCTGTGGCAGGTGCTGCCCTTCCACCCAGTCGGGCCCGGCCACTCGCCCTACCAGTGCCCCTCGGCCTTCGCCGGCTGCCCTTGGATGGTGGCGCTGCCGCCGCTGGTGCGTGCCGGCTGGCTCGATGCGGCGGCGCTCGACGACGTGCCGGCCTTCGACCCGCTGCGCGCCGACTACGAGCGCGCGATCCCCTGGCGCTGGGCGCGGCTGCAGCGCGCCGCGGCCGGCTTCTTTGCGCGTGCACGGCCGGCCGAGCGCCGGCGCTTCGAGGCCTGGTGCGAGGCCGAGCGCGGCTGGCTCGACGAGTGGACGCTGTACGCCGCGCTGAAGGACGCGCACGGCGGGGGCCCCTGGTGGGCCTGGGGCGAGGCGCTCGCGCGGCGCGACGCCGCGGCGCTGCGGCGCGCGCACGCGCGGCACGCCGGGCAGCGGCGCGTGCACGCCTTCGTGCAGTGGCAGTTCGACGAGCAGCTGCAGTCGCTGCGCGAGCACGCGCGCGAGCGCGGCGTGGCGCTGATGGGCGACGTGCCGATCTTCGTCGCCCACGACAGCGCCGACGTCTGGTCGCGCCCCGACCTGTACTTCATGGACGAGCGGCATGCGCTCACCGTCGTCGCCGGCGTGCCGCCCGACGGCTTCGGCCCCGACGGCCAGCGCTGGGGCAACCCGCTGTACCGCTGGGACCGCATGGCCGCCGAAGGCTACGGCTGGTGGGTGGCCCGGCTCGAGCGGGCGCTGGCGCAAGCCGACCTCGTGCGCATCGACCACTTCCGCGGCTTCGCCGGCTACTGGGAGGTGCCCGCCGCGTGCCCGACCGCGCGCGAGGGCCGCTGGGCGCCCGGCCCCGGCGCGCCGCTGTTCGAGGCCTTCCGCGCGGCGCTGGGCGAGTCGCTGCCGATCGTGGCCGAGGACCTGGGCACGATCACGCCCGACGTGATCGCGCTGCGCGACGGCTTCGGCCTGCCGGGCATGCGCATCGTGCAGGAGGGCTTCGGCGGCTGGGGCGACGGCAGCCCCGCGGCGTGTGCCGGCCACCCCTTCCTGCCGCACCACCACGTGGCGCACGCGCTGGCCTACAGCAGCACGCACGACAGCGACACCGCGCGCGGCTGGTGGGATGCGGCCCCGCCCGCCACGCGGGCCTTCGCGGCCGAGTACCTGGCCTGCGACGACGCCGAGCGGATCCACTGGGCGCTGATCCGGGCCACCAGCCAGAGCGTGGCGCGGCTGGCGCTGTTCCCGCTGCAGGACGTGCTGGGCCTGGACAGCGCGCACCGCATGAACCGCCCGGGCACCGCCGACGGCAACTGGCGCTGGCGCTTCGACTGGCCGATGCTGGGCAGCGACACCGCGACCTGGCTGGCGCGCATCACGACGGCGGCGGGGCGGGCGCGCTGAAGCCGCGCCGCGCCACCCCGTCACCGGGTCCGCGCGGCCGCGACCTCGAGCACCCGCACCGACAGCGGCCCCAGCGTCACGCGGGCCCGGCCCTGCGCATCGGCCCGGGCGGCCACCGCGCCGCCGGCCGGGTGGCGCGACAGCAGCCGCGCTCCCGGCGGCAGCCCCTCGACCTGCGCCTCGGCGGCCGCGTCGCCGAAGTTCACCAGCGTCACCGTGTGCTCGCGGGTCGCCGCCTGGCCGCGCAGCGCCGGCTCGTCGAGCCGGCGCTGCCACGCCGCCACCAGGCCCTGCGCGGAGCCTCGTTCGAAGCTGCCCCGCGCGATCGACGGATGCGCGTTGCGCAGGCCGATCATCGCCTTGTAGAAGTTGCGCAGCGAGCCCGGGTCGCGCCGCTGCGCCTCGACGTTGTGCGTGGCCACGTTGGGCGCCAGCGGGCGGAACGGCGTGCCGGTGGTGAAGCCGCCGGTGCGCGGGTCGGCGGTCCAGCTGCGCGGGCTGCGCAGCGGCAGGTCGCCGGGCAGCCCGGGCACGCCGGCCTGGCCGATCTCCTCGCCGTAGTAGACGAAGGGCGTGCCCGGCTGCAGCAGGTAGGTGGCCGCGGCCACGCGCATGCGGCGCTCGTCGCCGCCGAGCTGGTCCCACAGCCGGTCGCCGGCGAAGGCGTCGTGGTTGGACAGGAAGGTCGCCATCGTCGGGCTCGCGGTCTTCCAGTAGTCGGCCACGCGCTGCACCGACGCGGCCTTGCCGCGCGCCGCCTCGACGATGTGGTGCACGTAGCCGAAGGCGAAGGCGCCGCCGCAGACGGCAGGGTCGCCCCAGTCCTCGGGCCGGGCCGTGGCCTCGCACACCACCATGCGCCGCGGGTAGCTGCGCACGAGGTCGGCGAGGCGGCGCGTCAGCGCGCGGCTCTCGGGCTGGTCGTTCCAGTCGCGCCCGCTGTTCTCCACCAGGTGCGGCACGGCGTCGAGCCGGTAGCCGTCGAGGCCGCGGTCGAGCCAGAAGCGCAGGCTGTCCAGGTGGTACGCGAGCACCGGCGGGTGGCGGAAGTCGAAGTCGGGCATGTGCGGCCCGAAGGTGCCGTAGTAGAAGCCGCGCGCCTCGGGGCCGGTACGCGGCACCAGGCGCGCCGGGCCGTCCCAGCCCCAGGGCCGCGAGCCGGCGTGGTACCAGGGGTAGGCGCCCCAGATGTCCCAGCCCTCGGCGGGCGACGGCGCCTCGTCGCGCCACACGTACCAGCGGTGGTACGGGTTGGCGGGCCCCTCGAGCGCCTGCCGGAAGAACGGGTGCTCGGCGGCACTGTGGTTGATCACGTAGTCCATGATCACGCCAATGCCGCGCGCGTGCGCCTGGCGGATGAGTTCGTCGAAGTCGGCCAGCGTGCCGTACTCGGGGGCGATCGCGCGGTAGTCGGTGGTGGCGTAGCCGTGGTCGCCGTCGGCGTTGGCGGTGATGGGCATCAGCCAGATGCCGCGGATGCCGAGGTCCTTCAGGTCGTCCAGCGTCGAGGTCAGGCCGCGCAGGTCGCCGATGCCGTCGCCGTCGCTGTCCTTCCAGGCGCGGACGAAGATTTCCATGAACACGCCGCGGTCCCAGTGCGCGGGCGGGTGCGGGGCGGGCGGGGCGGCCTGCGCCGGGGGCAGGGCGCCGGCAAGGAGGCACGCGGCCAGACCGGCGAGACCGGCCAGGGCGGGAAGCAGGCGCAGGCGCATCGGCTCGGGCAAGAAGCAAGAGCCTCGGAATGTAGGCGAACTACATCGAGTCGGCCATGGGGCGACTTCCGGTACGCCGGCATCCCTTCCGCTGCGACGGGCAGCCGAGGGTCGTCCGATCGAGTCTGTAGTTTTCCTCCGCTAGCATCCAGGCCCGCCTGTCCTGTTTCCGTGGAGCCTGCGATGCGCCTGCCCGCCGCACCCATGTTGGCCGCCGTGCTGGCCTTGGCGCCCTGGGTGACCACGGCGTCCGCGGCGTCCCCGCCGACGCTCGCCGACTGCGCAGCCGGCCACGAGACCGTGCTGCACGCGGCGCCGCCGTCGGCCGACTCCGGCCACGCCCGGGCCGTCTGGCTGGACGGCGACACGCTACGCTGGCCCGGCGCCCCAGAGGGCGCGCGCTACCGGCTGTGGCACTCCGCGCGCGGTGCGATCGTCGCGGCGGCGGGCGCGCCGGTGCAGGGCGCCGACGGCGCGCTGGCGCTGCAGCCGCGGCCCCGGCCGCTCGCCGCGCCGTGGGCCGAGCGCGCGCGCTGGGTCGCGCCCGGCGCCACGCTGCAGCTGGCCGAGCCGGGCGCGCTGACTGCGCACCTGGGCTCGCAGCTGCTGCTGGTGCAGGAGGACGAGGCCGGCCGCGTCGTGCAGGCCACGCACACCCAGATCGGCGCCCTGCTCGACGCCCGCTTCCCGGCCGCAGCCGACCCGAAGGCCCTGCCCGCGCTCGGTGCCGCGCACGGCCCGCGCTCGACCACCGTGCGCGTCTGGGCGCCGACGGCGCAGCGCCTCGCGCTGTGCCTGCACGCGCCGGGGCAGGAGGCCGCGGCGCGGCTGGTGCCGATGCGCCGCGACGCCCGCACCGGTGTCTGGAGCGCGGCGCTCGCCGGCGACCGCTTCGGCCATACGTACACGCTGCTGGCCGACGTCGTCGTGCGCGGCCGCGGCCTGGTGCGCAACAAGGTCACCGACCCGTACTCGGCCAGCCTGACGGCCGACAGCCGCCGCAGCTGGATCGGCAGCCTCGACGACCCGCGCACGATGCCGCCGGGCTGGCGCACCCACGCCCGGCCCGGGCGCGTGGGCCACGCCGTGGACATGATGATCTACGAGCTGCACGTGCGCGACTTCTCGGTCGGCGACACCACCGTGCCGGCCGCCCACCGCGGCACCTACCTCGGCTTCACGCACGCCGGCAGCGC
>Ga0068877_10000325_pt1 | contig 40892 bp, 36 predicted proteins | sample NOAtaG_FD_66437 | JGI IMG/M metagenome (GOLD analysis project Ga0068877, IMG submission 66437) | Freshwater lake microbial communities from Lake Erie, under a cyanobacterial bloom - NOAA_Erie_Diel6S_1000h metaG | ecosystem: Environmental > Aquatic > Freshwater > Lake | place: USA: Ohio, Lake...
CGCTGCTTTGTTTCGTCTGCTGAGGACACTGAAATCGTTACGGTTTTAATTTCAGGCTCTCCAGACAGCCACTTCATTCATGAAGTCGGCGTAAAGCTGTTCAGGTGTTGAAGAGGTGTATGGGAATTCCATCGTACTGACATGCCGATGTGAAAGCCCTAAAGCGGAAATTATGGGCCCGCAATCGGCCAGGAAGCGACATTGCCGAGAAGGCTCAAAAGCGGTCGTTCAATTCTCAACGTGAAGCTAACCGGTGTGCAGCAACGGGCGGCGGCTGGGCCAGAATGAAATGAGGCCCGGGCGACAAACGCTGTTGCATGTCCGGTTGAGCGTAGGGTTAGGCTTTAGGCTCCCGGGGATTGATCTCCGCTGACCGGTGAAACCGATATGCCGCGTAGGCAAGCGCGATGACAAGTGCTGCGGGAATGTAGGCGATCCATATGAAGGCTCCGTCGCGGGCGGAGTACTGCGTCTGAACCCAAATCGCAAACGCGACGAGGAACGCATTCAAGCACCACAAGATGGGAACGACGTGCCCGGCCAAGCCGCGCTTCCAGAGCGCCGCCGCACAAACGACGGCACGTGGACCACCAAACCACAGGGCATTGACGCCGACTAGGACGGCGAATTCCTCCGCACGCAAGGGCTCGCCGGGTATTGCGATCAATCGGATATAGGCCTGCAAGGCCATGACGATCGGTACCGATAGAGCAATTGCGGTGTGTTGGAACCGGCGCATGGCAGGTGGCCAAACGTGTTGTATCAAGCAAATAAAGATTTGCTGCGGTAATACACGGCGGCACGTTCTCGGCGAACCCGTTGACCATCATTGACTCTCGCAGAAGCGAGCGCTTTTTCAACGCTGATAAAAATCCGGCAAGCCCTGCAAGCGCACCAACACCGAGCAATGCTATGGACTCGGCTACCTTCAGTCAATCCAGCCAGGAAAATGACCTTGGAATGTCCGCTGTGTCACGGTCTAAGCTTCCGCTCTGGGTCGAATCGCGAAATTCACGAATGTCCGCTTTCCGCCACGGCGATTTGGCATCCTTAGGTTTAAATGCGCCGTAGAGCATGGCAGCACTTTCGGCGTTCAAGCCATCAGCAACGCCGTCAGTTCATCCGGCGCGCTCATCATGGCGTTGTGGCCGGTCCTGATCTCTATATACCTCCATGCCGGGTCGGCTTTCAGGCGCTGCTTCAGCCCGTTGAAGTCGGAATAGAGGGGTTCCACGCAGTCGATATAGGTGCGCGGCAGCGCTGCGGCACCGCGGCCGGCGGCCAGGTTGGGCAGGCGCAAGTAGGACTGGTAGCAGCCATAGGGGTGCGGGCGCAGGCGCCGGTTGCCCCAGGCGATATCGGCCGGATCGGTCAGGCCGAACATTGCGGCATCCGGCGGTGGCATGAAGAGGCCGCCCGCCTTCTTCGCGGAAGCGTGGCGCGCCTCCGCTGCAGCGGGCAGGTTGAAGTCGCTCCAGCGGCTGCCGTCCACCGGTGCGAGCGCATCCAGGTACACCAGGCTTGCGATCTTGCCGCTGCCATCGAGCCGGTCGGCGGCGCCGGTGATGATGAGTCCGCCATAGGAGTGGCCCACCAGCACCACCTTCTCCAGCTCTTCGGTTTCGATATGGCTGACCACGTCATCCACATGGGTGTCGAGCGTGATCTGGCGCGAAAGCAGGTGGGCGTGCTCGCCCATGCCGGCCAGGGTTGGCGTGTGGACGTCGTGGCCCTTGGCGCGCAGCCGGCTGGCAACGCGCGACCAGCACCAGCCGCCGTGGTACGCGCCGTGGATCAGTACGAATGTGGTCATGCCCGGGTCTCCTCGATGAATGGTTGTGCGATGCCAAGCGCTTGTTGCCGGAAATGTTCGTTCAGGCAGTCGATGCGGGTGATGTCGGTAAAGCTGCGCAGCCAGGTGATCTGCCTCTTGGCCAATTGGCGCGTGGCGAAGATGCCGCGGTCGCGCAGTTCCTTGGCCGGCAGGCGCCCGTCCTGCATCTCCCATACCTGCCGGTAACCGACGCAGCGCATCGAAGGCAGGGCGGCCGCAAGCGCGGGGTAGCGCTCGCGCAGGTTGCGCACTTCCTCCACCAGGCCGGCGGCCAGCATGGCGTCGAAGCGCGCGGCGATGCGTTCATGCAGCACGGCGCGGTCGGAGGCGTCCAGCGCGATGCAGGCCATCTCGAAGGGCAAGGCGGCGGGCGCGGCATTGCGGTTGAGCAGTCGCGACATCGGCGTGCCGGTGATGCGGAAGATCTCCAGCGCGCGGCCGATGCGTTGTGCGTCGGTCGGCGCCAGGCGCGCGGCGGTCGGCGGGTCGATGCCGGCCAATTCGGCATGCATCGCCGGCCAGCCGCGGGCGGCGGCTTGTGCTTCCACCTCCGCGCGCACGGCGCTGTCGGCCTGCGGCAGGTCGTCCAGCCCCTCGCGCAGCGCCTTGAAGTACAGCATGGTGCCGCCGGTGATGATGGGTACGCGCCCGCGGGCCAGAATGTCGGTTGCGGCGGCCAGCGCGTCGGCACGAAAGCGTGCCGCCGAATAGCTCTCGGTCGGATCGATGATGTCGATCAGGTGGTGCGGCATGCCGTCGCGCTCTTCCAGCGTCGGCTTGGCGGTGCCGATGTCCATGCCGCGGTACACCAGCGCCGAATCCATCGACACCACCTCGCCGTCCAGCGCCTGCGCCAGTTCGATGGCCAGGCCGGTCTTGCCCGAGGCGGTGGGGCCGATGAGCGCGAGCGCGCGGGGCTTCTGCAAGGCGGATTGCGGGGCGCTAGCGGCCGCGCAGGAACAGCCGGTCCAGGTCGGCAAGCGCGAACTGGTACCAGGTGGGGCGGCCGTGGTTGCACTGGCCGCTCTTCTCGGTCTCTTCCATCTGGCGCAACAGGGCATCCATTTCCGCCAGCGAGAGGCGGCGGTTGGCGCGCACGGCCGCGTGGCAGGCCATGGTGGAGAGCAGTTCGTCGCGGTGGCGCGTGAGCACCTCGCCGGAGCCGAATTCCTGCAGTTCCTTCAGCACGTCGCGCGCCAGCGCCTTGGCATCGGTGTCGGCCAAAAGCGCCGGCACCGAGCGCACCGCCAGGCTGGTCTCGGAAAGCGGCGTGATCTCGAAACCCAGCCGGTCCAGCGCGTCCGCATAGTCGCCCGCGGTGGCCACCTCGATGCGTTCGGCGTTGAAGGCCACCGGGATCAAGAGCGGCTGGGCGGCGATGCGCTCGCCCTCGAGATCTTTCTTGAATGTTTCGTATAGGATGCGCTCGTGCGCCGCATGCATGTCCACCACCACCAGCCCGGCCCGGTTCTGCGCCAGGATGTAGATGCCGTGCAGTTGCGCCACCGCGTGGCCCAGCGGCATGTCGCCCTCCGGCAAGGGGGCCGGCAGGTACGAAGGGGCCGGCGCTTCCATCGCCCGGCTGGTCGCGCCGGCAGCTGAGAACATGGCGAAATAGGCCGCCTGCGATTGCGGCTGCCCGGCCGGCGGGGCGGCGCGGAACAGGCTCATCGGCGTAGGGGTGAACATGGCGGGCGGGCGCACCGCATCCGCGCCGCCATCGACGATCGCCGCCGGTGCGCCCGACGCGGCATTGGCCATCGGCACCGGCGCATCGGCGGCGCTGGCGGAAAGCGCCGCCGACACCGCCCGCATGACGAACTGGTGGATGCCCTGCGACTCGCGGAACCGCACCTCGGTCTTGGCCGGGTGCACGTTCACATCCACACCCGCAGGCGGCAGGGTGATGAAGAGCGCATAGGCCGGCTGGCGGTCGCCATGCAGCACGTCCGCGTAGGCGGCGCGCACCGCGTGCTGCAGCACCTTGTCGCGCACGAATCTGCCGTTGACGAAGAAGTACTGGGCGTCGCGCGAGGCGCGCGCCTGCGCCGGGTCGCCGATCATGCCGATGATGCCGATCGGCCCGGCCTGTGCCTCCACCATGCGCGCGCCGCGGGCGAACTCCTCGCCCAGCACATGGGTGATGCGCGCCTCGAGCGTCTCGGCCTTGAGGTGCTGCGCGACGCGGCCGTTGTGGGCGAGGGTGAAGCTCACCTCGGGGCGCGAGAGGGCGATGCGCCGCAAGGCCTCGCCGCAGTGGGCGAACTCGGTCGCTTCGCTTTTGAGGAACTTGCGCCGCGCCGGCACCTGGCCGAACAGTTCCGCCACTTCGATCACCGTGCCCGCGGCCAGGGCGGCGGGGGCGGGGTCGCGGTGGCCGCCGGCGAGCGCGAAGGCATGCGGTGCGCCGCGCGCACGGCTGGTGAGGGTCAGGTCGGCCACCGAGGCGATGGACGCCAGCGCCTCGCCGCGAAAACCCAGCGAGGCGACGTTTTCCAGCTCCTCCAGGGAGGCGATCTTGGAGGTGGCGTGGCGGGTCAGCGCGGGTGCCAGTTCATCCCTCGGGATGCCGTGGCCGTCATCGGCGATGCGCAGGCGCTTGACGCCGCCGGCATCGAGGCGGATGTCAATGGCGGTGGCGCCGGCGTCGAGGGCGTTTTCCAGCAGTTCCTTCAGGACCGAGGCCGGGCGTTCGACCACTTCGCCGGCGGCGATCTGGCTGATCAGGGTGTCGGGGAGCAGGCGGATCGGCCGCGCACCAGCGCCCTCAGGTACGGCATTCATCGCGAAATTATAGACCTCGGGTATCATGCGCCCGCCCTCGAAGGAACCCCATGGACCTGATCCTCGCGCTCATCGATTTCATCCTGCACATCGACGCCCACCTCGCGGAGCTGATCCGCGACTACGGGGCGTGGATCTACGGCATCCTGTTCGCCATCGTCTTCGTCGAGACGGGGCTGGTGATCATGCCCTTCCTGCCGGGCGACTCGCTGCTGTTCGTCGCCGGCGCCTTCGCCGCCAAGGGCGATATGGATGTCACCTCGGTGATCGTGCTTCTATCGGTCGCGGCGATTCTCGGCGACGCCCTCAACTATTCGGTCGGCCGCTATTTCGGCGACAAGGTGTTCGCCTGGGAGGACTCGCGCTGGTTCAACAAGCGCCTGTTCGACAAGACCCATGCGTTCTACGAAAGGCACGGCGGCAAGACCATCGTGATCGCGCGCTTTTTACCCTTCCTGCGCACCTTCGCGCCTTTCGTGGCGGGCGCCGCGCGCATGACCTACGCGCGTTTCGCGCTCTACAACGTGACGGGCGGCATTTTCTGGGTCGCCTCCCTCACCATCGCCGGATACCTGTTCGGCAACATTCCCTGGGTGAGCCAGAACCTGACCAAGATCATCATCGCGCTGATCGTCATTCCCGGCCTGCCGACGGTGTACGTGGTCGCGCGCGAGTGGTTGGCCAAGCGGCGCGCCGGGCGCGGCTAGGCGTCGCCCGGCGGCGCTGTGGCGGAAGGGCGACCGCAGGGTCGCCCCTCTTTTTCTTCTGATTTCGTGGCGGACGCCTACTTGCGTGCCAGCCCGATGGCGATGCGCAGGCCGTCGATCATCAAGTCGATTTCGCCGAGCGTCACATTCAGGGCCGGCATGAAGCGCAGCACCGCGGGGCGCGGCGAGTTGAGCAGCAGGCCGCGGTTGGTCCAGCCCGGCTGGTCGGCCAGGTTGTCGCGCGCCATCCCGACGACCTTGGCGCCGATCTCGGCCTTGAGTTCGATCGCGCGCAAGAGGCCCACGCCGCGCTCGTCGCCCAGGTCCAGCTCTTTCGACAAGGCGGTCAGGCGGCTTGCCAGGTGCGCGCCCGCCTCGACCACATGGGCCAGGAACGCCGGATTGGCCACCGCGCCCAGCACCGCGATACCCACCGCGCACATCAGCGGATTGCCGTTGTAGGTTCCGCCCTGGTCGCCGTGCTCGAACACCGCCACCGCTTCCTTGGCGAGCAGGGCGGCCAGCGGCACGCCGCCGCCGATGCCCTTGCCGAGCGTCATGATGTCGGGTTCCACGCCATAGTGCTGGTAGCCGAACAGGGTGCCCAAGCGGCCGACGCCGGTCTGCACTTCGTCGCAGATGAGCAGCAGCCTGTGCCTGTCGCACAACTCGCGCAGGCCGCGCATGAACTCCGGCGTGGCGGGGTTGACCCCGCCTTCACCCTGCACCGGCTCGAGCATGATGCCGACGGTCTTGTCGGTGATCAGCGCCTCCACCGAGGCCAGGTCGTTCAGCGTGGCTTTCGGGAAGCCCGGCACCTGCGGCGCGAACATGGTGTCCCAGCCCGGCTTGCCTGAGGCCGACATGGTGGCGATGGTGCGGCCGTGGAAGCTGCCCACCGTGGTGATGATCTCGTAGGCGCCGTTCTTGTTCTTCTTGCCCCATTTGCGCGCCAGCTTGATCGCGCCTTCGTTGGCCTCGGCCCCGGTGTTGGCGAAAAACACGCGCTGGAAGCAGGACTTGGAAGTCAGGAGCCTTGCCAGTTCGATGGCCGGCAGGTTGTAGAAGGCCGGGCTGGGCGTCACCAGGCGCGGTGCCTGCGCGGCCAGTGCCTCGGTGATCTCCTTCGGCGAGTGGCCCAGGGCGTTGACCGCCCAGCCCTGCACGAAATCCAGGTAGGTGCGGCCGTTGTGGTCGGTGAGCCACGAGCCGTGCCCTTCGGTGAAGACGAGTTCCGGCCGCGAGGTGATATCCATCAGGGCGGAGATGGGGAGATCCTTGAAGTTCATCGCATGTTCCTTTGGCAGATTGGGCGCAATGTTAAGACAAAAACAAAAAGCCGCGCTCTCGGGCGCGGCTTGCAGAACATTCCGGGGTGCCGGATCGTCATCGTCGCGCGCGCGCCTCTCGCAGAAGATGGCGACGTCGGACGATGCGTCCGGCCGGGGTGCACCGGGCGGACAGGTGATGCGGCATGATCGAGGTCGATGCGATAACCATGAATCGATTTTGCAAGCGATGCGGTAGCGCGTCAATCGAATGTTGTGGATGAACAACACGCGCACGTCGAGGCGCGGCCCATGCGTGTCATCTTGGGGCAGGGGCGCCCGGCTGCCACGGGCGCGGGCCGGCGTGCTAATTTCGCGCTGCCATGAACCAACGTCCGCAAGTTTCCGCTGCCGCCGGCCCGAGCCGCCTTGATTCCGAACCCTGGTACCTGCCGCTGGCCGACGAGGTCGAGGTCTTCGAGGCCGCCTATCACGCGCGCCTCCCGGTGTTGCTGAAGGGGCCGACCGGCTGCGGCAAGACGCGCTTCGTCGAACACATGGCCTGGCGCCTGTACCGCGCGGCCGAGACGCATCGCCGCGCCATCGCGGCGCCGCTGATCACGGTGGCATGCCACGAGGATCTTTCAGCGACCGACCTGGTGGGGCGCTACCTGCTTTCCGGCGACGCCACGGTCTGGCAGGACGGCCCGCTCACCCGCGCGGTGCGCGGCGGCGCCATCTGTTACCTCGACGAGGTGGTCGAGGCGCGCAAGGACACCACGGTGGTGATCCATTCGCTCACCGACCATCGTCGCGTGCTTCCCGTCGAGAAGACCGGGGAACTACTCGACGCCCATCCCGACTTCCTGCTGGTGATGTCCTACAACCCCGGCTACCAGAGCGTGGTCAAGGACCTGAAGCCCTCCACCCGGCAGCGCTTCGTGAGCCTGGAGTTCGACTATCCGGGCGTCGCGGTGGAAGCCGCCATCATCGCGCACGAGAGCGGTGTCGACGCGGCGCTGGCCGAACGCCTGGCGCGCATCGGCGAAAAAGTGCGCCACCTGCGCGAGCATGGCTTCGAGGATGGCGTCTCCACGCGCCTCCTGGTCTACGCCGGGCAACTCGCGGCCGGCGGCATCGCGCCGCGGCGCGCCTGCGAGGCCGCCATCGCCCGCGCGGTGACCGACGATGCCGAGGTGCAGCGCGCGGTGGCCGACATCGTCGACGTGCTGCTGCCTTGAAGTCATCGCCCGGCGGGCCTGCCGAATCGGCGCGCGTCGATTTCAGCGACGTCCAGCGGGTGCTGGCGCTGTTCGCGCAGGGGATCGCGGGGGCCCCGCTGCACCTCAAGCCCTTTGCGCATCCCGCGGCGGGCGGCCGCGCCGGCCGCATCTTCACCGACGGCGGCAGCATCCATCTGCCGGAGGCGATGGCGCATTTCGACAGCCGTGCCCACAACCGCGGCGCCTATCGGGTGGCCCTCCTGCACCAGATCGGCTACCTGCGTTGCGGCACCTTCACCTTCAGCCTCGCGGAGGCGGCGCGGCGCATGGCGCTTCCCGCTGCGCGGCCGGCCGCCGCCAGCGCCCCGCATGTATTGCGCCTCGCGCAGGCGCACCGCGTGCCGGATCTCGAGCGGTTTTTCGATCTCGGCGCGCGCCCGGCGTGGTTGCGGCGCGTCTTCGTCACCCTGGAAGACCTGCGCATCGACACGCTGCTGCGGCGGCGTTATCCCGGCGCGCGCGCCGACCTCGAGCGCGCCCTTGCGCATGCGCTTGTCGGCCGCAGGCCCGTGGATGCGCGGCGTCCCGCGGCCGCCCTGCTCGAGGCGCTGGTGCGCTATTCGCTGGGCGCCAAGGCCGCGGTCCTGCAGGCGGCCGATGCCTCCGGGCGTGTGACGCAGATTCTCGCGCAGGCCGCCGCGGTCGAGCGCCCCGGTGCCACGGTCTACGACAGCGCGCACGCCGCCCTGGCGATATACGACCTGCTCGAGGCGGCGGCGCGGCGCGCACGGCCGCCGGGCGCCACGGCCCCGCCTGCGGCGCCGGCCGGCGCCGCGGACCTGCCGGCCCCGGCGGGCCTACAGGAGCAGGGCGGCGGAACGCCCGACGAACAGCGCGACGGCCCGGCCGAGCCGGCCGATGGGGACTGCGAGGGGCCGGGCGTGGATTTCCGCGGCGAACTCCTGCCAGGGCTGGTGCACCGCAATCTCGGCGGCGGCGCGCCCGGTGTCGCGCTCGAGGGTCTGGACACCGCTGCGTTGCAGGCGTGGGTGGGCGAGCCGCCCGATGCGGCGGTCGGCGCGGGCGCCGGTGGCGATCGCGTGCCCGGCGCGCACCGGGCGCGCGCCGAGGGTCCGCGCAGCTTTCTCTACGACGAGTGGGACTACAGGCGCCAGGCCTATGTCGCGGCCTGGTGCCGGCTCTACGAGCAGCGCCTGCGCGGGCATGACTTCGGTTTCATCGAACAGGTGCGGCGGCGTCACGCGCAACTGGCGCAGCAGGTCAAGCGCCAGTTCGGGCGCATCCGCGCGGAGGCCTGGCAGCGCACCCACCATGCCAGCGATGGCGACGAACTCGGGCTCGACGCCATGATCGAGGCGGTCATCGACCGCCGCGCCGGTCATGCCAGCGACGAGCACCTTTATGTGCGGCGCGACCGCGCGCGGCGCGACGTGGCGGCGGCCTTCCTGGTGGACATGAGCGCCTCGACCGACTTCCCGGTGCCGGACCCGGCGGACGCCCGGGACGACGCGGCGCAGCCGGCCGACCACGATCCCTTCCTGTGGGGGCGCATGGGCGGGCCGGTCGATTTGCCGTCGCCGGGCAGGCGGCGCCGCGTGATCGACGTGGCCAAGGAATCGCTGGCCCTGATGTGCGATGCCCTGCGCACGCTGGGCGACGCGCACGCGGTGTACGGATTTTCCGGGGAGGGACGCGACAACGTCGAGTTCCATGTGGCGCGCGATTTCGGCGACGCCTATTCCGCGCGGGCCTGGGCGGCGCTGGCGGCGATGGAACCGAAACGCTCCACCCGCATGGGGCCGGCGATCCGCCATGCGGCGGCCAAGCTGGCGCGCCAGCCGGAGGCCGTCAAGGTGCTCATGGTGGTGTCGGACGGCTATCCGCAGGACAGCGACTACGGCCCCGACCGGCGCGACGAGGAATACGGCATCCAGGACACCGCGCGCGCCCTGCGCGAGGCGGCCGACGCCGGCATCTCCACCTTTTGCGTGACGATCGATCCGGCCGGCCATGACTACCTGCAGCGCATGTGCGAGCGCGACCGCTACATGGTGATCGACGATGTCGCCGCGCTACCGGGCGCGCTGACCAAGATCTACCGCGCGCTCACCGCCTGAGGCGGTGGCGCCGTCCGTGCGGCGGGCGGGCTCAGATCTCGACCTGGGTGCCGAGTTCGACCACCCGGTTGGCCGGGATGCGGAAGAAGTCCGAGGCGCGCGCGCCGTTCTTGTACATCCACACGAACAGGTATTCGCGCCACAGCGCCATGCCGGGCATGTCGGTGGGAATGACGTTCTCGCGCGACAGGAAGTAGGAGGTGAGCATGGGTTCCACATGCATGCCGCGCATCTCGCAGCTCTTGAGGATGGCTTCGACGTCCACGTCTTCCTGGTAGCCCACATGCGCGACCACCTGCACGAAACCGGCGTCGAGCAGATCGACCTCGAGTTTCTTGTCCGCGGCCACCCGCGGCACCTCCTCGGTCCTGATCGTCAGCAGCACCACCTGCTCGTGCAGCACCTGGTTGTGCTTGAGGTTGTGCAGCAGCGCATGCGGCAGGATGTTGGGGGTGGTGGTCATGAACACGGCCGTGCCCATGGCGCGGTGCGGCGGGGCGATGGCCACGCTTTCGATGAAGGGAATGAGCGGCAGGGAATCCTCGGAAAGCCTGCGCGCCACCAGCGCGCGGCCTTTCTTCCAGGTGACCAGCAGCAGGTAGATCATCATGCCCATGAGCGCCGGGAACCAGCCGCCATCGGGGATCTTGAGCAGGTTGGAGGACAGGAAGCCGGAGTCGATCACCAGCAGACCCAGGATCATCGGCATGTAGGCCCAGGGCTTCCATTTCCAGATGCGCACCGCGACGATGGACACCATGATCGAGGTGACCACCATGGTGCCGGCGACGGCGATGCCGTAGGCCGCCGCCATGTTGCTGGAGGTCCTGAACACCAGCACCAGCACCACCACCATGGTGAACACCGCCCAGTTGATGAAGGGCACGTAGACCTGGCCCTTTTCGGTGGCCGAGGTGTAGAGCACCCGCATGCGCGGCGTGTAGCCCAGCTTCATGGCCTGGGCGGTCAGCGAGAACGCCCCCGAGATGGTGGCCTGCGAGGCGATCACCGTGGCCGCGGTGGCCAGGAACACCATCGGTATGCGCCCCCATTCCGGTACCGCCAGGTAGAACGGGTTCTGGATCGCGGCGGGGTTCGCGATGAGCAGCGCGCCCTGGCCGAAGTAGCACAGGATCAGCGCGGGGAACACCGCGATGAACCAGGCCAGGCGGATCGGCTTCTTGCCGAAGTGCCCCATGTCCGCATAGAGCGCCTCGACCCCGGTGACGGCCAGGAATACCGAACCCAGCAGGATGAAGCTCTTGAACGGGTCGCTGACGATGAAGGCGATCGCGTAGGTGGGGGAAAGCGCGACCAGCACGCCCGGGTGCTGCACGATCTGGTACACGCCCACGGCGGCCAGCGAGGAGAACCACAGGACGGTGACCGGTCCGAAGAACCTGCCGACCTTGCCGGTTCCCAGCTTTTGCGCGAAGAACAGGAGGAACAGGATGGAAAGCGAGATCGGCAGCACGTAGTGCGCGAAGGCCGGCGACACCACCTCCAGGCCTTCGACGGCGGAAATCACCGAGATGGCCGGCGTCACCACGCTGTCGCCGTAGAACAGCGAGGCCCCGATCAGGCACAGGGTGACGATGGCGAGGCGCCGCCGCGAGTTCGCCGGCAGGCCCTTGCCTGCGAGCGACATGATGGAGAGCATGCCGCCCTCGCCATGGTTGTCGGCGCGCATGACGATCATGGCGTACTTCACCGTCACCACCAGCATCAGGGTCCAGACGATCAGCGACAGGACGCCGTAGACGGACGCCTCGGTCAGGGGGATGCCGTGGGCCGGGCTCATGCCCTCCTTCAGCGCGTAGAGCGGGCTGGTGCCGATATCGCCGAACACCACGCCGAGCGCCGCGATGGTGAGCGCCGGGACGGATTGCTGCTGAGCTTCCTGCCCCGCCCCTGAAGATGCAGTTGCTGCCGTCGTCACTGGATGTATCCCGTCGTTGGGCTGCCTTGCGCCCGGCCGGATTGCAAAACCCCGCGGACGCCTGGCGATTTGAAACGGTGCCGTTTGTACTCTCTTTTGTTGCGTCGCACAATGTTCTGCATCAGAATGGCATTTTGCCAGACCCGCGGGCCCTGCCGGCGCGGCAGGCGCATGCGACCGGCGCGCGCCCGCACTGACCGGAATCGGCGCTCCGCGGGTATGCGGCCGCAACCGTGGCGCCAGCCCGTCCGCTTTCCCATCCACCAGCCGCAGGCTTGCCCGCCATGTCCATCCGACTGCCCACCTACTTCATCTCCCACGGCGGGGGCCCCTGGCCCTGGATGCCGGAGGCGCAGGCCACATACCGCAACCTGGCGGCCTCGCTGGCCGCCATGCCGGGCGAACTGGGCATGGCGCCCGCAGCCCTTTTGGTGATCACCGCCCATTGGGAGGAACCGGATTTCGCCGTGCAGGCCCATCCGCAGCCGCCCATGATGTACGACTACTACGGCTTTCCGCCGCATACCTACCAGGTCAGCTACCCGGCCCCGGGTTCGCCCGCGCTGGCCGAACGGGTGCGCGGGCTGATCGCCGCCACGGGCCTGGCCGCGCACCTGGACGGCGCGCGCGGATTCGACCATGGCACCTTCACACCGCTGGCGGTGATGTTTCCGCGGGCCGACGTGCCGGTGGTGCAGTTATCGCTGCGCGAGGATTTCGACCCGGCGGCCCATATCGCGCTCGGGCGCGCGCTGGCCCCGCTGCGCGACGAGGGCGTCCTGATCATCGGCAGCGGCCTGTCATACCACAACCTGCGCGCCATGGGCCCGGCGGCGCGCGCGCCGTCGAGACAGTTCGACCGCTGGCTGGGCATGGCGCTGGCGGCCGACCCGCCCGAGCGCGAACGCAGCCTGCTGCAATGGGAAACGGCGCCGGCGGCGCGCCTGGCCCACCCGCGCGAGGAGCACCTGCTGCCCCTGATGGTGGCCGTGGGCGCGGCCCGTGACGAGCCCGCCGTGCGCGTTTATGCCGAAGACGATTTCTTCGGCGGCGTCACGGTGTCGAGCTATCGTTTCGATGCGGCCGCCGCGGCGTGAGGTGGGTGTGCCGGCGGCGCGGCGCTGCGGAGGGTGCCCGCCTTACAGCGAGGCCATGCGCGACTTGGCCAGCGGCGGATTCTTGGCGAAGTAGGTCTTGATGCCCTTGAGGATGGAGGAGGCGATCTTGTCCTGATACGTCTCGTCGAGCAGGCGCTTTTCCTCGTCGGGATTGCTGATGAAGGCGGTTTCCACGAGGATGGACGGGATGTCCGGCGCCTTCAGCACCGCGAAGCCGGCCTGCTCCACGCTGGCCTTGTGCAGGTCGTTGATGTTGCCCAGTTCGGCCAGCACGGCACGGCCGAGCTTGAGGCTGTCGTTGATCTGTGCGGTGGTGGAGAGGTCCAGCAGCACGCGTGCGAGGTCGCGGTCATGGGTGCCGAGGTTCACCCCGCCGATCAGGTCGGCGTCGTTTTCCTTCTTGGCCAGCCAGCCGGCTGCGCTCGAGGTGGCGCCGCGCTCGGAAAGGGCGAACACCGACGAGCCCCGGGCGGTGGGCTTGACCCAGGCGTCGGCATGGATGGAGACGAACAGGTCGGCTTCCACCTTGCGGGCCTTCTGCACCCGCACGCCGAGCGGCACGAAGTAGTCGGAGTCGCGCGTGAGCATGGTGCGCATGTTGGGCTCGGCGTCGATCTTGGCCTTGAGGCGCTTGGCTACCGCGAGGGTGACGTTCTTCTCGTAGGTGCCGCGCCGCCCCACCGCACCCGGATCCTCGCCGCCGTGGCCGGGGTCGAGCGCAACGGTGATCATGCGCGTGACCTGCGCCCGGCCGGGCCGGGCTTCCGCCCTGGCCGGCTCGGCTTTCGGGTTGTCCGGCTTCGACACCTCGCCGCGGCCGGACTTGTCGTCGCCCTGGTCGGCGCGCTCGTCGCGACGCTCGGACCGGTCGCCCGCCTTCGCATCGGGCGCCTGCCTGCCCTCGCGCGGCACCATGTCGGCGGGCAGCGCCTGCTTGTCCATGAGCGCCAGGAGCGGGTCGGGCGGGTTGGTCGGGTACAGGTCCAGCACCAACCGGTGGCCGTATTCGCCCACCGGTTTGAGGGCGAACACCTGCGGGTTGATCTCCTGCTTGAGGTCGAACACCAGGCGCACCACGCGCTGCTTGAACTGCCCTGCGCGCACGCTGCCGATGTACGGGTCGTTGGGGGTGATCTTGGAGACGATGTCCTTCAACTTGCCGGACAGATCGAGGTCCTCGATGTCGACCACCAGCCGGTCCGGCCCCTTGAGCACCTGGTGCGCATAGCGCAGCGGCGCGTCCAGTTCGAGGGTCACGCGTGTGTAGTCGCGCGCCGGCCACACGCGCACCGCGATGATGCTGGTGGACTGCGCGAACAGCGGAGAGGCCACGGCCAGCAGCAGGCTGCCGGAGGTGGCACGCAGGAAATCGCGCCGCGCTTGCGGAAAGGGTTGCCCGCGCCCCGGCTCGTCGCCCGACGCTGCGTTGTGCTGCTCTACGGTGTGGGGCGCTCCGCGCGCAATGCGTTCAGACATCGTTCCCCGCTGCCACTCAAACCTTCCAGTTCGACGCTGCGCGATTGCCCGCCCGCGCCGCCTGCAAACCTGAACCGCAGTCTCACATCAGCCTCGGGCAACACCCCCGCGGCCTGTTCGGGCCATTCGACGAGGCAAACCGAGGCCTCGTTAAAGTGCTCGTCCAGCCCCGCATCGTACCACTCAGCTGGATCATTGAATCTATAAAAATCAAAGTGATACAGAATATACCCAGAAAACACGTAAATTTCAACCAGCGTGTAGGTCGGGCTTTTCACCGCCCCCGCGTGGCCGAGGGCGCGCAGCAGGCCGCGGGTGAAGGTGGTCTTGCCCGTGCCGAGGTCCCCCTCGAGGTACACCTTGAGGCCGGGGCGCAAATGCGGGGCCAGGGCTGCGCCCAGGGCCTCGGTGGCGGCGGCATCCGGCAGGGCGACGGTAAGATGGGACGATGACATCAGCGGACCTGCCCGAAGCGCAGGGCGATGAGGCCCTCGCGGACCTCACAGCCCTCAAGGACCTCACCGCCCTCAAGGGGCGCATCCGCGCGCGCGGCCTGGCGCTGGGTTTCGATGCGATCGGCTTCGCGGGCATCGACCTCGCGGCGGCGGAGGCAGGGCTGGCGGCATGGCTGGCGGCGGGATTTCACGGTGAAATGGATTATATGAGCCGGCATGGCGCCACCCGCGCGCGGCCGGCTGAACTGGTGCCCGGCACGGCCTCGGTGATCACCGCGCGCATGAATTATCTGGCGGCGGACCCCGTGGCGGCGGAGCGCCGCTTGGCCGAGCCCGGGGCTGCCGTAGTTTCGCTCTACGCCCATGGCCGGGACTACCATAAGGTGATGCGCGCGCGCTTGCAGAAGCTCGCCACCGCCATCGAATCCGAAGTGGGCGCTCACGGCTACCGGGTGTTCACCGACTCCGCCCCGGTGATGGAGGTCGCGCTCGCCGAGCGCTCGGGCATCGGCTGGCGCGGCAAGCACACCCTGCTGCTGTCGCGCGAGGCGGGGTCGTTCTTTTTCCTGGGGGAGATCTACACCAGCCTCGCGCTGCCGCCCGACGCCCCGGTCGATGCGCATTGCGGCACCTGTTTCGCCTGCAGTACGGCGTGCCCTACCGGCGCCATTACCGCGCCTTACCGGCTGGATGCGCGGCGCTGCATTTCATACCTCACGATTGAGCTCGAGGGTGCCATCCCGCTCGAGGTTCGCCCGCTGATCGGCAACCGCATCTACGGATGCGACGATTGCCAGCTGGCCTGCCCGTGGAACAAGTTCGCGCAACGCGCCGCCGAGCCCGACTTCGCGCGGGTTCGCCACGGCCTGGACGATGCCACCCTGGTGGAGCTGTTCGGCTGGACCGAGGACGATTTCGCGCGCCGCATGGAAGGCAGCGCGATCCGCCGCATCGGCTATGCCAAGTGGGCATCCAACATCGCCATCGCCCTGGGCAACTGCCGGCGCTCCCCGGACGCCGCGGCGGCGGCGCGGGCCACCACCGCGCTGCGGGCGCGGCTTGGCGACCCGCGGCCGATCGTGCGGGACGCGGTGGCCTGGGCGCTGGCGCCCGACTGAGGCGGCCCGTCCGCAAGCGCTGGTGCGGCGCGTATTGACACCCGGCGCCGCTGCATGCCATGATCGTCAGTACCCTAACTGTTTGCGCGCGCCTTGGCTCCGGGCCGCGCGGATAAGCCGTAACACTCCCACTGCTCATGCGCTATCCCGACGACACCGCCGGAACCCGCGCGCAGCGCGCCGCGGTGGCGCGCTCGCGCGGGGCGACCCATCCGCCCGGCCACATCATCTGGGACCGGCCGGGGTACCTGGTCCGGCGGCTGCACCAGATCCATGTGGCCATGTTCCTGGGCAGGGTCGCTGAAGGCAAGGTGACGCCGATCCAGTACGGCCTGCTGTCCATCCTGGTGCGGCGGCCCAACATCGACCAGCTCACTATCGGCGAGGAACTGGGCCTTGACCGTGCCAACGTGGCCGACATCCTCAAGCGGCTCGAGGCGCGCAAGCTGGTCGCCCGCGTGGTCGACCCGGGAAACCGCCGCCGCAAGCTGTGCCTGGCGACCGCCCGCGGCGCCGAGCTGGTGCGCCGGCATCATGCCGACATGCAGGCTTCGCAGGCGCAGCTGCTGGCGCCGCTTGCGCCCGCCGAGCGCGAGGTCTTCATGGCCCTGCTGTCGCGGCTGGTGGAACGCAACAACGCCAGCGGCCGCACTTCGCTCTCGGACCGGCCCGAGGCCGCCGTCCCTCCCACGCGGGCGGCGGCGCCGCGCGGGCGGAGCGCCGAACACTGAGCACCCGGTTCCGGGCATCGCGCCGGGCCGCCCTTCCAATCGTTCGTATACCAACCATCCCCCCAACCATCCGACCCGGAGTCAAACCATGGCCGATCTCTCCCTCGAATTCTGCGGCATCAAATTCAAGCACCCAATCATCATCGCCTCGCTGGAGACCACCAACAGCCCGGAGGTGATCCGCGAGTGCGTCGACGCCGGCGCGGCCGGCATGATCGTCAAGACCCTGACCGATATCGAGGACATGGCGCGCCTGACCGAGAACTCCAAGTACGCCATCCTCAACGAGAAGAACGAGCTGATCAAAGGCAAGGTCAACAAGAACTACGTGTTCTACAGCCGCTCAGGCTATTCGAGCACGGCCTTGCGTGAATGGATGCCCTATCTGAAGGAGCTCAACAAGTACGCGCAGGACCATGGCTCCCACCTCATCGGCAGCGCCGGCGGCAAGACCGTGCAGAGCTGGGTGGACATCTGCCGCACCATCGAGGACTGCGGCCTGCCGATGGTGGAACTCAATTTCGGCTGCCCGCATCCGGCCATGATGCCCGGCGTGCATGGGGGCTCGATGATCGGCCAGGAGCCCGACGTCGCGCGCGAGGTCACCGCGCGGGTGTGCGAGGCGGTGAAGATCCCGGTGGTGGTGAAGCTCACGCCCGACCAGTCGCGCGTGCTCGACGTGGCGCGCGCGGTCAAGGAGGCCGGCGCCGCGGCGGTGACGGCCACCAACCGCTACACCGGCTTCTCGGTGGACATCGAGACCGGCCAGCCGCGGCTGGGCGGGCCGGCCGGTATCGGCGGGGTGTGGGCCAAGCCGCTCTCGCTGCGCTGGGTGCATCGCATCTATACCGAACTGGGCATGCCCGTCACCGGCTCGAACGGCATCTACGACCATCGCGACATCGTCGAGTTCATCATGACCGGCGCGCCGCTGGTGCAGGTCGGCTCGGTGCTGATGTTGAAGGGCATCAAGTACCTGCCCTCGATGATCTCGGGGCTTGAGGAGTTCATGGACAAGCACGGCTATCCGGACATCGCCTCGATGACCGGCATCGCCTCGAAGCGCTCGGTCAAGGACTACGGCGACCAGTTCAGGAAGCCGCGCATGCACAGCGAGATCACCCGCGATGCCTGCAAGAATCCCAGCTGCACCATCTGCATCCAGACCTGCTTCTACGACGCGCTGGCGCAAGGCGTGGGCAAGGTCGACACGCTGCATGCGAACTGCATCGGCTGCGAGATGTGCACCCAGACCTGCCCGTTCGGCGCCACCGGCATGCACACCACCACCGAGGAGGCGCGTCAGGTGCAGAGCTTCTTCCAGATCCCGCCCGAGGTGTTCGAGAAGGGCAAGTTCGAAAAGGGCTTCGACCGCGGCATCAAGCTTTCCAAGGTCAAGGGCTGAGCGGTCCGGTCCATGGCAGCCGACGTCAACTATCGTTTCGCCTTCGACATCGGCGGCACCTTCACCGACCTGGTGCTGCTGGGCGACGAGGGCACGGTGTTCACCGGCAAGGTGCTCTCCGACCACGCCGACGTGGTGGCGCCCATCCGGGCCGGGCTGGCGCGCATGCTCGCGGAGCATGGCATCGCGCTGCGGCAGGTCGGCGAGGTGGTGGCCGGCGCCACCACCGCTGTGACCAACCTGGTGATCGAGCGCCGCGGCGCGGTCACCGCCCTGATCGCCACGGCGGGTTTTCGCGATGTCATCGAGATCGCGCGCGAACTGCGTTACGACCTCTACGACCTCACCGCGCCGGGCCCCGATCCGGTGATCCCGCGCCACCTGCGCTTCGAGGTCGATGAGCGGGTGGACGCGTCCGGCCGGGTGGTCAAGGCCCCCGACGATGCCGACATCGAGCGCGCGGTCCGCGCGGCGGCGGCCGGCGGCGCGCGTGCGATCGCGGTGTGCTTCCTGCACAGCTTTTCCAATCCGGCGCACGAGGAGCGCGTCAAGGCGGTGGCATCGCGCGTCGCGCCGGAGATCGCGGTGTCGCTTTCCTCAGAAGTGCTGGGCGAACTGCGCGAATACGAGCGCACGATGGCCACGGTGCTCAATGCGTACGTGATGCCGATGGTGGGCAGCTACCTCGGTGCCATCGAGGACGGACTCAAGTCGATGGGCATCAACGCGACCCTGCGCATCATGCAGTCCAACGGCGGGGTGATCTCGCGCGAATTCGGCGAACGCATGCCCATCCGCATGCTCGAATCCGGCCCGGCGGCAGGCGCGCTGGGCGCCGCCCACGCGGCGCGCCAGGCCGACATGCCGGACGTGATCGCCTTCGACATGGGCGGCACCACCGCCAAGGCCTGCCTTGTCACCGACGGCAAGCCGTCGGTGACCACCGAATTCGAAGCTGCGCGGCTGCAGCGTTTCAAGAAAGGCAGTGGCCTGCCGGTGCGCCTGCCGACGGTCGACTTGATCGAGATCGGCGCCGGCGGCGGCAGCATCGCGCATGTGGATGTCACCGGCCTGCTCAAGGTTGGCCCGCAGAGCGCCGGCTCGAGCCCCGGGCCGGCCTGCTACGGCCTCGGCGGCACGCTGCCCACCGTCACCGACGCGGCGCTTCTGATGGGCTACCTCGACCGCGACGGCAACCTCTCGGGCGCGGTGAAGATGCGCGCCGATCTGGCCGAGCGTGCCATCGAGGAACATATCGCCAGGCCGCTGGGCCTGACGGTGATGGAGGCGGCCAACGGTATCCATCGCATCGTCTGCGAGCACATGGCCGCGGCCGCCAAGATCCACGCAGTGGAAAACGGGCGCGATGTGCGCCGCTACACCCTCCTCGCGTTCGGCGGTGCCGGACCGATCCACGCGCGCGAGGTGGCGCGCCGCACCGGAGTGCGCGAGATTCTCGTGCCGGCCAACGCGGGCGTGTTTTCCGCCTTCGGCCTGCTGGTCGCGCCGATGAAGGTGGACATGGTGCGTACCCGCTTCACCCGCCTGGCCGGGTTCGACTGGGCGGCCATCGAGGCGCTGCTGGCAGGCATGGAGGACGCTCTGCGCGCCGAGTTGTCGTCGGCCGGCGTGGCGCGCAGCGATATCCGCTTTCGGCGCGCCGCGGACATGCGCTATGTGGGCCAGGGCTTCGAGGTGGAAACCGAGCTGCCGGCGCATCTGCAGGCGGGTCAGGAGGCCGAACTGGCGGCGCGCTTCAACGCTGCCTACGCGGCGCGCTTCGGCAAGCACCTGGAAAACCAGCGCGTCGAGGTCGTGAACTGGCGGGTCGAAGGGTGGGCGGCGGCGCCGGCCGCGCCGCGCGCGCCCGCCACCGGCGCCGCGGGCGCAGGCCCCGGGGCCGCGAAGACCCGGCCGGCCTTTTTCCCGGACGCCAACGCCTTCATCGACACGCCGGTGCTGGCCGAAGCCGCGCTGGCCCCCGGCGCAATCCATGCCGGGCCGGCGCTGGTCGAGCAGGCCGGTTCCACCGTGGTGGTGGGGCCGGGCGACAGCTTCGGGCTGGATGCGTTCGGCAACCTGCGCATCACCCTTGGTGCGCGCCAGAGTCACGCGGCCTGAAGGCGGAGAGACCCATGAACCCGATCGACCTTGAAATCTACTGGAACCGCCTGATCGCCATCACCGACGAGGCCGGGGCGACGCTCAAGCGCACCTCCTTTTCCACCGTGGTGCGCGAGTCCAACGACTTCGCCTGCGTGCTGCTCGACACCCAGGCGCGCCTGGTGGCGCAATCCTCGCTCTCCATTCCCGGCTTCATCGGCACGGCGCCGCTGTCGCTGGCGGGCATGCTCAAGGTGTTTCCCCGGGAGACCCTCAAGCCCGGCGACATCCTGTTCACCAACGACCCCTGGGTCGGCACCGGCCACCTGCCCGATGCCACCATGGCCGCGCCCATCTTCGCCCACGGCAAGCTGGTGGCCTTCGCCATCGCGGTGGCGCACCTGTCGGATGTGGGCGGGCGGCAATGGTCGGCCGACGCCAATGAACTCTACGAGGAGGGCCTGCGCTTCCCGGTGATCAAGCTGGCCGAGGAAGGCCGCTTCAACCCGCTCGTCATGCAGCTGCTGGAGGCCAACACCCGCCTGCCCCAGCAGGTCAAGGGCGACATCGAAGCGCAGGTCGGCGCGCTGGCGGTGGCCGAGCGCCGCCTGGTGGACATGCTGGCCGAGTATGGCCTGGCGGGCATCGACGAGATCGCGGCGGCCATCTTCAAGGCTTCCGAGGAGGCGGCCCTGCGCGAGCTGCGGCGCATCCCGCCCGGCGTCTACCGGGGCAGCGTCGATTCCGACGGGTTCGACGAGCGGGTCAGCATCCAGGCCACCATCACCGTCACCGACGCGGGCGTGACGGTGGATTACACCGGCAGCACCCCGCAGGTGCGCTACGGCATCAACGAAACCTTCAACCATACCTACGCGTACACGATCTACCCGTTCAAGTGCCTGCTCTCGCCGGGCATTCCCAACAACGACGGGTTCACGCGCCTGTTCAAGGTGATCGCCCCGGAAGGCAGCATTGTCAACGCCCGGCCGCCGGCGGCGGTGGGCGCGCGCCACCTGATCGGCCACCAGCTGCAGGCGGCGGTGTTCGACGCGCTCTCCGGCGTGCTGCCGGAACGGGTGCAGGCCGACAGCGGCACGCCCCTGTGGTCGGTGCTGCTGCGCGGCGTCGACGCGGCCAGGGGCACCTCCTTTTCGACCATCCTGTTCTTCAACGGCGGCATGGGCGCGATGCGCGACCGCGACGGCCCGCCGGCGGCCGGATTTCCGGCCAACATCTCCAACACCCCGGTTGAAATCGCCGAGACCCTGGCGCCGGTGCTGTTCGGCGCCAAGCGCCTCGACGACGGCTCCGGCGGCGGCGGCGCAAGGCAGGGCGGCATGGGTCAGGTGGTGTCGTTCACCTCGCGCTGGCCCGGGCGGCTGCGCGTGTCGCTCCTCACCGACCGCACCCGGGTGCCGGCCAAGGGCATCATGGGCGGCGCGGCCGGCCGGGCCGGCCACGTGCACCTCAACGGGGTCGCGGTGGACAACCCGAAGAGCGTGGTCGAAATGCACGAAGGTGATACGCTAGAACTCGGGCTGCCGGGTGGCGGCGGCTATGGCCAGGCGAGGATCTGAACATGGGCGGGAACAAGACCGGCATCGGGGCGCGCGTGCTGCGCAAGGAAGACCAGCGCCTGCTCGAGGGGCGCGGGCGTTTCATCGACGACCTGGCGTTCCCGCGCCTGCTCGAAGCGGCGTTCTGGAGAAGCCCCGTCGCCCACGGACGCATCGCCGGCGTCGCGATTCCCGCCGACATGCGGGGCAGCGCCTTCACCTGGGCGGACATGCAGGGCGTGAGGCCGATCACCGCGCGCTCGACCCTGCCGGGCTACCAGGTGTCCGACTATGTGCCGCTGGCCCACGAACGGGTGCGCTTCGTGGGCGAGCCGGTGGCGGTGTGCGTGGCGCCCACGCGCGCGCGCGCCGAGGACCTGGTGGCGCGGCTCGCGCCCGACATCGAGGAACTGCCGGTGCTGGCCGATCCGGCCGCCGCGCTGGCCGCGCCGGAGACGCTGCACGCCGGCTGGCGCGACAACCGCTTCATCGCGCTTTCGCGCGACGACGATTTCTCCGGCATCGCCGAACGCACCGCGCATGTGGTCACGCGCAGCTTCCGCATGAACCGCCAGAGCATGTCGCCGATGGAGGGCAAGGCGGTGCTGGCCTTCTGGGATGATCAGCGCAACCAGTTGGTGGTGTATTCGTCCACCCAGGTGCCGCACATGATCCGTTCCGGCCTGGCGGAATGCCTGGGGCTCGACATCGCCCGCCTGCGGGTGATCGCCCCCGACGTCGGCGGCGGCTTCGGCTACAAGTGCAACCTGATGCCGGAGGAGGTGGTGATCGCATGGCTGGCCATGAAGCTCAGGCGCCCGGTACGCTGGGTTGAGGACCGGCGCGAGCATCTGGTGGCGGGCACCAATTGCCGCGAACACGACTACACCGTCTCCGCCCATGTGGATGCGCGCGGCAAGCTGCTCGGGCTGGAGGCCGAGGTCACCGTCGACAGCGGCGCCTATTCGGTGTGGCCATTCACGGCGTGTCTTGAGACCGGGCAGATCATCGGCAACCTGCCGGGCCCGTACAAGATGGAGCGCTACCGTTGCCGCGTGCAGGGGGTGGCCACCAACAAGCCGCCGTTCTCGCCATACCGCGGCGTGGCACGCCCCGGCGTGGCCTTCGCGATGGAAATGCTGATGGATGCCATCGCGCGCACCGTCGGCCGCGACCCGGTGGAGGTGCGCTTCGAGAACCTGGTGGCGGGCAGCGACATGCCGTATACAAACATCGCGAAAAAGGCCTTCGACACCGGCGACTATCCGTCCAGCCTCACCCGGGTGATGCAGATGCTGGACCATGAAAGCTTCGCGCAGCGCCAGGCCCAGGCGCGCGCCCAGGGCAAGTACCTGGGTCTGGGCGTGGCCACCTACACCGAGCAGGCCGCGCACGGCACCTCGGTGTTCGCCTCCTGGGGCCTGCCCATCGTGCCGGGCTACGACGGCGCCACCGTGCGCCTGACGGCCGACGGCACCCTGGAGGTGAAGGTCGGCGTGCATTCGCATGGCCAGGGCATGGAGACCTCGCTGGCCCAGGTGGCGAGCGAAATCACCAGCCTGCCCGTCGAGCGCATCAACGTGACCCATGGCGACACCAACGAGACGCCGTTCTCCACCGGCACCTATGCGTCGCGCTCGATCGTGATGGCCGGCGGCGCCGTCTCCAAGGCCTGCGAGGTGCTGATGGAACGCTTGAAGCCGATCGCCGCCCATCTTTCCGGTTGCGACGTCGCCTCGCTCAAGGTGGCCGACGGCGGCTTCGTCGGCGACAAGGGCGCGATCTCGCTCAAGGCCATCGGCGAGGCCTGGTTCCACCGCCCCGAGCGGCTGCCCGCCCTGGTCGATACCGGCGGACTGGAAGTCACCGAAAACTACAAGCCCGCCGTCGACACCGGCGTGTTCAGCTTCGCCACCCACGGCGCGCTGGTGGAAGTCGATATCGACACCGGCATGGTCAAGCTGCTCGACTACGCGATCTGCGAGGACTGCGGCACCCTGGTCAACCCGATGATCGTCGAGGGCCAGACCATAGGCGGCGCGGTGCAGGGGATAGGCACGGCGCTGTTCGAGGAGATGCCGTACGACGCGGCCGGCCAGCCGCTCGCCTCCACCTACGCCGATTACCTGCTGCCGGGCGCGGCGGAAATGCCGCACATCCGCATCGACCACAGCGAGACGCCGTCGCCGCACACCCGCCATGGCATCAAGGGCGTGGGCGAGGGCGGGGCCATCGCGCCGCCGGCGGCGATTCTCAACGCCGTCAACCGGGCGCTGGCCGAATTCGGCGTCGAGTTCAACGAGACGCCGCTCACGCCGGCGCGGGTGCTGGCCGGCGTGCTGGCGGCGCGCAGGAAGGCGCGGCCCGCGCCGCTCAAGGCCGCCGCATGAAGGCCGCCGCATTCGCGTTCGCGCGCCCGGCCTCGCTCGGCGAAGCGCTCACCGCCGCCGGGGCCGAGGCGCGCGTGATGGCGGGCAGCCAGTCGCTCGGGCCCATGCTCAACCTGCGCCTGGCCGAGCCGGGGGCCATCGTCGACATCCGCACCCTGCCGGAACTGCGCAGCCATCGCCTCGAGGCGGGAAGGCTCGTCATCGGCGCCGCGGTGACCCATGCGCAGATCGAGGACGGAGCGGTCGAGGACACCACCCGGGGCATGCTGCCGCAGGTGGCGCGCAACATCGCCTATCGCGCGATCCGCAACCGCGGCACGCTCGGCGGCAGCATCGCGCATGCCGACCCGGCGGCCGACTGGGTCAACTGCATGACCGTGCTGGGGGCCACCTATCACCTGGCCGCCTCCGGCGGGCGCCGCAAGGTCGCCGCGGAGGCGTTCATGAAAAGCGCCTATGCCACGGTGCTGGAGCAAGGCGAGATCCTCACGGCGGTCGAGTTGCCGGCCTTCACCCCGCGGATGCGCTGGGGCTACTACAAGATCTGCGCCAAGGTCGGCGAATTCGCCAGCGCCATCGGCGCGGCGGTGCGCGACCCCGGTCTCGGGCTGACGCGTCTGCTGGTCGGGGCGGTCGAGACCCGGCCGCTGGTGCTGACCGACCCGGCGGGCGCGCTGCTTTCGCGGGGCGAGGCGTTTCGCGAGGCGGCGGCGGCGGCGATCGCGCGCGCGTTCCCGCAGGCCGACGAGGTGTTCGTCCACCAGCATGTCGTCGCTCTGGAGCGGGCCGTGCAGCAGATGAACGAGGCATCGCAGGCGTCATGAGCACCTTTCCGATAGAACTGGTCGTCAACGGCGAGGCCGTCCGGGCCAGCGTCGAGCCGCGCATGCACCTGGGCGATTTCCTGCGCCGCGACCTCGGCCTGACCGGCACCCACCTGTCCTGCGAGCATGGCGTGTGCGGCGCCTGCACCGTGCTCATCGACGGCATGCCGCAGCGCTCCTGCATCACCTTCGCGGCGGCCTGCTCGGGCACCGCGATCACCACGGTGGAAGGCTATGGCGACGACCCGGTCATGGCGGCCCTGCGCCAGGCCTTCCATGAGCACCATGCGCTGCAATGCGGTTACTGCACGCCGGGCATGCTGTGCACGGCGCGCGACATCGTGCTGCGCCTGCCCGGCCCCGATGCGCGCCGCGTGCGGCATGAACTCGCCGGCAACCTGTGCCGCTGCACCGGCTATGTCGGCATCGTCGAGGCGATCCTGGCGGTGCTGCTGAAGAAATCGTCGGGCGAACTGGCGATGCCGGTGCAGGCGGCGGCGGGCGCCGCGGAGGCGGCCGTCGCCACGGCTGCGGATGATGGCTGGGTGCCGATCGACCTCGCGGAAGACGGCGAGTGGGTGGAGGTGCGGCAGTCGCTCGCGCTTGCGCAGGGCGCGGATGCGGCATGGAAGCATCTGGAAGACCTGCCGCTGGTGGCCAATTGCCTGCCCGGCGCGAAGATCACCCGCCACGAGGGCAGGCGCGCCGAGGGCGTGATGGACGTGAAGTTCGGCCCGGTCACCGCCAGCTTCGCGATGCGCGCCGAACTCGATCTCGACGCGGCCGCCCGGCGCGGCAACATGCGCGCCGAAGGCGTGGACCGCCGCAGTTCCACCCGTGTGAAGACGCTGCTCGACTACGACGTCGTGCCGGTCGATGCCGGCCACTGCAAGGTCGCCCTGCAATTGCGCTTCCGCCTGGCGGGTCCGCTGGCGCAGTTCTCGCGCGCCGGTCTGGTCAATGATTACGTGGCCGAATTGACGCGGCGCTTCGGCGTCAATCTCGGCAACGCGATGGCCGGCGTGACGGCGGCCGCACCGGTCGAGGCGCCGGGCCTGTTCGCCATGCTGATGGTGCGCCTCAGGCGCCTCTTCGGGGGCTGATGGCGAGCATGCGGCGTCGATTCCCCCTTGGATGCAGGCCGCTGCGGCATGCCGCAGCGATGGCGCTCGTCTGGCTGGCAGGCCTTGCTTGAACGGCTGGGCCGGCAGGCGGGCGCGCAGAAGCCCTGCTGCGGGTGGGGCCGGTTTCGAACGGCCATACGCCCACCGCGTCGAAGACGGGCCGCTTCGCCGGACAACGTGAATTTTCGTCCGTCCAGAGGGTTGCGACCCAGAGGGTTGCGACCAAGTGTCGTTCGAGGGATTGACTCGGCTTCATCGATGCGTCGCCGTCATTGCGCGGCAGAAGCACGTCCGGGCCGGCATTGCGGAATCCGGGTTCGGGGTAATGGTCATGCAAGTCGAAATCCGGCCGCGGCGGATCCGGGATCCTTATCCGATCGCGCTGTCCGGGACTGTTCAGGAACCGGTCAAAATGTCGGTTGCGATTGTTTGAATCTCATCGGCGACGGAGTCAAGTGAAATGGAATCAGCCCGACTGGCTTGGCACGACAGTTTCGTCCTGGGATTCGGCCCGGTCGATGCGTTGCACCGTGAATTCGTCGAACTGGTCGGCGCCGTGCAGGCGGCGCCGGACCACGAACTCGTCGACCGCCTGGCAGCCCTGGCGGCGCACTGCGAGCAGCATTTCGAGGAGGAAAACCGCTGGATGATCGAAACCGAGTTTCCGCCGCGCGATTGCCACATAGATGAACACAATGCCGTGCTGCAGTCGGTGCGGGACGTGCAGGCGCTGCTCGCGCAGGGTGACGTCGACAACTGCCGGCGGCTGGCCGAGGCACTGGCCGGGTGGTTTCCCGGCCACGCCGATCACCTCGACTCCGCGCTGGCGCACTGGATGTGCAAGCGGCGTTTTGGCGGCAAGCCGGTGGTATTCCGGCGCGATCCGGTGGCCCGCCAGAGCGACGAGCCGGTCACCGGCGCGTAGCGGCGGCGACCGCGGGCAGCGACGCGCCCACGGCGCCTCGCCTGGACCCCTACGATGACCCGCATGTCGCCGCAGGCCGGCAGCAGATCGACCCAGGCGCCCGCCGCGTTGCGCCAGGCCCAGGGTAACAACAGGGTAACAACAGGGTAACAAGCCGATCGTCGCGGACCGCGCGGGCGGTGCTTCCCGGCTCGATCGCGGGCTGGCGGCGTGCCTTGACTTGGCAGTATGCCTTCAATTCAATTGTGCGCCTTCAATTCGCCCGTCTCGTGCGGCATCTGCACCGCCTCGAGAAAGCGCGACACCAGGTTGTAGGCGCCGATGGTGGCGGTCAGTTCCACGGTTTCGCGCTCGTCGAAATGCTCGCGCACGGCGGCGAAGATCGCATCCGGCACATGGATCTGCTGGGTCATCGAATCGGTGTAGCCCAGCACGGCGCGCATCTTGGGCGTGTACAGGTCGCTCACCGTCCAGGCCGGCAGCGCGTCGATCTGCGCCTGGGTCATGCCCTCGCGGATGGCGAACGGCTGGTGCGCCTTGTACTCGTAGTCGGCGCCGTTGATCACCGCCACCCGCATGATGGCCAGTTCGCGGGAAAGGCCGTCGAGCTTGGCCTTCTGGCGGATTTCGGTGAACAGGTGCAGCCAGCCCTCGCAGATGCCGGGGCTGTGGGCCAGGGTGCGGTACAGGTTCAGGAAGCGCCCGCCGCGCTCGGCCTTGATCTTGTCGATCAGCGGTTTCAGGGCGGGGTCGCGGCCTTCTTCGATGAGGGAGATGCGTGGCATTGTCGGTCCGTGGTTGCTGGTTGGTGGGAGGCATGATTTTCGCACGCCCGCCATCCGCGCCGCCTGCAATGCCGCGAATGCGGCGCGCTCAATCGAGGAAGAACGGCGTCTCGTCCTCGCCCTGCAGGACCAGGTCGATGCGGTAAGCCTTTGCGTTCGCGGGCGCGCGCTCGGAGGTCGCCGGCACGAGGACCAGCCGCGCACGGGCGCGCGCGTCGGTGACCGCGCAAAACACCGGGTCGCCTGCGTTGGCGGGCTCATCGGGGAAGAACACGGTGGTGGTCAGGCGCCGCATCAGTCCCGACCCGGTAACGGAGATGTTGATGTGCGGCGCGCGCACCGCGCGGGCCACCGGGTCCTCGAAGCCGCCAGGCATGACGGTGATGAAATCGAAGTAGCCGTCGTTCTCGCTGGCGCGCCTGCCCCAGCCCATGAAGTGGGGGTCCGCCTCCGCCGCGCGCGGGTCGTTCGGATGCGCGAAACGTCCGCCCGCGTCGGCCTGCCAGAGTTCGAGGATGGCGTTCCAGCGCGGCACGCGTTCGGCCTCGTAGATGTGGCCGAAGATGAAGATGCGCTGGCCGGCCGCGGCGGGCGCGCCGGGTTCGAGGATGGTGAGGTCGTTGTCGCCGGGGCGGAAAAAATGCGGCGGGAAGAACGGGCCGACGGTGCCGCTGGCGGTGGGGGGCAGGATGGCCATGGCGCTCAAACGCCGAATGGGGTCTGGCGATGGCCGCGCACGACGACATCGTGCTCGAACCCCATCACGTTGAGCACGGGCATTTCGCTCATCGGCACCTGCCGGGCGATCATGCGCTCGCGCGCCTTCGCATCGGGCACCGCCTGCAGGATCAGGTCGATGTCGTTCAACGGGTCGCCGGGGAAGAACATCTGCGTCACCAGGCGGCTCATGAAGCCGTCGCCGAAGATCGACATGTGGATGTGCGGCGGGCGCCACCAGCGGGTCGGATGCTTGGGGTAGGGGTAGGCGGCCGGCTTGATGGTGAGGAATTCGTAGCGGCCGTCCGCGTCGGTGGCGACACGGCCGGAGCCGATGAAATTCGGATCGACCGGATTGGGGTTCTGCGCGTCCATCGGGTGGATGTAGCGTCCCGCCGAATTGCAGTGCCACAGTTCGATGATGGCGTCGCGCACCGGCCGCCCGTCGCCATCGCGCAGGTGGCCACTCACCTGGATCAGTTGGCCCATGGCGCGCGGGCGGTCCGGGTACGGATGGGCGAGGTTGTTGTTGCCCGGCTGGAGTTTTTTCGCCAGCCGTGTCGGCCCGGTGATTTCCGTGAGGGTCACCGGGCGCCGGAACAGCGGGTTCTTCGGCACCCGCACGAAGGTCTCGGCATAGTGCGGAATGGTCATTGCCGGCTGGGTGGCGTCGTCGTAAGGCTCGAAGGTATCGGGGGGATTCAACATGATGTGCATGCCCTGCCGCGTGAGCGGGAGGCGGACATTCCTGACCGGACGGCGTGGTTGACAATGTAATCCGCGTTAGTTGATACTGTCAACCATCATGCGTCCCGGCCGAGATGTCGATGCCAGCGCCCGTGCGGGGGCTGGCGGTTCGCGGGCGGCGCCACGCGCTGCGCAGTCGGCGCGCCCAGGAGCCGCGCAGTCGGCGCGCCCAGTAGCCGCGCAGTCGGCGCGCGCCGAAATCCGCGACCTCATTTCCTTCCGCATCCATGCGGTGGCCAACCTGCTTTCGCGCGGCGCGGCATTGACCTACCGTCGCCAGTTCGATGTCAGCCTGATGGAATGGCGCACCCTGGCCTTGCTGGGTGCGCACCAGCCTTTGTCCCTGAACGAGCTGGCGCGCCATGCCGGCCTCGACAAGGGCCAGATGAGCCGCGTGGTGGCCGGCCTGTCCAGGCGCGCGCTGGTCTTGCGCGGTCCGGACAGCGCGGACGGCCGCGGCGTGCGCCTCTCGCTGAGCCGCGCCGGCGCGAAACTCTACGCAGGCCTGATAGCATCCGCCAATCGCCGCAACGACGCCTTTGCCGCGGTGCTGTCCGTTGACGAACGCCGCCTGCTCGACGACATGCTCGCGCGCCTGGCGGACAAGGCGCGCGAACTGATTCATGCCGAGCACGAAGCGGCGACTTCGCCTGCGCGCAACCACAACCCACGCAAGGAGACGAGATGAGTGCCCAGTTGAAGGAAGTGCTGAACCCCTCGAAAACGCTGGAGGGCCGGGTTCCCGACGCCGAATGGCGGGCGCGCGTCGACCTTGCCGCCTGCTACCGCCTGTGCGCGCAGTTCCGCATGACCGACCTGATCTACACCCACATCTCGGCGCGGGTGCCGGGGCCGGAGCACCACTTCCTCATCAACCCCTACGGCCTGTTGTTCGACGAGATCACCGCGTCCAGTCTGGTGAAGATCGACATCGACGGCAACGTCATGTCCGACCCGGCCGACCAGGGATTCAACCCGGCCGGCTTCGTGATCCACAGCGCCATCCACAAGGCGCGCGAGGACGCCAGGTGCGTGATCCACACCCACAGCGGCGCGGGCGTGGCGGTATCGGCGCAGAAACATGGCCTCATCAACATCACCCAGCATTCGATGCGCTTCCACAACCGCATCGCCTACCACGACTATGAAGGCGTGGCACTGGACCTGGACGAGCAGCAGCGCCTGCAGGCGCACCTCGGCGACCGGAATGCGCTGATCCTGCGCAACCATGGCCTGCTGGTGTGCGGCGAAACCGTGGCGGACGCGTTCGACCTGATGTACTACCTAGAGCGCGCCTGCCAGGCGCAGATCGGCGCACTCTCCGGCGGAGCCGAAGTGATCGTCGCCAGCGACGAGGTCGCCGAGAAGGTGGCGCGGCAGTTCGAGCGCCCGGACCGCGCCGCCCGCACCAAGCACTGGGCCGCGTGCCTGCGCCTGCTCGACCGCAGCGATCCCTCCTACAAGCACTGAGCGCGCTCCAGGGAGATTGAACATGCGAGTGAACCGCAGGAATTTCATGCGCGCCGCAGGCGGTGCCGCCCTGGGCGCGGCGCTGCCGGTGCCGGCGCAGGAGCCCTATCCGAACCGGCCGCTGCGCCTGGTGGTGCCGTTCCCGCCGGGGGCCCTGACCGACCTTCTGGGCCGCGCCGTCGGCGAGCGGCTGGGCCGCGCCCTCGGCCAGTCGGTGGTGATCGACAACAAGCCCGGCGCGGGCACCCTGGTGGGGGCGGAACTGGTGGCCAAGGCGCCGCCGGACGGGCACACGCTGCTCATATCCACCAGTTCGACCTTCGGCATTTCGCCGGCGCTCTACAAGCCTTCGCCGATCGACCCGCTGCGCGATTTTCAGCCCGTGTCGCTGGTCGGCACGGTCAATTTCTTCCTCATCGCGGCCAACGCCTTCCCGGCAAAGAACCTGCGCGAGATGGTGACCCTCATCCGCGCCAATCCGGGCAAGTTCAACTACGCCTCGGTGGGCAACGGCAGCGCGCACCAGTTGTTCATGGAAGACCTCAAGCAGCGCCTGGGGCTGGATATCCAGCATGTGCCCTACAAGGGCACGGGGGCCGCGCTGGTCGATCTGATACCGGCCAAGGTGCACATCATGTTCGCCGATGCCACCGTGGCGGTGCCGAACATCCAGGGCGGCAAGGTGCAGACCTATGGCACCTCCGCCGCGAAGCAGAACACGCTCATTGCGGGCGTGGCGCCGCTGGCGCAGGTCGTGCCGGGGTTCGACTGGCAGGCCTGGCAGGGCGTGTCGGTGCCGGCGGCCACGCCCGCGCCGGTGGTGGCGCGGCTGGCCGCCGAGATGCAGAAGTTCCAGCAGACCCAGGAGTTCCGGGACTTGCTGGCCAAGTTCGGCATGGAACCGTGGGGCCCGATGAGTCCCGCGGAGTTTGCCGCCTATGTGAAAAACGACATGCCGCGCTGGGCCGAAGCCGTGCGTGTCTCGGGTGCGAAGGTGGATTGACCATGGGACTCGAAGTCATACCGATCAACGGTTTCATCGGCGCGGAGATCCGCGGCGCCGACCTGGCCCGGCTCGACGACGCGATGTTCAAGGTGCTGCATGACGCGCTGGTGCAGTACGAGGTGCTGGTCATCCGCGACCAGAAGGCGATGACGCTCGACCACCAGATGGCGTTCGGCGCGCGCTTCGGACCCCTGTCGATCCATCCGTTCTCGCCCAACATGGAAGACAAGCCCGAGGTCATCCTGCTCGACTACTCGGCCGACCATCCGGCGGCGCGCACCGACATCTGGCACGCCGACGAGACCTTCCGCCCCAACCCGCCGATCGTCACCATCCTGCGCGCTCGCATCATCCCCGAGCGCGGCGGCGACACCTGCTTCTCCAGCATGACGGCGGCCTATCGCGGCCTGTCCGAGCGCATGAAGCAGCACATCCACGGGCTCGAGTGCCAGCATGACTTCAAGCCCTGGCGCAACCTGTTCGAAGGCTCGCCGGCACTGCGCGCGAAGCTGCGCGAACTGGAAGACGAGTTTCCCAATCCGTGGCATCCGGTGGTGCGGGTGCATCCGGTGTCGGGCAGGCGCGCGATCTACGTCAACCGCCAGTTCTCGGTGCGCATCAAGGGCCTGAAAAGCGACGAGAGCGCCGCCCTGCTGGAATTCCTCTACGCCCAGGCGGCGGTGCCGGAATACCAGTTGCGGGTCAAATGGCAGCCCGATACGGTGGTGCTGTGGGACAACCGCTCGCTCCTGCACTATGCGCCGCACGACTACTACCCGCAGCGCCGCAGCATGGAGCGCGTGACCGTCACCGGCGACATCCCGATCGGCGTCACCGGCGAGTACACCCCCGAGACGGTGGCCGGCAACGGCATGGTCAACCCGACCGAAGCGCCGAAGAAGCCCCCGAAGCGCCACTTCGAGCGCACCGCCTGATGCGCATCTGCATTTTCGGCGCCGGTGCCATCGGCGGCACGCTCGGCGTGCGCCTGGCGCAGGCTGGCCATGAGGTGAGCCTGGTGGCGCGCGGCGCGCATCTCGCCGCCATGCGCACGCACGGCCTGACGTTGCTGAAGGGCGGGGCGCGCCACAGCGTGCGCCTCCCGGCCGTCGACGACCCCGCCCAGCTGGGTGTGCAGGATCTCGTGGTCATCGCCATGAAGAGCCACAGCCTGCCGGGCGCGGTCGAGGGCCTCGCGCCGCTGCTGGGGCCCGATACGGCGGTCCTGAGCATGATGAACGGCATTCCCTGGTGGTTCTTCGACGCCTGGGGAGGCGCCCACGCCGGCCTTGCGGTCAAGGCCTGCGATCCGGATGGACGCATAGCCCGTGCCGTCGCCCCGTCGCGGGTGGTGGGCGGGGTGGTTTTCATGGCCGCCGACGTGCCCGAGCCCGGCGTGGTGCGCCACAATTCAGGCAACCGCCTGGTGATCGGCGAGCCCTCGCACCGGCCTTCGGCGCGCGTCGCCGCTCTCGCGGCCGCGCTGTGCGGCGCGGGTTTCGAGGCGGTTGCCAGCGACAGCATCCGCCGCGACATCTGGCAAAAGCTGCTCGGCAACCTGTGCTTCAACCCGGTGTCGGTGCTCGCAGGCGCCTCCACCGACCTGATGCTCGCCGACCGCTACATGTGCGCCATGTTCGCGGCCATGATGCGCGAGGCCATGACCCTGGCCGCGGCGCTCGGGCTCGACATGGACGTGGACCCGGAAAAACGCATGGACCAGACGCGCAAGCTGGGCGCCATCAAGTCTTCCATGCTGCAGGACGCGGAGGCGGGGCGGCCGATCGAACTCGACGCGATCGTCGGCAGCGTGGTGGAAATCGCAGCGCATGTCGGCGTGCCGACGCCGTTCGTCGATGCGGTGTACGGCACGCTGCGGGTGCGCGCCGCCAACCTCGGCCTGTACCCCGGGCCATGAGGACGCGCATCACGGAGCTCCTGGGCATCCGCCTGCCGATCGTGCAGGCCGGCATGAGCTGGGCCTCTTCCAACGCGGCCCTGCCGCTGGCGGTGGCGAGGGCGGGCGGGCTGGGCGTGATCGCGGCCGGGCCGATGCGTCCGGACGCGCTGCGCGCGGCGATCTGCGACGTGCGCGCCGGCACCGACGCACCGTTCGCCGTGAACGTGCCGCTCTACAACAAGGATGCCGCAGCCTACCTGGACATCGTCGAGGAGGAGCGGGTGCCCATCATCATCGCCTCGCAGGGCGGCCCGAAGGCGCACCTGGCGCGCTTCCACGCCATGGGCGTCAAGTGGCTGCATGTGGTGGCTTCACCGGCGCATGCGCAAAAGGCCGAGGACGCCGGCGTCGACGCGCTGGTGGTGGTCGGCGCCGAAGCGGGCGGCCATCCGCCGCCCGACGAGGTGGGCACGCTGGTGCTGGTGCGGGCGGTCGCGCGCGCGGCGACGCTGCCCATCATCGCCGGCGGCGGCGTGGCCGACGGCCACGGCATGGCGGCATTGATGGCGCTGGGGGCGGACGCGGTGCAACTCGGCACGCGCTTCCTGATGACCCCGGAGGCGGGCGTGCACGACGCCTACAAGGCGGCCGTGCGCGATGCAGGGCTGGCCGATACCGCGCTGGTCGGGCGCGGCGGCTTGCCGATCCGCATGCTGCGCAATGCCTTTGCCGCGGCCTACCAGGCGGCGGTCGCCGCGGGCGCCGGCGCGGAGGAACTCAAGACCCTGTTCGCCAGCCGTTCGCTCAAGGACGCCGCCCTGCGCGGGGATGTCGAGTGGGGCAAGACCGAGGCCGGGCAGAGCGCCGGCCTGATCGATGACATCGTTCCCGCAGGCGCACTGGTGGCGCGCCTGATGGATGAGTTGCGTGAAGCCATCAACGACCTGAATGGAAAGCTGAAATGAGTGACCTGCTGGTAGTCAAGGACCGCAGCGGCGTGCGCCTGATCGTCATGAACCGACCGGACAGGCGCAACGCCCTCAATACCGACCTCACGCGCGAGCTGCTGATCTCCCTGGAGGATGCCGACGACGACGAGGCCGTCGGCGCGGTGGTGCTGACCGGCGCCGGGCCGAGCTTCTGCGCGGGCGCCGACCTCGCGGAATTCAAGGATCTCACGCCCGAGCGCGCCCACCTGGTGGAGGCGCGCGCCCGGCTCACCGCCAACCTGCACGGCATATTCAGGCTGATGAAGAAGCCGGTGGTCACCGCCATCAATGGCGCGGCCATGGGCGGGGGCGCCGGGCTCGCCCTGGCGGGCGACATGGCGGTGATGGGCGAGACCGCCAAGCTGGGCTTCCCGGAGGTTACCCACGGCATCGTCGCCGCGATCGTCATGTCCAACCTGGTGCGTCAGTGCGGCCGCAAGGCGGCCTTCGAGCTGGTGGCGCTGGGCCAGCCCATCGTCAGCCTGCGCGCGCTGGAACTGGGCATGGTCAACCGCGTCGTGCGCAACGAGGATGTGGTCAAGGAAGCCGTGGCGATCGCCGAACGGCTGGCCGGCGTGAGCCGGCCGGCCATGGCCCTGACCAAGCAGCTGTTCCATGAGGTATCCGAGCTGCCGTTCGACGCGGCGCTGGAAAAAGGCCGCGAGGCCAACGAGCGCATGCGCGGGTTTCGCCAGGCCGGCGCATGATCAAGACCGTTTCGCTGCTCACCCGCAAGGCGGGCATGAGCCATGATGAATTCGTCGACCGTTGGGTCAACGAGCACGCGCCGCTGGCGCATGCGGTGCCGGGCCTGCGCCGCTATGTCTTGACGCTCATCGAATCACAGCCCGAGCGCGCCGACATTCCGTCGCATGACATCGAGGTCGATGGCATCGCCGAACTCTGGTACGACGATCTGGAGGCCATGCGCGTCGCCGCCGCCACGCTCGAGATGCGGGCGCTGCGCGCGCACGGCGCCGAGATCATCGGCCGCATCAAGAACTATGTCACCACCGAGAAGCAGGTGATTCCCGCGCCTCACGGTGCGAACTGAGGCTAACCGAGGGAGACTGCAATGCCGCGCTTTGCATTCCTGTTGCGCGCCGTCGCCGCGCCCCTGCTGCTGGCGCTAAGCGGCGCCGCGGTCGCGCAGCAGGCCTGGCCCAGCCGTCCGATCCGTCTGATCGCGGTCTTTTCCGCCGGCAGTACCGTCGACATCATGGCGCGTACCATCGCGCCGCCGCTTGCCGAACTGCTCGGGCAAAGCGTGGTGGTCGAGAACAAGGGCGGCGCTGGCGGCAACATCGGCGTGGACGCGATCGCCAAGGCGGTCCCCGACGGGTACACGGTCGGTATTGCCACCACCGGGCCGCTGGCCATCAATCCGCACCTCATGGCGAAGATGCCCTACGATCCCCTGAAGGATGTGGCGCCGGTGGTATTGCTGGCCGTCGGCCCCAACGTCATGGTGGTGCACCCTTCGGTACCGGCAAAGACCATCGGCGAGCTCATCGCGCTGGCGAAGGCGAAGCCCGGCTCGCTCAGCTACGGCTCGTCCGGAGTGGGCAGCACCAACCATCTGGCGGGCGAACTGTTCCGCGCGATCGCCGGCGTGGATCTGGTGCATGTGCCCTACAAAGGCAACCAAGAGGCGTTGACGGACGTGCTTTCAGGACAGATCCAGATCCTTTTTTCGGGTCTGCCGCCGATCGCCTCCAACCTGCAGTCCGGGCGCATCCGCGCGCTGGTGGTGGCCGGGGACAAGCGCCTGTCGGCCATTCCCGACGTGCCCACGGTGGCCGAGGCCGGACTCAAGGGCGCCGAGGTGATGCCCTGGTACGGCGTGATCGCCCCGGCAGGCACGTCGAACGACATCGTCAACCGGCTCAACGAGGCGGTCGCGCGGGTGATGGCGCGGCCCGAGGTGCGCGCCAAGTTCCAGGCCACCGGCTCCGAGCCGGCGGTGGGCACGCCGGCCGAGTTCGGCGCGCTGATCCGCACCGAGGGCACGCGCTGGCGCGACGTTATCCGCCGCGCCAACATCAAGCTCGAGTGAGGTTGCCATGAAGCCTTTGCAGGGCATCACCATCCTCGACCTGTCGCGTGTGCTGGCCTGCCCGTTCGCCAGCATGATCCTGGCCGAGATGGGGGCCGCCGTCATCAAGGTGGAGCAGCCCGGCGAGGGCGATGAGACGCGCGGCTTCGAACCCTTCGCCAGCGCATCCGGCGGCAGCGAATCGGCCTATTTCATGGCCTTCAACCGGTCCAAGCGCTCCATCACGGTGAACCTGCGCGCGCCGGAAGGCCAGGCGATCATCCGCGAACTGGCCGCGCAGGCGGACGTGTTCGTGGAGAATTTCCCGGTCGGCACGCTCAGGCGCTACGGCCTGGATTACACCGCCATCCGCGCGGTGAACGAGCGCATCGTCTACGCCTCCTGCACCGGGTTCGGCCAGACCGGGCCGTATGCCAAGCGCAAGGGCTACGACACGGTCTTCCAGGCCATGGCGGGGCTCATGAGCCTGACCGGTGAGCGCGGCGGCGGGCCGGTCAAGCCCGGCCTGCCGGTGGCCGACCTGACCTCGGGCCTGTGGGTGGCCATCGCCATCCTCGCGGCCCTCCAGGGGCGGCATTCAACGGGGCAGGGCTGCCACATCGATTTCTCGATGATGGATGGCCAGGTGGGCCTGCTTTCGCTTGCCGCGGCGCGCTTCTTCGCATTGGGCGAGGTGCCGCCGCGCCTGGGCACCGAGCATCCGGGGCGTGTGCCGTCGGCCACCTTCAAGTGCGCGGACGGCAAGTGGCTGCACATCACCTGCAGCGACCAGCACTGGATGCCGCTCATGAAGGTGTTGAAGCTGGAGGACTGGGGCGGCGAGGCCGCGCTGCAGGACAACGCCGTGCGGGTGGCGCGCCGCGATGAGGTGATGGCGAAACTCACCGAGGCCATCGCCCAATGGCAGCGCGACGAACTCGGCGCCGCCTGCGACGCCGTCGGCGTGCCGGCCGGGCCGATCAATCATGTGGACGAGGTGTTCGCCGACCCGCATGTGGCCGCGCGCGGCATGCGTGCCAGCTTCGAGCACCCCGTCGTCGGCCGCTTCGACTGCGTGCCGCTGCCCTACAAGTTCGACGGTTTCGACAATCCCGCGCATGAGCGTCCGCCGCTCCTGGGCGAGCATACCGACGACATCCTGTCCAAGCGGCTGGGCAAGAGCGCAGCCGACATCGCGGCCCTGCGCGCGGCCAAGGCGATCTGAACATGACAAGCACCCTCCTGCTGGACACAAGGGATGGCGTGGCCACCCTCACGCTCAACCGCCCCGAGGCGCGCAATGCGCTCAACAACGCCATGTGCGGCGACCTGCTCGCGGCGCTCATGTCCCTGGCCGCGGACGAGTCGGTGCGGCTGGTGTTCATCCGCGCCAACGGCCCGGTGTTCTGCGCCGGCGCCGACCTGAAGGAGCGCCAGGGCATGGATGACGACGCCGTGCGTGCGCGGCGCATCAGGGCCTTTGCCGCCTACCACGCGATCGAATCCCTGCCCATGCCGGCCGTCGCGGTGGTCGAGGGGCCGGCGGTCGGGTCGGGGTGCGAGATCGCCGCGGCCTGCGACTTCATCATCGCCACCGAGCGCGCGAGCTTTCGCACCCCCGAGGCCTTGTGGGGCACGGTGGGCGCCACCCAGCGCCTGCCGCGCATCCTCGGCAAGCGCCTGGCCAAGGACATGATGTTCACCGGCCGTACCCTGTCGGCCGCCGAGGCGGTCGAGGCGGAACTGGTGTCGCGGCTGGTGGGCGCGGAGGCGCTCGATGCGACGCTGGCCGAGATCGCCGCGACGATCGTCAAGGCCCCCCCGGCGGCGCTGCGCCTGGCCAAGGCCACCGTCGATCGCGGGCTCGAACTCGATCCCAAGGGCGCGCTGGCCACCGAGATCCTCGCCATCGAGGAAAACCTGGCGCGCAACAACTGGCGCGCGGGCATCGGCGCCTTTGGCGGCGGCGCGGCATGAGCGCGACCTGGCAGCCGCGCGTGCTGCGCGAGGTGCTCGAGGCGGCGGTGGCGCTCGGGGCGGACCGCGAGGCGCTGGTCACCGACCGCATGCGCCTGACCTACGGCGAACTGCAGGCCAAGTCGGTCAAGGCCGCGCGCGCGCTCTTCGCCCTGGGGGTGCGGCGCGGCGATCATATCGGCATCCTGATGGGCAACAACGCCGCCTGGATCACGCTGTACTTCGGCGCCGCCATGATCGGCGCGGTGACGGTGCCGGTCAACACCCGTTTCAAGGCCGCCGAACTGGCGTTCTGCCTCAGGCAGGCCGACGTGAAGGTGCTGTTCCTGGCAGACCGCTTCCTGGGCATCGACTTCACGGGCTTCCTGCGCGAGGCGGAGCCGGCGGTGGACACGCGGCTGCCGGGCGCGGCCCTGCCGGCGCTCTCGCAGGTGGTGGTGATGGGCGAGGACGTGCCGGCGGCGGGTCTGGCCTGGCGCGCTTTCCTCGAGGCCGCCGGCACGATCGACGCGGCAAGCTTCACCGCCGCCGCCGCGCGGGTCAGGCCGGAGGATCCCCTGCTCATGCAGTTCACCTCCGGCACCACCGCCTATCCCAAGGGCGTGCTGCTCACCCATCACAACATGCTGCGCAACGCCTGGGCCGCCGGCACGCGCATCGGCATACTGCCGACCGACCGCTACTTCAACTGCCGGCCCTTCTATCATGTGGCCGGCACCACGCTCTCGCTGCTGGCGGCGGTGAGCTTCGGCGCCACGCTGGTGACCCTGCCGGCCTTCGAGGCGGGCGCCGCGCTGAAATGCCTGGCCGACGAGCGCTGCACGCTCACCAGCGGCAACGACACGCTGTTCCAGATGATGATGAGCCATGCCGATTTCGACCCGGCGAAGCTGCACCTGCGCGGCGGCTGGTCGGCGGCAGGTCCGCAGACCATGCGCAAGATCATCGATCGCATGGGCATGAAGGCGGTATGCGCTGCTTACGGCCTTTCTGAGGCCTCGCCCAATGTGGTGATCAACGACCACCGCGACGCGGAGGACCTGCGCGTGCACGGCAAGGCGATGCCGCATGAGGGGGTCTTCGTGCGCGTAGCCGACCCTGCCACCAATGCGCCCCTGCCGGCCGGCAGCCAGGGCGAGATTCAGGTGCGCGGCTGGAACGTGATGAAGGGCTACTACAAGAACGACGAGGCCAACGCCAAGGTATTCACCCCCGACGGCTGGCTGCGCACCGGCGACCTCGGCATGCTGGATGCCGAGGGCCGCCTATCGATGGTGGGGCGGCTCAAGGACGTGTTCCGCGTCGGTGGCGAGAACGTCGCGCCGGCCGAGGTCGAGGAGGTGCTGCTCGGCCACGCCGCGGTGGCCACCGCCCAGGTGGTCGGGGTACCGGACGCGCGCCTGGGCGAGGTGCCGGCGGCGTATGTCACCCTGAAGGCGGGCATGGCGGCCGGGGAAGAGGAACTCATCGCCTGGTGCAAGGCGCGCGCCGCCAATTTCCGCGTGCCGCGTTACCTGCGCATCGTCGCCGACTTCGAGGCCATCGGCATGACCGGCAGCGGCAAGGTGCAGAAGGTGAAGCTGCGCGAGCATGCGATGCGCGAACTGGGGCTGGCGGCCTGATGGCGCCGCGCGCCGGTGCGGGCCGCGCGGGCGCCGGGCCCGAAGGAGGACCGGGCGTGCGGGTCGCGCTCGAGCGCTGGTCCCTGCACTTCTATTCGCTGCCCTACAGGCGCGAGATCGTGTGGGCCAATGCGGTCGAGCGCGCCGGCTTGTTCGCCCTTCTGGTGCTCGAGGGCGACAACGGCGCGCGTGGCATCGCCGAAGGGACCATCAAGGCCGCCTGGTCCGGCGTGTCGCCGCGCTCGCTCGCCGCTGCCTTCGAGGACGTCCTCATGCCGCGCCTGGCGGGCGTCGACATCGCCTCGCCGCCGGACGTGGCGCGGGCCTTGTCGGGCATCCCGGAGAACCGCCTGGCCAAGGGCATGATCGATAGCGCGTCCTGGACCCTGCATTCGGCAAGCGCGGGCGCGCCGCTGTGGCGCCTGTGGGACGCGCCGCGCTCGGTCGACCTGACCTGGGCCGTCACGCGGCAGCCGCCGGCGGCGATGGCGCGCGAGGCGGCCGCGATGTGCGCGCGGCACGG
>Ga0068877_10000326_pt1 | contig 40782 bp, 39 predicted proteins | sample NOAtaG_FD_66437 | JGI IMG/M metagenome (GOLD analysis project Ga0068877, IMG submission 66437) | Freshwater lake microbial communities from Lake Erie, under a cyanobacterial bloom - NOAA_Erie_Diel6S_1000h metaG | ecosystem: Environmental > Aquatic > Freshwater > Lake | place: USA: Ohio, Lake...
CTGGCCGGGGGGAGCGGGACCGAGGCGGGTTTCGAGAATGGTGAGGCCGCTGGCGGCCGAGTCAAAGCCGAACAGACTTTGGAATGCCTCGTGGAGTGTTTCGGTGACGCGGATTTGGTTGAGAGAGGCGCCGGCGCGGTAGACGCACAAGTCGGGCCAGGCGGGAGTTGCGCTGAGGCCGAGGCTGATAGCGAACTGGCGCAGTTGAGCGGCCGAGAGAGTTCTTTGGGAGCCGAAGCTGGGGGAGGCGCCGATCGAGGCTTCGGGCGGGAGAGCAGCGAAGGCGTCGATGCGGGTGGCGAGATCGGCGGCGCGGATTTGGGGATGGCTGAGCACGAGGCACGGCGGCGCCGCGGACAGGCTGAGCAGGAGCAGGAGTATGGGCATTAGCGCGTTACGTTGTTGGCCTGCTGATACATCTCGTCGGCTGCGCGGACGATCTTGGAATTGGCTTCGTAGGCGCGCTGGGCCACGATGAGGTTGATGAATTCGCTGACGACGCTGACATTGGATTGCTCGACGTAGCCCTGCAGGAGAGAGCCCATGCCTTCCTGGCCGCCGGGGATGCCGATCTGGGCTTCGCCGGAGGCGTCTGTCGGCATATAGAGATTGCGGCCTATGCTGTTGAGGCCGGCGGGGTTGGGGAAGTTAGCGATCTGGATCTGGCCGGCGATTTGAGTAGCGGTTTGGCCGGGGAGAGAGAAGCTGACGGTGCCATCCGAGCCGATCGTCACGCCCTGGGCTTCGGCGGGGATGGTGATCTGGGGCTCAAGGGCCTCGCCATCCTGCGTGACGATATTGCCATCACGGTCGAGATGGAAGGAACCGGAGCGGGTGAAGGCCGTTTCCCCGGTGGGGCGGCGGACCTGGAAGAAGCCTTTGCCTTGGATGACGAGGTCGAGAGGATTGTTTGTGAGGGAAAAGTCACCTTGGGTGAAGACGATCTCGTTCGAGGCGGTACGGGTGCCGAGGCCGAGCTGGAGGCCGCTGGGGATGTTGGTTTGCGCGCCGGCAGCCGCGCCCGGCTGCACGAGGCTCTGGTACATCAGATCCTGAAACTGGGCGCGCCGCATCTTGAAGCCGGCCGTGTTGGCGTTGGCGAGATTGTGAGCGATGTTGTCGACATTCAGTTGTTGGGCCGACATGCCGGAGCCGGCGCTATAAAGAGCACGAATCATAATGTTTTCCTAAACGCGTCCGACCTCTTCGGTGGAACGCTTCCCCATTTCGCTGTGCAATTGGAGGGCCTTTTGCAGCATTTCGAATTGGCGGGAGATTTTGATCAAGTGAATACTGTTGGAGGTGGGGTCGGCGTTGGACTTCTCGAGCCAGCCTTGGTGGACCTCGATCTGGGCGGCTTTTTTGAGGGCGGCGGTATCGGAGAGAGAGAAATAGGAATTGCCTTGTTTGGCAAGTTTTTGACCATCCTCGATGGTCATCAGGTCGAGGCGGGCAACGGGGAGATTGTTCTGGCGCAGGACGCCTTCTCGGTCGAATAGGAGAGACTGATTCGGGTTAAGGCGGAAGTTGGGGGGCAGGGGCTGGCCATCGGGCAGAGTGAGTTTCACTTTGAATCCCTCTTTGGTACGAAGCTGGCCGTCGATGCCGATTTGAAAGCTGCCATTGCGTGTCAACAAATTGCCGTCTGGCGATTCTGTGACGAAATAGCCGGGGCCTTGGAGGGCGAGGTCGAGGCCGCGCGCGGTTTCCTCGAGCACTCCCTGGCCGAAGTTGATCCAGGTTTTGCGTAGATCGGGGGAAAGTGCTGAAAAATCAGGGCCGCCGTTGGCGCTGAGAGCCTCCTCGGAGCCGTAAAGGGCATAGCGTTCGAGCTCGGATTTAAAGGCGGGAGTACCGCTATTGGCCAGGTTATTGGCCACTAGATCGAGGGTTTCGGCGCGGGAACGCAACCCGCTGGCGAGAATACTGGTTGTGAGGTCCATGAATTGCTCCGGGGGTGGGTGAGCAATTCGTTTGCCAAGGGGGGTGAGGGGTTTGGCACGCATCGTGCAAGGGAAAGGTACGAGATGCAGGCAATGATGGGAATGGATTTCGGATTTACGGCGATGCCCGTGGAGGTGGCTGGCGAGGGGCGGGAAGCCAAGGCGGCGGGTATCGAAGAGGGGGCGCCGGGGGAGTCGAACGCGGCGTTATTGACGGTATGGGCCATGTTGTTGCAACAGCAACTGCAACCGCTGCCGGAAAGTCTGCCGGCGGGTGGTTCCTGGGAGGGGGAGGGCGAAGAGATTCAGGAAGTTACCGGCCGTGAGGGGGAAGAGCAACCGCGGCGGGTGGCGGAGATGTGGGGCGGGGTGGTAGGGGCCACGGCGGAGAGGCCAAGCCAGGGTGGGTTGGATGTATTCTCGGCCGGGATGGAAGCCATAGAAGAGGCGAGAGCGGGAAGCGAGGGAGGGGAGGAAACTGCCGCTAGAAGAGAGGGTGCGGAGGAAAGCCGCGCGGGGACTGCGGTGTGGGTCTCCCTGGATGGGGCGAGTGGGGTGGAGCGGGAATCGCGGGGGTTGCGGAAAGAGATTGCGGCCGGGGTGGTACTGGCGGGGCCGATCGAGGATCAGAAGGTCGAGACGAGAGTGGACAGGCCGGCGGAGGGAATTCTGCCGGAGGGCCGGGGAGTTGCGCGCGAGCAGGCCGAGGCGGCAGGGGAGCAAGAGGCAGCGCCATTTCGGACCGTGCTTGAACTGGAAAGGAATTGGCGCGCTGGTTTGTGGAAGCCGGAAAGGGAAGATAGGGGAGAGGGAAAAGGGGAATCGACGGTGAGGGGTGCAGGCGCGGTGGAGGAAAGCGGGGAGAGCAAGCTGGCGGGGAAAGAGACGCGGGCGGATGTTGGGGGGCCGGTGCGTGAGGAGCATTTGGAGTGGGAGAGGGAGTCCGCAGGGCAGGAGGCTGCGGCTTGGGTGGTGGAGGCGCGGAAGCGGGAGGAGGCGCGTCCTGAGGGGATGCAGCCGGTGGCCGGGGAAGGGGTGGTGGGAGAGGGCCGGGGGGAGGTGATTTCGTCGCGGGTGCAGTCCTCCGAGGGGCGTCCGAAGGCGGCGGAGATAACTTCGGGGCAGCGGCGGGTCGAAAAGGAGAACTTCGTTTTGCCTGGGCCGCCTGTTTCACAGGAGAAGAAGACGATTGCGATTCGGATCCCGCTTTCGGAGGCGAACGCGGGAGGGGCGAGGAGGCATCTCGACATTGTTTTCGAGCAGAAGCGGAACGATTTGACTTTGCAGATTCATTCTCCGAGCCTCGACTTGCAGCGTGAGGTGGAAAGCGCGATGCCGTCCTTGATGGAGCGATTACGCGGGGAGAATTGGTCGGCGAAAGCATCCGAGCCGGTGATGGCGGCACGGAGTGGGGAAGGGGCAACTGAGCTTGTAAGGCCGATTGAGACGTTGGCCTCCGGCGGGGCGGCGCTCGAGAACATACGCGAGAGTTTGATGAACCAGAACGGGAGCAGTTCCGGCTTCAGCTTTGAGGATTCGCCCCGGCAGCGGGGCGAGCGAAGGGATGATCCGGAAGAGCCCCATCCCGAGCGGGAAGAGACCTGGAGAGATGAATTTGTTGAACAGCTGGGGGCTTGAGCCCGCAGCCGAGAAAAGGAGCCAAAAATGATAACCACGCCAAGCGCAAGCGGTTCGAGTCTGCCTGGCATCAATCCGGCGGGAGTTGCGGGAAGCGCCGCGAGCGGACCGAAGAAGAACAGCACGGTTGATCCGAACGACCTTGCGAACAAGGAGGTATTTCTGCAGTTGCTGATTGCGCAGATCAAGAATCAGGATCCGACCAAGCCGGGAGACAGTATTCAGTACTTGACGCAATTGAGCCAGTTTACCGGGGTGGAGCAACTGGTCGACATCAAGAGCCAATTGAAGACCATGAATGAAAAAATCTCGGCGTTGGATGCCGTTGCGAAGGGCTAAGGGATTCGAGGAGAAGTAAAGGAGTCTATGTTTACATCATTTTCAACCGCATTGTCGGCATTAGGCGCGCACGCGACAGCCGTGGATGTTGTCGGCAACAATCTTGCCAATCTGAATACACCGGGATTCAAGTCGAGCACGGTTTCCTTCTATGACCTGGTGACGCAATCGTTGGGGGCCGGCCTTGGGGAGACGCAGGTTGGCTTCGGGGTGGGCCGTCCGGTGACGTTGCGAAGTTTTTCGCAAGGAGCGATTCAGACGAGTTCGGGAGCGCTGGATGCGGCGATCCAGGGGGACGGATTTCTCCTGTTGAAAGGACGTCAAGGGGAGACCTTGTACACTCGTGGCGGCAATTTGGTGGTGGACAAATCGGGTAACCTGCTAACGGGTAAAGGCTACCGGGTGCAGGGTTGGACGGAAAGTGGAGGACGCCTGGATACGAACGGACCGGTGGGAGACATTGTCGTGCCGGTCGGCTCAATCAAAGCGCCACGGCCTTCGACGGCCTTTCAGTTTGATATGAATCTGAATGCAGCGGCATCGGCCGGGCCGCCAGCGGACACTTTCCGGACCTCGATCGAGATTTTCGACTCGCTGGGCAGCAGCCATGTAGTGTCGGTGACCTTCACGAAATCGACAACGGCGAATTCCTGGAATTACAGCATTACGATACCGGATTCGAGCGTTACCGCGCCGGTTGCGCCGCAGACGGGCACATTGCAATTCGGCAATAGTGGGAAGCTGACCTCGCCGGACTCGCTCACGGACATCGTGTTCGCCATTTCAGGGTTGGCCAATGGCGCCGCGGATATCAATTTGCGGTGGAATCTGTATAACGGGACAACGCCGCGTATCACGCAGTTCGCCCAACCGTCGGCGGTGAGCGCGAATTCGCAGGACGGCGAGCCGTCGGCGCAGTTGATCCGGGTGGGAATTGGGGATGGTGGCCGGGTGCTGGCGCAGTACTCCAACGGGGTACAAACGGCGGTAGGACAACTGGCCATGGCGTCGATCCGGAATCCGGAATCTCTGGTTGCCGTGGGTGACAACGCTTTTCAGCTTAGTGAGCGGAGCGCGCTGCCTGCCGTTGGAATCCCAAGCACGGGGGGGCGGGGCACGATCATTGGGGGGGCAGTCGAGGCTTCGACGGTCGATATTGCCCGGGAGTTTACCTCACTGATCGTCTTGCAGCGCGGCTATCAGGCCAATACGCGGGTGATCACGACGGTGGATGAGATCAGCCAGGAAACGATCAATCTCAAGCGGTAGTGAGAATGAGGGCGAATACGAATGAGCCTGGTCAAGAAGTTCGAGCCCTATCTGGATATGACGCTGCAGGTTGAGGCAGTCCTAGATGAGAAGACGATGACGATTTACGAGATTCTAGCCCTTGAGGAGGGGACGGTGATCAAGCTAAACCGGTCGGCGGGGGAGAACATCGATCTTTTCGTCGGAGGAGTACAGGCGGCTTTCGCCGAGGTTGTGATTATCGACGACTCGATGGGAGTGCGAGTGACGGATCTGACGGCGGAGGCATCATGACAGGTGCGTTTCAGCGGGGATGGCTAGGCCTTCTGCGCGGGGCTCTTGCGGGGCCTGGATCGGAAGGCTCCCAGACGGCGAAGATCGAAATTCGCGGCCAGCGGTGGTTAGGGCCGGGAGAGATGCTTCGGGTGATCGAGATCGAAGGCGAAGGACGGCGGCAACAATTCGTGCTATGGACAAGCCGGCAAGCTGGGCAGATGGCGCCGCTCGAGGTGGGGCCGGCCGGGGCGGCGGTTAAGGGGCAGACGGTTTGATGCTGAAGCTACTAGCAATTTGTGTGCTGCTGGCGATTCCTGTCCAGGGCGGCGGCGCGGCGGCGGAGGCGGGAAGCACGCCGCTGAAGATGGCGATTCAGCTAACACTGGCGGCGATGGTACCCGTGGCTTTTGTGACGCTGACGCCGTTCTTGCGTATTAGCGTGGTCCTGCACTTTCTGCGTCAGGCGTTGGGGACGCAAACCGTTCCTTCCAACCAGGTGATCATCGCGCTATCGGGGATGTTGACGCTGCTGACGATCTCCCCGCAACTGGTGTCGATCTATGAGGGGGCCGTGCTGCCATACAACCGTGGCGCTCTGAGTGAAGAGCAGGCTTTGAGCACGGGCGGCCAGCAGATGAAGTCCTATATGTTGCCTTATCTTGGTGAGAAAGAGATTGGGCTGATGCTGCGGGTGTCGCGCGCGGCCGCGCCGCGGAGTCCGGCGGAGTTGGGCTTTCCGGTGGTGGCGGGCGCCTACATGCTGAGTGAGCTCAAGAGTGCCTTCAAGATCGGCGTGCTGTTATACATGCCTTTTTTGATCGTGGACCTGATCGTGTCGGCGGTGATTGTCACCCTGGGCATGATTCAGCTGCCTCCGGTGATGGTGTCGGCTCCCTTCAAGATCCTGATTTTCGTGCTTGCTGACGGATGGTCGGTGATCCTCGATGCGGTGATGAAATCTTTCGAGGTGGCACGCTGATGGAATCCGCGCTGGCGGTGGAAATCGTGCGCCACACGATTTTCACGGCGATATTAATTGCTGGTCCGCTGCTAGGGATTTGCCTGATCGTCGGCGTGATCTTCAATCTGATCCAGGTGGCGAGCTCGATTCAGGATCCGGGCTTCAGCTCGATTCCGCGCTTCACGGTATGCGCCTTTGCCTTTCTCTTGCTTCTGCCCTGGATGCTGAACCAGATGGGGGGATTCGTGACGCGGACGGCGGACATGATTCCGAGGATTGTCCGGTGAATCCAAGCGAACTGGAGCGGGCGGCGCTGATTTTTGCCGGTGAATTGATCCGGGCGGTGAGCGCGGTTAGTATTCTGCACCTGCCGGGGATGAAGCAGATGCCGGCGGCGGCACGGGTTGCGCTGGGTTTGATGATTGCGGCGGCCTGCTTCGCGGCGCGCTGGCCGGGGGAGGCGGCCGCGTTGGACATGGGGAGCTTCTGGGGGCTTGCGGGGAGGAACCTGATTACGGGGCTATTCGTAGCCTTGCTTTGGAACCTGGTGCTCGAGGCCTGCGCACTGGCCGTGCAACTGGCCAGCGTGCAATCGGGATTGAGCTACGCCTCGATCATAGACCCCACCAACGACACCGAGAGCGGCTCGCTGCTGGCGATTGTGCAATTCTGTCTGCTGCTGACATTGCTGGCTGGCGGCGTGCATCTGGAGTTCTTGGCGGCGTTGCTCGAAGCGGATCCGATTTGGGAGCGAATGAGGCAATCGGGTGTGGGACTGAGCGTGATGAAGCAGGTGCTGGGCTTCAGCTTTGAGACGGGATTGAGACTGGCGGCGCCCTATGTGGCCTGTATGATTCTGCTTGATTTGGCCTCGGCGCTGGCCGGCAAGTTCGCGGAGCGGTTTCAGGTCAGCGTGCTGATTTTTCCGCTGAAGTGGCTGGCGACACTGTTGCTGCTCTGGGTGTCGACGGCGAGTCTTCATTTGATAGAAGCGAGATTGGCAGGAGGAGCGCTGGCAGCACTCAGGGAAGGGGGCGGCCGATGAGCCAAACGGGAGAGAGAACCGAACAGGCAACACCGCGAAAGTTGGAGAAAGCGCGGGAAGAAGGCAGGATAGTTTCGAGCCGCTATTTGGTGGCGGCCGTTCAGTTCGTCGTGGCGTTTTATTGTTTCAAGAGTCTTGAGGGCGAGGCGGGTTTGGCGCTCGAGCAGTGGCGCATGTGGCTTAGCTCGGCGTTTGACGCGCCAAGGTTGGGCGAGGCGATGTTGAACCCGGCGCTCGAGCGGGCGCGGCAAACGCTGAGTCAGTTGATTTGGGCGGCGGCGGCGACGACGGGCTCGGGGCTAGCGGCGCAGATGGTGGTTAGCCAAGGCTATTTCAGCCTGTCGCGCCTCAAGCCGGATTTGGGAAAAATCTTCAGCTTGAACCGGCTTCAGGCCCAGTGGCGGGAAGGGCTCAAGTCGCTCGCCTTGGCGGGGCTGATACTGTTGCTGTTCGCGACTGTGCTGTGGATGAATGGGGCTGAACTGCTTGCTTGGTGCTCCTTTCTGGCGCGGATGCCGGTTCTGGCGCAGTGGCTTGAGCAGGGACGGCAACTGGCGGACTATGGCAAGCTCGCCTGCCTGCTTTTCGTGGTGGTGGGAGCGGTGGATCTTGGATTGGCGATGCGGAAGTTCCGAGAGGAACTCAAGATGACGAAGCAGGAATTGAAAGAGGAGTTCAAGGAAGGCAACGGCAATCCCGAGGTGAAGGCGAAGATCCGCAGGATCATGAAGGAATTCGCCAGCAGGCGCATGATGTCGCAGGTGCCGAAGGCGACCGTGGTGATCACGAACCCCACGCACTATGCCGTAGCCATTCGTTACGAAGCCGAGGAGATGACGGTGCCCCTAGTGCTGGCCAAGGGCGTGGACCACACGGCGCTGCGCATCCGCAAGATTGCGCTCGAAAAAGAGATTCCCATTATTGAAAACCCTCCGCTCGCGCAGGCGCTTTACAAGTCGGTTGAGGCCGGCCAGGAGATTCCGCTGCACCTGTACCGGGCGGTAGCGGAAGTGCTTGCTTACGTGTATCGCATTCTTGGGCGGAGTACCGCCCGTTAGGTAAGACGAAATGAATCCCTCACTCCCTCTCTCGCGGAAGCCGGTGTCCGGCGGGCGTCCCGGCGGCGGCGCGGCGGCGGCCGGCCCCCCTTCGGTCTTCAACTGGCAGGCGCTGCGAAGGGCGGAAATCGGCGTGCCGGTAGCGGTGTTGGGAATCATCATGGCGATGATCCTGCCCTTGCCGCCGCTGCTGCTGGATCTGTTGATTTCCCTTAACATCGCGATCAGCCTGCTGGTGCTGCTGGTCTCGATGTACATTCAGAAGCCGGTTGAATTCTCGATCTTTCCCTCTTCGCTGCTGCTGTTGACGCTGTTTCGCCTGGCGTTGAATATCTCGAGCTCCCGGCTGATTCTGATGAACGGCAACCTGGGTACGTCCGCGGCGGGAGACGTGATTGAATCCTTCGGGCAATTTGTTGTCGGAGGAAGTTTCATCATCGGGCTGGTGATGTTTCTGGTGCTAGTGGGAATCCAGTATGTCGTGATCAATCATGGCGCGGTGCGCATCTCGGAGGTGACGGCGAGGTTCACGCTCGATGCCCTGCCGGGTAAGCAGATGTCGATCGACGCCGACCTGAACGCGGGTCTGATTGACGAGGCGGAGGCGAAACTGCGGCGCAAGAAGCTGGCGCAGGAGACGGAGTTTTATGGAGCAATGGATGGCGCCAGCCGGTTCACACAGCGTGACGCGGTGGCAGGGATACTCATTCTGCTGATTAATGTGATCGCGGGGTTCCTGATCGGGGTGTTTCAGTACAGCATGGATCTGGGTCGGGCCTTTGAGACCTATACGATTTTGACGATTGGCGATGGACTGGTGACCGTGATTCCCTCGTTGATGATCTCGCTGGCGGGCGGTTTGATCGTGACGCGGGCGGCCAGTGAGGGGCAATTGGACAGCGAAATCCGGCGACAAGTGTTTACCGTGCCCGAGCCGATCGGGTTGGCGGGCTTCGTGCTGTTGTTCCTGGCGCTGGTTCCGGGCTTGCCGAAGCTGCCGTTTCTGACCCTGGGAGCGGTGGCGGTCTACTCGGCCAAGAAAATGATGGAAAAGCGGCATGTCGAAGAGAATTTGCCAGTTGAGCCGGCGAGTCCGGCGGGGCCGGCGGCGGCCAAGGAGAGCATTGAGGGGCTGCTCAAGGTAGACGCGGTGGCGGTCGAGGTGGGGCTCGGTCTGGTGCGGTTGGTGGAAGGGGGAAGCCAGAGCACATTATTGCAGCGAATTGCCGGAGTGCGGAGGCAGATGGCGTCGGATCTCGGGTTTATCCTGCCGGCGGTGCGAGTGGCGGACAATCTGACTTTGAAGGCGCCGGAGTATCGCATTTTAGTGAAGGGCAATGAAATGGCGCGTTTCGAAATGAAACGTGGTTTTGAACTGGCGCTGCTGCCGGGCGAGGCCCACGAGAGGAACCAAACCGGGGTGGTGGAGCGACTGAGCGGGCTCGGGGCGATTGTGACCAAGGAGCCGGCCTTTCAACTGGATGCCCTGTGGGTGCCTCTTGAACACATTGAAACGGCAAGACTTGAGGGATGCACGGTTGTTGATTCGGCCAGTATCGTGGGGACTCATTTCTCGGAAACGATGAAGCGTTGCGCGGCGGAGATCTTCACGCGACAGGATGCCAAGCGTTATGTCGATCGGGTTGCCGAAGAGACGCCGAAGCTGGTTGAGGATTTGGTCCCCAAATTGCTACCGCTAAGTACCGTGCAGAAGATCTTGCAGAATCTATTGCGAGAGCGAGTCTCGATTCGCGATGGCGTTTCGATTTTGGAGGCGATGAGCGAGGGTGGGGCGATGACGCGGAATCCGACTCTGATCACCGAGTTTGTCCGCCAATCGATCCGGCGCACGATTACCAAGCAATTGTTGACGGCGGGCAATGAGTTGAATGCATGGCTGCTCAACGCCGAACTGGAGCAGGAATTGGAAAGTGCGGTGGAGCATGGAGAGTTTAGCAGCCACCTGACGGCGCCGCCGGCGCGAGTACGGGAACTGTTGCAGCGACTGCGGCAAGTTTTTGAGAACCCGATGTCGAGCGCCACGATCTTGACGGGATCGAATGCCCGATTCTTTGTCCGCCAACTGACGGAACCGGTTTTTCCAAACCTGAATGTGATCTCTCATTCCGAGATTGCATCCGGAATCCCGGTGAATTCACTGGGGCAGATCTAGGCGAGAGGATCCGGCAACGTGAGAATCAAATCGTTTTACGCAGAAAGCATCGAGTTGGCGCTCCATTCCGCGAGCAAGGAAATGGGGCAAGAAGCGTTGATACTGAATACCCGTGAATCACCGGCTGAATTTCGACATTTCGGGCGCTATGAAGTGGTTTGCGCGGTAGCGGTCGAGCCGGAAAAGCTGGAGCCGGGTGAAGCACGAATTCCGCCGCGGGAGGAGACGGTGAAGCGGCGGGCGAAGCAGACCCGCTTGATCTTCCTGGTGGGACCTAGCGGAGCTGGCAAGAGCACTTGCTGCGCGAAGATCGCCATACAGGGCAAGTTTCAAGGGGGGAAGGGGCCAGCGATCCTGAGTTGGGACGGCAGCCGGGTCGGGGCGACGGACAGTGTTCGCGCCTATTGCGAAATTGGCGGGCTGAATTTTCGGATGGTGGACCGGCTTGCGGACTTTCAAGCGGTATTGGCGGAATGGGAAGGCGAAGAGCTGGTTCTCGTGGATACGCCTGCCCTGGAAGGCACGGGCCATGGCGAGGAAGAAATGATGCAGTTGCTTGGGGCGCATCGGCGCGCGGAAGTGCATCTCGTGCTCTCGAGCACCTACTCGGAAGGCTATCTGAGGCGTTGCTGGCAGAGCTATCGCAGCCTGCGGCCGGAGTTTCTGCTGCCGACGCATCTCGACGAGGCAAGGATGGATCTGAGCGGAGAGGGCCTCGAGGAGTTACGCGGGTTGGCGATCCGCTGGTGCGGGACGGGCCGCTCGGTCCCAGAGGACCTGCAGGAGGCAGGTCAGGTGATGGAGCGAGCAGCCGCGCTGGATATTCCGGAAGCGGGACGGGATGGGAGCGGGCCGGTGCGGACACGATTTGCGCCAGCGGCCGGTTCGGCCGAGGGCCGGGGAGCGGCCCGGGCAGCGATTGAATCGATAATCGAGAGATTTCGCCGGTCCGATTCTGGCTCAGTGAGCCGGCAAGGCAACGAGTCGAGGACCAGCGCAGCATGAAGCAGTTCCCCAGGAAAGCGGCAGATGAAACCGGAAAACGAGCAAGCCATCGGAGACGAACCTGAAATGTATTATTCGCCAACGCAGACAGTCCAAAGCGTGGAAGACCGGGAGCGCATGATCCTCGAGCATCTGCCGCAAGTCAGGTTGATCGCCCGCCGCATCCATGAACGTCTGCCGGAGAGTGTGAGTCTCGAGGACCTGGTGTCGACCGGGATCCTGGGGCTGATTCAGGCGATTGACCGCTTTGACCCGAGCTTGAACGTAAAGCTGAAGACGTATGCCGAATACAAGATTCGTGGTGCGATTCTCGACAGTTTGCGTGGGCTCGACTGGGCGCCGCGGCAGCAGCGCAAGAAGGCCAAGCAGATCGAGGCAGCGATATCGTTAGCGGAACAGCGCTTGAAGCGTGCGCCGCGGGAAGAAGAAATCGCTTTTGAGTTAAAAATCACGATCGAGGAGTACCATGATTGGCTGGTGGAGGTGCGGGGCGTAAATCTGGGCAGCCTCGAATCGGGAGGCGGCGATGAAGAGAATCGCGATTTGCTGCGATTCATCGCCGACAAGGAAGAGAACTGGCCCTCGAATCTGGTGGAGCGATCCGAGCTCGAAAGGCTGCTGGCCGAGGCGATACAACGAATGCCGCAGATCGAGCGGACGGTACTCAGTCTGTATTACCAAAAGGAACTGACGCTGCGGGAAATCTCGAAAGTGGTGAACCTGCACGAGTCCCGGATCTCGCAGCTAAAGAGTCAGGCGGTTTTGCGGCTGCGCTCGTATCTTGAGAAGCGGTGGCCGGTGGTGAAGGGCAGCTAAGAAAGTACCCCACCCATGAAGCCGAACATTCATCGCGACGAATTAGTCGGTAAGCTCAAGGAGAGTCTGCTGTCGCGTGTGGTGCAAGCGCTTGAGGCGATGATTGGAACTTCGCAGCGCTGTCATCTGGTTTCCGACTTCCCGATGACGGCGCAACTGGGTGTGGGCGAGAAGCTTTTGGGCTGGACGTCCCATTTTTCTGCCGGACCGCGAATCGAGTTGCGAATCTTCGCCGCTCCGGCTGATTGGCAGCTATTCGGGAAAACAGTTCTTGAAGCGGCCGGCGTCGATGAATTGGATGATGCCACGCTCGAAAGCACGTTTCTGGAAACATTGATGCAAACGGCTTCCGCCTTCAGTCAGGACCTATCGGGTTTTGCTGGCCAGAAGTGGGAGTCGAGTGGGAGCGAGACCGGGGTTACGCCAGAGGAAAGCTGGGACAGTTGGGGTTACCGGCTGCCCATGGGGGAACAAGAGGCCAGGATTATGGTGCAGGTCAGCCCGGAGCTGGTCCAGGCGCTGTTGCAGCCGAATGGGGAGGCATCGGCGGCGAAAGCGGCGACACTGGCGGCGGAAGGAAGCCAGGGGGGTGCGCCCCTGCCACAATACGACCTATTGCTCGATGTCCAGTTGCCGGTAAGTGTGAGCTTTGGCCGGGCCATGGTTCCGCTGAAGGAGGTATTGAAGCTCAGTTCAGGCTCGATTGTGGAATTGAACCGGGCCGTTTCCGAGCCGGTTGAGGTCATCGTAAACAACTGCGTGATTGCGCGCGGTGAGGTCGTGGTGGTGGAAGGCAACTACGGTGTAAGAATCCAACAAATCGTCAGCCGGCAGGACCGGTTGCGCACTGTGAACTAGGAGTGATGGATGGAATTTCAAATTGCAATTTTTCTCCTCGCGCTGGGATTGCTGACGAGTTTGTATCTGTGGCTTGAGACCAGGGTGCAGATGCGGCGGCAGGACCGGAATTGGCGCAAGGAAATCGAGCAAATTCGTTTTCAGGTGGAAGAACAGCGGAGCCGCTTGATCCAGACGGTGCGACGCGAAGACGCCACGCTGGGGCACAAGGCGCCAATGAAGGCCGAGGTTAGTTTTCCGCTACGGACGAAGGCCGCGCCCGGGGCGGTCTCGCTTTGGGCCGGCAGCACCAAGATGAGAGCGATTGAGATGGTAAGACGTGGGGATACCAGCGCCAAAATCTCAGCAGCCCTCTCTATCCCCAAGCCCGAAATTGAGTTCCTGATCAAGATGGAAAGGGCCACGACGAAAACATGAAACAGGCAAGGTCCGTCTACTGGAACTTATTTTGGATAGTACGGGCGCGAGGGGCCCGGGGAGGCGGTTGGTCCTCGAAGGTGACCTTAAGGGCCAGTTCTTTCTTTTCGCGGACGACGGTCAAATTGACGGTCCTCGCGCTGGCACGCGCTTCGCGCACGGCGGTGGTGACTTCACGTGGCGAACTGACGCGTGTTTCCTCGACGCGGACGATGACATCGCCAGCGCGGACGCCGGCCTTTTCCGCTGGAGTTTCGCGGCTGACGGAGCGGACCAGGACGCCCTGCTTGATGCCGAAGAACTCGGCCAATTGTGAGTCGACAGACTCGGCTTCGACGCCGAGCTGACTGGACTTCCAGTACATGGCGGCGCGGGGGCTGTCAAAGCCATGGACCATGGCGCGGATTTCACCGGAGCTGGGAATGCGGACCTGGATCGAGCGCTCGAGGCGGCTGCGGGCGGACTCGGGGCGAGCCGAGATGGTGGTGAGGCTGCCGGCGCGACTGACGGCCATTTTCACTTCGCGGCCGGCCGGGGTCTCGCGTACGAGCCGTATGAACTGTTCCATGCTTTCGACGCGATTGCCGGCGAATTCGAGGACCACGTCGCCGGTCTTAAGGCCGGCTTTGGCGGCCGGGGAATTCTCCTCGACGCTGGTGATTTCCGCGCCGCGCTCTTCCTTGAGATTCAGGGCCTGCTTGCGGTCCGAGTCCACGTCGCGAACGCCGACCCCGAGGTAGCTGCCGTTGCTCGACATGAGGCGGACGATTTCGCCCATGGGGGGTTGGGGGGCGGGCGGCGCAGGGGGATTGGGGGGGGCGGGGGCTGTTTGGCTAAGGAGAGCCGCGGGCTCGGAATCGGGCAGGACAATTTGGGCCGGGGCGAGGGCGGCCAGGGCCGCGAACATGGTGGCGGTGACGGAAAAGGAAAGTAGTCTCATAACTGGAAAGACGGAGTTGGTTCGGGTTGGTCGCGAAGGGTGGGCGGATTGGGTGGGCTGAAGCGGCGGCATATCAGAAAACCCCGGGAGAAGCGCGGACCTGACTCAGGGCGCGGAGGATGCGGGTGCGGACATACTCGTCCTCTTCGCGGCGGATGACTTCCTGGAGAGTGCCGACGATATCGGCCGGGTAGCGGTCCATAAGCAGGTCGATGGCCTGAACGCGGACATTGGGGCTGCTATCCCGGGCGAGGACGCGGGACAGGGCTTGGCGGACTTCAGTCTCGCGGGCGTGGGGACGAAGGGCATCCAGGGCGCGCAGGCGGACGATGGGGCTTTCGTCCTGTTCGAGGGCAGCAAGGACAGCCTTGCGGATGTCGTCGCGATTGCAACGGTTGCGAAGGAGCTCGACGCTTTCGACGCGCATACCGGGATCGGGCGCCTGGCGGGCGGCGGCCAGCAGGGCGCGTTCGATGTCGATGTCATTGAGGCCGCCCTCGATGGTGCGCTGGTGGGGTTCTTCGAGGACGATTTGCACCATGCCGTTGCCGGTACCCTGGATGGTGCGGACGCGGGCGAGATCCAGACCGGCGGGGATGAGGCCGCGGCGCTGTTCGACCTCGCGGCCGGCAAAGAAAGCAAGAGCGAGCAGGGCGCAGGCGAGAGCGGGCCTGGCGACGGGCCCCCAGGCGGGCAGCCAGCCGGCCAGGCGGGTGCGCCAGCGGCCGGGACTGGGACTGGAGGCGGCCAAGGACTGCCGCAGACCGGCCCGGCACTGGTCGAGCAGGGCGCGCGGCGGCTCGACTTCCGCTTCGCTGATCAGGCGCAGCATGGCGCGGTGTTGCTCGATTTGATGGCGGCAAGCCTGGCACTGGCTGGCGTGGACTTCGAACTGTTCTTCCTCGTGGAAGTCCATTTCACCGTAGATGTATGCATCGATGCGGGACTGGAGCTGATCGCAATTCATAGGAAATCTCCGAGGGCGGCGCGCATCTTTTGCGTGGCGCGGAACAAACAGTTTTTGGCGGCCTCCTCGGTGGTACCGAGGGAATCACCGATGGCGCGCAGACGCATACCCTCGAAGTGGCGCATCTCGAAAACCAAACGCTCTCTTGGGGTGAGACCGGCGAGGACGGCCTCGATCCGTTCGCGCAATTCGCGGCTGAGGAGCTTGCGCTGGGGGTCGAGGTCGGCGCGTTGCTCGGGAGCCGTTTCGAGACGGTCGCGCGGGCCATCGCTGGTTTCGACGACGGCGGGTTCTTCCTTACGGACTTTTTTCTTGCGCAGGGCATCGAGGCAGAGATTGGTAACGATGCGGTAGAGCCAGGTGTGGAAGCTGCAGTCGAAGCGGAACTTGGCTAGATTGCGGTGTACGCGGAGGAAGGCCTCCTGGTAGATGTCGGCGGCTTCCTCCGGGGAGCGTAAGAGATTGTAGGCCAAGCGCAAGACCTGCTGGTCGTAGCCAGCAACCAGGGAGGCAAAGGCCTGCTGGTCGCCGGCCTGCGCGGCGCGAATCAGGGCGGCTTCATCCATAGGGGATTGATTGACGGGCAAGCGGAGCCGAGCCACAAGGGCTCCCTGCCCGGTAAGCTGAGCATTCACCAACAACAGGGACGCGACAACCGCGATTCTGTCACGTTCGGGAAGGAAAAAAAACCTGTTACGGTTTAATCGGCCAGTTCGACGTCGATGCGTTTGAGCTGAGGGTCCATCTGGGTGATGCGGAACTGGCGGATCTGGCCGACGCGGACCAGATTATTGCTGGTATCGGCGCCGGCGCCTTCCTTCCAGCGGGCGTTGAGCATGGCCGACAGAGAGCTGACATCGACTTTGCCGGAGGAGGCCGTTGTTTCGGTGGCGGATTTGTCGCGCGGTAAGGGGCAGGAACCGGTGACGCCTTCGGCGAGTTGGACCTTGGCGCGGCCTTCCTTGACATCGCTGACGCGTCCGGTGACGAGATCGCCCACCTTGTTTTCGGCGATGAAGTGGTCGGCGCTGGTGGGCTCGAGCTGTTTGATGCTGAGGCGGATACGGCGGCGGTCCACTTCAAATTCGGTGACAGCGGCCTTGATGATGTCGCCGACTTTGAGAATTTCCTTGGGGTGATCGATGCGTTTTTGGCGGGTGATGTCGGCGACGTGGACCATGCCTTCGACGCCGGGGCCGAGGCCGATGAAGGCGCCGAAATTCTGCAGGTCGGTGACGGGGGCCTCGACGATGGAGCCGATGGGGTATTTGGCTTTGGCGGCGGCCCAGGGGTCTTCGACCAACTGCTTGAGGCCGAGGCCGATCTTTCGCTCGGGGATCTTGAGGTCGAGGATCTGGACCTCGACGACATCGCCGACCTGGACGACATCACCGGGCTTGCGTACGCGCTTATCCCAGGTGAGGTCCATGAGCCGCACGAGGCCTTCGATGCCGGGCAGGAGCTCGACGAAGGCGCCGAATTCGGCCAAGCGCATGACCTTGCCGGAGAGGCGCTGGCCCACGCTGAACTGCTCGGCGGCCTGAGCCCAGGGCTCGGGCTGGAGTTGCTTCATGCCGAGGGAAATTTTGCGTGTGGCGGGGTTGATCTTGAGAATCTTGACCTGGACGGTGTCGCCTTCCGTGAGCAGGTCGGCGGGATTGCCGATGCGGGTCCAGCTGATGTCGCTGACATGGAGGAGGCCATCCACTTCCCCGATGCTGACGAAGGCGCCGAAGTCGGTGAGGGTGCGGACGCGGCCGTCGAGAACCTGACCTTCGGCGAGGGCGGCGAAGGCTTCCTGTTTGCGCTGAGCGGACTGTTCCTCGAGCAGAACACGGCGGTCGACGACGATGTCCTGTTTTTCCTTGTCGAACTTGGTGATGCGGCACTCGATGGTCTGGCCGGCGAGCTTGGCCATTTCGGCCACGTCGCGGGCGCCGGAGCGGGAGGCGGGCAGGAAGGCGCGTTCGCCGGCGACCTCGACACGCAGGCCGCCCTTGACGACTTCGAGGACCTTGCCGGAGACAGCGGATTTCGATTCAAAGGCCTGCTCGATGCCGGACCAGTCCTTGGGGGCTTCGACCTTTTGCACGGAGAGGCGATAGTAGCCGCCGTCGTCGGTGCGGCCGGCGATGGCGACCTCGAGAGTCTGGCCGAGTTGGACGAGCACTTCGCCGTCACGGCCCTGAACGAGATCGAGGGGCAGGAGGCCTTCGAGCTTGCGGGCGATGTCAATGACGACGCCGTCGGGGGTGATGCGAAGGACGTGGCCCTTGACCAAGCCGCGAGGCGAATCATCGGCTTCGGTGGTTTGCTGTGTTTCGAAATCGCGAAGAATATCGCCGAAGCCAGTGTCTGCCAGGGTTTCCGCTGTTTCCTGAGGATCTTCCGGGGAAAGCGGCCGGGTGTTTTCCATAGAACTCATACAAATCCGTGCGAGAATCTACATTGTCTCATAGATGCTACGCCGTCAATTTCTGCGCCATGCCGCCCTAGCTCCTGCAGCTTTGAGCCCGGCGGTCGAGGATGAAGCCGCCTGGGAGAAATTCCGGGCCGAGCACTTCTTACTGCCGGACTGGCGGGCCTATCTGAACACGGGGAGCGTGGGGACGGCGCCGCGGCGAGTGGTGGAGGCGACGAATCAATACCTCTCGCTTGGGGCATCATATGCGACGGAGCAGTATCCGCGCTGGGGCTACGAGGCGATGGAGGGCCATCGCGAAGCGCTGGGGAAGTTTCTGGGGGCGCGGCGGGAGGAAATCGCGCTGACGCATAATGCGACGGAATCGATGAGTCTGATCGCCAACGGGCTGGATATGAAGCCGGGCGATGAGGTACTGATCACGGATCAGGAACATCCATCGGGGCGGGGTTGTTGGCAGTTGAAGCAGGCGCGGCAGGGAATCCGGATTCGCGAGGCGCCTGTGCCGGTACCGCCGCGCAACGCCGAGGAGATACACGAGGCGGTGGTTGGGGCGATCCGGCCGGAGACCAAAGTACTTTCATTTTCGGGCATCACGACGCACACGGGGCTGATGTTTCCGGTGGCGAGCATTTGCGCGGCGGCGCGGGAACGGGGCGTGATCACGGTGGTTGATGGGGCGCACATGCCGGGGCAGGTAGCGTTCCGGCTGGATGAGTTGGGCTGCGATGTGTTCGCGGGCAGTTTGCACAAGTGGTTGTTGACGCCGCCGGGTTGCGGGGTGCTGTATGTGCGGGAGAGCTTTCAGTCGCGGCTGTGGCCGACGATTGTGGTGGAAGGCTGGCGGAACCAGAAGGATGCCCTGAAGTATATGCAGTTGGGATGCAATAACCGGGCTGAGCTCGAGGGGATGCTGGAGGCGCTGAAGTTTATTGGCGAGGTGGGGGCGGAGCGGATGCGGGCGCGGATACATTATCTGGCGCGGTATGCGGCGGAGCGGGCGCGGGCAATTCCGTATCTGAAGGTGCTGACGGCGGTCGATGACCGGCTGTATGGCGGGATGGTGGCCTTTGAGGTGGAGCGCCGGGATTATGAGCCGTTGTGGAAGAAGCTGGGTGAGCGTAAAATCTGGACGCTGCGGGGGCAAAAGATACGGGTGTCGAGCCACATACACACGAGGCGGTCGGATCTCGATCGTCTGTTCGATACGGTGAAGGAAGTTTACGGCTAGACGCGGTTGAGGCGGTAGCCAACGCCGCGAACGGTGAGCAGGCATTCGGGGTGGGTGGGGTCGGTCTCGAGATACTTGCGGAGGCGGACGATGAAGTTATCAATGGCGCGGGTATCGGTATCGCTTTGCACCTGCCAGACCTTGTCGAGGATCTCGGCGCGGCTGACGGGCTGGCCTTCGCGCTCGAGCAGGTAGCGGAGGAGGTTGGCTTCCATGACGGTGAGGGGCTGGCGTTCGCCGTCGACTTCGATTTCGAGAGTATTGAAGTCAATTCTGCGGCCGTTGATAACGGTCTGATTGGGGGGGAGGGCGGCTTTTTCGGCGGACCATTGGCGGCGGCGGAGGAGGCTCTTGATGCGGGCGATGAGGACGCCGAGATCGAAGGGTTTGGCGAGGTAATCGTCGGCGCCGGCGGCGATGCCTTTGACGACGTCATCGGGACGGCCGCGGGCGGTGAGTATGAGGGTGGGAAGGTAATGGCGTTCATCGCGGAGGCGGCGGATGACCTCGAAGCCGTCGATGCCGGGCAGCATGACGTCGAGGATGAGGAGATCGAAGGGAGCAGAGGCGCCGGTGAAGGCAGCGAGGGCGTCCTCGCCGTTGTCGCGGACGGTGACCTCGAAGCCTTCGGCTTCGAGATTGAAGCGGAGGCCTTCGGCGAGATGTTGTTCATCCTCGACGACGAGAACGCGCATCAGGCGGAAGCTCCCTTGGCTTGGAATTCGCTTTGCAGCTCAAGCGTGAAAGTGCTGCCGAGGCCGGCGCCGGGGCTTTCGGCATAGACGCGGCCGCCGTGTTTGCGGGCGACGCTGCGGACGATGAAGAGGCCGAGGCCGGTGCCTTTGATCTTTTGGGAAATGACGCCGGGGATGCGGTAAAAGCGGCCGAAGATGCGTTTGAGTTCAGCGGGGGGGATGCCGATGCCCTGATCGCGGACGCGGAGGGCGACGCGGTTGCCATCGAGCCGCTCGAGCTCGAGAGTGACTTTGATGCTGTTGCCGGAATACTTGATGGCGTTGTCGAGGAGGTTGCTGACGGCGCTTTTGAGTTCCTGGGGGTCGCCGCGGACAATAGCGGTGTCGCCGGTGGGCAGGCGCCGTTCGATGCGGAGGCGTTCGTCCTCGATGTGGTGGCGGAGGCGGGCCATGCTGGCGCAGTCGTTGACAAGGTCGAGCAGGGGGACGGGCTGGTTGCCGCGGCCGCCGCGGCCGCCGACGCGGCTGGCCTCGAGCACCTGTTCGATGGTGCCGAGGAGGCGGTCGGTATCGTCGAGCATGATGCGGTAGAACTCTTGGCGTTTGGGTGCGGGGATCTCGCGTCTGTCGAGTGTTTCGAGATAGAGGCGGATGGAGGCGACGGGGGTTTTCAGCTCGTGGGTAACCGCGTTGAGAAAGGCGTCGTGCTGCTCGTTTTTGCGGATTTCGCGGAGCAGGAAGATGGTGTTGAAGACCATGCCGGCGATCAGGAGTAGGAAGAAGATGATGCCGAAGACGAAGAGGATGCCGGTACGCCAGTTGAGCAGTACCCAGCCGATATTGAGGGCAACGGCGAGGGTGACCAGGAGGATACCGAGAATGCTGAAGAAAATGGTCTGCCGGCGCCGGCTGGGAATCAACATCCACATTCAGAGATAGCAAGTTTTGTCAGGGAGCGGGGCGAGCGGGAAGGGGCCGGCAATGATATGTTGGGCAGTTCCGGCATCCCGATGAGGCAGAAAACGATTTACTTGCTGGCGCTGCCGTGCCTGCTTGGCATGAGCGCAAAAGGACAGCCAGCGGTGAAGACGCCACCGCTGAGCGCGGAGGCGCGGCTGGCGCGGGCGCGGGAGTTTCTACAGCAGCAGCGGCGTGTGGAGGCGCTCGAGGAACTGGGGAAAGCGTTGGCGGGTAAGCCGGGCGCGGAGGTACGGTTTCAGGCGGGGAAGTTGTTGCGGGGCTTGGCGGAGTCGCGGCTGGAGGCGTTGCGGGAAGCGGCTCCGCGGTCGGCCGGGCTGAGTGAGTTGGCGGGGGACCGCCATGAGAGGCTGGGCCAATTTGCCGAAGCGCTGGCGGAGTACCGGGAGGCGGCCAAGCTCGAAGCGGACCGGCCGGGGCTGCATTACCGGCTGGGGAATGTGCTTTGGAAGATGAGGGAGTTGGAGGCGGCGATTGGGGAACTGAATCGGGAGTTGGCGCTGAGTCCGCATCATGGCATGGCGAACTTACGGCTGGGGCAGGCCTGGATGAGCAGTGGCGAGGAGGAGCGGGCGCTAGGGCCGCTGGAGGCGGCGAGGGCGTCGATGCCGGAATCGATCGAGGCGCGAAGGGACTTGGGCAAGGCTTACCGGAAGCTGAACCGCAATGAAGAAGCGCGGCGGGAATGGGAGTATGTGGCGCGGGCGAAGCCGGAGGATGAACAAGTGCATTACCTGTTGAGCGGAGTGTACCGGGATTTAGGACAAGAGGAAAAAGCGCAGGAGGCGCTGGCGCGGCACCGCGGGTTGCTCGAGCAGCGGAGAGCGCGAGCGGGCAAGGAATAAGCAGTCAGGGTTGGGGCGGGAGGCTTTGCCAGCGTAGCCGTTCCTGGGCCGCCGCCGGGCTGAGGCCGGCGAGTTCCAGGACGGCGAGCAGGATTTCGTGGGCGGCGGGGGAGCGCGGGGCGAGCGCCACGGCGCGCTGGGCAGCCGGGACGGCGGCAGTGGGCTGGGCGAGGGCCAAGTACACTTGGGCGAGCGCCAAGGGGATCTCGGGGTTAGCGGGCCGGTTCTTGGCGGCAGCGCGGAGGAGGGGGATGGCGGCCGGGTAGTTCTTCAGTTGCATAGCGGCCAAGCCGGCGTAGAAGCGAGCTTCGGGAGCGGAGGCGGGCAGCTTGGCCTCCGCGGCGAGGACAGTGAAAGCCTCCTGGGGCTTGCCCTCGCGGAGGAGGAGGAAGCCGAGAGCGAGGCCCGGGCCGGGGCGGTGTGGGGCCAATTGGCGCGAGCGGCGAAAAGCCTCAATGGCTTTGGAAGCGTTGCCTTCGCTCTGCAGGGCATGGCCGTGGACCTCCCAGCCGGCGGGGGATTCAAAATCCCGTTCGGCCACATCATTCCAAAGCGCGATGGAGGCTTCGGCGTAAGCGCGGGTAGCGAGTTCCAGAGCGCCGGTGTGCTTGGGATTGCGAGTGAGCAGGCGCTCGAGAAATTGGAGACCGGCGAGGGGATTACGCCGCGCCACCAGGGTGGCGCCGAGCCAGAATTCGAGATCGTCACGGCCGGGGTCGCGAGGCGGGGCCAAGCGGTTGGCGATTTGGAGCGAGGATTCGGCTTCTTCGAAGCGATTGGTCCGGTAGAGGCAGATGCCGAGGAAGAGGTGGGAAGTCCATAGAGCGGGATCGAGTTGGATCGCGGAGCGGAAAGCGGGGATCGCGGAATCAAACTTGTTCTGGAGATGGCGTGACAGGCCTAAGCGCTGCCAAGCAAGGGGCGAGGGCCGGAGCTGGGTTTCCTTTTCGTAGGCCGCCTCGGCGGCTAAGAAGTCCCGCGCCTGCCCTGTCTGAGGGGCAAGCGCGGAGGGAGGCAGAGTTTGGGCGGCGAGGCCGGCGGCCAGCCAGGGGAGGATTAGCAGCGGTTGCAAACGGTCAATAGTACAACTTCAGACCCATCTGAATGGAGCGCTGCGGGATTGCCGTGCCGAGAATGCGGCCGAAATTGGGAGTGCCGAAGGATGCGCCCGGATTAGAGAAGTTTGTGTTGTTGAAGGCATTGAACAGCTCGGCGCGGTATTGCAGGCGGATCCGTTCACGGATGGAGAAGTTCTTGAAGACGCCGAGATCGAAATTGCGGAAGCCAGGTCCGCGCAGGGCATTGCGGCCAAGGTTGCCGAAGCTGAACTGTGGTGCGGCGGCGAAGGCGGCAGTGTTGAAATAGAGGCCAGCGGGACCGTATTGCGGGGTCCAGCCGCTGGGGAAGGGGTTGCCGACGAGGTTGGGCCGCTGGAAGTTACCGCGGGCACCGACGTTGGCGTTATCAAAAGGCAGCGTGATATTGAAAGGCCGGCCGGTTTCGAAGGTCCAAAGGCCGGTGGTCTGCCAGCCGCCGAGCAGGGCCTTGGCCGGGCCCTTGAGGCCGAAATTTGGCAGCATGTAGCTGTAGCCGGTATTGAAGACGTGGTTTTGATCGAAGTCGGAGGGGCCCATGGAAGCGCGATTGTCGCGGTTGTCCTGGGGTGAGGTGCCACCGAACTGGGAGTTGAGGTCAATATTTTTCTGGAAGGCATAGGAGGCGACGAATGTCAGGCCCTTGTACATGCGCTGTTCGGCCTTGGCGGTGAGCCCATGGTACTTGGAGGTGGCGATGGTTTTGAGTTCGCTGAGGGCGCCGGCCTGGGGATAGGGGCGACGGGGATTGGGGGCGCCGGGGCCGGGAGGCGGATCGTTGGTGCTGAGGAAGCTGGACAGGTGGGTACCCTTGGCGCCCTGGTAGTTCATCTCGAGCAGCAGGGATTGAGTGAGTTGGTGCTCGACGCCGAAGTTCCAGTTTTGCATGTAGGGGGTTTGGAGGTCGCGGGCGATGGTGTGCTGGGCATTGGGCTGTACGAGGGCGGGGTTGAAGGAACCAAAGAGCTGGTCAGCGCGCGTGGGGGCCACTCCGGCGATGTTCAGGCCGGTGAGGTTGTCGGAAAGGGAGAAGGGCCAGTTGCCGCGGCCGGTCGACCATTCCCAGCCGAAGTTGGCGTTGTAGAAAATACCGTAAGCGCTGCGAATGACGGTCTTGGGCATGATGCGGTAGGCGAAGCCGATGCGGGGGGCGAAGTTGAGCCGCTGCGGATTGGCGATGGTGCGCGGGGCATTGGCGGGCTGGCCGGTGATTGGATTTTGAGCCGTCCAGTAGAACTGACCGGCATTCATGTCGAAACCGCCCATGCGGCCGCGGCGGTGGTGGGGCCAAGCATTGTATTCGTAGCGCAAGCCCACGTTGACGGTGAGCTTGCTGGTGAGCTTGATGTCGTCCTGGACCCAGAAGTGATGCAGGGACTGGTCAATGTCGAGGTCGGCTTCACCCGTGATGCGGCCCGCCTCATTGACGGTGCCGAGCAGGAAACTGGCAAAGGGATGGCCGGTTACGGCAACGTTTTGGGGATCGGCGGTGGGGATGTTGTTGAAGCCGAAATTCAGAAACACGGAATCGTGAATTGTGCGCAGGCGGGTGTAGTCATAGCCAAAGGCGAGGGTGTGCCGGTCGATGATCTTGGTCATCGAGACGGAGCCTTGGTAGGTGAAGTCCGGGCCGTTGATCAGGTTTCCGTTGTTGGGCCCGGTGAGGCCGGCGATGTTGAAATTGACGGGGAAGTCGAAGTTGCGGAAGTTGGTGGGGACGTTCTGCAGACCGGCGGAGCGGTAGGCATCGATGAATTTGTGGAGGGGGCCTTGGCCGAGATCGGCGCGGAGGTAGCCGAGGCGGAAGTCGATGATGGAGCGGGGGTCGATGATGTGGGTATCGCTGATGGTGACGCCGAAGTACTTGTTATAGGTAGCGCCGTTGGCGTTAGGGAAATTACGCGGATCGCGCTGGAAGATATCAGACCAGGAAACGCGGGCAAAAAAATTGTTGTTGTCGGAGAACTTGTGGTCGACGCGAGTGTGGGTTTGATTGTCCTCGCGAGCGCTGCCGGTGGTGTTGGTGTAGTTGCCGGTGTTGAGCGCCAGGGGGTTCAAGGAATCGGGGAACCAGAGATTCATGTAAGCGCGGGCATAAGCGGGGACGCGGGAGGTGGGAATCTGGTTATTGGGAAAGGGCTGACGGGTGAAGACGGCCTGACCCTGAGCGTTGACGCCGGACTGAGCGCCGGTGAAGGGATCGAAGATGGCGGGCATGGCGGAATTGCCATCGAGGTTGCGTGAGAGGTTGCCCCCCTTCCAGGCAGCGTTGGGAATGGTGCCGATCTGAACAGCGCCGCGGCGCTGTTGGAAGCCTTCGTAGTTGAAGAAAAAGAAGGTGCGGTTTTTTCCGTCGTAGAGCTTGGGAATGCGGATGGGGCCACCGAGAGTGAAGCCGAACTGATTGAACTTGAAGTCGGGGCGCCGGGCGGCGAAGTACTCCCGGGAGTCCATCTTGGAGTTTCTGAGGAACTCGTAGAGAGTGCCATGGTATTCGTTGCCGCCGGATTTGATGGAGACGTTGATGTTGGCGCCGGCGCCGGCGCCGAAGCGGGCCGACATGTTGGTCTGGATTTTAAATTCGGAGATGGCGTCAATCGAGGGGGCGATGGCGGCGGTTTTAAAGAAGCTGCCGTTGTTGAAAGTGCCATCGAGGGTATAGTTGGCGTTGTCGCTGCGGCTGCCGGTGACGGCCCAGGTTTGGGCGTTGAGGGTGGGGCCGCCGCCGTTGGCGCCGCGCGTAGCGCCGGGAGTGAGGCGGACGAGGTTATTGAAGTTCCGTCCGTTTAGAGGCAATTCGACCACCTTTGTGTTGTCGATGGTGGTGGAGATGACACCTTCGGTGGCCTTGAGCAGTTCGCCTTCGGCGGTAACACTAACCGACTCGGTGACCTGACCGACGGTGAGGCGGAAGGTCAAGGAGATAGCGCCGGCGACCTCCAGCTTCAGGTTCTCCTGGACCTGCTTGCGGAAGTTTGGGGCCGTGACCTCCGTGCTGTACAAGCCGGGGATCAAGGAAAGAACGGAGAAGTTGCCGCTTTCCGAGGTGGTGGTTTCGCGGGCGATCCCGGTTTGGGCATTGATGACGCGCACCTGCGCACCGGGCACGGCGGCGCCGGAGGGGTCGACCACCTGTCCGACGATGGAACCGAGGGTGGTGGCTTGTCCGAAGAGGGAGGCAGGGGACAGAAGCAGGCAGCAGACAAGGGCGGTAAAAATTGCGCGGAACAGAGGCATTCAGGGACTCCTATAGCGATCCACCAGAGGCAAGCCCCTGGGATAATAGAAAAATACTATTTCAAGAAAATGCCTCTGTAAAGATTAATCTTGTATTGCAAGCGTGATTAGGGAATTTTTTTGATCCCGGTGGCAACCTTGCCTTGTCCTTGGCGGATGAAGACGGTTTGGTTAGCGGGGAGGTTGGGGATGACCTCGGTTTTTCCGCCGGGCCATTGGACCTCGACGGTGACGGTGGATTCCTTGCCGAGGCCGAAGTGAAGGCGGGGGTCGGCGGAGGACAGGTAGCTTTCACCGGCCCGGAGGCGGTTGTAGGAGACGGTGTTGGGGGTAGTGACCTTGACTTTGGCGCCGACAGCCATACGGTTGCAGGTTTGACCCTGGAGGACGATGCGCAACCAGTTTTGCTGATTTCCGCCGCGATTTTCGGCGAGGGTGGGCAAGGAATCGATGTTGGATACGACGAAATCCAGATCGCCGTCGTTGTCGATATCGGCGAAGGAGCCGCCGCGGGCGGATTGTTTGGCGAAAGCGGTTAAGCCGGTATCGCGGGATACATCGCGGAAGCGTCCGTTGCGGAGATTCTGGAAGAGTTGGAGAGGTTGGCGGTAGGATTCGCGGAGGACGCCGTCGACTTCGGGGTAGACGTGGCCGTTGGCGCAAAGCAGATCGAGGAAGCCGTCGTTGTCATAGTCGAGAAAGAAGCTGGCCCAGCCGAGGTAGGGAATGGTGGGTTCGCCGACGCCGGCGGGGAAGGAGACATCGGTGAAGAGACCGGCGCCCTCATTCTGCAGGAGGACGTAGTTGTCATTGGCAAAAGTGGTGATGAACAGGTCGGTGTTGCCGTCGTTGTTGTAGTCGCCGACGGCGACGCCCATGCTGGACATTTCCTTGCCGTCGGCGTTGTAGGCGACGCCGGCGGGGACACCCAGCTCGGTGAAAGTACCGTCGCGGTTGTTCTTGTACAGGAGGTTGGGGTGGGAGTCGTTGGCGACGAAGAGATCGGGCCAGCCGTCGTTGTCGAAGTCTTCGAAGACGGCCTGGAAGCCGAAGAGGAGCTTATTGTCGGCGACGCCGGCGGAGGTAGTGACATTGGAGAAGGTGCCATCGCCGTTGTTGCGGTAGAGGGAGTCAGGGGCGCCGGCATAGCCGAGAGGGCCGCAGGCGTTGACCTTGAGGCCGCGGTATTCACAGGAGCGGAGTTCGGGCCGGGCGATATTGAAATCGAGGTAGCCGGGCACGAATAGATCGAGGTGGCCATCGAGGTTGTAATCGCCGAAGGTGGCGCCGGCATGCCAGATGGGATCGCCGGCGAGGCCGGCCTTGGCGGTGGAGTCGGTAAAGGAGCCATCGCCGCGGTTGCGATAGAGGAGGTTGTGGCCGAAGTTGGAGACGAAGAGATCGGTATGGCCATCGTTGTCGTAGTCGGCGGCGACGCAGCCGAAGCCCCAGCCTTTGCCGGGCACGCCGGCGATTTGGGTGACGTCGGTGAAGGAGCCATCGGGGTTGTTGCGATAGAGGTGATTGGTGGTGGAGGGGGGCTGTTTGCCCTGGAGTTGCTCCACGGTGGCGCCATTGACAAGGTAAAGATCCATGCGGCCGTCGGCGTCGTAATCGAGCCAGCAGGAGCCGCTGCCGTTGACCTCGAGGACGAAGCGTTTCTTGAGGCCGCCGGAAACGATGATGTCCTTGAGGTTGGCCTTGGTGGTGATGTCAACGAAGCGGACGGGGGCGGAGGCTTGGGCGAAGGCCAGCAGCAGGAGGAGGTGGCGGAAGAGGGAGATCACTGGGGACGTCCGGAGCGGAGGGCTTCGATCTGGCGGGTTTGTTCAGCGGCCAATTCGGGGAGGCCGAGGCGGAGCAGGACGCGAGAGAGTTCGAGGCGGAGCGTGAGATCGTTGGGGTGTGTGGGCAAGCCCTGTTCGAGGAGGTCTCTGGCCTCAGCGAAGCGGCGGAGGGAGCCGAGGCTGCGGGCGAGGCCGAGGCGCGCGGCCAGGGAGGTGGAAGGGGAGGAAAGGGCGGCGCGGTAGAAATCGAGGGCCTGGGGGTGGGCGCCATTTTTCTGCAAGGTGTCGGCGAGGCCGAGGGAGGCTTCCGGGAGGCCCGGGGCGAGGCGGAGGGTCTCTTCGAAAGCGGGGCGGGCTTGCTGGTATTGACCGAGGCGGGCGAACTGCTGGGCAGCGGCGAGGTGGGCTTGCGGGAGGGAGGGGAAGCGCCCGCGGGCCGCGAGGGCGGCCTGGAGGGCTTCTTCCTGTTTCTCGGCGGCATTGAGGGCTTCGACAAGGAGGAGGGCGGTGGATGAATCGCTGGGGGCGGCGGTGGCGGCCTGCCGCAGCAGGGGGACGGCCTGGGAGGCCTGTTGGGAACGGAGGTAAGCCGTGGCCAACAGGGAAGAAGCGCGGGCGTGAGCGGGGTCGGCCTGGCGGGCTTTTTCGAGCGGAGCGATGGCGGCGGGGTAATTGCCTTCGATGACGAGGGCGAGGCCGAGGCCGAGGTTGGCGTCGAAGGATTGCGGCAGCAGTTCGGCGGCGCGGCGGAGGGGCGGGATGGCCAAGGGGGTTTGGCCGGATTTGAGGAGGGCGAGGCCGTGGTTATACTGCGCTTGAAAGAAAGCGGGATCGGTGGCTGCGGCGCGCTCGAAGGCGAGCAGGGCGTCGGCGGCGATGCCGGCTTCGCCATAGAGTACGCCGAGGGCGACGAGAGCGTTGGGATCGATCGGGGAGCGGTTGAGGATTTTTTGGCTGAGTTGCCGCGCCTGGTCGCGATTGCCGGCAGTGAGGGCGGTGGCGGTTTGCATGAGGGTGGCGACATCCTGCTGGTCGGCATTCTTGAGGCGCCGGCTGCTCTCGAAGGCATCGCGGGCCAACTCCGGCCGCCGGGTTTGCTGGTAGAGTTGCCCGAGGCGGAAGTAAAGTGAGCCATCCCAGGGGGCGGAGGCCAAGGCGCGCTTGAGCAGAGGGATGGCCGGGAGGGGCTGTCCGGCGGCGGCATGGGAAGCGGCCAGTTGGGAGTGAACGTCGAAGACTGTTTCACCGGATGCAGCGATGGGCTGGAACCAGGAGATCGCCTCGAGGGGCTTGTTTTCAAACAGGGCGATGCGTCCGAGGAAGTAGCGGGCATGGTGGGCGGGCGGGGCGAGCCGCACGGTGGCGGAAAGGTGAAGGCGGGCGCTGGTGAGCTTGCGCTGGCGGAAGAGAACATAGCCGAGGCGGTAATGGGCTTCGACGTATTTGGCATCGCGCTCAAGGATTTGCTCGAGCAGGGATTGCGCCTGGGGGAAGCGTTCGGCCTGGAGATGGCGTTCGGCTTCCGACATCATTTCGGGAAGGGTGGCGGCGGCCAGCAATGCGAGAAAAACAAACGGCATGTCGGTGAGAGACGTCAGGGCCTGCTGGAAAGATTATATGACCGGGGGGCAGGCGCGGTTTGGTGAATTTCCTGAGACAATAGGAAAGAAATCAGGAGGGCCCTTAGCACAACGGTTAGTGCAGAGGACTCATAATCCTTTGGTTGCTGGTTCGAATCCAGCAGGGCCCACCAGAGTCCAGTCAATCTTCATTTGCCGGTTGCATGGGGTGCCGGGAAGGCCGGAGTGGTTTTGCTTGATTGCCGCATGCGGGTTGTTCCACGGGGTTGGGGATCGGGGTGAGGCCGCGGGGAAGAAAGAAAAACAAGAAAATGGGAATACTTGGGGGAGTGAGCGCGAGCGGATTGCCGGTGTGAAGGCGCGGGAGGACTTGCGTTCCGCGGCGGAGGAACTCGCCGAGGCGATCCTTGTCATCGAAGAGGAGCTAGGGAGCCGATTTTGAGAAAGGTTGCCAGCGGATTGCGTTGAAGGCGCCTGGTTATGGGAGAGCAGTGCGTGGGAGAGGAGCAGGGAGCCAGGGGGATGATTTCGCGCCGTCCTCACCGCTCAGACAAGCGCAGATCCGGCCGGTGGTGACGATAGAGGGACAGCCCGCGAGCATTCAGTTCGCGGGTTTGACGCTGGGCTTCGGGGGACTTTACCGGATCCATCTCACGGTTCCGGCCAGTGGGCCCGATGGCAATCCGCATGTCGTGATCCGTCAGGGAAAAGTTGCGGCCAACGGGGGTAAGCTGCGCGTGCGGAAGTAGGCAGTAAAAGCAACGCCCGCCGGCGTGTGGCCGGCGGGCGGAAGGTTCTTGGACTTGAGGCGCTGGGTTACATTTCGGCGAGGGCGGCGACGAGGGCGCCCTTGGCCGTTGAGTTGAGCGGGGCCTGGGCCATGCGGATTTCGCTAAGGGGCAGGGGAAAGTCGAGTTCCTTGAGGACTTTTTCGAAGCGGTCGCGGAAGCCCTTGGGCAGGGTGGTGCCGCCGGAGAGGACCATGGGAACAGGGCGGCCCATTTTGGGGATATTGCGGGAGTTGGAGAAGGCTTCCTTGAGGCCGGAGCAAACGGCGCGAATGACCTCATCGTAGTAAACGTTGAGAACCTGATGGAGCTTGTCATGGAAGGGGCCATTGAGTTGGAAGGACTCTTCCTTGGCGAGGCGGATGCGCGTGGTGAGCTCGCCGGTGATGGAGGCCGCCGAGGAATCGATATAATCGCCGGCCTTGGCGACGCTAAAGCTTAGGACGGGGACGGCGAGGTAGCTCAAGCAGACGTTGACGAGGCCGCCGCCGAAGCTGATGCCGATGCCGGAATAATTGGTTTCTTCCAATTCACTGAAGACGACAGCGAGGCCTTCGTTGATGGGCGTGGGCTCGCAGCCGAGTTCCCGCAGGATTTGGGCGATCGAGGCATCGTGGTAGGTGAGGTTTTCCTCGGCGCCGAGCGGGGCGGCGGGAACGCTGTAATAAACAGGAATGCCGGGGCTCCGCACGCCCTCAGTGAGGTTTTCGATCAACTGCTTGAGCATGATCGCGTTCTCGGGTTCGGTTGGATTGAGCACGCCGCGGTTCATCGGACGGCGACTTTCAGACTGAAGCAAGTCGGCGAAGCGCGAGCTTTCGTTTCCAGGCACAATTATCTTCTTCTCAAAGCCCTCACCGGAGACGACGAAGGGGACGCTTTCGCGCTTCAGCGACGCCTCGGTCATCTTCGACCAGGGAACTTCGACGAAGGCGTTCAACTGACTTTTGAACAGGAACTGATCGCCATTTTGCACGGCGGCGACGATACGGCTGGTGCCGACATCGAGTCCGATGGCGGGGGTTTGTTGGGTTTGTTTCATGGGTTCTCCTGGCGAGGATTGCTCGCACGCGAATCGGTTGTGCCGGCCGGCTCGTTGCTCTCAGGCAACAAGGCGCTCAACCGGCGGTACTGGTTGCGCAACTGGGTGCGGAGCTGCGCGACAGAAATGGAATCTTTTCCAGCCCGGGACCGCAGAAGGTCTTCACTGGAGACGACTCCTTTCCACATGCGCGCCCCGGTTGCGGCAAAGAAAGTGCCGTCATAACTAAAGCCAAACAGGAATAGGCTGGCCAGAGGCAGCTCGTAGTTGTCGGGCAGACCCATGGCTTCAAAGGGGAAATTGCCGGCCCAATCGGTGTGATAGCCAATCTGAAAGTTGGAGGGATTGATGGAAACCTGCGCGTGGGTGACGCAATTGGAGGCGCGGATAGCGTAGCGGCTGCGTAGAATACGGGTGAGCATGCGGCCGCTGTCAACTTGTGCCTGGGTAATCTCGGGGGACTCATCGCCAGGGCGAGTTTGTGTTTCAAAAGAGATGGCGAGGAAGGAATCATTCAAGCCGATATAGGCCCATTCCTCATCGGCCCAAGTCGACTTGCCGGCGTGATTGGCCGCATCGGACTCGACGACAACGCGAAAGACGCGGCCAAAGCGGTCAATGACATAGTGGTAGGCCTTTTCCTTCTGGACATACTGAAGCAGCGATTCGCCGAGGAGTTTGAGCCGGCGTAATTGTGTTTCTTCGAGTTCCTCGAGCGTGCTTTCTGTCGTGTGATAAACGATGCCGGCGGCTTGTTGAGAGGGAAGCCGGGACAAGGAGGCTTGTGGGGCGTTGCGATTCCATACATAGTACTCGCGCGGACGGTTGCTGGTGGTGAAGCGGGTCTCAATATGAAGACCATTCGACCAGGTTTCCACGCCGCCGCGGTTGTCGATGAGATAGGCTTTCTCAAGCGGTACTTCCGGAGCGGGGCGGACGGTGGACAGTTTTCCGCCAGCCACGGCCGAGGCGTCGATAACCGGAAGCGGGGACCGGCGGAGCAGGGACAGCGTGGGAATCAGCAAAAGGAAGGCGACAGTGATCCAAATCTTGCGATTGCTTAACCACCAGAAATGGGGGCTAAGAAGAAGATCTTCGATTTGACTGAAGCGCTTTTCCGTGGTTTTGAGGAAACGCAGCTTCTCGACGGGATCTTCGATCTTCGAAGCCCGCGAGGCAATCATCGACTTTAGGACATCTCTCGGAATCAGATGACTCAAGAACCATTTACTCCCAATCCACTTTGCCCAAGGGGGGAATCGGCGAACAGCGCCATGAACTTTATAGCCTGCCTTGGCGAATGGGTGGAGGCGATTCTTTAGTTTACTTGCTGTGAAGGTGAACTGAAGAGTGGCCGGCCATTCGGACGTTACTCTATCAGGAGGAAAGGGTGAAGAGTTGTGAATTGGAGCTGCGGCCGGCAGCGGGTTGGGTGCTGCTGTGGGGAGGCGGGCTGAGCAAAGAGACGGACGCTGGGCATGGGCGACAGCCTGGGCAAGCGGGCTGGGCAGTTCGCCTCGGGCAGCGTGGTGGGTGTAGAATCCGAGTACCGTGGGCAAACTGATTGGGATCTTAGTACCAGTGCTGGCGCTGGCCCAGCACGGCAAGGATGATGAGAAGGCGCGGCATCTCTTTATGGGAGATGCGGCGCGAATCGAAGCCGGGCGCAAAATCTACGCCGGGGGCTGCGCGGGGTGCCATGGCCCGGAGGGCATGGGTGGGCGAGGGCCGAGCTTGGTGGAGCGGGGTGCGTGGCATCCGATGAGCGACGAGATGCTGTTTAAAACGATCCAGAACGGAGTTGGGATCATGCCGGCGGCCAAGCTGCCGGAAGACCGGGGATGGGAGCTGGCTGCGTTTGTCCGTTCTCTGACGGCGCCGGCGATCGAAATGAAAGCGCCGGGGGCGGCGGCGGCGGGAGCGATGCTGTTTTGGGGCCGCGCCGGGTGTTCGGCCTGCCACCGGATTGGAGACAAGGGGGGATTTACAGGTCCGAATCTTTCCAATGTGGGGCGAAGCTCGACGCTGCCCAAATTACGGCGGTCGATCCTCGAGCCCGATTATGAACGCACGCCCGGGTTTGAGCGGGCCGAGGTGGTCTTGCGCGACGGGGCGAAGCTGAGCGGACTCGTCAAGGACCGGACGAACTATCAGTTGCAGTTGCAACTAAAAGACGGTACGTTACGGACCCTCGACATGAAGCAGGTGGAGGCGCTGGATTTGCAGTCCACCTCAGCGATGCCAGGTGATTATGGCGCCCGCCTGAGCCGGGAAGAGATTACCAATCTAGTCAGTTTTCTGCGCCAGCAGAGTCCCCAATAAGGATGGCCCCATGAAACTGTTTCTTCCTCTTGTGTTTGCCGCCGCGCTGCAGGCGCAGGTGAGCTATGAGGCTCTGCGGCAGAGCCCGAATGAGAACTGGCTGACTTACGCCGGGGATTATCAGGGTCGCGGGCTATCGCCGCTGGTGCAGATCACGCCGGACAATGCCCGGAATCTGACGCCGAAGTGGACTTTTCAGGTGCCGGGAGCCAAGGGGCTGCGGGCGCGGCCGGTCGTGGCCGAGGGGGTTATGTACTACACGAATACGAACGCGATCTATGCGCTTGATGCGCGCAGCGGACGCGTGATCTGGCAGTACAACGACACGCAATCCAAGAAGGAGGCCGTGAACCGGGGGGCGGCGATTCTTGGCAATCAGGTGTATTTCGCGACGGCGGACTGTCATCTGGTATCGCTCGACCGGCGGACGGGCGGTCTGGCGTGGCGCAAGCAGTACGGCGACATCAAGGACGGGGTGTTTTGCTCGGCGGCGCCGGTGGCGCTTCGCGATAAGATTATTGTGGGCACGGCGGGCGGAGATGAGGGAATGCGCGGCTATCTGGCGGCGCTCGATGCGGTGAGCGGCAAGGAGGTCTGGCGCACTTACACGGTGCCGAAGCGGGGTGAGCCGGGCAGCGAAACCTGGGGCGATTACATCGAATATGGCGGAGCGGCTACGTGGCTATCGGGTACTTTTGATCCCGAGACAAACACGCTGTATTGGACGACGGGAAATCCGTGGCCGGATTTCTATGGCGGGGACCGCAAGGGTGACAATCTCTACAGTTGTTCGCTGCTGGCGATTGATGCCGACACCGGGAAGATGAAGTGGTACTTTCAGTTCACGCCTGGGGACTGGCATGATTGGGACGCGCAGAGCTGGCCGGTGTTGGTGGAGGTGAACTGGGAAGGAAAGCCGCGCAAAGTGGTGTTTCACGCCAACCGGAATGGATTTCTCTATGTGCTTGATCGCGAGACGGGGCGCTATTTGCGCTCGCAGCCGCTGATCCAGAAACTCGACTGGGCCAAGGGAATTGACGCCAACGGGCGGCCGATTCCCAATCCGGACAAGAATCCGACGCCGGAGGGCAACCGTGTGTGCCCGGGAGTGCGAGGGGCGACAAACTGGATGAGCCAGAGCTGGAACGCGGCCACGGGTCTGCTGAGCGTGGTCGTTCTCGAGCAATGCGACATCTATACGAGCTCATCGAAGAAACCTGAGCCGGGTACGAACTTTGCTGGCGGCGGGGCCGGGCCGCGGCCGAATGAGCCGGGACAGTTTTTTGTTCGATCGTTTGATCCGCTGACAGGGGATTTGCGCTGGCAGTATCCGATGACAGGTAAGGCGGAAATGTGGGCGGGCTTAACGGGCACCGCGAGCGGCTTGCTCTTTTCCGGTGACGACGACGGGCATCTGATCGTGCTGGATTCGCGGACGGGAAAGCATTTGTATCACTATCAGACGGGAGCGCAAATTTACTCCTCGCCGATTACTTATATGGTGGAGGGCAAACAGTATGTGACGATCGCGAATGCCAACGCCTTGTTCACGTTTAGTTTATTCGCGCCGGTAGAGAGTGTTCCGGTGCCACCGGTGAAAATTCACTGAGGACTACCCTAATCCCACTGCGGTTTTCTCCCGATACTCCTTAGGAAAAACAACTTTTTCTAAGGGGAATTTCGGCGATGAACCTAGTGCAAATCGACTTCAACCGGGTGATACAGGCAATGACCGGCATATTGCTTTTGGCAACCGTGGCCCTGTTTGCCTACGAATTGTTCAAACCGCCGGTGGTGTATGCGACCGTGGCGGGCCGCGTGGAAAAAGTATCGGCGCTCGCGGCTGCCCGTGAAGCTTCCGCTTCGGTTTACCTGCTACCCGCCTTGCCCGCGCGCTACGAGCACAAGATTATTTACTTGGCACGGGGGCGCAAGGCCGGAGGAGGGAATTGGGCGGCGCAGAAAGTTTCTTCGGCCCAAGGGGAGTGAGATCCGGTACAGCTGGCGAAAAGAAAAAGCCAGCTTAAGAAAAAGCTGGCTTTGAGAGGATGGGAGATAGAAGGTGGGACTAGATCGGTTCTGGAAAACGAAGCTTAGCTTTCTGGAGAGAACGGTCGAGCAGGTCGATGGCATCCTTTTCCAACAGGGAGCGGGAGATGGCGACTTCGGCGAGGAGCATCTGGCGGGAGCGCTCGAGCATCTTTTTTTCGCGGAAGCTAAGGGGCTTGTCGCCCTGGATCAGGAGCAGAGTTTTGAAAACTTCGGCGATCGCGCTGAGCGAGCCATTACTCATTTTTTCCGTATTTTCCTTGAAGCGGTGCTTCCAGTCGGGGTTCCAACGAGGCATTCCGGTAGCGAGGAAGTTGAGGACCTTGGCAATTTCCGTGTTCTTGGTGACCTTGCGAAGACCCACTCCTTCGGCGTGGCTAAAGGGGACCATCACCGTCATGGAGCTGTAGGCAAGCTTGAGCAAGTAAAAACGCTCATTTTGTGCTCCGAAGGATCGAATACTAATGTTTTCAATTGTTCCGACACCGTGGTTGGGATAAACCACTTTTTCGCCGACTTGAAAAGTCATCCGAGAACCTCCCTAAAAGGAAAATGAGAAAGAAATTGCGTCTACATCGCTTGAAAACAATGGGCTAATCGAAGGGTAGATCGCCCTTAGACGAATGTCAACGCGCGGAGTTGCAAAAAAATCATATTTTCTTCGCTGGGCTCAAAACCAGGGAAATTTGGGAGGGGGAGTACACCACCTTGAGGTGTATAACTTAGGGCTGGAACGGGGTGCCGGATTAGTGGATGAGGCGGCGAACTTTGGCTAGTGCCTGTTTGGCCATGTTGTAGTCGGGTTCGATATCGATGGCCATCTGGAAGCAATCCAGGGCGCGGCGGTACATTTCTTTTTGCATGTAGGCGCGGCCGAGGTTGTACCAAGGGAAGTGGTAGCTGTCGTAGCGGGGGCAGCGGGTGGCTTTTTCGAGCCAGGGGATGGAGTCATCGATTTGACCCTTCTCGATGAGATAGGCGCCGATGTCATTATAGGGATTGCCGAAGGTGGGGTCGATCTCGATGGCGTGCTTGCACTCGAGAATGGCGTCGTCGAGTCGGCCTTGAAAGCGGTAGGCCCAGCCGAGGAAGGTGTAAGCCTCGGCCGTCGGATGCAAGCGAATTGACTTCTGATAAAGGTCCATCGCGACGTCCAGTTCACCCTGGAGCTGCATCTGGTAGGCGTCCTGAAACAGCTGAATCGCGAGTTCGACCCGGGGGTCGGTCATGTTCCCCATCAGTTCTATCCGAAAGTGAGATGCACTGCAATGGCTAAGTGCTGCAAAAACTAAATAAATTCTCAATCCTTGTTAAGTAGAATAAAAGCGATGATTGCAAAGGTGCGGAAAGCAGTGTTTCCAGCGGCTGGTTTGGGGACGAGGTTCCTGCCGGCGACGAAGGCAAGTCCGAAGGAGATGTTGCCGCTGGTGGACAAGCCGATAATCCAGTATGGGGTGGAGGAGGCGCTGCACTCCGGGATCCAGAACATGATCATCGTGACGGGGCGCGGCAAGTCGGCGATCGAAGATCATTTCGATGTGAGCTTTGAGCTGGAGCATACGCTCGAGTCGAAGGGGAAGAAGGATCTGCTGGCGGCGGTGCGGTCGATTTCGGACATGATCGATGTGTGCTACGTGCGGCAAAAGGAAGCGCTGGGTTTGGGGCATGCGGTATTGCGGGCCAAGGAACTGGTGGGCAACGAGCCGTTCGCGGTGGTACTGGCGGATGATGTGATCGACAGCGAAGTGCCATGCATCCGGCAGTTGCTCGATGTGTATGAGTTTTATGGGGCGAGTGTGGTGGCGTTGATGGAAGTGCCGAGGGAGATGATCTCGAGCTATGGGGTGGTGGATGCCGAGCCGGTGCCGCACAACGGCACGAAGGACCGATTGTACCGGGTGAGAAATCTGGTGGAGAAGCCGAAGGTGGAGGATGCGCCATCGAACCTGGCGATCATTGGGCGCTATGTACTGACGCCGGAGATCTTCACCTCGATTGAGGAGACAGGACCGGGGGCGATCGGGGAGATCCAATTGACCGATGGGCTGAGGCACTTGCTGCGATCACGGCCGATCTACGGTTTCAAGTTTGATGGCAAGCGCTACGATGCGGGCGATAAATTAGGGTTTCTGAAGGCGACGGTGGAATTTGCGTTGCAGCGGGAAGACCTGGGAGGGGCTTTCAAGAATTATCTGAAAAGTCTGAAGTTGTAGGAGGGCGTATGAATCCGGGCGGACTGCTGGCTCCTGTATCACCGAGCGAGGCGGTGGCGATTGCGGAAATGGTTTTGCAGACGGGCGGAGCCCGGGCGGGGGGGAGCAAGCTGGCAGGACGGCTTCCGTTGTTGCGGTTGGAGAAGCTGCGGGTTTATGTGGGGACGCTGGTGGGGGATCCGGTACAGGGGGACACCTTTTATTTGTTGGTGCGGGCGGCGACAGGGCTGTGGTTGTTGCATGTAGCGCCGGCGACGGCGGGGACGACGCCGCTGTTTCCGAATCCGGTGCTGGTGGCGCGAGCGCGGCCGGCGGGATTGCGGGAGATCGTGGTGAATGCCATCGAGGTGGGGACAAATCTAGGGAAGATTGTGGAGCAACTGTATCCGGAGCGGCGGGCGCGGGTGACGAGTGTGCAAAGCATAGAGAGCCGGCCTTATGGGGAGGGGGCGAAGGAATTTTTCGCGCGGTTCAGCCGGCGGGGCAACGTATTGCCGGGCTTGCGGACGCAGGCGGCCGGTTGGGAAATCTGCTTGCCGGTGCTAGAGAGCGGGTGGGCGGAGGGGTGGGTAGCGATGCTTGAGAAGATGCGGGAACCGGTGGGAGCCGAGCAGGGGGCGCCGTTTTCGCGGTTTGGGTTGATGCTCAACGATGTGCGGGAGGTGCGGCGGGTGGCGGAATTTGAGCAGGCGATGCGAGTGGGCCTAGGCCGGTCGTTTGATTTAGAACTGGACTTGAGCGAGATGCGGGATTTGGATTTGGAGGGGCTGCACGAGATGTTGGATTCGCTGCGTTTGTTGGGGGTTGGGGTGCAGAGCGTGGAGTTGCCGGACGGCGTGCATGAAGGGGCCTTTGCGGCGCTGCTGGATACGCGGCAGATCGGGATGACGGTGCGGGGCGAGGGGGCGGCTGCTACAAGGTCGCGAATGCACTGGAAGCGCGGAGAGTAGCGAGGTGGCCGTTGCAGGTAAGATGCTTGCCGCCCTTGAGGTAGTCAATGCCGAGTAAGGCGATGCCGACGCACTTGCCTTCGGCCGGGGAGTAGGAGACGCCCAGGAGTTGGCCGGCTTGATCTCCGCCGCCGCAGAGGTCGGCTGGCACGGAGGGGACTTCGCTGGTTTCGATCGTGAGCGCGGCGAGGCCTTTGTGGACAGCGCCGCGGGCGCGGACACGCTCGACGATCTCCTGGCCGAGATAGCAGCCTTTTTTGAAGTGGACGCCATGGAGCAGGCGGGTTTCCTGGATGAGATGCCGATCAAGAATCTCGACGCCGAAACGCGGCTTACCCTGTTCGCGGCGGACCGTTTCCCAGGCATCGAGGTCAGCCTCCGGGTATTCGGCCAGGAAGCCGGGGCGCGGGACGGAGAGGGGGAGAATGAAGCGCAGTCCGTCGAAGCCGGTCTCGTTGAGGCGGGCGATGTAGCCACCCTGGTAGGGAAAGACGCCGTAGGCTTCGCTGGGTACCGGGATGGAGTGGGCGGCGGCTGAGTCGAGGGCGCCCGGGCCCTCGAAGGCGATTTCGTAATGGCTCGTGGCGAGGTCTTCGAGCGTCACGTCGTCGGCGATGATGAACTTGTCGAGGTGAGCGAGGAGAAGGGCGTGGGTGGATGCCTCGGTGTCGATGAGGAAGCTGGCGCCGCACTTGAGGATGTGTGCATCGGTTTGGATGCGGCCTTGGGCACTCAGGAAGAAGGCATAGCAACCTTGGCCGTCGTTGAGGCCCTGGATGTGATTCGAGCACATGGCGTGGAGCAGTCGCGCGTTATCCTCGCCGTGGGCGAGGATGCGGCCGCGGGAACTCGTGTCACGCCAGGCGGCGGCGGTGCGGAGGGATTGGTAGCCCTGCATGGTAGGAGTTAGGCTCCGCGCAGCCTGCCGAGGTAAGAACCGATGGCGACGACCAAGGCGACGCCGGTAAGCAGGGAAAAGTGCCAGCGCTTGCGCTTGGCGTCGGTGGCGTCGGCCTTGGTGAGAAGAAACATCATGGCGAAGACGTGAAGGGCGAGCAGGAACTTGATGCCAAACCACATGTGCCAGCCCTTGGGGGCGCCGGGCATGACGGTGAACATCTGAACGATGCCGCTGGTGAGGAGTGTGACGATGGCGCCGATGACGCCGCCACGCGCAAGGGGGGAGATCCCGCCAGCATTCAAGTAAGCGCCACCCGCAGCGCCGCCGACCATGACGATGGCGAAGAAAATATGGGCCCATGCTGGGATGGCCTGAATCAGTAGTTCCATAATCACAGTGTATGATTCACGCGATTGTGCCGGTGGGGTTTTTGTTTCAGCAGAACTGTTCGATTTTGGGCGATGAAGAGACGGGGGAGGCGTTTATTGTCGACCCGGGGGATGAGCCGGGGTTGATTCTGGGGAAGGTGGAGGAGTTGGGGGTGAAGGTGAAGGGGGTGCTGATTACGCACGCGCATCTCGATCATGTCGGAGCATTGGCGGAGGTGAAGGAAGCACTAGGTGTGGAGGCATGGATGCATCCGGGGGAGGCGGAGTTGTATGCGAACGTAGGGCAGCAGGCGGCTCTATTCGGGCTGCCGGCGCCGCGGAGGGCGGCCATTGAGCATGAGTTGCGGGAAGGGATGGTGCTGAAGCTGGGGAAGCTGCGGCTTGAGATGCTGGAGACACCGGGGCATTCGCCGGCGAGTGTGTCGATTTACATTCCGGAAGAGAAGCGGGTGGTAGCGGGGGATACCTTGTTCCGGCGCTCGATTGGTAGGACGGATTTGCCGGGAGGGAACCTGGAGACGCTGCTGCGGAGTATTCGCCGGAAGCTGCTGGTGTTGCCGCCGGAGACGGAAGTG
>Ga0068877_10000328_pt1 | contig 40772 bp, 32 predicted proteins | sample NOAtaG_FD_66437 | JGI IMG/M metagenome (GOLD analysis project Ga0068877, IMG submission 66437) | Freshwater lake microbial communities from Lake Erie, under a cyanobacterial bloom - NOAA_Erie_Diel6S_1000h metaG | ecosystem: Environmental > Aquatic > Freshwater > Lake | place: USA: Ohio, Lake...
CAAAGTTTTGACTTCGATTGAGGCACCCATCTGCCCTGTCTACTAGGCGATTCGCGACCTATTCAAGACACAACTGCCTCCATTAAACTAAGAGAGCACGGAAAACCTGCTCTCCACTCGCGTTGAAGACGCCATGGTCGTTCAACGGCAGCCCGGTCGCCAGCTTCTCCCTGCACAAAACCCCTGGTTCTTTCATTAGAAGGAGTGTGTGCATGCGTAACCTACTTACGCCGTGGCGGAGCTTTGCCTGCATAAGCCTCGCTCTGTTTTCCAACCTCAACGCGAGAGCCGAACAATGGCAACCCAAGGATCAGCGTCATCTAGATTCGACTGCGCGCATCAAACACATGTGGTTCCCGGACCAGGATCGATCAGCTGAGGATGCTCGACCGGAAACTTTAGCCCGTGCTTTTCTCGCTTCAAGAGCTAGCGAATTCGGATTGCCTTCCGACCTAACAAATTTGGTTTTGATCGAAGAGCGATCAAGCCTCCTCGGTCAGCATCTGCGCTTTCAACAGCAGATGGCCGGCCTACCTGTCGATCGCAGTCAGATCATCGTCTCTTTGCTCAAAAATGGCAGTATCTATCAGGTCTATAACACGACAACCTCTGAACCTATAGCTTTTCTCCATGAGACGCCTCGCCTCACCCTCGATCAGGCCTACGATCTTGCCTGGACTCACTTGGGAGTGCGTGGTCGTCTATTCGAAAAGCCTCAGGCTCGATTGGTCTATCGAGTCAACGATAGGCAGTGGCAGACTGCGTGGCGACTCGAGCTCAGCACCAGCGAACCCTACGGAGCCTGGGTGGTCTACGTCGATGCAAAGAGTGGAGCTATTCTGTCTCTCGAAGATCAGAGAGTGTCCCACCGTCCTCTCCATAAAAACATCAACATGAAGGTTGCCGATTCACAGCCTCTTGCCGACCGGAAAGCAACATTTGCAGCCTACGAGACTCACGAGCGTTTGACCCAAAGAACGGCTCTGCTGCAACAGGCCAATGGACTGGGTCGCGTCTTTGACCCCGATCCTCGAACCACCCTCGGTAGCCGCGATCTTGAAGATGAATCTCCGGACTCGATGTTCTCCGATGCTTACTTCGAGCGCGAGCTCAAGGACATCAGTTTTGATGGCAGTCTCTATACTCTCAGCGGTCCTTGGGTCAAAATCATCGACTTCGACCCTCCGACAGCCGCTCCGACGACAAGCAGCAACGGTCGCTGGATGTTTACTCGGGGTCAGAATGGCTTTAATGATGCCATGACCTATTTTCATCTTGATCAAAGCCAAAGGTATATGCAATCGCTGGGCTTCAAGGATAGCTCAGGGATCCAATTCGGACCGATCGAGGTCGATACCAACGGTGTGAATGGTGATGACAATTCCTACTATCAGCCAGGTAGCAATCGCATGTCTTTCGGGCACGGTTGTGTGGATGATAATGAAGATGCTGACGTTATCCTGCACGAATACGGTCATGCCATCAACAGTTCCATCAATCCTGACTGGTTTGGCGGCGACACTGGCGCCATGGGTGAGGGCTTTGGTGACTACTGGGCAGCTTCCTACAGTCTCAGCACGCCGGGGGGAGAAACCTACTTTCCGGAAGAGGTCTATAGCTGGGATGGACATGGCACTAACAACAGCTGCTGGGCGGGTCGTGTGCTCAATGCCCTGGGAGCTCGCTATGATGCCAGTCGCAATTATCCCGCACACGTATCGATACCAGGCGGCTATCAATCCGATGAGCTTTGGTCAACCCCGCTCTTTCAGTCACTCCTGCAACTCAAAGCTTTGGGGGTGAGACGCGAGGAGGTTGATACGATCCTTCTTCAAGCTCAGTTCGGGCTGGGCAGTGGCCTAACGATGCGTGACATGGCTCAAGCGATTGTCGTCACGGCTCAGTTGCTCTATCCGGGTCCGCACGCCGAGGTGTTCCGACAGAATTTCGTTCGTCATGGCATCCTGATTGAGCCGGCTGCCGATCTCAGCCTTGGACTCACAAATCTTGAAGATCAGGGGCAAGACGGAGCCATCGACCCGGGAGAGACAGTCGTACTTCAGCTGAAGCTCGCCAATCAGGGCACCTTGAAAGCGCAAGACCTTAAGCTCGAGCTCTCGAGTCAGGATCCTGTGGTTGAGATACTCGCGCCCCCGACCGCCTTGGGCTCACTGGCACCTGGGCAAAACCAAACCATTACCGTCAAAATACGCTTAGCAGAGAGCGCTGCATGTGGTTCGGTTATCCGCCTTAGCACGCAAGTAAACTACGATCGAACGCGAGAGAAGTCTTTTCCCGTCGAGTTGCGAATTGGTCGCGGTGTGGGATTTCGTCTGAGTACAAACCCTCGCCTGAGCATCCCCGATGCCAATGATCGGGGCATTCTCTCCCCGATGAGGGTCGAGGCCAATGGCACTGTATCCAAGCAACTCAAAGTCGGTGTGGACATTCAGCATTCGTATCGTGGTGACCTCCAGGTGGCTCTGATAGCCCCTGACGGAGCTGAGGTCCTTCTGCATGATCGTGGTGGTTTCAGTGACGATCATATTGTCGGAACTTACCCTACGAACTTGCAACCCGTCGAGTCGCTTAACACGTTAGTGGGCAAGCCACAAAATGGTATTTGGCAACTGAAGGTGAAGGATCTAGCTCCGGCCGATGAAGGCAGTCTCGTGTCTTGGAGCCTAGAAGACATTAGTTCTTATACCTGCCGCTCCCTGTCCACCGACCTCGACTGACTTCAATCTCGACGCTCGCTCTCGAGGGAGCGAGCGGTCGGGGGCATACCTGTGACTTTTCTGGAACAGATGGGGGGCGTCGCTTCACGAAGACAGATGCGACCCGGAGGCTGTTTGCTGACAATTCTTTCGATGGCATACAGCTTGCTCCCACAGAGGCAGGCTCACGAAAACGCTATTTCATCGATTCCAGGAAAGGAAGAAGATATGCAAAATCGGTTTGTCCTCACACTCGCTTGCCTCCTCGTGACCTCCTCGCTCCAGGCTCATACCTCTCAGACTATCGGATACAAGGCTGGCAAAGAGATGGCGGAACGTCTTTGGAATGGAAAATATGGTGCAGACTGCTTTCGTTCCGATCACTATCTCGCCGACCTGCAGGATACCAGTCAGCGCTTGACTCAATCCTCTTATCACCAAGGTTACCGCAAGGGCCTCGACCAGGCCTCAGATCGGATCGCACAGAAGTGTCATGGCACCGCTCCTGCTGGACAGACTGAGGCTTCGGGAGAATGCTTCGAAACAGGAACGCAGCATGGTCAGAATCTAGGCCAGCAGGTCTGTGAGCAACTTATTCCGGGCTTCCGTATCGCCAACACCTGCAGCCGAGAGGCGCTTGCTTCCTGTTATGACGGCCTGCGACGCTATGTGACACGCCATTGCTCCTTTCGGCTGAGTCAACCCACATTCAGAAGAGCTCAACTCGAATGTGAGTCAGCGTTTGCGCGGGGATAACTCACAGCAGCTTGGTTTAACACTTGTATAAAGACTGGAATTCAGACATTTTAAAAGACTGTGTGTATGATTGAGATGCAAAGACATTCACTCATACCAGCTTCCTGAAAGAGACTTGGGCCTTTGGAATGATCGATCCACTCATCACAGTTCTAACCCAGGTCTTTGGCTTCGGATCGCCGTTCTGCCCTCTTTATCTCTTGGGAGCCTTCGTGCTCGCCTGCGTATGGGTCAGACACAAGCAGGGCCTCTCGTGGCAAGAAGCCTGTCGCCTACTCGTGCGAAGTCTTGGTGTCAATCCGCGACAACTGAGAACCGATTTCTTATGTGCGATCTTCCAGCTCTTAGTGCTCAAGTTTCCCATCGGCGCCTTACATCTGTGGCTTTTTCACCAATGTTATCGAGTGATTGCTCCCATACGCCTTGATCATGGTTGGACTCTACAGTGGCCAGAGGCTATCGAAATATTATGGGTGAGCGCCATCACCATGCTTGCCATCGATTTTGGTGCCTATCTTATGCATCGATGGATGCACGAAAAACCCTGGATCTGGTGGATTCACGCCTTTCACCATAGTGCTGAGACTCTGACACCCCTCACCACCTTCCGACAGCATCCCCTCGAACCTCTCCTGATGCATGGATCTCGAGGAGTCGCTGCGGGTCTGACACTCGGAATCCTCCACGCGATATGGGATCAGCACACTCCGGTCTTGACCATCTATGGGATGGGACTCGGGTTCTTTATTTACATGTTTACGGTGAATCTCCACCACGCACCGCTTCCGATTCGGTACCCTCGTTGGCTGGCAGCTTGGTTGATCAGTCCTCATATCCATCATATTCATCACAGCCAGGCCCGTGAGCACATCAATGTCAACTACGGGGTCGTGTTCAGTCTATGGGATCGATTGTTTGGTACCTATCGGGATGCTGAGGTGGGTATAGGTGAGTTAAGATTTGGTCTAGCCCCTAACACGGACGATGATGACTCATGGCATCGCCGTGTCAAGGACCAAACCGAGGAGCTACTGAGTCGGTAGAATTACCAGGAGCCGCCGCTACCCGAACTCTGCTCTTCAGAACCTTCGGCGTGCTCGTGCCCGTGGTCATCTTTCTTCGCAGCTTTTTCCCAGGTCCCGCCTTGCTCTTCGCACTGCTTTTGCTTGTCGGCAGCTTTTTTGCCTTTAACCTTTACTTCCTTACCTTCTTTTTGGCAAGACCACTTCTCACCGGCGACGGCGGTATGCTCGAGAGCAGGAACTGCACCCATCATCACAAGCGCCAACACCAATCCTTGAAATCGCATAAACATCCTTGAGAAAAAAAGAGTTAAAAAATGTCTATGCTACCACGCTAGCAAAGTCAGCATCATTGCACAAGTATCCGCTGATTATTCAGTCGAATCTGTTTACCGTGGTGATCAAGACGGACCTGAGGAAGACTGTCTATCTCACACTCAAGGTCGGAGATCGATGGCTGCAAGTCGCCAAGGAGCCCTCGATTTAGCTCCTCGCAGCCGCAGATGCGCGAGGTAAGGATGTCCATCAAACGCATAATCGTGGAGGAAGCGGGGTTGCAGCACCTCAGCCCCTAAGACTTCACAGCGGCGACGCTGACAAAGTATAAAGTTGCTAGATGGATCGGCTTGTGCGGGGGCAAGAGCGGCATGAGGATCGAGCCAGTCATCACCGAATACTTTTTCATGCTGGCGCTTATACCAGCTACCTAGAACAACGAGAGGTTCCTTACCTTTTCGAAGGACAAGGGTCTCTTCAAGAAAAGCCTCTCCAAGCTTTGCCGTTGGCAACTCAAGGGAAGTTCCATGCCAAGCGATTTCCAGTACTATGAATGTCTTGCGACTGCTGCGTTCGATGAGTCGCCAAGCATCGAAGGCTGGGCTTTTTGGTAGATCATGGTTGTGAGCTACATCCTTCTCGAAGCGATCGTGCCGATAGAGTAGCATCCGAGGTAACATACGAAAGTCCCGCTCCTCTTGAATGACAAAACTGTATGCTGGCAGATAGGCTCGCAAAGTCTTGTGCTCCGCAGGGTCGAGACCTTGGACCGAGACGATGTCAGCAGGTGCTTCCTGGAGGATACGAGCGAGCTGATCCAAGGCTGGCCCCATGGGAGCTGTGAGAATCTGTTGATTCCTTCGCACATCGAAGCTCATCACTTGAAGCTCCAGTGTGGTCTCTATTCCGTGCAGCAGACTGGGCAGTAACGCACCTTCATCGCCAGTCATCGCCCGACAGGAGATCAGCCAAGGGAGCCCGCACCCGATGAGAAAAGTCGCGAGTGACCGTCGCACCTGACACCCTCCTTCTTCCTTGCCAACACCCTCCGAAAGAACGAGGGACAAGCCCCAGTCGCTCGGTAGGATCCGACCTTCATTATTCAGGAGGCAGAGCCCCTTGTCCATCGGCAAGGAGGGCGTCCGGTCTCGTCAGGTCAGGTCAGATCGGGCTCGATCAGTATGAGAGGGGAAGGAAGGGGCGAGGACTTCAAGGAAAGCTTATCCAAGACTTGCAAAGCCGGACGCATCAGCTCTTGCATGTCACAAAATGAGCGTTGGCGCATCCAAAGCTCTGCAGCAAACGCTTGCCAGGCGCTACGACTTCGGGTTTCCACCATGTCCACCAGCCGGTCGCGCAAGTCGTCCATCGTGAACACCAGGACGTCATCATGAGCTTGCAGACGGGTGCCTCGGAGACCAAAGGGACTCGATAGGATAGGGAGATGAGCGGCGAGATACTCGAAGACTTTGACGTTGCTGCCGGACCCCCTTGTCACGGGGTTAATGGCTGCATCTGCCGCAGCAAAGTAAGGCGCCACTTCAGATACGGGCCCTGTGGCCAGTAAAGCACCTTGCCGATAGGCAGAGGCTTCCATAGATCCCAGAATCAGAAAGTGAATGCGTCGTTGGGCAAGAAAATGAGCTTCTCGCTTGCAAAATGTCTTCAATTGCTCGAGGGCTTCCAGATTCGGTTGGTAGCGACTGCCACTGAAAACGATCAACCAATCCTCGTCTGTCAGACTGAGTTGCTGGCGAATGGGACTCCGATGCAGAGCCGCTCGTTGATACACGAGGGGATCGACGCCATTGGCTACCGTAAGGACCTGGGCCCCACCGGCACTCGCGGCACTTGAAAAATAAGCTCGGTCTTCCTCAGCACAGGAAATAATGACTTTATACCTCTGCGGAGCTCGGCTTTCGACCCGCTCCATCCACTTGGCAAATGCCCGTTCGCGCCGCGATCCCTGTTCGAGCAAGCGATGTTCGAGATTGTGACTCAAGAGAATCCATGGTTTTTTCTCGAATCCCTTTATGGGCGGACAATAGGGTAGATCGCTTATGATCAGGTCGGATTCTTCAAGTTCGTTGCGTAGCGAAGCTGGTATCAATCCCTTGGCGAGCAGAAAATACTGCCACAGGCGCGGCAGTCCGAGTCGACGGTTCATGGTCTGGAGTAATCCTATGGCTAGTCCGCAATGGACCAGTTCTATCAGACCCGGCTCGATGTCCTGGCGGAGCAGGCGCACTTTTTTCCCATAATCTTCATGTCGAGCCGCCAGACTATAGACCGTCACATCGTGACCCGAGCGGGATAAGGCCTTGGCAACGCCGCCACTGCGAATGTGCCCGCCTGATTGGGTCGGAAAAATTCTGAGTCCACTCAATATTACGATCCGCAACTTCCGCATCAGCTACTCCGCACGCACCTCCGTCTCCTCCAGCAGCAAGAGCCGACCTCGAGACGGTGAGGTCTGTCTGTGCCCAAGCAAGTGCTTAGCCACTGGAGAAAGTATACTTTTCTCTTTACATATTGGATAGTTAAGATATCCTTTTCAAGATCGAGCAATACGGCTCTGTCAACATTCATGACACCCGCCTACACCTTTCACCATTTGGCTTTGTGGGTTCCTTCACGCTGGAAGGCAAGAGCTATCCTACATCGGAGACTGGGAAATTCTCACTCGAAGTCTGCAAATATCCTATGTTAGCTTGAGGTCTGACTCCGGCCTCCCAGGTGAACATCCGGACCAGATTCCCAGACCCCTCAAGACGCTGTCGGGTTCTGGTGATACTGGCAAGTGGCCGGGAACACTCTTTTGCTAGATGGTGGAAGGTATGCGAACGAAAGTATTGATCACGGGCGCGCTGCATCCGATCGCGCTCGAAGGCTTTGGCCAGATTCAGGATCTCGAAGTGGTCTACAAACCCGACGTCACCTTTGCAGATATTAAGTCGGATCTGCTCGATACGCATATTCTGGTCTCACGTAGCGAAACGGATGTCGATCGTCGGCTGATAGACGCCGCGCCCCAGTTGAAAATTATCGCTCGCGCTGCCGTGGGGGTTGGCAATATCGATCTGGATTATGCTACTGAAAAGGGCATACTCGTCGTCAACACGCCTGGTAAGAACACCAATTCTGCTGCCGAACTTACGCTCGGGCTAGTACTTGCCATGCTGCGCAAGATCCCCGAAGCGCAGGCTACGGTCAAAGCGGGTGGCTGGGATCGCCACCGCTTTACTGGCTTCGAATTGCGAGGTCGCAAGGTTGGCATCGTTGGCTTGGGCAATGTCGGGCATCGTGTCGCACGCTTCTGTCAAGGTTTCGATTGTGAGGTTTATGCTTACGATCCTTATGTTTCGCCCAACGTTTTCAGTAAGAACAAGGCTATTCCCGTCAGCAGCCTGCTCGAGTTAGCTGAAAAAGTGAATATTTTAACTCTCCATGTCCCAAAAAATAAAGAAACCACCCGCATGATCACACGTGAGGTCCTCCAAGCTCTGGGATCGAAGGGCTACTTGGTGAACGCCGCTCGTGGTGGAGTCGTCGATGAAAAGGATCTGCTATGGGCTCTCAATGAGGGCGTGATCGCGGGAGCAGCCATCGACACATTTGAGCAGGAACCGAAGCCCTTTCCTGAGCTTGTGAAACATCCCAATGTGTACTGCACGCCGCATATTGGAGCCTCGACTGAAGAAGCGCAAATCGCCATCGGTCAGACCATAGTGGATCAGGTTCGCAAAGCACTTGAGGGTGGGGTTGTCGATTATCATGTGAACCTACCTCAGGTCGGTGTCATCGACAAACCGATACTGAAAGCCTACTCCTCGTTGGCTGAGAAACTGGGAGCCATCGTTGGCCAGATGCTTGACTTTAATCCTAAGTCCGTTCAATTCCAGTACAGGGGAGATATCGCCGAGCTGGACAACTCGATCATCCGCTTGAGTTGGCTGAAGGGCTTCGCGACTCAGGTCGTCGATGAGTACGTTTCGTTTGTGAACGTAACCAAACACATCGAGCGACTTGGGATCGAAATCAGCGAAAGCACCGACCCCAGCTTCTCAAGCTACAATTCGGCTCTCAAAATCTTTGTTCGTGGTGCCCAAGGTCAGCAGATGACCGTCGGTGGTGTCGTGTTCGAGGAGCGGCACGTGCGTCTCACCCTCCTAAATGATTTTCATTTTGAAGTTGAACCTTCGGGCTACATGCTCTTCATCGAGAATCTTGACGTCCCTGGGGTCATCGGTGATGTCGGACAGTATTTGGCGCGACACAATATCAACATCAGTTCCTTCAACCTTAGCCGGAACAAAAAGGGAGGTCACGCTATGGCTGTCGTGAGCGTCGACACTCAGCCGACTGTCCAGCATCTCAAAGAATTGAAGGAGCTATCGAACGTCGAAACGGTCAAGGCTCTATTCATATGAAGCCAGGTCAAGATCTCAAGAATCCCCTCACTCGTGAGGGGTTCAATCGTATCGCTGAGGAACATCGTCAGTTGCTGGAAGTCGAACGACCCCGCATTGTCGAGAACATGGCAACCGCTGCAGCCGAAGGCGATCGGTCTGAGAATGCCGAGTATATCTATAGCAGAAAGCGGATGCGAGAAATTGACAAACGCCTGCGCTACCTCACAGGTCTATTGAAAGATGCGCAAATCATTGACCCACGAAACATTCGAAGTGAACGGATAGGCTTTGGCGCGACCTTCACCATCCAGGACGAAGAGGGCCAGGAAAAGTCCTGGACCATCGTGGGTATGGGTGAAGCTGATGCGGATCAAGGAACCATTTCTTGGAAGTCCCCCCTGGCACGTGCTGTGTGGAATCGTCGTATTGGCGACCTTGTGACAGTCCACCGACCTGCTGGTCCTTTGGACTACGAAATCATCGATCTTCATTACGCCGGCCGTCGCATCCCAACTTAAACTCTCTTCAGAGGACCCTCATGCTTACTGAACTCAGTCGAGTGCTCTGTCCCAATCCCCTCCCCTCCCTGAGTGGGAACGTCTACTGTGTGGGCCGAAATTATGTCGAGCACGCCAAGGAATTACAGAACGAGATCCCGAGCGAACCTGTGATTTTCCTCAAAGCGCCCTCAGCCCTGCGAGCCTTTGAAGGAACGTCTGTGGCTTTTCCTGACGAAACCTTCCACCATGAACTTGAGCTCGTTCTGCTCGTAGGCCAACATCTTTCCTTGGGCGCTCGGGCGTCGCTTCGTGACATCGCAGGTGTCACACTCGGACTGGATTTGACCCGACGTGGGGTGCAGGATCAACTCAAAAAGAAGGGCCTTCCATGGACGATCGCCAAGAGTTTTGCGGGCTCAGGCCTTCTGCATATGTTTCAAGCGGCGGGACTCTTGACTGATATTGACTTTGAATTGGAAGTCGGCGGGGAAAGACGCCAGATCGGACACTCAAGTCAAATGATCTTCAACTTTGAGGCTATACTCAACTACTTGCTACGATTGCAGGCTCTTTATCCTGGAGATATCATCTATACGGGGACACCGGCTGGTGTAGGTCCCCTGCGTGCTGGTGATCAATTCCGTGCCATAAGTCGTGCGCTGAATATCGATGCTTCTGGTCACCTTTGAAGACCAGCCCGAACGCAATCTGACGGGAATGCAAGATTGAGTCAGTTCCAGCACTCATCTCATCCGCCCCTAAAACCAGAAGACTTCAGCCAAAATCAAAGAGTTTGCGCAAGGCCTTGGCCACAGGACCTTGCGGTAATTCCTACACCCACCTCCCGCGAAAACCTCGCAAGAGCGCCGAGACAAGCCCTTCCAACTTTGGCACATGAGTTGCTGCTCCCGACTGAGTCGTACACTCGAACAAGAGGAGGCGGTTTTATGTCATCCTGGTTGACGAATCTAAGACGCAATTCTGACTTACCACCCGTCCAGAAGCTCTTTCAGCAGATGATGGATGATTTTTGGGATACCCGGCCCATGCCGGGCCTCACGCAAATGGACAAGCCATTAGCTGGGTTTCAGCCGAGGGTCAATATCAAAGAGTCTGAGAATCAAGTGACGGTGACAGCGGAACTTCCTGGCATGGACGAAAAGGATTTCGAGGTTTCGATCGATCGGTCGAGTCTGGTTTTGAAGGGCGAGAAGAAGTATGAAGAGGAGAAAACTCAGAAAGGTGTTACCTATTTCGAATCGACCTACGGATCTTTCATGCGTCGGATTCCATTACCCTTCGAGGTCAACCTCGAGAAGGTGGAGGCGGGGTTCAAGAAAGGGATCCTAACAGTCAACATGGAGAAGGCCGATATCGCCAAGGCTCAATCACGCAGGATTAACGTTCAAACCCATGCCTAACGGCAATCGAGTCTAAGCCACAGAGAGTGCAGAAGCGAGAGGGAGGAAAGCCGGTGAGTGCTGAACGGAAAGGTCTTCTTTCGAAGTGGTATGCCAAACTACGAAGTCTAACTTCGACGGAGCCCCTGTCGCTCGAAGCTCATCCCCTGCTCCTCCGCGATTGGATCTGTACTTTGCTGCGCTGAGTTCCTACCGAGAAACAGCCACTCGCAAGATGTCTGTTGCGAGGGGCTTTTCTCGAGGATCGAGTCAGCCTCTGAGGAGCTGAGTGTCTTTATGCATCGAAGACTATGGGCCCTTTGTGGGCGCTTCCGGGCTAGCGGCGGGCATGGCGCGCTTCCCTATTTGCCCCAATCCGAAGCACGGTCTGCACCTGAGGCTGATCCACGAAGACTTCACTATGAATAATCTTACCTTGGGCCATCACCAGTGCCTTGTGTTTGCTTCCCGGGTGCCCCCAGTACTCCCATCGCCCTTCGCCCACGGGTAAAGCTTGGAATCCAGCGACGAAGACTTCTACCTGTTTCGGTAGCTGGCCGTGGAGAGTAACTCGTCGCCGTTGCCAGCCAAGCAGGGGTGGCGCTTCTTTCAGGCTTTGAGTGCTCACGAGACATCGAAGACGTTGACGAACGGTATGACAAGGTTGGAGGCTCCCGAGTTGCAGCTGCCAGCGCTTGTAGCTGTCTTTCTCTGCCACCAGCTGGATCGGGAACTTTTGACCGTTGGTATCCAACAGCAAAGTTCCTGGGCGCAAACGCCAGAATGCTCGGGTCTCGGCAGGCTCGTCGATGAACCATTTGCCATTTTCCTTGAAGGCCCAAAAGGACTTTTTCATGTGCAAGCGAAGCAATGAGGATAACGCTCGCACTGTTTCCTCGAAAGTTTTAGCAAAACCGGCAATAAATGCTGTTTTTTCTGCCTGTCCGAAGGGATTCTGCCAACTGATTTGTGCTCGTATGTAACCGACCTGATCCTCCTTCGGCACATAGCTGAGCTGCAACTTCCAAGGTGCCTGTCGATCGACCTTGAGGCCTAGGCCTTGAAGATCGTTCAAGAGGAGGGGTAAGATCTTCTCCTGGAGGACTTCTGCTTGGTGTTTTTCCAACAGGTTCGTCGGCGCCCCCCTGAGTCCCGCTGCTTGTACGGAAATCGCGGATAGACCGTCGTCGAAGAATAGCCCCATAGATGCGTCATTGGTATCGGACGAGAGGGTGGGATCGCTGTCTCCCTCCTGAACCTGAGGTGGGACCTCCACACTAGACATAGTTTGCCGGGCTAGACTTTCGGTTTGCACCGGAGGTCCCGTGCGCTTCTTCTCAGCTAGCCGACGAGGCTGTGGCAAATCTGTTTTCAGTTCGATGGTTGAGCGCACCACGGGATTCGGTTCGTCACTTCGCAGACGTGGGACTCGCAGTACTTTGCTACCGCGATATCCTGGTTCGCCTGATTTCATAAGATCGATGGATAGTTGCTGGCCCGGTTGCAGGCGCAAATAGCGGCGCCACTCCCCGAAGCTGTCCGTAATCCCCATCGGCTTCTCGTTGATCGACAGGCGAGCCGCAGCTACGGGATGACCTTTCTCTTCGATCGCGCGGACTTCGACCAGGACGTAGGGAGCCTGGATCTGCGGTTTACGCATCCAGGCCAGAAGACCGATGATAAGTATGAAAAGACCGAGAAACAGTCCGCCCCAGAGTAGATTCGTCTGCCTTCGCACGCGTGGACGTGGTGGCAAGGAATGGGGGCGATAGACACCAGGCTGAGGGAAAAGTTCATGCGCGGGTATACGCCGCGGCTGCGACTTCGATGTAGACCTGGATTTCACACACATGCTCCCACAGGGCCTTCGTCTGGAACAGACCCCGTTCTACCCATAAAGGCAACACAATGTCCTAATATGAGTCTAATGAGAGCTAGGCTGGAAAAAAATGGGCAGGAAATTCCCGGCATCGCTCTGCTCAAGCCTTTGGAGCAAGTGTACGAGCCAAGGTCCGAAGTCTCTAATAAGTTTATAGTCCAAGCGAATCTTTGGTGGCGGGGGACCATCAAGGTTCAAAGCCTCGAGACGCGTATTCGCCTCGAAAAACTTAAGCTATCCGGCGCTACGGTAACCCAACATCCCGTTATCACTCTCCGAGGTCTGGGCTGGTTGGGAGGAGATATCGATGGCGAAGTGAAAGTACAGACGGTCTCCATCCCGTCTCTCTGGAACGATTTCGATGGAAAGATCCACCTCTGCTAGCCTATCCCGTACCGCATCCATACCGACACCACGGCCTGAGACATCGTCCGTAACCTCTTTCGTGGAGAGGCCGCCGACAAAGATGAGCTGAGCCAGGGACATATCATCGTGATAGCTTAGCCCCATCTTTTTGGCTTTATCTGCCAACCGAGACAGATCAAGACCTTGCCCATCATCCTTTAGGCAGATCCGTCCGCGATCGTCCTCGTAGAGACGAATGAGACCACGTGCCGGTTTCTTGCTTCGTTCTCGAAGTTCCTTCGATTCCAGACCATGATCGACGGAATTTCTCAGCAGGTGAATCATGGCATCACGAATAGCGGAGGAGATTTTCTGGTCGACTGAAATCGATCGAGATAGATCAGACTGCAGCTGACATCCCGTCTTTCCTAAGTCGCGTGCTAGCTCATCGACAACTGAGGAGAACGACAAAAAGATATCAGCAAACGACACGTTTTCACTCTTAGTTGAAACGGGTCTGTGATCTCTTGTAGCAGCGAACAGTGGTGCCATCGCTCGCTCATAGCTCTCCCGAACTTGGGATATCGCAACGACACGTTCCTTCAGCGATAGAATCTCAGTCACGAGAAGCTCATGCTTGCCAGTGACAAGCTCCTCAGCTGTATGCAGGGCATCAGTGAGAAAGGTGAGCTTATGCAGGCGAGCCTCACCTTTGATCGTATGAAGGATGACATAGATCTTTCTCGTGGTTTCCGCGGAAAGTTGGGCGGCTCTTGCAATCGAATCGTCTAGCAATCCTACGATACTTTGCTCAGCCTCAAGTGTTCGAGAGACAAAATCCCGAAACGGGTCGAGACCCATCCGGATGCCTTCAGAAAGAAGCGTCACTGCCTTTCGACTGCTCTCCGCTTCTGCTTGCAGGCGACGCGTTTCTGTGGCATCGCGGAGCGATAAGAGCGCCTTGCCAACGCGACCTTCTTCGTCCAGGATGGGGCTCCAATCCAGATCGAGGATTTTCTTCCTTCCACCGAAGGTCACCTCCAACTGTGAGGGCAAGGCCGAAAGGTTCGCTTCAAAGGTCAAGGGGTCTTCACCAATCGTATATTCCAGAGCCGTAACGATTTTTTGCTTCTCGTCTGGTCCAAGGTGGGATTGAGACAACAGAAGATCATCAAACCTTTCTCCTGCTATCTTTTCGGTCTCTAGGATAGAAACCAGGTGAGTGGAGTAAGCTTGACTCAGAGACAGCTGTCCATTCCCCTCTCGTTCGACCGAAAGGATCCCAATCGCAGTATTCTCGAGTAGAGCACGAATGTCACGCGTCTGCTCTTTCACTCGACGGTCGAGCGAGCGATTCATCTCCATAACCTGCTCTTTATGGGCTTTTTCATCCTTCAGTCTTTTTTCTCGCTCCTCGTTGGCGAGGATTTCCAGAAGGCGCATCTTATCACCGAGAGCCAGCGCAAAGACGCAGACCATAACGGAGAATCCACCCGGGCCTAGCAGCTCGTAGACAGCGGATTTTGAGGCAATCAATCCGACATTTCGCAAGACAAGAGGTAGGAGACTTCCTCCAAAAAGCAGAAATGCTAGGATAAAAAAACGAGCTTCCTTCTTGCCTTGAAGATAGGACCTGATACCAACATAAAGACCATAGGGAGCCAAGAGCAATGACAGGCTCTGCACTATTTGATTGCTGAGCATCGTAAAATCTCTAGAAAAAAACAATATGAAGCTTACTGCATAAAATAAAATCAGGACATAGGTTATATAACGATCTAAAGAGCGCTTGCTGAGATTCAGAAAATGGATGGAAAAAACCATAAGTACGGAAAATGCCACAGGCGATAAAAAAGACAGATCTAACATGGAAAGTTTTGGAAAATAGCTTTGTAGATCGACAAACCCAAACCAGATGTGCTTATAAAGTACCCCTGAAGTCGTCGCTGCCGGCCATGTTGTGAGCATCGAAAAAACGGAAAACCAGAGGTAAGCGATATTTCGAAAGTAGAAATATAAAAACAGGTTGTAAAGTCCCATGATCACCATCGATCCCAGAAAAAGCAGGGCAAAAAATTCTATACCTCCATGCCGGTGCTTCACGAGGCTTGCAGGAGACACGAATAACCCCAGATCGCTCGGCGCCATATAGTTTTCTATCCGCCAGAGAATCAAGGCCTTCTCGCCCTTGGAAAGAGATAAAGCGACATTTCCCGCTCGAAGACTAAGATCAAACCAAGTGGATATCTGGCCCGTCCTTCCGACTCCACCTTGGCGATTCGGGTGCAGGAGCCTCGGCGTGGTGTCACCCTCTTTCAGAATGTAGATCTCAGCTAAATCTTGATTCACAGCTCGCAAGGAGAGTATGAAGGGTTGGCTGTTATCGGGTACCTCGGACGCTTCCACACCAGCAAGCGCCCACACCGGCTTTTCTTGAAATCCAAGGTTCAGACCCCTTTTCGACTGGACTGCTTGGATCCGCACGGGGTCATTGCTGGCAAAAGCTTCGAGAGCCCGTTGAGCGTCCCATGATGATCCGGCTTCCTCGATCGTATAGAGGACCTGCTTTTCGAGCAAGACCTCATCCGAAAGGGAGGTCGGAGAAAATGTCAGGGACAAACTTGTCGCTAGTTGGAGGAGAGAAGCAGCCATATTGGTCTTTTCCTTAGGAATGTAGACACGAATCCCCAAAGACTACGGAATGAAGAACTTACATTTGGGAATCAGAACCCTCGTCAATCAAAGATCTGAGAACAGTTTCGCTTGGGTCGAAGTGTTTCACATCGGGTCCTCACCTCATCCTTTTGTTCATTTGAAAGGCCTCGGGCCTGTGTGATTTGCAAACGGAAGAAGCTTCGGCTCTCGAAGATAATGTCAGCCTCGACTTCAAAGAGAACCCGACCTCTTTCCCAGGCGTTCTCGCGACCATAGAGCTTGATGCGTAGGGGTTCCCCCTTTGTCAAAAAGCGTTGCCACCCCTGATTGATGCCCGAAGGTGTGAATAGCTGTGGACTGAAGCCGGTGTCTCGCTCAGGATATTGAACAAACTCCCAGTAATCGATAGACAGCGGATAGTAGGCAATGAGCTTGGAATTGTCCCCAAGTTGGAGCCGCTCGCGAACAGCACGGTCGACCTCTTCCGTGCTGGAAGGGGCCATAGGACAGGAGGTCTGAATCAGAAAGCTGATGATGTTTGGATTGCTATCATTGCCTCGTCGATCGATCCTTCCCCGACCCTGCGTGCAGGGCACCCCCATCGCAGTCCAGGAACTACCGCGTTGATAGCCTGCCTCGCCTATGTCGGTCGTGCAGGGCTTCAGGAAACCGATCACGATCACGGGTGGCTTGTGCATGTAGTAAGGCAGACGAACGCCGGGCTCCAGAGGTACACAATCGACCAAGGGGGCATTCGGAAGAGGGGCTTCAACATCTTTCACAGGGACAAGAGGGGATTCAACATCTTGCACAGGGACAAGAGGGGATTCGCTCTTCATTCGCTCCGTTGTCACCGGAAGTCTAGGCGAACTGCTCGCGGGCAGCTCGGATACAGAACGAGGCGCTTGGTGCGTACAGGCTAAGAGTACAGTCCAGATCCATCCCGATAGCAATAGCAGTCCCTTCAACGTCAGCCTCCTCACACGAGTCCTCGCCCCACTTTATTGTATCATTCCCAACAGTGGAAGCTAAGCATTCACCTATAGATTGCGGTGGGAGTCATAATCCCCCCACCGCATGTAAAACATCACACCGGACTCTCGACCCGCCTCTAAGATTAGAGCAGCTTGAGAGCCAGTTCAGGAATCGCCGAAGCCTGAGCCAAGACCGAAGAGCCGGCCTGACCCAAGATACGGTTTTGTGTGAATTCGGCGGTCACTTCGGCAAAGTCTACGTCGCGGATTCGACTACGGCTAGTAGACATATTCTCAATCTGGATACCGAGGTTATTGATGGTCGAGTTCAGACGACTCTGCTTGGCACCGAGCAGTGCGCGGTTCCCCGCGACCCGCTTGATCGCTGTATCAATCACCGTCAGCTTATCGGCAGCAGTTTGACGATCGAAGCTACCATCGATCTCATTCGGTCCGATCTCTTCATTCTTGGCGAGTCCCAAGACGTTCTCGGCATCGATTTTGACAGAATCGATATCGATGTTAATAGTATCAGTATTCTCAGTGAGCCCGTCACCAGATCCGACATGAATCGTGAGTTCGCTGATGCCATTATTCTTGTCTGCACCGCCGAGAAGGGAAAGTCCGTTAAACTCGGTAGTGTTGGCTATGCGGTCGATTTCTTCTACGAGTTGGGTGTATTCTTTGTTGGTATAGGAACGCTCAAGATTACCGATCGTATCCGACGCTGATTGGGTCGCTAACTCACGCAAGCGGATCAGAATGTTGGAAATCTCGTTCATGCTACCTTCGGCGACCTGAATCAGCGAAACCCCATCACTGGCGTTACGCTTAGCTTGGTTCAAGGATCGCACCTTACCAGTTAAGGTTTCGGAAATCGCGAGACCCGCGGCATCGTCGGCTGATTTGTTGATACGGTAGCCACTCGCCAACTTTTCCATATTTCCTGTCATCTCGTTTGTAGTGTCCCGCAAACGGCGTTGCGCTGTCAAAGAAGGAACGTTCGTCTTAATGCGTAATCCCATAGTTCAATCTCCTGAATGTCGGTGTGGAGGACTTGCAAACTTGACAAGAAAACTATCGTCAGAAACCCAAATCGAATGAGGTGATTTGTAAAACGATGTTTTATTTTTTTTAATATTTGAGTTGATTTTTTTCTAAATGAAGATGTTTTTTCGAACTGTTTCGCTAGCTTTTTAGGACGTCGAAACCAAGCTCATCTCGACGCTCGTCGACACACAGCTTGATTGATTGCAGGCAGACAGAACCAGGTAATTCCTCAAAACAAATTTATTCAACCCGAAAAATCCAAGATTTTTATCAATTGATTTCAGGAGTTTTTTGCTCTTCTGCCGACCCATACCATCGCGCACCCAACTGCGGCAGGATATGCAGCAAGGTTTGGTAGAAAGATAAGACACCGAGGGTGAGAAGAAGAGGTTCCCACCATAGCAAAAGCCTTGGACCTAACCAAAAGCGTGACGATTCCCAGGGAAGGTACAAGGCGTCCAGCATCAAACTGCCAAAGAACTGGAGTAAGAGTGCTCCGAGTGTTAAAGCCAAAACCGAGCTTAGACCCTGCAGCCAGGGCGAACGCAAGCCCAAGCTGATGAGCATCAAGAGGATGCAAAGCAGGAGATCACGATCCAGCGGTTGGATCCATGTCACCAGCCAAAGACGGACTTCCCTCAGGGACCAATGGCCGGGACGCAGTGGCCAAGAAAATTTCTCAAAAAGCAAAAGCACCAGTAAGCCAAGCCCCACTACACCAAGCCCCACCACAGAGACCCGCTGGTAGCGGCGACGGATCCCATCATCCTGGAGCAAACGAACGACCCCACCCGCCCAAGGCTGGAAAAGTCCCCCTCCATCACCTATCCGCGTCTGAAATCGATCGCGCTGGACGAGCTCACGCCAGGGCCAGAAGCGACGGAACGGCAAGTGTGCTGCTTCATGTCCCGAGAGGATATGTTGATCCCAGCGGGCGAGCTGGCCGCTTCGTTTCAGCAGTACCAGACCCAAGGGCAGCGCCAAGGATAGGAATGCGAAGCTTGGTTCGAGTGGCAACAACCACAGCAAGGCAAGTACATGAAGACTAAGCGCCCAGTGCGAACCCGATCGCACCCAGTGCGCTAGGCTCACACCCCACCAGGCAATCCCGAGCATAATCAGATGCTCCGCTGCAATATGTCCATTAGCAGCGATCAAACGCCCCCGGCTGAGAAGCGCAACAGCGACAATCGCGCTCACGATCCACGAACGGGCCAGAATACGCGCCAATAATGCACATCCTAGGAGGGTTGCTATCAGAAGACCCTGGTTGTAGCGGATGAAACCGGACTCGGAGAAACTGCCTCCTCGACAACTTAGTTCCAGCATCGTCTGATAGGACCAGGCGTCAGCCCATCCTGGACGAGGCAAAAGCCGTTCCCCCTTATAACTGGTGATACGTTGCCGCATCCCGAAGGAACGGGCGCAAACGCCCGATCGTTCACTCGTTTCGAAAGCAAACCGATTCTGCGGTGCATACACAACCACATAAGAACGCAAATCCATCCACACGAGCCGCATGAGGATCATGACGAGCAGGGCGAGGATCAATGCGGATTTCCATTCGTAAGCGCGCATCGCGTCCCCCGAGGTTACCGGAAAAAAGGTCCCCCAAGATTCGAAACAGACCTTCCCTTGGGACAGCCCACAGAATCTTTGACACCTGTTCCGTGGAGCTCCGTATATATATACCATGCACGATAGCGCCGAAAGAGGAAGTATCAATGAGCTCGGTCGAATTGCTTTGTCATGCGCACCTGACGGATCGGACTTCCACGACCCGAGCATCAAGTGTCGCTGGACCTGAGGGCATGCCAGAGTTAAAGTGATAGAAACTCTATCGTTGATTGCACGTTGCCGTTGCTGTTCGGAAGAACAGACCCTGGCATCAGGGAGAGTCTTGTGAGAAAAAGCTTGCTTTGGTTTGGTCTCAGCCTCTTGCCACTCCTGATCTTCATCGTGGGACAGGCACCGCTGTTGACTCTTCAGTCTGACTTTGCTCGTGCACGTCAGCAATACGATGGCGCACTGCGGGAGACCAAACTCCGACTGACTGAGATCAGCTATGGACTTAAAATCGATCCTGCTCTAGCGCAAAATCTGGAATGGGCTTCCTTCAGCGCAGCAGGCCGTATTCTAAGTGGCTTTGTCCAAGCTGGTCGCCTCGATCACCTGGTGCTTGTCGATCAGAATTGTCAACTCCTGGCTACCTCCGACCAAGGAGTCCCGCTTACTCCCGAATGCCCGGTACCGGAATGGCAAGCGGTGAGTGAAGCGTCGTTTCAATGGAAAATGACGACAGAGGCCCCGCAACTCAATCTTGTCACACCTATGGCCCAATCAGGCGATCGCCGCCTCTTCCTTATCGCCTCGACGGTGTTACGTGACACCTGGATTTACTCTTATCCTGAACTCCGCAAAAGCTTTCGCGAGCGGCAGCTGACACTCGGTACGGATAGAGCTTCACTGACCCACGTGATCGTCGAGGAGGGGGAAATGACCAGCAATGGGCTCCGTGTCGATCTATTGTCAAATGATCCTTGGCTTGTGGCCCTTCCTCAGCTTCTCCAACGTAGGCCTTTGACTCTCGAAGGGCCGATTGGCCTTTCACTCGCTCTATCAGCCTGTGCCCTATTCAACCTCCTTCGTCGCTTAAGATCCCGCGAGTCGGAGGTCGAACGCACACTTGCGTCTCTGCATGCTTGGGCTCAAGAGCTGGTGACGGATGAGACCGAAGCCGTTGAGACAGATCTTGATCGTCCGAGCCTCGATGCCATCCGGGATCGGATGGGTCGCATGGCCAAACGCAACTACGAATCGATCCAACGCTATCAGGTTCAGAACCACCTCCTCCAGCAGCAACTTGTGGGCCTTGAAAGTCGACTCATGGAGAAACAAGCCGAGCAAGCATGGCTACACCAAGCTCGTTCCCTCCATCAGCAAATGGTAGCCGTTGCCCGTGCACACATTCAGAAGATGCAGGAGCTTCAGAGTTTAGGAGAGGATCTTTCTCACCTGGCTGCCCACGAGCTGGCGCGACCTGCCCAGAAACTCTTGGATCTTTCAGCAGCCTGGGAACGTGAACTGACACTCGTCTCCCCACGTAAGTTCATCCGGTCCTTATCTGAACGTATCGATGCACAGGGCAGCTCAGAGCTCGAACAGAGTCTTAGGTTCATTCTGCAGCATAGTCACGATCTCAACAACAGTGCTGTCAACGTTGCACTTTTGACCCAAAAGTTACTGCAGGATCTAAAAATAAACCTCCAGATGGTGGAACATTGGCATCAGATGATGGGAGCCCGAGACGATGCCCGTCGAAGCCTTCTCGAACTCTTGCAGGACGGTCAATCCCTCATTCAACTGCGTGATCAGTCGCTGGCCATCCGTTTCGAAAACACAGTCGATGAGGGCCTTTCTCTTGCCCATTTGAAGATCCCGGCAAGCACCTTGACCTCTACATTTTACCACTGTCATCTGGCGCTCATGGAGGCTGCGATCGAGCGGGGAGCAAGTGACGTAAAGATTTTCTCTCAAATAAAAAAACGCGATGAACGCCTGGTGCTTGTCCTGAGCATCAAGGGAGATTGGGATGAGGACCTAATGCCATCGGTGCAGTTGCCGCCACGCGCGGAGCAACATCTCTATCTTGCGACGCAGTTGATTCAAGGTGGTGGATTGAAAATCACTCAGCTGCCGGCCTTGCAGTCTATGCACGCCGTGGCCTTGATGTGGGACCTACCGAGCGAGACCCAGCAGCGCCCCCGTCGAGCCCTGGATGAGGCACAACCACAATTCATCTGAAGCTCAGAAGCTCTTGGTCTTACTATGGACGAGGTACAGAAACTCCTGGCGGGTTTCTGGTTTCTGAAAAACACCCTGCATACAACTCGTGCTTGTAAAGCTGTCTTGCTTTTCTACACCCCGCATCATCATACAGAAGTGAAAGGCTTCCATCACAACCCCGACGCCCTGAGGCTGAAGCACCATTTGCATGGTTTCAGCGATTTGCCGAGTCATCCGTTCTTGGACCTGCAGGCGTCGGGCAAAAGCGTCGACGAGTCGCGGGATTTTCGACAAACCAACGACCTTCTGATTGGGAATATATCCGACATGCACCTTGCCATAAAAAGGCAGGAGATGGTGCTCACAGAGGCTATAGAATTCGATACTGTGAACCACCACCATATCCTGATAGTCCACATCGAAAAGAGCTTGTTGGAGAATCTCAGCGACATTTTTCTGGTAGCCGGAGGTCAAAAATTGCAGACTGCGTAGGAATCGCTGGGGTGTTTTCTCCAATCCATCGCGCGTCGGCTCTTCACCCAGATCGACCAACAAGCGACGAATAGACTGTTCGTGTTCTTGCCATTTCCTGTCCTCAAGACTCATTATGCGCTCCTATCTGAAAGTCAGCAGACCTTGCCAAGATCAGTGATAACGTCATCGAGCTCAACATCTTCCTCGACATGCTGATCAAGCCGGATTTCCAACATCGGTATGCTCACATTGAGTTTTTCGTCGAGATCACTGAGTTGATCCTTCTCCGATGAACTTTCCGGTGCCGCAGCATCGACCTTAGCTCCGTGCTCTGCAGCTGTCAGAGCTGCCGTTAGAACTTTAAGATTATGCTTGGCGTCTATGAATTCTGGATCGGTCTCCGCCGCCTTTTGGAAACACTTGAGTCCCTTGTCTAACTTGTTTGCCTTCACGTAGCCGATACCCATGTTGTAATGAACAAGTGAGGCAAGTTTGTGGTTTTTGAACAGAATTTGGCCAGCCTTTTGATACAGCTCAAAACCAGCATCGAAACGCTGAGATTTGATCGCCAGTACCGCCGCCGTATTGAAGACAGCCCCCAATTCGCGGGGACTAGCGACTCCCTGCATAAGCTGCAGAGCCTCATTAATTTCCCCCATCAAGAGCTTGCTCGTACTTTTTCCGAGTTTGGCCTTCTTCGAGTTTGGGGCAAGCTCGAGAGCCTTGCCAAATGACTGTTCAGCCTCTTCGGGGCGATCCAGGTTGAGAAAGATCGAGCCCATTTCGAGGAGTCGCTCGAAGTTGTAGGGACTCAAGAGCTGTGCCCCCTGTAGTGCGGCAATTGCTCCCTCGTGATCCCCTTTTTTCAGACAGCAACGGGCGTAAAGATGTTTGATGCGAGCTTGGGGAGCTGGTTGATCGGCAAAGGACTTGAGCAGCACTTCGGCTTTCTCCCAGACGTTTTTATGAATGTAAAATTCCGCAAGCTCAATAACGACCCTTTGATTGTCAGGCTGTTTCGCCAGCAAGCGTTCGAGCATATCCTGAACAACGTCATCCTGGTTGCTACGACGAGCGGTCTCCACGGCCATAAGCATCTTACGAATCGGACTCACGTTCAGATAATCACGCACGAGACCTTTGACCTGATCTCGAATCGATTCGAAAGTGACTTCACCAATTGCCACATACTGGATAAAATATTCTTTTGCCGCAGCGAGTATCCCGGGATCGTCCTTAGCTGCGAGGAGAAAAACCGGATGCGATTCGAGCTGAGTCGCCTGTCGGACTTTTTCAAGGATGCCTTGCACACGATCCACACCATATTCCCAGTCGAGAACCACGATTGCATAGTCGTGTTGATGGATCTGCTCCAAACATTGTTTCTGGTCCAGGACATTATGAATGGAGTCAGCTTTAAGTCCCTGGCTTTTCAATGCTTGGCGGACCGCATCGCGGATATCTTGGCGCTTGGTCAGCAGTATGGCCGTCTGAGTGTGGTTGAGTTCCATTGCAGCTTTCCTCCTCGTCGATTCCTGCGCGGCAGCTTGCAAGGCTTCATTATAACCGATCAGCTTGGACGACACTAGGGATCCGCCAAGATTACGCGAGCTTTTGCTTGAACTTCCGCAGCCTCCTCTTCCGGCTGACTGTGAATGACAAGCCCACTTCCTGCTGCAAATTCCCACATGCCATCTGCCAGACGAACAGCCGTACGAATCAAAATGGAGGCATCGGCACGTCCTGTCTGGGCATCCACGTAGATCAAGTGCCCCATGAGATAGCCCCTTTCCCGCTGCTCATATTCGCGAATCGCAAGCATCACCTCTCGTTTGGGAGCACCGGTAATCGAGCCTCCAGGACAAAGAGCCCTCGCGATATCTCCCCAACTGAGATCGGAGCGCAGACTAGCTTCGACGACACCGATCAAATGATGCACGTTGGCAAAGCTATGCACCGTCCCCGGATCAACGACGTGCACGCCCCCAGGTCGGGCCATTCGATACAAATCGTTGCGCATGAGATCGATAATCATACTCAACTCGGCACGATCTTTCGGATGCCGCGCAAGATCGTCTCGTTCGCGGGCATCTTCGTCAGGATGGGACTGCACGGGACGGGTGCCTTTGATAGGAGCGACACGCATGATGAGCTCTCTCCCACGAGTCTCAAGGTGAAAGAAACGTTCGGGACTGAAGGAGAGTATGCCGAAGTCTGGCCCATCCAGAAGAGCGGCGTAGGGCCCACTCCATCGACGCAGGCGCTCGATCATAGAGCAACGGCTCAGTCCCTGACGCGTTTGCCAGTATCGCAGAAGATTGATCTGGTAATAGCGCCCAGCACGAATGTCACCTCGGGCCCGTTCGACCAGCTGCATGTAGTGAGCTTCGTCGCGAAGAGCCTGCCAGACAATCGACGGTGCTGTGGTTTCGGCTTGCTGTTCGATCCAAAGTCTCGGATCAGAAAGTTGCCACTGGCACCTGTCGGCGCCTGGCTCCTGGCAGATAAAGGCTCGCCGCGCTTGGGTGTCGATGACAAGCGAACGCCGAATCCGAAAGCAGCGTACAGGCGCCGAGGACCGTTCACACCAAGGATTGAAGGCATCGTAACTGACAAGACAGAGTGTTCCGGTCGTCCAGGGTAGACCTGCCGTAACTGCTGTGCGTAAAGGACGGCTTCGCCAAAAGGACTCTGGCTCGATCTCGTCCCACGCCAAGGCCAGAAGACAATAGGCCGATCGGTTCGAACCGAGCCATATCAGGGGTCGATCCGCAGGTACCGAGCGCAGAGTGTTCCAAACGTCCTCCGCACAGAAAGTTCCGCTGATAGCCTCCACGACGATATCTGCCCTGCGTGTCACTGCGTCGCCTCCGTGTCATGCTCCCGAAGCAAAATCTGGATCCTATCAGAGCGTTGGGGGTCACTTGTCAGCCACCTACGCCTTCGATCGCGTACCTATGGGAACCGTCAGGCTTTATGCATACAAGAGTTCCCGGGGCGCACGAAAGCTCTTTTCTGACTCCAGCAGGCTCTCCCCCTCGTCTGCACCTTGCCTTTTCCTTTCAGGGGCGTATCATGAGGTGTTTCATCGTTGTCAACCAAACATAGGACCCACTATGGCGATCGCAGGATTTCATTCAGTTGGAGTGATCGGCTCTGGTCAAATGGGGAGCGGCATCGCTCAAGTCTGTGCCACAAAAGGGCTCATTGTCAGCCTCATCGATATCAGCGAACAGCAATTGGAGAAGGCCCGGCAGGGAATCACTCAGTCCCTAGGTAAGCTCGCGAGCAAGCGTCAGTTGCCCGTGGAGGAGGTGCCTCGTATCCTCGAACGTCTGCACTTCAAGACTCAGATGCAGACCCTCGATCGGGCTGATCTTGTGATCGAAGCTGTCAGTGAAAACGAAGGGCTCAAAACTAACATTCTGCGGGAACTGGATGAAATACTTCCTCCCTCTGGCGTTCTCGCCAGCAACACGTCCTCGATTCCCATCACTCGCTTGGCGAGTGCTACCAAGCGACCAGACAAGGTCATTGGCATGCACTTTATGAATCCCGTGCCCCTCATGAAGTTGGTAGAAGTTATTCCGGCCATGACGACCTCGACAGAGACTTTGAACCGTATCATCAGCCTCGCTGAGGGCCTCGACAAAGAAGTTTCACGGTCTCAGGATTACCCTGGCTTCGTGGTCAATCGCATCCTTATGCCCATGATCAACGAGGCCTTCACGGCGCTCATGGAAGGCGTCGCTAGCGCTGAAGATATCGACAAAGGCATGAAGCTCGGCACCAATCAACCCATGGGCCCCTTAACTCTGGCAGACTTCATCGGTCTCGACACCTGCCTTGCCATCATGCGGGTCCTTCACGAGGGGCTCGGCGATCCCCGATACAGGCCGAGTCCACTTTTAGTGAAGTATGTGGAGGCTGGCTACCTCGGTCGGAAAACGGGCCGAGGGGTTTATAACTACCAAAAATCCTAAATCTTAGCGGATAAGAGGGAACCCATGAGCTCATCACCTTACGAGACCTTGCTCGTCACACGTGAACAATCGTTCGCCACGGTGACCATCAATCGACCTCAGGTCCTCAATGCATTGAACGAACAAGTGTTGCGCGAGTTGCATCGGCTGCTCGACGACACGACATTCACCGAGGGTCTGCGCGCCCTGGTTCTCACCGGTGCTGGCGATAAAGCTTTCGTTGCAGGGGCAGACATCGCCGCCATGAAGAATCTAAATGTTCCGGAGGCCTTGACCTTCGCACGTTTGGGCCAGGACCTCACGGTCAAACTCGAACGCGCACCTTTTCTCGTCATCGCTAAAGTACAAGGCTACGCTCTCGGTGGCGGCTGCGAGCTGGCGATGGCTTGCGACATTGTGGTAGCTTCTGAAAAAGCTCTATTTGGGCAACCGGAGGTGGATCTTGGTCTCATACCGGGTTTTGGTGGGACTCAGCGCCTGGCCCGTCGAGTCGGTCTCCCTTTAGCACTCGAAATCCTCTGTGGTGGTCGTAAGCTCAACGGTCGCGAGGCGCAAGCTGCTGGCCTTGTGGCCAACGTTGCCGCACCCGAAGAGTTGGATGCGCGAGTCGCTAGTTTGCTGAAAAATATTGGTAAAGGTGCACCGACTGCCATAGCTGCAACCAAGCGCCTGGCGCGCGCTTCACTTGAGCAACCTTTGCCCTGGGGTCTCGATGCGGAAGCCACAGCTTTTGCGAGTTGTTTTGCAGGGGTCGAGGCCAAGGAGGGCCTAGCCGCGTTCCTCGAAAAACGCAAGGCCGCCTTTGCTACCTGATGGTATCTACTCAACGTTGAGGCGACACGAGGGAGTCGCCCTCTACCGACATATCGTGGTTTCTGCTTCGCCCGAGCGAGGCTACGATCGGCGGGGTTTCAGGACCAAACAAATGACGGCAGAGCCGGATTGATCACTGGAAATTTGCTTCACTTCAGCGTATGATAACGCAAACTGCAGGTATCTTTTCAGTCGAGCTTACAAGGGTCGGCTCTTTTCTGAGGATGATGGGTATGAGCGATTTATTGACAAAGGTTCAGACAGATCTCTCGAAACTTCAGAAGACACTGGAGCGTGAAGGCGAAACCATTCTGAAGAAAATCAAGGAAGCTGCCGATCGCGCTGCCAACAACAAGAATGTTGTCAACGGGCGCAAGGAAATCGAAAGACTGGTGGAAACTCAGTATAAAAGGTTCGAACCAACGATCGATCGACTCTATACTGATCTCAAATCGACGGCAAAAAAATATGGTGTAAATCTCGACACACTTGAGAAAAGTGTCAAGACGACAACAGCGAAAGCAGCTGACAACCTCCCCTTTCGGGTCGTCACATCTCAACCTCACAAAACTGTCGTCGAGTCAGCTCCTAAAACACCAAAGAAAAAGACTGGAGCGGGTCGTAAGAAGGCCGCTTCGAAAAAGGCGTAATTCTTGACAGAGCAGGTCCAACAACTCCTCGAACAGATGCCGTCCGATTTTTCTTTCGGGCGCACTTTGGTTGCATGGTATCGACTGAATCGTCGGGATCTGCCCTGGAGAAGTCTCTTTGCCCAGACCGGCGATCCTTATGCCGTCTGGGTCTCAGAGATTATGCTACAGCAGACGACGATCCAAGCCGTGCTTCCCGCTTACCAACGTTTCCTCAAAATTTTTCCTGACGTTCGCTCCCTCGCTGCTGCAGACGAGGAAGCTGTGCGCCTCGCCTGCAGAGGGCTCGGGTATTATCGCCGGTTTCGCATGATGCATGCCGCAGCGCGAGAACTTGTGGTCCGCAGTCGGCCTAAAGCCCCTATCAAGTGGCCGCGTGATTTCCTGGCTTGGCGAGAACTACCAGGAATTGGCGATTACACCGCAGCGGCGATCGCCAGCATCGTCTTTGGTCAGGCCAAGGCCGTCGTCGATGGCAATGTGGAACGAGTCTTTTGTCGACTTTGGGATCTTCGTGTTGTCCCGGACCTAAAGTGGAAGCGGATCTTTCAAATAGTCGGCGATCGCTTGATCGCTGAGGACGCCCCAGGTGATTTCAATCAAGGGTTGATGGAACTTGGTCAGACTGTCTGCACTAAACAAAATCCAAACTGTAGCATCTGCCCCTTGGAAGCTCTCTGTCAATCAAGACAGAGGAACAGTCAGAATCTTGCTCCTCAAACCAAGAAAGCCATAATCTACGAGGATGTTGCCCTCCATCTCCTCGTCATGCACCGCGGGCATGACATCGGCCTCGTGGCTCGGCGCCAGGAGGCTCGATTTCTGGCTGGGACGCTAGGATTTCCCACCGCCATCAGCCTCGATGATGGCAAGTGGCTGTGGGAATGCGAGGGCGAATGGCCCGAGCCGACCCATGCGATCGGAAGCATCAAGCATGCGATCACCCGGCATCGGATCGAAGCCCATGTCTATCCGATCGAGGCTGGTTACCCCGTCCCTGATATGGTCTGGGTCCCCTTTGTGGAACTTGAGTCGCGATTGGTGTCCAACCTTGATCGCAAAGCCCTTCAGCTTGTATCGAGGCATCGCCCTCTCCGGTCCGCCCCCGGTGATCCCCTCCTGATAACGGACGGATAGAGGAACATTCCGACCGTTGATGCTGCAGAAAGAGGGTTCTACGTCCCACCAGGGTTCGATCCTGTAATCCCAACTGCAATTGGATCTGCTGAGCGCCATTGACGAGGCCGTAGGGTGTCGTCTGGTGCCAAAGCAGGACTCGGTTTACGTCGCCATCGGGACGCGATTTTCGACTCTGGCCTTCACGACTCGTGAGAGTGAAGGGACTACCGTGCGCTGCGAGCCTAAGGTCTGATCTTGAGGGTCACATACCTCAAAGCGGTTCTTTTGGAGGCTTCCTTCCCTCGCAGCGACGACAGACGCTGCCCTAGACAGAAGGATGCAAAGGAGGGGTTAAGATTGCAGAGCTCGCACGAGGAACCGGGGCTTGCAACACGTAGGCTTTGGTTCTCAAGACGGTCTTCCCCCAGGCCCGAGCGGGCCCGGGAAGCAAGGTTTCAAGACAGAATCATTTCAGCTGCACCGATCATGGCTCGCACGCCGAATGCACTGCCGCCATTGGTGTGATAGCCAGTTGCGCTGCAGCTCCATGCGGTTCCCGCCACATCCAAATGGGCCCACTCACACCGATGCTCCTTGACGAATTCACGCAGGAATAGGGCGCCCATAATCGGCCCCGCTTTCACGTTAGCCTTAGCGATGTTTTTGTAATCGGCTAGTTGGCTGGTCACTTCCGATTCAAGCTCTGGCCAAAGCGGAAGCTGCCACATAGGTTCGCCCACACGCTCACCCACGACTTTCAAGAAATCCGCGGTCTTTTGATCTTTGGTCATCACGCCGGCACCGGCATGGCCTAAACCGAAGATCACGGCACCGGTCAGGGTTGCGATGTCGATCACGAGATCAGGATCGTACTTATCGACCACATAGCTCAGCACATCGGCGAGCACCAAACGGCCTTCAGCGTCAGTGTTGAGAATTTCGATCGTTTTGCCGTTGTAGGCTTTGACGACATCGCCGGGTTTGGTAGCCTGTGGACCGAGGAGGTTTTCAACCGCACCCAGAGCACAGATCACGTTCACAGGTGGTTGAACCGCGGTGAAATAATGGGCTGCGCCGAGGACCGCGGCTGCGCCTGACATATCGAACTTCATCTCCTCGAGACCAGCTGATGGCTTGATGTTGATGCCCCCCGCATCGAAGGTCACGCCTTTACCCACGAGGGCCACCGTTTTATTCGTATTTTGACCCTTGATCTTGATTGCAACTAATTTTGGATCGTTGTACGAACCATGAGCCACACTCAAAAACGAGCCCATACCGAGTTGTTCCATCTCCTTGCGTCCCAGCACGATGAATTCAGCAGCAGATTTTTCAAAGAGATCCTTGGCGATCTGAGCGAACTGACCCGGGTACATAAAGTTAGCTGGAGCATCCTGCATCCACTTGGTCAGCAGCACAGCTTTAGCAAGTTCGATTCGCTTCTTGATTTCAGTTCCAGCCTGACTCAGGACTGCAACGTGACTCGGATACTCGGAGGTATTCTTCGATTTGAATGCCGCTCCGTCATCAAGACCAACAAGAAAACCTTCCAGAATATCGAGAGCTGAGAGCGATCCCGCATCCGAGATCTGCAGATTCTTGAGCTTAGCTTTGGCGAGAGCTGCGGCTGCGTCGATGCCCAGCTGTCGACCGACTTGAACGGGATTGGTTTTGATTGCGCTCTGAGCCAACAGTAGAAACTTCTTGCCATCGACGACGAGGCGAACTTGCTTCTCAGCGATGGTCCACCCCTGAACTTCAATCTCCTTCTTCAACTTATCAGCAAGCGTTGCATCCAGGCCACCCGCATGGAGCTGCAGCAGATCGTTGTCCATTCGCACGGCAACCAGGTTCCAAGCTTGATCGGACAAAGCTTTGGCTTGCTCAACCTGCAATTGGCTGAGCCATGCGAATGACTTGGGCAGGTAATCCTTCCATGAGGAGTAGACCAACATGTTATCGTCCTTTCTTTCAAGTGCACCAGCCTTTTTGCTGGTCCCACAGTGGGGATGCGAGAGTAGGGTTATGGCAAAAGACTCATGGCTTTTGAGCTTTTAGTCGTACCACACAACTCGTGGGACTGTCCAATCATCAAACCCATGGGCCCTGGTCTGTTGCGGCGAATCAGTGCGTGAACACTGAAGCGCTGCAGCCCTAGACCGCCACCTGGAGGTGCCCTTGGCTTTTGGGCCGAACGATGACGCCTTGCCTTTCCTATGTCGAAGGTTCAGAATGTGACTCCCATGAGGCCATGCAAACGGGTGCTCAGCGGCGGAAAAAGTGGGCTCGCCCCGACTTGACCGACACAGTCCCTGATGAGTGTTGCCCATGGGTTTTCCCAGTCGAAAGACAGGCAAGGCATTGGCGCCACAGGTCTTACCAGTTTGGCAGCCAAAGAGGCCAGCACAGAAACCATGAGGCAGACCCCAGGTGATCAGGGGAAAACCTCCAGCAGATGGAAGAGAAGGAGTGCGTATGAGTGTAATTACCTTTGTCAATGCCCGTGAGATTCTGGATTCCCGTGGCAATCCGACCGTTGAAGTCGAAGTGATGACAGAGTCCGGTTATTTCGGCCGCGCCGCTGTGCCGTCAGGTGCTTCGACCGGTCAATACGAGGCCTGCGAATTACGCGATGGCGACAAAAAGCGGTATCTCGGCAAGGGTGTTCTGAAAGCCATTGGCAACGTCAAAGATAAGATCGCTCCCAAAATCATCGGCCTTGACATCTGCGCCCAGTCAGAAATCGACCACCTGCTCTGCGAGCTCGATGGCACGGAAAACAAGACACATCTCGGTGCTAACGCTATTTTAGGCGTTTCGCTTGCTGCTGCCAAAGCAGCAGCCGAATCGGTCGGACTCCCTCTTTACCGCTACATCGGAGGCGTCCACGCGAACCGCTTGCCGGTACCCATGATGAACATCATCAACGGCGGTGCTCATGCGGACAATACAGTCGACTTTCAGGAGTTCATGATCGTACCTTTCGGCGCTCCGACCTTTCGCGAAAGTTTGCGTTACGGCGTCGAAGTCTTTCATTCGCTCAAGTCCGTTCTGAAAGAAAAGAAACTGAACACTGCCGTCGGTGACGAAGGTGGTTTCGCTCCCGACCTCATCTCCAACAAAGCAGCACTCGACGTCATCATGGAAGCCATCCAGCGCGCTGGTTTCAAACCAGGTGAAGACGTTGGGATTGCTCTAGACGTAGCAGCCTCCGAATTTTTCAAGAATGGCGAATACTATCTCGAAGGCGAAAAACGCGGCTACGATCGCGAAGGCTTTGTGAAGTTTCTGTCGAACCTGGCCAAAGAATATCCCATCCTTTCCATCGAAGACGGTCTAGACCAAAACGATTGGGAAGGCTTCCGCATGCTAACAGCTGAGATTGGTGATCAGGTCCAGATCGTGGGTGATGACCTTTTTGTCACGAACGTGAATCGGCTGCAACGTGGAATCGAAGAGCGGGCTGGCAATGCCGTGCTTGTTAAGCTCAATCAAATCGGGACGCTTACAGAAACCCTCGATACGATCGCTTTAGCGACCCGCTCGGGGTACAACAGCATCATCTCACACCGCTCGGGTGAGACCGAAGATGCAACCATTGCCGATCTCGCCGTAGCAACTGGCTGCGGCCAGATCAAAACAGGTTCCGCGTCGCGCACCGATCGCATCTGTAAGTATAATCAGCTGCTGCGGATCGAAGAGGAGCTCGGTTCCACCGCGCGCTTCGGTTGATCGAGGCTTGATTCGAAGAAAGACTAAAGCCGGGGCACTTCAGATGCCCCAGTTTTTTTGCAGCTTAGCGCCTAGGCTTCAAGCTGTTCATGCTGGAATTGGCTCTTGCGCTTGATCAGTTCAACCAGATCCCCAATTGTACAGTGACTCTCGATAGGATGTCGCAGAGGCTTGGAGAGATCGATCGAGTACGTGTTCTTTCGCCCCTCCTTGCTTCGATGAATGTATCCGTCCTCTTCCAACTCAGCCACAATCCGTTGCACAGCTCGTTCGGTAATTCCGACAGCTGCCGCCACTTCGCGCAGGACCCGATCTGGATTCTGCGCCAAGAGAATAAGGACGTGGGCGTGATTCGTCATAAAAGTCCAACCTGACCCTTCTGAGCGTTTTACTTGTGCCATAATGCCCCCATACCCTTCTGCTTGCCTAAATCGTGCGTCCAACTAGACGAACGTCTTGTTATGTCCATAGCTTACAACCACTTCGAAAGACCACGGGCAGCGATGTGCGCTCCGCAAAAATAACACTCAAATCAGAGAAATCCAACCGCAAGGCTGCGATCTCCCTCAAACAATAAATGCGTAATACCGCGATTTTGTAAACATGACAAAATAAACTTATAAAAGGAGCCGTTTACCTCTTGGCCTGCCTTCTACCTCATGCGATTCTCGAACGCGTTTGCTCGACTCGGCAGCTCGCTGGTCTGTTCCAGCTCCTTTACAAGCAGCGGAGGTCTTGATGTTTCGCGATCTTTCAGGGAGACGCTCCAGGCTGAAGGCCTTTCTCCCTCTGGTGTCGACGAAGTCGACCCGAGAGCGGGATGTGCCCCGCAGGCGCCTTCTGCTCGAGGCCTGCCAGCTCGCCTCAGCGCGTATTCCTTGGCTTGGGGAAGCTCGTGACCTCCTCTATCAACATCCCCTGACATCCTATGTAGGCTCTTCCTTTCCACAGGCCTTGGGACAACTTGAGAACCTGAGCCAAGCTAAAGTGTGGCCAGACCTCTCTTTCTTCCGACAGCTCTATCATCGAGGGCACATTGAACTTGGGGACCTGCGCACAGCCCTCGTACGCTGGGGTGAGAGGACCTGGCCTCGTTCATCTCAGCATACCCAGGTCGAACATCGTTTGTTGCAGGAACTTTTCGCCGACTCGAAGCAACTGCGTTCGGAACTCCGGAGCCGGGCTCCTGTGAGCCTTGCTGCCTATCTGGATCAAGAGCTAGGGACCCACACCGTGCCACGCGTAAGGCAGAGAATCACTGCACTTTTGCAGGCCTACAATAGCGCCTGCGAATCGCGAACACCTCCGCGCTCTCTCTGGGAGTTTGCCTGGGGGTATGTTGGTGGCATCCGCAGGGTCAGCCCACTGCGAGGCGGTCTGAAGCAGGTCGCCGCTCTTGAAGTCCTTGAGCAACAGCTCGACTCCATGCGTATCAACAGTGGACTTTGGCGAGACTGGTGTGAATGGGCTCTCTGGTTGTTCCCCGGTTGGACTGCTTGGTTGAATCGTGAGGACAGAGTTGAGAATCTTGCGTCCTCACGAACCATCAGCTACCTCGCTCTCGTCTCCTTGGTGGAGCGAGAATTGACGAGAGTCACGGCTGGTACCTGGCAGTTCCAGGCGACCTATCCAGGCTTTGAAGATTGGCTGAGGGTTCAACGTTCGCAGCGAAAAGCAGCTAGAAAAACGCCTCATGATGCCGATAATCCCCCCCATCTCTTGACTCCAGCTGCCGCACAAGAAATTTGGCTGGATGCGTGGGAAAGCGCTTGGAGAAGACAGTATCTCGCTCAACTCCTCCATCAGAATCCCTGGTTGCCGCAACGACTTGCTGAGGCAAGACACACTCCCCGACCCGAGTTCCAAGGGCTTTTCTGCATCGATCCACGTTGCGAGCCGTTGCGCCTAGCCTGGGAGAAAACAGCAAAGATTGAAACGTTCAGTACCGCAGGTAGCTTCGCCCTCGCCACCGTCGAGACTTCTTCAGCTTCGATCGCCTGGCAGCACCTCGTTCAAATGCTCAGTCTCCTTGCCTGGAAGGAGCGCTTCGCACGTTTGGTCATGATCTGCGGTCACAGTCATCCCCATCACGATGCTTGGCATTCTGCTTATCTCGAATGCACGGCCTGTCGTGGTCGTTCTGGTGCAAACCATGCTCAGTACACAGCAGCACTCTTAAATGATCGTAAGGTACGCCCCTATCTAGCCCAACATGGGATTCAGATTCCAGAAGACACCTGGTTTGTTGCTAGTCTCTATCGAAGCGATCGCCCTAGTATACAAATCCTCGATCGTGATCAGGTTCCGAGCTCGCATGCGTTTGATCTCGAAAGTCTGGAAAAAACTCTCGACCAGGCTCAAGCTCAGCTGCAAAAGCCTGATTTTTCCCCTTATGCACCGGCACGCTCGTCTTCCTGGTCGATATGGTTTCCCCAGCATCGCAGCGAGAACCTAATCGGTGGAGCAGCGCGACATGCTGCCTGCCTCATTGGTCCACGTTCGGCCTCGGCAGCACTGCATCTGGACGGGCGCAGTTTTCTACATTCCTATGAGCCGGCACGCGATCCAGAGGGTCGCATTCTAGCTCGAATTCTTGGTGGTCCTTTGCAGGTCATCCTGCGGATCAATCTTCAGTACTACTTTGCATCCGTCGATCCTAAGCGATGGGGTGCAGGCCCGAGTCAGCAACTTAGAGACATCGGAGCCGGTTATAAACTTCGGATGCATGATGAAGATCTCGCGATGGGACTGCCTGAAGAGGCATTATTCCGCCCCAACGGAAGTGCTCACGAACCGCTTCGTTTGCAAGCATTCGTGATCGCCTCTGGTGATCAATTGCGTAAAGCTTTGTTGCTGCAACCGGAGGTGGCCCAGCAGCTCGAAGCACGTTGGTTGACCTTAACCGTGATCGATCCTGACAGCGGCCAGTCTTATCTGTGGCAGACATCGGTGCGCCGTTCGTCAAGCAAATCTCTCCACTGAAAGAAAGGCGTTACGTTCATGGAAACACCAGCACCTTTTTCCATCGTCCTCCGTCCCATTCAGGCACTCGATGACCCCGTGATGGCCCAAGTGATCCGTGAGGTCATGACCGAATTCGGTGTGAATCGAGAGGGCTTCGCTTTCGTCGATGCTGAAGTCGAGTCCATGAGTGCGGCCTATCAGCCACCTCGTGCCGCCTACTACGTGCTGGATCAGCAGGGGCATATCGTGGGAGGAGCTGGCTTTGCCCCATTGGAAGGTGGAGACGGAGAAACAGCCGAACTTCGGAAGATGTACATTTATTCTGAGGTCCGAGGCCAGGGCTATGGTCGGGCTCTTATGAATAGGATCGTCCATGAAGCTCGCCAAGCGGGATTCAGGCGTCTTTATCTCGAAACGACTGATGACATGCACGCAGCCATGCGGCTCTACGAACGTTCCGGTTTTCAGCGCCTGCTGGCTCCGCTGGGGGCTACAGGACACTTTGGTTGTCAGGTTTGGTATGCACGGAATCTGCTCGAACCGACAGATTAACCGCGAGCAGCCCCTCCCCTCACCTCGACCCTCCTCGAATCGTAGGCTATCGAAAGTCCCTGAGCAATCGAGCTACGTCTGCATCCTGGAGGCCTCTCCTCAAGTTTTCCGAGCCTTTACCGATCTATCCTAACGGGAGGCCAGGAGCCCCGGGAAGCGAGAGTGAACGCTTATGGCAAAGACGAAGACTATTGATTTCAACAACTTAAAGATAGTCATCGAGGAAGAGCCCGAGGCTGTTCACTACACAGTGGTCGGCGATATTGACGAAAATTTCCGACAGAAAGATGTTCCAAGAATCACCAAGAAGAGGATTCACATGCATCTTAGTGAGGTTGGCAACTTCAACAGTTGCGGTATCCGGGAATGGATACAGATGATTGCCGACCTTTCCAAAGTGGGATATTTGACCTTTCACAAATGCAGCGTATCCTCGATCGATCAGGTCAACATGGTGCCTAATTCCCTCGGTGGAGGCATGGTGGAATCCTTCTATGCACCCTACTACTGCCAGTGTGGACAGGAGCACATCAAACTGATTCAGGTGCGCGAACACGAAACGACTTTGCGGCAATTCGTGGCTCCTCCTTTCCGCTGTGACTGTGGACGAGCACTTGAATTTGACGCTTTGGAAGAAAGTTATTTTCAATTTCTTACAGCCTTGCCAAAAGCTGGCTAAGAAGATGTGCTGACAGGGAGTCGGGAGCATGGATGCTCTGGTTAAAGCCACCATCGAATCGCTGGTGAAGAAGGTCTTGCCGCAGCTGCAAAAGCGACTAGCTGATAGCTTGCGGCATCCCCAACAACAGCCGGACGACGCGCTCTGTGATCTCATCACAGAATGCCGCGAGCTGATGGACCTTACTCTCACGTGGAGCAGGGGCCAGCCCGCCACGTCGGCAAGCGAAGAGTCAGGAGGCGAACTCTCAGAAGAGGAGGCCATGCGCCTTCTGGCAGCAGATCCGGAAGTCATCGTTAAGACACCGAGCGTCAGGAACCATAAGAGCTCATCTATTCATAGAAATCGCGCCGAGGAAGATCCGAACTTATTGGTGCTCCATGATGCTGGTGATGAAGAAGAACTAAGCCAGGATGAAGCTCGAGCTCTTTTGCAGGAGATGGATGCACCGACCTCTGGTTCGAGTCAAACAGCGGATGATGATGAACTAAGCGACGAGGAAGCTGCCACTCTTCTAAGAGAGATGGAGGCGCCCCTCGCGCGCAAGCCAGCAGCTTCCGCAACCCACTCACAGGCTCCAGCTGCAGCCTCGGGCATTATCGATGACGATGAAGCCGCACGCCTCCTCGCAGAGATGGACGAAGCGCCTGTCCCTCCACCCCAAGCCCCCGAAATAGCCCCGTCACCTGTTGCAAATGCTCCAACTCATAGCGAGGAGGACGGAGGAGAGATTCAGGAATGGGAGCCTAACGACTTTCAATCCGACCCCTCCATGCTCAACGATTTCATCACCAACGCTGACGAGCTGATGCAGTCGCTCGATGAATCCATACTACGGCTCGAGCAAGACCCAGGTAACAAGGGCATCATCGAAGAGATTTTCCGTGCTGCCCACACCCTCAAGGGAGGGGCGGGTATGTTTGGGTTCAAGGGAATCGAGCGAGTCATGCACCGGATGGAAAATCTCTTTGACCTCATCCGTAAGGAAAAGCTATCTCCCAACTCGGATACGATCGATACTGTCTTCCAGGGTCTCGATGTCTTGCGAGTCCTGCTCCAAGCCGTCAAAGACGGCAAGCCCTGCGGTGCACCGACCGGCCCGGTTGTACGTGCACTTGGTCTTGCGGCGAAGGGTCGCCCCGTGCCGAAGAAGACTGGAGCAGCTAGCAGTGGAGGCATGTCCAATGCACCGACAGGAGCAGTAACCGAAGCTAGAGATCCGAAGCTTGCCGAGAGTCCCGATGCAGCTAAGAAGAAGGAACAATCGACGATTCGAGTCGACCTCGAACGTTTGGACGTTCTTGTTAATCTCGTCGGCGAACTCGTCATTGACCGCACCCGTTTTTCAAGCATCGAAGAAGACCTACGCACCAATCATCCCCAAATCAAACTCGGCAGCAATTTTTCGGAAATTGTCCAGTTATTTGGTCGTCACATGAACGAGATCCAAGACATCATCATGAAGGTCAGGATGGTGCCAATCGGCAATGCCTTCAATAAGTTCACCCGAGTGGTCCGTGATATCGCTCGATCTCTTGATAAAAAAATCGATCTTGTGATATCTGGCGAACAGGCTGAACTCGACAAGACCTTGGTCGAGCAAATCGGTGATCCCTTGATTCACCTGATCCGTAACTCCTGTGACCATGGCATCGAACTGCCCGAAGTTCGCATCCAGAAGGACAAGGACCCGACAGGTAAAGTATCCCTATCAGCCTACCAGGAAGGCAACCAAATCGTCATCAAGATAGAGGACGATGGCAAGGGCATTGACCCAACTGTTATTCGGAAAAAAGCAATTGAAAAAGGGCTGATCTCCGAAGAGGAGCAGCTATCCGAACGTGATATCCTGAATCTGATATTCGAGCCTGGCTTCTCAACGGCTGAGCAAGTGACCAACCTCAGCGGTCGTGGAGTGGGCATGGATGTTGTAAAAAAACAGATTCAAAAATTGAAGGGTATGATTGAACTCGAAAGTAAACCGGGACGTGGAACCTCCACGACGATACGCCTGCCTCTGACGCTCGCGATCGTACAAAGTCTGCTGGTGCGCTCGCGAGGTGAAACCTTTGCTATTCCACTCGCGACCGTGATCGAGTCCATACGGATTTCACCTAAAGACATCCAAAGGATCGGTGAGGTCGAGGTGTACAGGCTGCGAGAAACCGTGTTGCCTTTGGTTCACCTCGATGAAGCGATGCAGCTGAGCTCGCAAGAAGGCAGCGTATCGGACCTCCTCCACCAACGGCACAATCAGAAGCGCCCACGTGGCCGGAACGATCGCATCTTTATCGTGGTCGTGGGTCAACCGGATCGCCCCACGGGAATCGTGGTCGATCAACTGCTCAACCAACAGGAAATGGTCATCAAATCCATGGGCCCCCTCATGCGCAACATCCCCTGTGTCGCAGGGGGAGCGGTCCTGGGCCATGGCGAGGTAGTCCTGGTCCTCGATATTCCCGAACTTGAAGCGATCAGCCGTGGCCGTGGTCGGGGTCAGGCGGCTTGACAAAGGAGTCCTCGATGAGCACCCCCTATTCGACGCACATTCCGGGTTTGATGGAACAGAGCATGTTCGCTATTCGTGGTGATCTGGATGGCGCGAACAAAGACAACCAGGACTTCACGAATATACGCCAATTCATCGGCCTCTTGATTGGCAAGGAGGAGTTTCTTCTACCCATAGAAGTGACCAATGAAATCATCATGATGCACCAACTCACCTTCGTTCCGAGAGCACCACGCTATATTGAAGGTGTCATAAATCTCAGAGGAACGATCCTCCCTGCGATCAACGTGCGCAAAATGATGGGGCTGCCCAATGTCATGCCAACATTACAAAGTCGGATCATTATTGCCCGCCATGACGAAGTCGTGGTAGGCCTGATCGTCGACGGCATCACCTACGTCATCTCGTTGAGTGCCGAGCAGCTGCAACAACAAGCCCTGCCTACCAAGGGAACTGGTACCGATCTTATTTCCTCGATCAGTAAACGTGGTAATCAGATCAACGGTGTGATCGACATCGCCAAAGTGCTCGCAGAGACAGGGATTAACTATCAGGTCCAGGATGAAGACCACGATTCGTGACATCTTGATTGCGCTCCTCGTCTGCCTCGCCGGCAGCCCAGAGAGCAGCGTATCTTTCGCTACAACTCGTGCGGAATTTACCCTCCAGTCCAACACCAGAGACCTGGGGCTACTGGTCGATGGTATCATCACCGCGGTGACGCCTGGGACCCCCCTCCGAGGCAAAGTGGGTCTCAACGAGATCATGGTGACCGCACCCGGGTACGGAACCCGAAAAATCCGTTTCTGGCTGATTTCGGGCGAATCAAAGACCGTCCCTGTGGATCTAGCTAAAATGAAAAATCCTGTGAACCCCGAATGGAATAGCCTCGACAAGCAGGTCGGTGCCACCCGTATCGCAAAGCTGCCGAGTATCTGTGTTTGGTATCAAGAGAAGACCCTCGATAGTCGACTCTGTCGACGGCAGACACTCCTCGAAGATTTGGCGGTCGCGGAGCCGTCTCTCTTTGCTGCCGACGACATGAAAACACTCCAGGATCGCAAGGCTCTTGATGCATACCGACATCTCGTCCAGTCTGCCCTGCGAACCGACAAGGAGACAACTCGGCGTATCGAAGACTTTTACAATGAACATGCTGGCATCGGGGCTGTCCTGCAGCTTGCATCCTTGCACCATCTGGTCAAAGGCGATTGTCCTCGGGTCCATGCTGTGCTTGCGGATGCCTTCCAGACACTACCTCACGTCCAGGCTTTGATTCCCTACAAAGCCCTTTGTGCAGAAGCTCAAGGCCAGAACGAAATTGCCCAAAGTCTTTACGTCCAGGGTATGAAGCTCACTCGGACGCCGCCTCCTTACCTCAGTTTTCATGCAGGGCGGCTGATGCTACGCAAAAGCTCGGCCTTGGCGCTCGAGCAGGCCAACCGCTGTCTCAAATTTTTTCGCTTCGATCTTGCTTGCCAGGAACTTGGGATGATGGCCGCACGTCTCGACAATAAAGTCCTCA